>Ga0335083_10008776_pt1 | contig 12321 bp, 12 predicted proteins | sample Lox_Sample_42_FD_206716 | JGI IMG/M metagenome (GOLD analysis project Ga0335083, IMG submission 206716) | Soil microbial communities from Loxahatchee National Wildlife Refuge, Florida, United States - Lox_Sample_4.2 | ecosystem: Environmental > Terrestrial > Soil > Wetlands | place: USA... | reverse complement strand
AGGCTTCCAGAGTGAGGGCGGCCATGTCCTCCGGTTCGAGGTGGTGCACATCCGACTTTCCGCAGGAACGCGCCAGCATCTGGATTTCCAGGGTCATGGCGTGGAGAAAGTTTCGCACCCGTTCCGCGCCCTCTTCGATATCCAGGCGCTTCATCAACTCCGGATCCTGGGTGGTGATGCCAACCGGGCAGCGCCCGGTGTGGCAGTGATGGCAGGCATGCGGGGCAGCGCCGAGCGCGAGATAATCCTCCTCGTAAATAGGCTTGTTGCAATTCAGAGCGATGAGAGAGGCAGTGCCGATATAGCAGGCGTCGGCGCCCAGAGCCATCGCCTTGGCGGCGTCTACGCCATCCCTGATCCCACCCGCGATGATCAACTGCACCTCGCCATACACGCCGCTATCCTGCAAGGCGGCCCGCGCCTCGCAAACCGCAGCCAGCGTGGGAATGCCGGTGTGCTCCTGAAAAATTGCCGGGGAGGCGCCGGTGCCGCCTTCCATGCCGTCCACAACCACGACGTCCGCGCCGGCTTTCACCGCCAGCTTCACATCGTCGTAAACCCGGCTCGCGCCCATCTTAATAAAGATAGGAACCTGCCAATCGGTAGCTTCTCGCAACTCCTCGACCTTGATGATCATGTCGTCCGGTCCGAGAAAATCAGGATGGCGGGCGGCGCTGCGCTGATCCACTCCGATTGGCAGATCGCGCTGCTCGGCAATGCGATCAGAAACCTTCGATCCTAGGAGCAGTCCGCCCGTGCCCGGCTTGGCCCCCTGCCCGATGGTCAATTCAATCGCGTCGGCCACGCGCATGTCGTGAATATTGATTCCGTACCGCGAGGGGAGAACCTCGTAAATCAGGGTTCGGCTGTTCTCGCGCTCCGCCTTCAACATGCCGCCGTCGCCGGTGGTGTTGGAAGAACCGGCAGCGGCGGCTCCTTTTGCCAGCGCGACTTTCGCGTTGTAGGAGAGCGCGCCCCAGCTCATCCCAGTAATCATGACGGGAATATCGAGTTCGATAGGTTTCTTTGCGAAGCGCTTGCCCAGAATCGTCCTGGTTGAGCACTTCTCGCGATAGCCCTCGAGCGGAATGCGGGTCAATGAACAAGGCAGGAAAGTGAGATCGTCGAAGGTGGCCCAGCGGCGCTCACGTAAGGTGCCGAAGCCGCGGATGGCGTAGAGGCCGGTCTCCGCTTTGGACTGAATGTCCTCGATCACTCTCGCCGCGAAAATTCCGCTGCTTTGCAGTTCCGCCACCTAAAGCGCCTCCTGCCAGATCTTCCAGTCTCTCTTGTCGAAGTTCCACAGCTTGCGGCCCGAAACGACCTTCTTGAACTCCGACGCGCGGGGCTTGGTTTTGCGCAGTGCCGAGGGAAGATATGTGGTCAGTGTTTCTTCGAGATAGTCAACATCTCCCGGGTCCATAGTGCCGAGAACGGCGTCAGTTCCCAGGTTCTCGACCTTGCCGCCGACATAGCAGACCGTCGCATACATGGAATCAGCAAATGCTTCGCCGGCGTCGCCGCATACGATGAGGGTCCCTTTCTGCGCCATGAATCCAGCCATATAACCGCAGCTTCCGCCGACAATCACCAGCCCGCCTTTCAGGGAAACGCCGAGCCTTGCCGCTGCATCACCGTGAATCACAATCGTGCCACCGCGTACCGCTGCTGCCGCACCGCTGCCGGCATTGCCATGCACCCGAACTGTTCCGCTCAACATGGACTCGGCCAGTCCCCAGCCTGCGCTGCCGTCAATTTCAATGGAAGCCCCGTCGCCCAGTCCGCCGCAGTAGTAGCCCACACTGCCGCCGATGCGAATGTGCGCCGGCTCCAGTATGGCCACCGCAAGGTTGTGACGCGCCCCGGGGTTCTGCACCGTGATATCGGCGGACTTCGCGGCAACCTCCCGCCGGATCTCCTGGTTGATCTCGCGAGCGCTTTTTCCAGTCGCGTCTATGTCTGCCATACTCGGATTTCCCTCCCCTGCGCCTCGCGTGCTTCATAATTCCCGGGAATGGCCCCGCGGATGGCCACTTCTTCCGTCGCTACGGCGACAAACTGATCCGTTTCCGCGAACAGCAGCGGCTTGAAAGAGAACGGGTCTTTCACGAATCCAAATCCCTTCTCTGTTGCCACCAGACAGCTGAAGGAACCGTCCAACTCGGTAATCATGGACTTCATCGCCGCATGAAGGTCATTTCCCTGGCGCAGTTTGTCCGCCAGGAAGGTCGCAACGATCTCCGAATCATTCTCGGTGTAGAAGCGCACTCCCCGCTGCTCGTAGCGGCGGCGAAGCTGGTGGTAGTTGGTGATGTGGCCGTTATGAACGATCGCCAGGTCCGGATATCCGTGTCCCCAAAAGGGCTGGGAATGACTCAAGTCCACTACCGACTCGGTGGAAAGGCGGGTGTGGCCGATGCCATATTTGCCGTGGAATTTCGAGATGTGGAAGGCCCGCTCCAGGCGCGCCGGGGAGCCCACCTCTTTCACGATCTCCAAGCGGCGCCCCGCACTCACCACTTCAACGTCCGGGGCAACGGATTCTATGCTGGTTAGAAAGGGCCTGAGGTCGTCCACTTCGCGAAAAACAAAGCGCAGGTAGGCGTCGGTCTGAGAGAATTCCTCGCCCCCGAAGTCTTTGGCCAGGGCTGTAATCTGGCTCGCCCGCTGACTGAGGTTTCCGTCATCTCCCAGTTTTACCTGGGCAACGAAATGCTTGGGGCGGAGCGCGCCAAACAGGGCCACGCCGGCAGAATCGGGTCCGCGGCAGGCCAGCGCCTCCAGCATATGCAGCAGGATCTCTCCGGCCGTGGTGTCGTTGGAACGGGTTTTATCGAAAAAACCGACGATTCCGCACATGAGCCACTTTTGTATACTTACAGTATACTGAAAGTATTATAGGAGCCCATGATTAATTCTTTTGAATTGTGGAATTCTGTTGATGAATCGTTCGTTGGGGGCGTGGTGGCCTCCCGCGTCGCGCTGGAACTCAGAACAAAGTTAGGAAGTTTCGATTGATCAGCGTTGTCAAAGCAAGGGCCCATAAACTCGGCGAAGTCGAGCGGGTTTACCAGATCCTGCGGGAGTGGTTGATTTCCGCCAAGCTGGCGCCGGGCGAGTTTCTTTCGGAGCAGGATCTGGCCATCCGATGCCACACCAGTCGCACGCCCGTGCGCGAGGCCTGCACTCGCCTGATGCAGGACAAATGGCTCTCGCGGATTCCCCGCAAGGGCTTTATGGTCGCGCCCATTTCGCCCCGTGACATCATTGATATGTACGACTATCGAAAGTTACTGGAATGCTTTGCCGCCGAGGCCGTCGCAGCCACGGCTGCTCCCGAACAGGTCGCTGACTTGCGCGCCCTGGTAGCGGTGGAAAGCAGTCCCGGCGCCAGCCTGCCGGAAATCCTTAAGGCCAATACAACATTCCACCGCCGGCTTTCCGAAATGGCCGGCAACCACAGGGTTACCAACCAGCTAAGCCTCACTCTCGCCTATGTCTCGCGGCTCGATACGCTCTGCACCCAGACGGTTCCAGGGTGGATCGGCCACGAGGATATTCTTTTCGCGATCGAGAGGCGCGATCCCGCGAGCGCCCGTCACGCCATGGAAGCGCACATCGACTCCTCCCGAGACAAGATGATTGAGTTGTTTGGCAGATAATGCAGGTAAATCTTGTCCAGGGAAAGAGCGTGCGTTTTTTTCACGGGTTGATCTAGGCATAGTGCAGGTGCCCAACCCGTGGCGATACCTCCAGCGCCGCTTTGCCGAACACCAGAAGAATGCCAGGGTTTCGGTCCTGTATTGGATAAAGACGCGTCCCAAGGCCAACTGTTCGGGAATTGGGGGATCGACGATTGATTTCGCGGGCGCCGCGTTCACGATAAGGAGAAACCTATGCGTGAGCTTGCCTCTACTGCCTTCCGCCAGATCGGGCGAAGCGAGGCCATCCCCAATGATTTCGTCGTTCCCTACTATTTGGACGATCGCAAGCTGCGGATCTCGATTGCGCCTGTCAACGATCGTCCCTATGCTTTCGACGATCTCTGTACCTGCACCCGTGAGGCGTGCCCGCTTTCCGGGGGCTTGCTCGCGGGAACAACGATTTTGTGTCAATGCCACGGCTCCCGCTTCGACATCGCCACCGGAGCCGCGATTAGCGGCCCGGCGACTAAGGCACTCAATGTGTACGAGGTGCGAGAGGTGGAAGGCAGCCTTCGAATCCGAGCGTGATTTTTCTATAAGACATTTAGTTTTCTCTTCCAATCTGGCAGCGCCCTCCCAAGGCAGGCAGCACTCTGCAAGCTCCCACACGAGCACCTGACGATCGATAGCAAGGCATTGGCCATTAGCGTTGGAAGTGGCTCAAGTCCTTGTGATAGAGGATAATTTGTAAACAATTTGGACAGTTCTTCGGACCGCGGCAAGGTGGGACCCTTCTGCCGGCCAATTTCCTGGCTGACGACAGACGATGAAGAAGACGGCCACCAAAAATATCAGGCGTCAAAAGCGGGCTGAGACGCCGCCGATGGCGCACGAACGTGCGAAAGAAGCATCGACCGGAAAGAATGAAGCGCAACTCCACACTGAGCAAAAATGGCCCTCCAGTCAACCCGAGAGACAGGTAGCGGAGCGGACTGAAGGGCTTGCCGCAACCAATGAAGAGCCAAAAAAAAGACGGTGCCGACCGCAAGAACATCGAGGATCGCAAGCATGCGGAGGAGACCCAGCCAGCGACAGAGCGCGATCTTGCAGCCATCATCAATACGATCCCCACGACAGTATGGACTACTCGTCCGGATGGCTACTGCGACTTCCTTAATCAGGTGTGGCTCGACTACGTAGGCATGACTGCGGAAAAGGCACAGGGCTGGGGATGGGCGGAAGCGATTCATCCGGAAGACCGTAAGCAGCTTGTCGAGGACTGGCAATCGTGTCTGGCGTCGGGCAAAGAGGTGGACACAGAGGCGCGCATTCGCCGTTTCGACAGTTCCTATCGATGGTTTCTGATTCGCGCCAATCCACTGAAAGATAAATTGGGCAAGATCCTCAAATGGTACGGAACCTGTATCGACATCGAGGATCGCAAAAAGGCTGAAGAGGCGCTGCGATCGAATGAGCGCAATCTGAGCCTGATGATCAACGCTATTCCTACCTTCATACAAGTGTCGCGACCTGATGGAACTGTCCTATCGGTGAATCAAGCGGTGCTGGATTACCACGGTATCGGCCAGCAGGATGTGCTGAAGGAGGACTTTCGCTCGCGGTTTTACCACCCGGACGATGCGGAGAGGCTGCGCGAAGTGCGCGATGAGGCCCTCAATCGCCCGCTTCAGTTCGAATACGAGCAACGAGCGTTGGGTAGAGACGGCAGGTATCGATGGTTCCTGGTCCGCTACAATCCTCTGCTCGATGAGCAAGGACGGATCGATCGGTGGTACGTCGCCGCGTTCGACATCGAGGACAGAAAACAGGCGGAGGCGCGGGTCGAGCAGGCCTATCTTCGTCTCGCCGAGGCCCAGCAGCTGAGCAAGACCGGCAGCTTCATAACGGATTTGCTGGCGGACGAACACGACTGGTCCGAGGAAGCCTTCCGAGTCTTCGAGTTCGACCCCTCGGCCAAGGTCACGGTGCAGATGATTCGAAATGTCATCCACCCGGAAGACCTGCCGACGTTCGACGCTGTGATCGCGCGCGGAATGACGGGTACGGATGTCGATTTTGTATTCCGCATTGTGCTCCCTCGAGGCGCCGTGAAGCACATTCGAGGAATGGCCCGTGTGATGACACAAGTCGGGGGGCACCCCTTGTTCATCGGCGCTCTTCAGGACGTAACGGAAAACAAGGTCGCCGAGGAGGCGCTGGACAGGGCCCGTTCTGAGCTTGCCCACGTGGCGCGCATCACGACGCTGAATGCGTTAACCGCTTCGATTGCCCACGAGATCAACCAGCCACTCTCGGGCATCATTACCAACACCAGCACATGTCTTAGGATGCTGAACGGCGATCCACCGAACATCGATGGCGCGCGCGAAACTGTGCGGCGGACCCTTCGCGACGGCAACCGCGCCTCGGATGTGATCACGCGGTTGCGTGCCCTGTTTAGCAAGAAGGAATTCACCCTGGAGGTGCTGGATCTGAACGAGGCCACCCGAGAGGTGATTGCGTTGTCGTTGGGCGATCTTCAGAGGAATCGGGTAGTTCTGCGTTCGGAACTCGCCGAGGATCTCTCCCCCGTCTTCGGAGACCGTATCCAGCTGCAGCAGGTCACCCTCAATCTGCTTCGCAATGCCTCCGACGCGATGCTTAGTGTTGAAGACCGCCCCCGGCAACTGGTGATCACAACCCGGCGGGAAGGAAATGATCACGTGCGTCTCAGCGTTCAAGATGCCGGCATCGGTGTCAAAACTCAAGATTTCGAGAGGCTGTTCGAAGCCTTCTATACTACTAAAAGCGGCGGCATGGGTATCGGGCTGTCTGTCAGCCGCTCGATCATCGCGAGACATCATGGACGCCTCTGGGCAGAGGCAAATGACGGCCCTGGTGTAACCTTCTCATTTTCTATACCCTGCGCTCTAGAGAGCCCCTCGGCTACGGCGCCATCGTGAGGAACTCGTGACGGGCAGGATGGTCCATGGCACAACCAACTTGAGTTAAGATGTCTGGCCGAGGGGGAGCTATGGCCACTTCTACCGCGATTGCTTCCGACGCTGACGTACGGGCATTTATCGATGAGTACTTCAAAGCTTGGGAAGGAACCGACGAAAACCGGATTCTGTCCTACTACGCCGAGACAGTGTCGCTGGAGATTCCGGGCACGCTCATTAATGGAAAGGCGGCCCTCCGAGATCAATTTGTTCGCCCTTTTGTCGCCGGCTTTCCCGGAAATCGTCACATCGTGAAGAACATGATTTTCGGGAAAAACGTGGTGGTGGTCGAATGGACGTTCGAAGCCGCTCACAAGGGAGCCTTCGCTGGCACCGCTGCAACCGGCGCGGCTGTGAAGTTGCCGGGTTGCGGGGTGTACGAATTCGACCCGGTAAATCGACAGATCACCGCAGCTCGTATCTATTTCGATGTCACGACATTACTCAAACAGATTTCCTCCCACCAGCCTCAGGTACTGCAGAATCTTCTGATATCGTGGTTCGCTTCACGTACGTATTCAAAGGCACCGACCGCAGCGTAATCCGGGCCCGGCGCTCCTGGTCCGGGCAAAAGCCAATACCAAAGTCTAATGGACGCCGTTTGCGGGCCGGCGCATTGTTTTGTTGTGCACCGTCAGGTAAAGAGCGCGATGGAACGTCAACTTCTATCGGTAGTTGATGATGATGAGTCGGTCCGCGAGTCGTTACCCGACTTGCTCCGGGAGTTCGGCTTTGCGGCTCGAGCTTTTTCGTCTGGGCAGGAGTTCCTTTCATCTGATTACTTGGATGAAACCAGGTGTCTGATTCTCGATGTTGCGATGCCGGGAATGAGTGGACTTGATCTTCAGCAGGAATTGAGGCGTCGTGGGAAAAAGATTCCCATCATCTTCATCACCGGTCAGAAGGACGAAGACATCCAGAAGCAAGCGTTCAGACAAGGAGCAGTGAAGTTCCTGTACAAGCCGTTCAGCGATAGTGCCTTGCTTGATGCCGTCAACGCGGCCCTTCCGGCAGAGTGAGGCCGCGCCTTTGCGAGTTCTTGGGAGACTAAAATGAGTTTAGCCGGCACCCTTAGTCATGAAGTGGGGTCACTACAAATGGCGACTGCCAAACCCGTCGTGTTCGTTGTTGATGACGACGTTTCGGTACGCGAGTCTCTCGAACTCCTGATAGATAACGAAGGCTGGCAGCCAAGAACGTTTGCATCCGCCCAAGAATTCCTCGGCTTCCCCCGTGCTGTTGTTCCAAGCTGCCTGCTGCTTGATATCTCTCTTCCGGACCTCAATGGTCTCGAGCTGCAGAAACGTGTCGCGGTTGAACGGACCGACATGCCGATCATCTTCATCACGGGTTACGGTGATGTTCCGAAGACCGTGAAGGCGATGAAGGCAGGAGCGGTCGAGTTCCTGACAAAGCCATTCAATGACGAAGTATTGTTGACGGCGATCCGGCAAGCTCTGGAACGAAGCCGTCTGGCTCTTGTTCAGGAGGCGGAGATGCAGGAACTCAGGAACCGCTATGTGTCACTCACTCCTCGGGAACGGGAAGTGATGGCGTTGGTCGTCTCCGGGCTGTTGAATAAACAGGTCGGCGGCGAGCTTGGGATCAGCGAGATCACCGTGAAGGCACACCGAGGCCAGGTGATGCAGAAGATGAAGGCTAACTCAATTGCGGATTTGGTGAAAATGGCCGGGAGACTCCATGACAGCACTTCTGGCGCGCGTTCAGATACCGCCGTCATAATGCCGCGGCGCATCGCGATCAATTGAATTAGATACTGCCAGCAAATGAATATCGGTTTGACGCTGGAACGAGGCCAGGATCCTCCTCCAAACCGACAGGAAGCTTTGAATTCGCCGTGGCGTCCTAGTTCTCGGCGTAACAGAAACCAAGGCCTACGGTTGGCCCCGCTACTATCTGCGTCCTTTGGGGCATTACGGGCGCAATGCCCAACGATACTTTGGTATCGGTCAATACGTTCGTCTAATAGACTCGCCTCTGCTCATCTGGCTTAATCGTGCCAACTCCGAACGAATCGAATACAGGAATTGGGTAAGTTCCTGATGGAGGAGAACTCGTTATGAGTGTTGCCGCATTCGAAAAGGCGCTCGGCCCCGCCAAAGCTCACATTACCAGTCGCGACGGAGGAGCCTCGCGCTCCCACGATGGCCGTCCTGATGTCGAGGCGCCGGTGCCTGGTCTCAGTGAGACGTCAGCGCCGCTGGACCCGGAAGGGAAAAGCCGGATGTATGACTGGAATAGGCCTCGAACGAGAAGGAACATCACGGCGCTGCTTACGACCTTTGGCCGCCGACGAACCGTACTGTTCATCACCGTCATTCTTATCGTTGCGATGAGTGGGGTAGAGGCCTACTCGCAGCATTCACACAGTGCTTCGAAACCAGCCTCTGACCAGGCTTGGCATGATTTGCAGCAGAGCATGCTCGCCATGCACGGCGCGATGTCGTCCATTCAGCCCACCGGCAACGATGATGAGGACTTCGTCCGGCTGATGCTCCCTCATCATCAGGCTGCACTCGACATGGCAAGAGTGGAACTGATGCATGGAGAAAATCCGCAGATGCGCCGGCTCGCGCAGGAAATTATTGCCGACCAGGAATCGGAAATCGAGCTGATGCAGGTTTGGCTTAAGCAGAACCGCGCTCGCAAACCACAGCCCATCTCTTCAGCAGCAACGGAGCAGTAGCATGAAATTCACCAAGTTCTTACCCACGCTCTGCCTCGTCACCTGTGCGTTTACACAGCAAGTGCCGTGGTCGCGACCGAATATTCCCATCTCCAGCCGGGACCGTGTTTATACGGCCGATCAGACATCCAACACGGTTTCCGTGATCGATCCGTCCATCAACAAACTCCTCGGCGTCATCAAGCTGGGAGATCCCGTGCCGGGTGCGCTAAGTCCGCTCTACAAAGGGCAGCTGCTCGTCCATGGCCTTGGATACTCACCCGATTCCAAGACACTCGCGGTGGTTTCCGTTGCTTCCAATTCCGTCACATTGATCGACACAGCCACCAATAAGGTGAAGGGCACGATCTACCTGGGCCGCTCGCCGCACGAGGCCTTCTTTACGCGGGACGGACGGGAATTGTGGGTGACGGTGCGTGGCGAGAACTACGTTTCTGTGATCGATCCCGTGCAAATGAAGGAGATCCGCCGCATCACCACGGCCAATGGTCCAGGCATGACCATGTTCGGGCCCGATGGCCGCTATGCTTTCGTATGTTCCAGCTTCACTCCGGAACTAGCTGTTGTGGATACGGCAACCCATGAAATCGTGAAACAGCCGCCGCAGGCGAGCCCCTTCTGCCCCAACGTCGCTGTGAGTCCCGACAATGACGAGGTCTGGATCACGTTGAAAGACGTAGGCAAAGTGCAGGTCTTTGGTGCGAAGCCGCCGTTTGAGCAGAAGGCCTTATTGGAGACGGGACCGATCACCAACCATGTGAACTTCGCGAACAACCGCAATGGCAAATTCGCATATATCAGCGTGGGGGGAACAAACGAGCTGCAAGTATTTCGAAGAGGTGTAAAGCCCGAATTGACTGCCACCATCCCGGTGGGGAGTCTTCCCCATGGAATTTGGCCCTCGGGAGATGGCTCCAGAATGTATGTGGCGTTGGAAAATGGCGAAACGGTGGCAGTCATTGACACCGTGACCAACAAAGTGATCGCCAACGTTCCGGTCGGGCAGACGAGCCAGGCCCTTGTCTACGTCCCCAATGCCGTTCCGAATGGATCAGGAACAGATAACCTTGTTCCACTCGGCGAAGCGGGGAATACCGCGCGCCTGCGCCTTTCCGGAGAAGGAACAACATTTCCAGGTGCAGAGGCTTCGGTTGCGGTAAATTCTCTCGGCCTGTTGGACCTGGTTCAGATCGCGGCGCGTGGCCTGAGTCCAAGAAGCCAATACGAAGTGTACGTTGCGGAATCTAATCATGCGCCGTTTGGAAGGCTCGAACCTCTGGCAGTTCTGAAGACGAATCCGGATGGGGCGGGGATTGTTCAAGCTGCCGGTCCATTTAAGAGCCTGGCTGCCGGCTCAGGAAGCACAGCGAGCATACCATCGGAAAGATTCTTGATCGTCACCGAACTGAAGGACCCGTCACGGGTAGTTCTGCGCCAGCTGGCTGAATCGGGGACGGCAACCAGCCATTGATGGAGGGGAATACCATGCCATACGCAAGCGTCGGTAAAGAGATTCCCGGAAACATAGAAACTCATTAGGAAGACCGCGCCTCAGGTCAGCCGTGGTTTTGACTCACGGCTATGGGTGCTTGCGGTCAAGTCGAGGTAGGTAATGTCTAGAAGAGTTAATTACGACCGCCGACGCTTTTTGCGTAATTGCGCGATCACCGTTGCAGCCGCCGAGTTCGCTCCAATCGGTCCTGCATTTGCACAGAGCGAGAGTCAGAGAAATTCGACCCCGGCCAAACCGGATGGTAACACTGCGTTCGCCTCGCTGAAGCAAGTCAATGCTGGCGTCTTGAATGTTGGTTATGCCGAGGATGGTCCTGCAACCGGCCCCGCAGTGATTCTTCTGCATGGCTGGCCCTACGACATTTACAGCTTTGTAGAAGTTGCTCCGCTGCTTTCGGCAGCCGGATACCGGGTAATCGTTCCGTATCTGCGCGGCTACGGGACAACCCGCTTTCTTTCCAGCGAATCATTCCGGAACGGTCAGCCCGCGGCGGTGGCGGTTGATGCCATTGCACTGATGGATGCTCTTAAGATCGAGAAAGCGACTCTCGCTGGCTTTGATTGGGGTGCGCGGACAGCGGACATCATTGCGGCGCTTTGGCCTGAGCGTTGCAAGGCGCTCGTCTCGGTCAGCGGTTACCTGATCGGTAGTCAGGCTTCTGGAAAGCTGCCCTTGCCGCCGAAGGCTGAGCTGCAATGGTGGTACCAATATTACTTCGCAACCGAACGCGGCCAGGCCGGCTACGAGAAATACCGGCATGACTTTGCCAAACTGATCTGGCAGCTGGCTTCGCCGCAATGGAACTTTGATGATGCCACGTTCGATCGCAGCGCGGCGTCATTCGACAATCCGGATCACGTCGCCATCGCCATTCACAACTATCGTTGGCGGCTTGGCCTAGCTGAGGGCGAACCTAGGTATGACGACATCGAGAACAAGCTTGCCCTAGGTCCAACGATCGCTGTGCCCACGATCACTCTTGAAGGTGATGCCAACGGCGCGCCGCATCCAGAGCCCAGCTCTTACAAGAACAAGTTCAGCGGCAAGTATGAACATCGCCGTATTGGCGGCGGCATTGGACATAATTTGCCGCAGGAAGCTCCGCAGGCCTTTGCCAAGGCCGTTGTCGAGGTACTCAGTAAATGAACGGGCAACGTTGAGCTCGCGTTGCAGCAAGGTGGTGGGGTTCACGACTCCCCGGCAGAAATAGGCACAGACCGAAGGAAGGAAGTTTGTGAATACCCCATCGCAGGTCTTGATGAAACATTTGTCCGACGGGGTTGGGACTTGTTTTCAGCAAATCTGACTTGAGCGAGACGAGGGAGGAACATGAAGGCTGCACCCACCACCGCTCCTATCCAGCGTGAACCGGAACTTCTTGGGCAAACCGTTGTGGTGATCGGCGGGAGCGCCGGCATCGGTTTCGAGACGGCGCGCCGCGCTCGTACAGAGGGG
>Ga0335083_10008773_pt1 | contig 12322 bp, 7 predicted proteins | sample Lox_Sample_42_FD_206716 | JGI IMG/M metagenome (GOLD analysis project Ga0335083, IMG submission 206716) | Soil microbial communities from Loxahatchee National Wildlife Refuge, Florida, United States - Lox_Sample_4.2 | ecosystem: Environmental > Terrestrial > Soil > Wetlands | place: USA: Florida... | reverse complement strand
TGCGGATGGCGGTGGCGAGCCACAGCGACGCCATGACGAGCACTTCAGCGACGATGTTGGGCAGGATGTGGACGGACAGGATGCGCAAGTCGGAATAGCCGAGGGCGCGGCAGGCCTCGATGTAGTCGCGCTCCTTCACGAGGATCGTCGGGGCGCGCGCGATGCGCGCGAACGGCGCGATGGCGGTGAGCGCGATCGCGATCATGAGATTGGGAAGGCTCGCGCCCAGCATCGCGACGACCATGAGGCCCATGATGAGCGACGGGAAGGAGAGCAGCACGTCCATCGCCTGCATCACGGCCATGTCGAAGCGGCCGCCGACGTAGCCCGCGAGCATGCCGATGATGCCGCCGATGATCACGGCGGCGAAGATGGAGACGGTGCTGATCACCAGCGACAGGCGGGCGCCCCACAGCAGGCGCGAGAGGATGTCGCGGCCGTAGGAGTCGGTGCCGAACCAGTGCGCGGCCGACGGCCCCTGCAGGCGCGCGAGGATGTCCTGCTCGAGCGGATCGTAGGGCGAGATATAGGGCGCGAGGAGGGCGAGGGCGACGACGACGAGGAACGTGACGAGCCCGATCCACGACGTCGCGTTGGCATTGAACGCACGCGCGAGCTGCGAGAGCGCATACGATCTGCGCGGCGCGACGGGTGCCGTCACGGTGCTCATGGTCGCTTCACCCGCGGATCGATGAATCCGTACGTGAGATCGGTCAGCAGGTTCACGAGCACGATGGCGAAGGCGTACACCACCATCATGCCCTGCAGCACCGTGTAGTCGCGCTGGTTGAGCGCGCTCACCATCAGCTTGCCCAGCCCCGGCCGGTTGAACACGATCTCGGTGAGCACCGAGTTTCCGATGAGGATCCCCAGGTAGAGGCCGACGACGGTGACCACGGGGATGAGCCCGTTACGGAACGCGTGACGCCAGATCACCGCGAGGCGGGGCACGCCCTTCGCCCGCGCCGTGCGAACGTAATCCTCGCCCAGCACCTCGAGCATCGAGGAGCGCGTCACGCGCGTGACGTAGGCGGCCATGATGATGCCCAGGTTCACGGCGGGAAGCGCGAGGCTGCGCAGCCGCTCGACCGGATCGTCGAGGCGGCCGGTGCTGATGACCGGGAACCAGTGCAGCTGGATCGCGAAGGCGAGCAGGAGCAGGATGGCCAGCACGAACGCGGGAAACGACAGCCCCAGCAGCGAGCCGACGCGCACGGCGTAGTCGACCCAGGTGTTGCGATGCATCGCCGACCACACGCCCAGGGGAATGCCGATCAGCGCGCCGAGGACGATCGCGGTGACCGTGAGGTCGATGGTGTAGGGCAGGACACTGCGCACCTCGTCGACCACGGGCTTGCCGGTCACGAGCGAGTTGCCCCACCGGCCGCGCAGCGCGTCGCCCAGGAAGTCGACGTACTGGATCGCGATCGGCTTGTCCACGCCGAGGCGGTGGCGCATGTTGGCGAGCGCCTCCTGGCTCGCCTGGTCGCCGAGGATCGTCTGCGCCGGATCGCCCGGCAGCACGCGCGCCAGCACGAAGACGATGGTGAGCACCGCGAACAGCGTCGGTACGGCGAGCAGCAGGCGCTTCAATACGTACGCGAGCATGCGAGCGTCGGACCCCGCCCTCTCGATGCGAGAAGGCGAAAGGCGAGTCCGTCGAGGTTACTGCGTGAAGTGCGTGCCCTCGTCGATGACGGGACCCAGGCTCAGCGAACCCTTCAGCGGGAAGCCGTAGTCGAGGGTCGCGCGGCGCGCCCAGATCTGCGGCTGTTCGTAGATCGGCACGCCGCATACCTTGGCCATCAGCTTCTGCTGCGCGGTCTTCCACAGCGCCTTCTGCTTGGCGGGATCCGGCTCCACGCGCGCGGCGTCGATCTCGGCATCCGCGTCGTTGCAATGCGAGAAGTTGGTCACCGCCGTCGGCGTGCCGACGATCGAGCGCGAGTGGTAGAACTGCGTGAGGTACACGTCGGCGACCGGGAATCGCCCGGCGGCATAGTGCACGATCGGGCTCATGTCCTTGCGGATGTTCGCGTGGTAGGTCGCGTGCTCGACCACTTCCATGTCGAGGGTGATGCCGACCTTTCGAAGCTGCGCCTGCACGACTTCCATCGTCGACAGCATGGTCGGCAGATTGGTATGGATAATCTTGATCGTGAGCCCGTTCGGATAGCCCGCTTCCTTGAGCAGCGCCTTCGCCTTCTCCGGGTCGTAGGGCAACAGCGGGACGTCGGCGGTCTGGCCGAGGTAGCCGATCGGCACGATCGACTGCGCCGCGCGCGAGGTGTCCTTGCCCTTGAACTGGACGACCTGGTTGCGGTCGATCGCGTAGGCGATCGCCTGCCGCACGCGGATGTCGTCGAGCGGCGGCTTGGTGACGTTGAAGTAGAGCACGGACAGCTCCGCGGGATCGAACACGTCGACGATCACGTCCTTTTCCTTCTTCATGCGGTCGACCCAGGTCTGGTCCTGCTTGCCGTAGATGAGGTCGATCTCGCCGGAGGTGAAGGCCAGGTCGCGGCTCGCGTCGGACAGGATGTAGCGGTAGACGATCTTCTCGAGCTTCGGCTTGCCGCGGAAATACTGCGGGTTGGCCACCAGCGTGACCGACTCCTTCGGCTTGTACTCGCTGAACATGAAGGGGCCGGTGCCAACGGGCTTCTGCGCGAAGTTCTCGCCCATCTCCTCGGCCGCCTTCTTGCACACCATGTTCCCGCCCTGGTAGTTGATGAGCAGGCCCAGCAGGCTCGGCACCTGGTTCTTGAGCGTGATGCGCACCGTGTACTTGTCGAGCGCCTCGACCTTGTCGAAATCCTTGAAGTCGCTCGAGAAGGCGCTGCGCTTCGGATCGGCCGCGCGGGCGAGCGAATAGACCACGTCCTCCGAGGTGAACTCGCCGTAGCCGTGATGACACTGCACGCCCTTGCGCAGGTTGAACGTCCACACCTTGCCGTCCGGCGAGGACTTCCAGCTTTCCGCGAGGTCGCCCTCCATGAGCGCCGGATCCGGGTTCATCGTCCCCTGCTTCATGCGCACGAGGCCGTTGAACATCCAGTCGAGGACCGCCTTGTCGGGCGTGGTGGCCGACAGGTGCGGGTCGAGCCTGCCGGCGTCGATCGCCGCCATTCCAACCGACAGCGTAGTCTTGGCCGCGAGCGCCGCGGGCGCGACGGCGGATAGCACTAGAACCGCGGCGAGCGCGGCAACGCGCTTGAGATGGATCATCGTAGACATCCGCTTCCCCCTAAGTTCAGGTCCTTCCCGGACCTCGCTCCAGCGACCAACCGCAAAGCATACACTCATAGGTGGCTAAATCGGCAGGAACGCGGCCGTCGCCAGCGTCTGGACGACGCGGCGTATGACCCGGTTGGTGCGCTGCGCGGCGATATCGGCCATCACATCCTGGTACGCGATCATCTTGCCGAACTCGCGCTCGAACGACAGGTTCTGCACGTCGCCCGCGCCTTCGTTGGACACGATGAGCACCTCGCCCCGTGCGTTGCGTGTATTCGAGAGCTTCCAGGCCGCGATCTCTATGTTGCGCGCGCTGTTGTAGAGCTTCTGCGCATCGAGCGTATCGGCGAGGTAGAACTCGGTCTTCTCGTTGTAGGCGATGTAGATCATGCTCGCGATCCCGACGCCGAACGCGAACACGCGGTCGCCGCCGTAGTCCTGGCGCAGGGCGAGGACGATGGCGTCGGTGCTGCGCGCGTTGCCGAGCTCGGCGAAGCGGAACTGCGCCGGCGGATCGAACGCACGCGCCACCGCGGCGTCCAGGCTGGCGTGGTTGCCCTTGCGCCACTCGCGCGGGTTTCGCCGGTACAGCTTCTCCATCAGCAGCCGCGCCGAGCTCAAGGCTTCGCGCGCGTGCGCTTCGGCGGCGACGTCGATGTCCGACTTCGCGAGATCGGAGGGCCTGAAGTCACGCTCCGGGGGCTGCGGTCGTCTCCCAGTCGGGGGCGCGGACGGGGGAAGCTGCGGCGCTGCGGTGCATGCGAACAGCGGCGCGCACAACGCCGACACGCAGTCGAGCACGAATGCTCGCCGATGCGGGTCCCGGGTGCGCATGGCTTGGCCTTTTCGCCGGATCCTTCGCGAAACCGGCTCACTATACTCAAAGTGCCGGCGATCGCGGCCGCGGTCGACAAATGTCAAGACGGACCGCGACGCATGCGGCTAGAAGGTCGTGTCGCGCAAGCCTCGATGCGATCCCCGCCGTGAAGATCCTCCTCGTCTGATGCCGGTGCAGTTCTCGCGCGGGTGCCCGTTCGACTGCGAGTTCGTCGACGACAACTTCATCGGTCACCGCAAGCACGCGAAGGAGCTCCTGCAGGCGCTGATCGAGTGGCGCAGGCGCGTCGTGCCCGGCATGGGATTCCTCACCGAGGCGTCGGTAAATCTCGCCGATCATCCGGAGCTCGTCTCGCTGGCGGTCGAGGCCGGCTTCAAGACGATCTTCGTCGGCCTCGAGACGCCGTCGGTCGAAGGCCTCGGCGAGTGCGGCAAGCGCCAGAACCGCAACCGCGACCTCGCCGAGTCCGTCGGCGTGCTGCGGCGCGCGGGGCTCGAGGTGATGGGCGGTTTCATCGTCGGCTTCGACTCGGACCGGCCGGACATGGCGATCGAGCTGTCGATCCTCGGCCATCACTTCCGCACGGTGGCCGGCACCCTCTAGCCGGCGCGGCGGGCCGTGCCTACGACGCGACGACGCGCGGCCGCGCTTGCTTGAGGATCGCCTCGACGTCCCACGGCGTGAGCGGGCGCGCGAACAGGTAGCCCTGGCCGCCGTCGCAGCCGAGATCGAGGAGCTTGCGGCATTGCAGCTCGGTCTCGATGCCTTCCGCGACGACGCGCTTGCCCATCGCCCGGCCCATCGCGATGATGGCGCGCACGACTTCCTCGCCCTCGCTGCCGCGAACCATGCGCGTGACGAACGAGCGATCGATCTTGATCTCGCCGACGGGCAGGTCCCACATGCTGGCGAACGACGAATAGCCCGTGCCGAAGTCGTCGATGCTGATGTGAAGCCCGCGGTCGCGCAGCAGGCGCAGGTTGGGCAGCGCCACCGACAGGCCGTCGATCAGCATGCTCTCCGTCACCTCGAGCGCGACCCGGTCCGGCGGGATGTTCGCGCGATGCACGATGTCGAGCACGCGCTCGACGAAATCGTGCTGCAGGAGCTGCGCCCCCGAGACGTTGACGTGCACCTGCAGGTGCGAGGAGGTCGGCACCGATTTCTGCCACAGGGCGAGCTGCCGGCACGCCTGGTCGAGCGCCCAGTCGCCGAGCGGCACGATGAGGCCGGACTCCTCCGCCACGCGGATGAATCGCTCGGGCTCGATGGCGCCGCGCTCCGCGTGGACCCAGCGGCACAGCGCTTCGACCGCGCGGATCTGGCGCGTGCGCAGGTCGAAGATCGGCTGGTACGCGAGGTAGAGCTGCTGCTGCTCGATCGCGCGCCGCAGCGCGCTTTCGAGCCACAGCTGCGAGGACACCTCCGCGTGCAGCGCGGTGTCGAACATCGCGTATTGCGCGCGGCCCTGCGCCTTCGCGCGGTACATCGCGATGTCGGCGTCGCGCATCACGTCCTCGGGCGAGGCGTATTGCGGGCCGCCCATGGTGATGCCGATGCTCACACTCGTTGAAAGCTCGGCGGAGCGTATGTGCACCGGCTCGCCGACCACGCCCTGCAGGCGGGTGGCGAGCGCAACGGCGTCCTCCTCGCGCATGTTGCGCGCGAGGATCGCGAACTCGTCGCCGCCCAGGCGCGCGATCACGTCGCTCGGGCGCAGCTGCGCAGCGATGCGCTTGCCGAGCACGACCAGGAGCTCGTCGCCCGCGCGGTGGCCGAGGCTGTCGTTGATCGTCTTGAAGCGGTCGCAATCGAGGAACAACACGGCGAAGCGGAAGCGCGGGTCCTTGCGCGCCGCCTTGATGGCGCCCGCGAGCTGCTCGAAGAAATAGGCGCGATTCGGCAGATCGGTGAGGTCGTCGTGATGCGCGATGTGCTGCAGGCGGCCTTCGGCGATGCGGCGCGCGGTGATGTCGAGGACCTGGAAGATGAGGCAGGGCGCGTCCTCGTCGGTGGCCGAGAAGAACGAGGCATGCAGCGCCACCGTCACCAGGCCGCGGTCGGGGCGCGTGCAGCGCAGCTCGAGCGAGCAGGTGGCGGTCGTGCCGGCGAGCAGGTTCTCGAGCTCCGCCGACAGCGCGGTGTGGTCGTCGCGATGGACGAACTCGCCGAAGTCGGCGCCCGACAGCTCGCCCTGGCGTCGGCCGAGGATCTCGCAGAGCGCCGGGTTCGCCTGCAGCACGATGCGGTCATGGGTGACGAGCGCCATCCCGATGGCGGCGTGCGCGAAGGCCTTCTGGAACCGGCTCTCGCTCTTCTGCAGCTCGGCCAGGTGCCGCGCGGCCTCCTCGGCCTCGCGCTCGGCGGCGGCGATGCGCTGCTGCTGGGCAAGCTTCGTGTCCTCGATGTGGCGCAGGTACAGACGGTGCGTCAGGGCGACCACCGCGATGACGGGCAGGGCCGCCACGAACACGCCCACGCCGAGCCTTTCGTAGCCGGAGTAGAGCAGCGCCGCCACGGCGGCCTGCGCGAGGTAGACGACGGACATCCACGCATGGCTGCGCAGGATCTGCAGCGGGCGCAGCGGGAGCCGCTGCCGCAGTGTCATGAAGGAAGCCATGAGGAGCGTCCCCGCCGCGAAGTAGGCGAGCGCGGTGGGCAGCAGCAGCAGCAGTTGCGTCAGGAGCGTGGTCGTGCCGAGGGTGCGGGAGAGCCCCTCGGTGCCCGCCTGGAACAGGGCGCCGCAGCCGTACATGGCGAGGCTCGCCATGGCCGGGCTCCCGAGACGGCTCGTCCACTTCTTCGACGTGCGGTACGACCCCCAGAACGCTTCGTGGGCGGCGGCGAGGGTCGCCGCGGCCGGCCCGTTCATCAGCAGCATCAGGAAGATGAAGATCTCGGCGCCGGTCACGGACATCCTGCCGCCCGGAATGCGGTGGGGGTAGGCGCCGGTCACGCCCGCGATGATGACACCGACGAAGATCTGGGCGACGGACGCGGCGGGCAGCACGGCAATCGACACCAGCGCCCGGCCGAGCACGACGGATCCGAGGATCGCCGTGACCCACCAGTAGATCTTGGTGCTCAGGTTGTAGTCGTCCATCCGCAGCATCAGGGGTCCCCGACCGGCACTTTCCCGGCCCCGAGCGGTGTTCTGATCTTGACGCGCCGGGTCCACCGTCACGGACCGGCCAAGGGGGAGATGCAAGAACCGCGCCGCACGGGACTTCTCCCGCGCGGCGGAGGTTCGGTCGAGGCCACGCCGGGGTGGCGCGGCGCCGTCCGGGGCGTCAGCGCTCGCCGGCCTGGACGGCCTCGCTCAGGACCAGGCCCTCGGAGAGCACGAGCCCTTCGGACAGCACGAGGCCCTCGGACAGGACCAAGCCCTCGGAAAGGACGAGGCCTTCGGACAACACGAGGCCTTCGGACAGCACGAGGCCTTCGGACAGGACCAAGCCTTCGGACAGGACCAGGCCTTCGGACAGAACCAGGCCCTCCGACAGGACCAGGCCCTCCGACAGGACCAGACCTTCGGAAAGGACGAGGCCTTCGGACAGCACGAGTCCCTCGGACAGGACCAAGCCCTCGGACAGCACGAGCCCTTCGGAGAGCACGAGCCCCTCGGACAGCACCAAGCCCTCGGACAGGACGAGGCCTTCGGAGAGCACGAGGCCTTCCGAGAGGACGAGGCCCTGGGACAGCGCGGACACCGGGGCGTACAACCCGCCGCGGGCCGCGAGGTTGGTCGCGCCCGCCACGGCATCGCCGGCCTTCACCCCAGGCGACAGGAGCATCGTCTTGCCGGCATACGTCTGCACGAAGTAGCGCGGCAGGCTGGTGCCCGGCCAATTGACGGCCGCCATCTTCGTGACCAGCCGCCCGCTCCACATGATGCTGGGGTCGTAGATCCCCTGGTACTTCGTCAGGACGGCGCCGCCGCCGACGACGTGGGCGCCGCCCGCGGTGATGAGCCCGCTCCACGGGACCGACTGGCCGCCGATCCACGACGGACTCGCGGGAAGCGTACGTCCCGCGGCGAGCATGTTGTCGCCCGGCTTGATCGTCCCGGCGGCGATCGCCGACGAAATGTCCGTGCGCATCGACTGCGCGACGCGCACGGCGCCGTCGACGTTCAGCAGTCCGGCGCCCTGCTCGATGAGCGAGAAGCCCGGCAGCGGCTGCGCCGTGTACTGCAGAATGGCCTTCACGAGCCCGGGCGTGAGCCCGGGGTTGGCCTGCAGCATCACGGCCACGGCGCCGGACACGGCGGGGGCGGCGATCGACGTGCCGCTCAGGAGCATCTCGCGCCCGTTCGTGCCCGCGTTGTAGCCGCCGACCTCGAGCGCGGGATTCTCGCCGACGAGCACGTTGGCGGGGTTCCCCTTGCTCGCGAGCGCGCCCACGATCTTGTTGCCCGGCGCGACGAGGTCGGGTTTCAGGAGGTTGTCGTACTGGCGCACGCCGCTCGCGTCGACCGAGCCGCTGCGCGTGGGGCCGCGCGAGCTGAAGTGGGTGACCGAGTCGTCGCCGCGCGTGAGCGAGTCGTGATGGTTGATCGCGCCCACCGTGATGACGCTCGGCTCGTTGCCCGGTGCGCCGATCGCGCCCAGGATCTCGGTGCCGCTCGACGTGACGCCGTAGTTGCCGGCGGCGGCCACCACGACGATGCCGAGCGAAGACGCCGCCCGCGCCGCGCGGCAAAGCGGGTCGGACAGGAACGAGCCTTCCGTCGGCGTGGCGAGGCTCACGTTGAGCACGCGGATGTTGTAGGTCTTGCGGTTGGCGATGACCCAGTCGATGCCGGCGAGCACGTCGCTCAGCTGGCCGATGCCGTTGCCGTCCAGGACGCGGACGTCGAGCAGCGCCGCGCCCGGGGCGATGCCCTCGGCGTCCGGGGCGCCGGAGATCGACTGTCCGGCGGCGACGGAGGCGACGTGCGTGCCGTGCCCGTAGAGGTCGGGGTTGGCCGTGGCCGAGCCGTCGATCGCCGCCTTGAACGCGAGGTAGGGCCCGCTGCCCGGGCTGTAGCCGATCGTCAGGTCCCTCGGCTGCGTCCAGTCGAGCGCTCTCGAGGACTGCGTGGTGCTCATGCGCGTGAGGTCGACCTGCGCGGCGATGCGACCGCTGCCTTTGCAGCTGCCGCGGCTGGTCGTGCCGCCGAACGCGGCGTGGCAGGTGTCGATGCCCGAGTCGAGGACGGCGATGCCGACGCCGGCGCCGCTCAAGCCGGTGGGATTGCTGGCGCGCACGCCCGCGGCGCCGGAGATCTGCTCGAGGAAGCTCGTCGTGCGGAACGCCTGCCGGTTCGGCACCACGAACGCGACGTCGCTGCGGGCGGCGATCGCGTCGACCGCGCCGCTCGGCAGCACCGCCAGCAAGGCGGGCGCCGCCTGGTACATGTAGAAGACCGAGCCGCCGGCCGCGAGGATGGCGGCGCGCAAGGCAGTCAGCGCGGGATCGGAGCTCGATGCGCTCACGACCACCTGCACGTACGTGCCCTTGGCCGTGGCGCTGGTGTACGGCGTCTGTGCGGCGGCGCTGAGCGTCGATCGCAGGTCGGGCGCGACCTTGTCGCCGTTCGCCGCGTGGGCGGCGTTGACGCCGCCGCCGAAGAGCGCGATGGCGAAAAGCCCGAGGGGCAGGAGAATCCGCCCGAGGAGTATCAGCCAACCGCTTGTTTGCGTTGACAGGCCGTGCCCGGCACGTCCGATGGTCGCCACGGTATCCCCCCTGTGTACGACTGTACAAAGGTGGATGCTACAGATAGCCCGTGTCGGGCACAAGATGTCGTCTTGATCTTAGACAAGACAAAATGCGGGTGAATAATCCGTCGACCACCGAATGTGACGGTTTCCTTACGTTTGGACCGGAAGCGGGCTGCAGGCCCCGTCAGCGGATGGCCTACAAGCGCGTAGGGGGGCGTCCGCTGGCGCCGGAGAATCGATTGGAGGAGCCTTCCAGAGCCCGTTTCCTCAAAGGCGCCGATCCGATGCGACTGCCTTGCCTGCTAGGGGCCGCCTGCGCGGCCTTCTGCCTAAGCGCGACCGCTGCGGTGCCGTCGAGCGAGCTCGCGACCGCCGTCGAGTTCTACCACTCGGGGCTCGATCACTACTTCGTGAGCACCGCCCCCGGCGAGATCAACGACCTCGACACGGGCGTCCATACCGGCTGGGCGCGCACGGGGTACCGGTTCGCGGTGGTGAAGGCGGGCAGCGCTTACCCCGCGACGGTGCCGGTGTGCCGCTTCTACAGCCCGACGCTCGACACGCACTTCTATTCGGCCAAGGTCTCCGAGTGCAACGACGTCAAGGCCAAGTTCGCGGCCACCTGGCAATTCGAGGCGGACGAAGTCTTCCGCGCCTTTCTGGTCGACCCCGCGTCAGGCGCGTGTCCCGCCGACACGACGCCGGTGTATCGCCTCTACAACAACCGCGCCGACGCCAATCATCGCTATACGGACCAGATCGCGCTGTTCCTGTTCATGAAGGGCAAGGGCTACATTCCCGAAGGCGACGGAAGCCCGGCGCTCCCGGTCGCGTTCTGCACGCCGGCGGGCGGCGATGCGGTGCCGCCGATCCTGCCCACGGCCCCCCAGTGCACCCTTGTGTCAAGCGACGGCGCGCCCGCGCCCGGAATCGGCATCACGCTGAGCGCGACGTGCACGAACGGGCCGACGAGCTACCTATGGATCGGCTGCACGAGCACGCAGAGCAGCTGTATGGCGACGAGCGCAACGGCAGGCAGCGCGACCTACACGCTCTACACGGCCAACGCGCAGGGACCCGGCGCCGCGGCGGCGATCACCGTGAACTGGACGCCCGCGCCTCCCAGCGGCATGCCGCCGAACTGCTCGCTCGCGGCGAGCCCCACGTTCCCCGCGATCGGCACGGCCGACACGTTGACCGCGACCTGCAGCCCCGACGCGACGAGCTATCAATGGCTCGCGTGCGACACGTCGAACAGCGCCAACTGCGCGGCCATCGCGTCGTGCGCGGCGGCGTCGGCGACGTGCAGCGTGACGTCGTCCGTCGCCGGTGTCGCGCGCTACATCGTATCGGCGACGAACGCCTACGGCACGGGTCCGTGGACGAAGGTCGACGTCGAGTGGCAGAACAGCGTGGCCTTCGGCGGCTTCTGCGGCCAGTACGCCCGGGTGAAGGAGTTCGCGCTGCCTTGGGGTGACCCCTCCCGCTACACGACCGCCGCCTACGGCGGCTTCACGCCCGAGACCGTCATCGTGATGACGATGGCCGTGCCCGGATCGCCGGCGACGTACGCCGCAGCGGGCTACACCAGCCTTGCCGAGTTCAACGGCCCGCCGGCGTACCGCCATATGACGCTGTCGACTGCGCCGTGCGATTTCCGCGACCCCGATCCGTCCGGCGTGAACGGGCCGCTCGCGGCGAACGCGGGCGTGGCGGTGCTCATCAACTGGAACGTCGGGGCGGCGCCGGTCGCGCTCGTGCCGGGCCACACCTACTACTTCAACTTCCGCAACCTGGCGTGCGGCCAGGACGTGTGCGACGCCGCGACCTCGACCACCTGGCCGCATTGAGCTACGCCGGCGCGATGCGAAGGACCTCCTGCGCCGCCTGCTCGTAGGCGTGCGCGATCCGCAGGACGGAAAGATCGCCGCGCGGCTTGCCGATGAGCTGCAGGCCCATAGGCAGGCCCGCCGCATTGAAGCCCACCGGGACGCTGATGCACGGCAGGCCGGCGAAGGTCGCGTAGATCGTGACTTCCATCCAGCGATGGTAGGTGTCCATGTCGCGGCCGGCGATGGCGCGCGGCCAGCGCAGCGATGCGTCGAACGGCCATACCTGGGCCGCGGGGAGCGCCAGGAAGTCGCACCGCGCGAGCATCGCGAGCACGTGCTGGTAGAACGACGTTCGCTGCGCGCTCGCGCGATGGACCTGCTCCGCGGCGAGACCGACGCCTTCGTCGTGCTCCCACAGCGCCTCCGGCTTGACGAGCGCGCGGCGCGCCGGATCGGCAACGAGCGGCGCGATGCGCGCCGCGACGAGCCAGCGCCGCCATACGAGCCACGCCTGCCAGGCCTCCTCGGGCGAGAACGCGGCGCGCATCGGCTCCACGACGCAGCCGAGCGCTTCGAGGCGTCGCAGGCCCTGCTCGCAACACCCGAGGATGCCGGGCTCCACGGCGAGATAGCCGCCCAGGTCCGCAAGCCATCCGATGCGCGTTCCCGCAGGCTCCAACCCGGCGAGGTCGTCTTCGAATCGCTCGTTC
>Ga0335083_10008772_pt1 | contig 12322 bp, 12 predicted proteins | sample Lox_Sample_42_FD_206716 | JGI IMG/M metagenome (GOLD analysis project Ga0335083, IMG submission 206716) | Soil microbial communities from Loxahatchee National Wildlife Refuge, Florida, United States - Lox_Sample_4.2 | ecosystem: Environmental > Terrestrial > Soil > Wetlands | place: USA... | reverse complement strand
CCTGCTGGAACTCGGAGTCCTCCCCGCGCGGGGCGAGGTCGGCGTCCTTGTCCTTCGGCAGGATCATGCCCACCAGGCTCTCGTCCAGGCGGTCCTCGACCCCGATCAGGGTGGCGGCGATCTCCACCAGCGTCTGCTCGTCGGCCTTGAGCGAGCCGTCGACCAGCTTCGCCAGGCGCTCGGTCTCGAACTGCACCTTGGCGCGCAGGTCACCCAGGCCCAGCACCCCGAGCGTGTCGCCGATCTTGCGCAGCAGCTCGACCTGCGGGTGCAGCTCCTGCGGCTGGCCGGCACCGCGGCGCACGAAGATGTCCAGGACGTCCTTGACCTTGGCGAGGTCTTCGCGGATCGCGGCCGCCACGGTCTGCATGAGCTTGATCGAGGGGGCCGACAGGTTCTCGCGCTCCTGCTCGATGCTCTCGTCCACCGGCAGCAGCTCGGTGAGCCGGAACGAGGCGCGCACCGCGTGCACGCGCGGGCCCTGCGACTCGGCGCGGCCCACGTAATAAAGGAGGTTGTTCAGCAGCTCCACCGGTGGGGCCTGCGCGTAGCGCGCCTCGCCCTGCTCGTACAGGCGGCGGATCTCGCGGTCGCCGAGGCCCAGGAGGCGCTTGATCGACTGGCCGCCCTCCAGGCCGTGCTGCTGCAGGCCCTCGATGACCGCGCCGATCACCCACCACAGCTGGAACACCGGCTGGCGCGTGGCGATCTGCTCGAGCTTCTTGGCGACGTTGGCGATGGTCTCGAGGTTCTGCTCGACCCGCTCGCCGCGGATCCAGCCGATGAGGCCGACCTGGTAGCGCGCCCGCAGGCGCCGCGCCCACTGCTCGACGGTGAGCTGCGGCTCGCCGGCATCGTGCGCCACCGGCTGCGCCTGCTGGTCGGACTTGAGGTTGAGCACCAGCAGGGTGCCCTCGGACAGGAGCGAGCTGCCGCGCACCGCGCGCAGGTCGTTGAGCAGCGGCAGGAGCACCAGCGCCAGGTCGCGGCCGCCGGCCAGCACGCGCTCCAGGTAGCCGGGCAGCTGCACCATGGCGCGCATGAGGGCATCGAGGCTCTCGGCCTGGCTCTTGCGCTCGCTGTGCGTGGCGATCAGGTACTGGGTGACGTGCTCCATCTCCTCGGCCAGCAGCGCGGCACCGTAGATCTCGAGCATGCGCAGCACGCCCTGCACCTGGTGCAGCTCGGCCGCGGACTTCTCCAGGAGCTCGACGCTGTCGGGCGCCTCGACGTAGGCCTCGAGCGCCGCGCGCGCCTCGCCCAGCGTGGCGTTGACCTCGCGTCCCACGAGATCGAATGTCTGCGATACGACTTCAGGCATGCGGGAGCTTTCGGGTCACTCTCATGAGCCGCCGAGCGCGGAGATCTGCCGCACCTTCTGCGTGGTGAGCGGGGCTTCCTCGACCCGCCGCGTGTTGCCGCTCGGGGCGCGCTCGCCCCCGCTCCCGGGCAGGCGGAACCCGGACGCGGACTTGCGCAGCCCGGCCGACAGCTCGGCGAGCTTGGCGATGGCGGCCGAGGTGGCGCTGGTGGTCTCGGCGGTCTGGGCACTGATGTCCTTGAGCACCTGCATGTTGCGCGCGATGTTCTGCGCCGCGCCGGTCTGCTGGCGCGCGCTGCCGGAGATGTTCTGCACCAGCGAGGCGATCTGGTTGGAGACCTGCTCGATCTCCTCGAGCGCCGCGCCGGCGTTCTCGGCCAGCAGCGCCCCGCCCACGACGTCCGTGGTGCTGCGCTCCATCGAGACCACCGCCTCGTTGGTGTCGGTCTGGATGGTGCGCACCAGCACCTCGATCTGCTTGGTGGCGTTGGCGGCGCGCTCGGCCAGCCGCTGCACCTCGTCCGCCACCACCGCGAAGCCGCGCCCGGCCTCGCCGGCCATGGAGGACTGGATCGAGGCGTTGAGCGCCAGGATGTTGGTCTGCTCGGCGATGTCGTTGATGAGCTCGACGATGTTGCCGATCTCCTGGCTCGACTCGCCCAGGCGCTTGATGCGCTTGGAGGTCTCCTGGATGGTCTCGCGGATGGTGTTCATGCCGTCGATGGTGCGGCGCACGGCATCGCCGCCCTTGTGCGCGACTTCCACCGAGTGGCGCGCGACGTCGGAGGCGCGCTCGGCGTTGCCGGACACCTCCTCGACCGAGGCCGCCATGCTGGCGGCGGACTCGGTGGCCGAGGCGATCTGCTTGGACTGCGCGCCGCTCGCCTTGGCGAGGTGCTGCGACAGCGACTGCGTCTGGCGGGTGGCGGAGTCGAGCTGGATCGCCGAGCCGTTGATGGTGGTCACCAGCCCGCGCAGCGCATCGACCGCGTAGTTGATCGAGTCGGCGATCGCCCCGGTGATGTCCTCGGTGACGGTCGCCTGCACGGTGAGGTCGCCGTCGGCGAGGCTCGACAGCTCATCCAGCAGGCGCAGGATCGCCTGCTGGTTGCGGTCGGTTTCCTTCTTCTGCGCATCCGCCGACTCGCGCTGGCGCTCGACGGTGCGGTACATGCGCAGCGCGGACAGAAGCGCGGCCACCAGCAGCGCGATCCCCAGGGCCAGCAGCGCCAGCGGCAGGTAGCCCGCAAGCCCGGGGCCGGCCACGGCCACCGGGGCTGGCTGGGAGGCGGCCAGGTCGCGGGCATCGGGGCCGATGGCGCGCGCGGCCGCCTGGGCGGCGGGCAGGGCGGGAGCTGCCGCCACGGCGCGCTTCACCGCCGCCGACAGCTCCTGGTAAAGCCCGTCCATGTTCTTCAGGTGCTTCAGGCCCTCCGGTGTCGCCACCTTGGGCAGCGCCAGTGCGGAAGCGCCGCCGGCGAGTGCGGAGATCACCTGGCCCAGGTAGTCGGCGCTCTCGGCGATGCGCTGCGCGGCCGGTCCCGCATCGGCGGTACCCTGGGTGAGCGCGGCCACGTCCAGCTGCAGCCGCTGCGCGCGCGACTCGAAGCGCTCGAGGGCGCCCGCGGCGGGACTCGGGCCGCCGCCGGCGAGGGTCTGGTTCAGGGCCTGGGCCTCGGTGATGAGCTTGGGCACCAGGGTCTGGGTGTCGCGCGCGGCGGCGCCCGCATCGGCGAGTGCGCCGCGGGCGCGCAGCACCGCCGTCGCGTTGCCGGTCAGGCGCGTGAAGCGCGCATCGGAGGTGAAGGGGGCGGACGGGTCCTTGGCGGCGGCGTCCTCGAGCTGCTTCTGGCGGTCCTGGAAGCGGCCGAGGGCGGCAGGGTCGCCGGCGACCGCGCCCTCGGCATCGAGGGCCAGGCCCACCAGGGCCTCGACCGGGACCGCGTGTGCGGCCTTCTCCGGGGCACGCGCGAGCGCGATCCAGGAGGTGACCCCGCTCGCCAGCAGCACCAGGGCGGCACCGCCCAGCAGCAGCGCGAGCGAGCTCGGGTTGTGGCCGCCGGTCTTCATGCCGCGGCCTCGGCGAAGGTCGGGCTCTCGAGGATGGTGCGCAGGCTTAAGACCGGCCACTGCTCCTGGGCACGGCGGAAGGCGCCGGCCAGGTAGCGCTCGCAGCGTGCCACCGTCGGCGGGGCATCCGCGGAGAACTCGCTCTCGGCGAAGCGCCGGAAGCCGAGCACCTCATCGACGATGAGGCCGGCGGGTATCTCGCGGTGGTTGACCACCACGATACGGGTATTGCGGGTGACGGGCGTGACCCCGCTCCCCAGGAACTGGCGCAGGTCGATGATCGGCAGCAGCTGGCCGCGCACGTTGGCGAGGCCCTTGATCCAGGGCTTGGCGCCCGGCACGCGCGTGGTGCTGCCTGGCACGCCGAGCACCTCGCGGGTCTCCTCGCGCGCCACCAGGTAGAGGTCGCCCGCCATGCGCAGCGCCACCCCCACCCACTCGCGCCCGGCGCTGGCCTCCTGGCTGAGCTGCGCGGACACGGCACGGCCGCGCCGCTCGAGCTCGGCGAGCAGCTCGAACGGCCGGTCCCTGAGGGACTTCAGCTCGAGCTCGGATGCGGTGTTCGGTTCGCTCATGAGGTCGGCGCCTGCCTCTCACAGGCGATGAACAGCTGGCCCCGTGCACTCACGAGGACAGCGTCGCCTGCGCTTTGGCGACCAGCTGGTCGGGGGAAACCGGTTTGACCATGTAGTCGATCGCGCCCTGGCGCAGGCCCCAGATGCGGTCGGTCTCCTGGCCCTTGGAGGTGACCATGATGATGGGGATGGCGCTGGTGCGCGGGTCGCTCGCGAGCTGCCGGGTCGCCTGGTAGCCGTTCATGCCCGGCATCACGATGTCCATGAATATGAGGTCGGGGTTGATCTCGCGCGCCAGGCGGACGCCTTCCGCGCCATCCACGGCGGCGGCGGTCTGGAAACCGTGCTTCTCCAGCGCCTTCTGCATCACGTGCAGCTCGGTCGGGGAGTCATCCACGATCAGGATCAGGGGCATGGCCTTGCTATCTCCCGATGTGCGTCTCGATCGCCGACAGCAGCTCGTCCTTGGTGAAGGGCTTGGTGAGGTAGTGCTCCGAGCCCACGATGCGGCCGCGTGCGCGGTCGAACAGGCCGTCCTTGGAGGACAGCATGATGACCGGGATCGAGCGGAAAACCTTGTTGTGCTTGATGAGCGAGCAGGTCTGGTAGCCATCCAGGCGCGGCATCATGATGTCGACGAACACGATGTCGGGCTGGTGGTCGGCGATCTTGGCGAGCGCGTCGAAGCCGTCGATCGCCGTGAACACCTCGCAGCCTTCCTTCGCGAGCAGCGTCTCGGCCGTGCGGCGGATGGTCTTGCTGTCATCGATGACCAGAACCTTCAGACCCTGGAGCTTGGAATTGCTGCCAGTCACGATCGAGTGACTCCTTCCCTTATCAGGCCAAGCGTCGAAAAAAGACCGAAATCCCGCGCACCGGTGGCGCCCCGCACTCCCTCGGGGCCGGCCTCAAGGGGGCCTGCGGCCCCTGCGGGCGCACCACTCACCGGCAACGGCCGGGGCGAGGCGCAAACCCGCGCAACCCCTGCAAAACCCTAGGGGCAAGCGCAGCGCGGTTTTAACATATCGGTATACCCCCGGCTATGCCATGCACGTCACGTTTTTCGAAGGTCGGAGGCGGGTTTTGATGCGCCGAAGCGCCGCGGGCGACATATTCGCGGAGCACTCGCCATAATCGGCATTTGCGGCTTGCACCCGGTGATTCCAGGGACCCCATGACTCAGGCACGGCTCGGCGTGGTGATGGACCCCATCGCGGCCATCAACTACGCGAAGGACTCGACGCTCGCGATGCTGCTCGCCGCCCAGGCGCACGGCTTCGCGCTCTCGTACCTGGAGATGGCCGACCTGTCGCTGCGCGACGGGGTCGCCTTCGGGCGCATGCGACCGCTCACCGTCCGGGCCGACCCGCAGGGCTGGTTCACGCTCGGCGAGCCGGTGCTCGAGCCCCTGCAGGGGCTCGATTGCCTGCTGATGCGCAAGGACCCGCCCTTCGACACCGAGTACATCTACAGCACCTACATCCTCGAGCGGGCCGAGGAGGCCGGGGTGCTGGTGGTGAACCGCCCGCAGGGCCTGCGGGACATGAACGAGAAGGTCTACACCGCCTGGTTCCCGCAGTGCTGCGCTCCCACCCTGATCACCCGCGACATGGGCGACATGGCGCGGTTCCTGAAGGAGCACGGCAAGATCGTGGTGAAGCCGCTGGATGGCATGGGTGGCCGCTCGATCTTCGTGCTGGCCGAGTCCGACCACAACGCGCGCGTGGTGTTCGAGACCCTGACCCGCAACGGCCAGGGCTACGCGATCGCCCAGCGCTACCTCCCGGACATCGCCACCAGCGGGGACTCGCGGGTGCTGCTGATCGACGGCGAGCCGGTACCCTACGCCCTCGCCCGCATCCCCTCCCCCGAGGACCACCGCGGCAACCTCGCCGCGGGCGCCAAGGGGGTCGGCCGGCCGCTGAACGACCGTGACCGCTGGCTTGCCGGGCAGATCGGCCCGAAGCTGGCCGCGAAGGGCATGCTGTTCGTGGGCCTGGACGTCATCGGCGGCTTCGTCACCGAGATCAACGTCACCAGTCCCACCGGCATCCGCGAGCTGGAGAAGCAGTTCCCGGTGCACATCGGGGACCTGTTCGTGACGGCCCTCGAGCGGCGCCTGGCGGCGCGCCGCGGCCGCTGAGGCGGGGCCGCAGGGCGATGGCGCGACGCGCACTCATGCTCAAGGAAGGGGCGGCCCCGGTGTGGGACCGCCTGCTCACCATGGTGTTTCTCACCGCGCTGCTGCACGGGCTGATCATCGTCGGCCTCACCTTCAACGCCCATGCCAAGGAGACGGACGAGGCGCCCGGGCTCGAGGTGCTGCTGGTCTCGGACGAGCTGCCGGAGGCCGACCGCAACCCGACCGCCACCTACCTGGCGCAGCGCACCCAGCTCGGGTCCGGCAACACCAAGAAGGCGGTCGCCCCGCGCAACCGGACCTCCTCGCTCCCGAAGCTCAAGCACAAGGGCACGGCCCAGGGGAGCTCGCTGGCCGATGAGGGCGACCACGCCGGCAGCACCGAGGACGAGCGCGTGCTGTCGACGGTCGCCTGGAGCACCCGCATCCGCTACCTCGCCGACGACGGGCAGCAGGGCACCAACCACGAGGAGCCGCTGCTGTTTGACCAGCCCGAGACCGCCGAGCCCGGGCCGGACGAGGCCGGCCCCGCCCAGGTGCGCGGCGTGAAGCGCGACGAGCTGTGGGTGACCCCCGACACGCGCGCCGCGGCGCTCGCGCCCTACCTCGATGCGTGGCGACGCAAGGTCGAGCGCATCGGCACGCTCAACTACCCGACCGTCGCGCGGGTCGCGAATGCGGCCTCGGCCCCGGTGGTGGAAGTGCACATAAGCTCGGACGGCAAGCTCACCGAGGCGCGCATCCGGCGCTCGAGCGGCAGCGCCGAGCTCGACCAGGCGGCGCTCGAGATCCTGAAGCTCGCCAGTCCCTTCGACGCCTTCCCCGCCGACCTTGCCCGGCAGTACCCCGCCCTGGGGTTCGCCTACGAGTGGCAGTTCTCCGGCGGGCGCGTCGACCGCGGCGCCGTATCGGTTCCTTGAGACTCCCGCAGGCGATGCCCATACTGTGGTCATGGCCACCAAGCACGGCCCGGAGGAGACGCACGCAGCCTCGGACGAGGCCGCCGCACTCGGCGTTCCCGCCGAGAGCCCGCCCGGGAGCCTCACCAATCACCTGCTGATCGCGATGCCGCAGCTGGCGGACCCGAACTTCGTCCAGACTGTGGCGCTGATCTGCGAGCACACCGAGCGCGGTGCGCTCGGCATCGTGCTGAACAAGCCCCTGCCGATGAAGCTGTCCGACGTGCTGTCGCAGATGAAGCTCGAGCCCTCGGCCGAGCACATCGGCGAGCAGCCGGTACTGCGCGGGGGACCGGTGCACACCGACCGCGGCTTCGTGCTGCACCGCCCCGGCGGCCAGTGGGACCACACCCACAGGGTGTCCGAGGACATTCAGGTCACGACCTCCCGCGACGTCCTGGCCGCCATGGCCCGGGGCGAGGGGCCCTCGGACGCCTTCATCGCCCTCGGCTACGCCGGCTGGGAGTCCGGGCAGCTGGAGCGCGAGATGAAGGACAACGCCTGGGCCTCCGTGGCGGTCGACCCGCGCGTGGTGTTCGAGATGCCATTCGAGCAGCGCTGGGCCGGGGCCTGGCGGCTGCTCGGCATCGACGTCGAGCGGCTCAGTCCCGAAGCCGGTCATGCCTGACGGCCGACGCGGGGCATGAGCACCCCCGAGACCGTCCTCGCCTTCGATTTCGGCCTGCGTCGCATCGGCATCGCCTCCGGGGATTCGGTGACGCAGTCGGCCGCCCCGCGCCCGGCGGCCCTCACCGGACCTGCGGGTCCCGACTGGGGCGCGATCGCCCGCGAGGTGAACGCGCTGCGACCTGCGCGGCTGGTGGTCGGCGCGCCGTATAATGTCGACGGCAGCGACGGCGCGATCACCCAGGCCGCGCGCGCCTTCGCCGCCGAACTTAAGACTCGCTTCGCCCTGCCCGTGCACCTGGTGGATGAGCGCTTCTCCTCGCTCGAGGCGACGGCGGCGCTCAGGCACGCGCGCGAGAGCGGCCGGCGCCGGCGGCGCGTGGCGAAGAGTGACATCGACAGCGCGGCCGCCGCGGTGATCCTCACCCGCTGGTTCCGCGGCGAGGGACGCGACGTGAAGGAGCTGAGCCCATGACCGAGCAGCTGCGCCCCGACGGCACGCTGCGCCACCTGCTCACCCTCGAGGGGCTGCCCCGCGCGCTCCTCGAGCGGCTGCTGGAGCGCGCCCAGGGGCTGGTGCGCCCGCTCGGGGCCCGCCCGCCGATGAGCCAGCTGCTCGCGGGCAGCACCGTCGCGAACCTCTTCACCGAGCCCTCCACCCGCACGCGCGTGAGCTTCGAGCTCGCCGCCAAGCGCCTCGGCGCGCAGGTCGTGAACCTCGAGGTGCAGCTGTCCTCGCGCATCAAGGGCGAGAGCATGCTCGACACGGTCTACACGCTCGAGTCGCTGCACGTGGATGCCTTCGTCATCCGCGACGCCGAGGTGGGCGTGCCGGGGCTGGTGGCGGCCAACGTCGCCCCGCACGTGAGTGTGCTGTCCGCCGGCGAGGCCCACGTCGCGCACCCCACCCAGGGACTGCTGGACGCCCTCACCATCCTGCAGCGCAAGCAGCGCTTCGCCGGGCTCAGCGTCGCGATCGTCGGCGACATCCGCCACTCGCGCGTGGCGCGCTCGGGCTGGCACGTGCTCAGGAGCTTGGGGGTCAGCGACCTGCGGCTGCTCGCCCCGGGCGCGCTCATGCCGCGCCCGGAGGAGTTCAGCGGCTGCGCGCGCTTCACCGACTTCGAGGCGGGGCTCGCCGGCGCGGATGTCATCATGATGCTGCGCATCCAGAAGGAGCGCATGGCGCAGGCCGACCTGCCCGACGCCGACCGCTACTTCGAGGCCTGGGGCCTCACCGAGCAGCGCCTGAAGCTCGCGCGCCCCGACGCCATCGTCATGCACCCCCAGCCGATGAACCGCGGGATCGAGATCGCCTCCGAGGTCGCCGACGGACCGCAGTCCGTCATCCGCGACCAGGTGCGCAACGGCGTTGCCGTGCGCATGGCGGTGCTCGCGGAAGCGCTCGGCAGCCGCGGGGGAGCCGCGTGAGCCAGGAGCACCGCGGCACCATCTTCCTGGAAGCGGGCCGGGTGCTCAGCCACCTCGCCTACGATGCCGAGCAGTTCGTGCTGCGCCTGCAGGCGCCGCGCTGCGCCGCGCATGCGCAGCCGGGGAGCTTCGCACACCTGACCTGCGACGAGTCGATCCCGATGCGGCGCCCGCTGTCGATCATGCGCGCGGACGCCAGGGCCGGCTGGATCGAGATCCTCTATAAGGTCGTCGGCCACGGCCTGCAGGCGCTCGCCTCGCGCAAGGCCGGCGACACGGTCTCGGTCCTCGGCCCCATCGGCAAGCCGTTCCTGCCGCGCCCCGAGCGCCCGCGCACGCTCCTCATCGGCGGCGGCGTCGGCATCCCGCCGATGGTGTTCCTGGCCGAGCGCCTGAAGGACGATGCGCGCTACCGCCCGCTGGTGCTCATGGGCTCGGAAGTGCCCTTCCCGTTCCGCACCCGCCCCTCGGCGACGCTGGTGGGCGGGATCCCGCAGGGCACGATCGCCTGCATGCCGCTGCTCGAGGAGTGGCAGGTGCCGAGCCGCCTGGCAAGCAAGTCCGACTTCCCCGGCTGCTTCGGCGGCTTCGTCACCGAGCTCGCCGATCACTGGCTCGCGAGCCTCGGCAGGACCGAGCTCGGCGAAGTGGAGATCTTCGCCTGCGGTCCCACCCCGATGCTGAAGGCCACCGCGGCGCTCGCCCGGCGCCACCAGGTCGCCTGCCAGGTGTCGCTCGAGGAGTTCATGGCCTGCGCGGTCGGCGGCTGCGCCGGCTGCACGGTCGAGGTGCGTACCAGCCAGGGGCCGGCGATGAAGCGCGTGTGCGTCGACGGGCCGGTGTTCGATGCCTACAGCGTGTTCTGAAGAGCCCTACCTACCCCACCGACCCGGATGACCCGATGACCCAATCACTGCTGCGCGCCTGCCTGCCGATGCTGTGCCTGTGCCTCGCGACGCTCCCCGCGTGCGAGAGCATGCGCGAGGCCCCGCCGATGAGCCGCGAGGAGTACGTGCAGGACCTGATGCAGTCGGCCGGCGTGTCGACGGCCATCAGCCGCGCGCAGAGCGAGTCGCTCGCCGACGGCCACAGCAACATCGAGCGCGTCCGGAGCGAGTTCGGCGAGCGCATGAACAACCTCCCGGCCGAGCAGCGCGAGCGGGTCGAGGCGGCGACCGACCGCTACGTCATGGCCTCGCGCAAGTCCTTCGACGTCGCGGCCGCCGCCTCGGCCTGGGCGCGCACCTTCACCGCGGACTTAAGCGATGCGGACCTGAAGAAGATCGACGAGTTCGCGCACACGCCCGCCGGCGGCCGCGCCATGGCCAACGGCCTCAATGCCGCCCTGTCGCTGCAGGAATACCTGCAGCAGCGGCGCAGCCAGGCCGCCGACAAGGCGCTGCAGCAGTACGAGAACGAGCTGCGCGCCATCGTCGGCGCGCCGCACTAGCCGGGATTTCTCATACGCCGGACTGATTTTACAGGCTGAGCGGTGACGGAAGGGGCGGAGTCGGGGCGGGGGGTGCAGGGCTCGATTTGGACGGTTTTCGGCGGCACTGATCCGTCGCTCTGCGCGAGAGCGGTTCGGGGATTGAGGCGGTAGGGCTCTGGTTCGTGGGTGCGGCTTAGCGCGCCGCCGCGCTGAGGGCGTGGAAAGCGGCGATGAACTCGCGCTGATTCGGACAGGCCTGGCTCATCGCCAACTTCACGCGCCGCACGCTCACGGTGACCACCGCTGCGATCTTGAGCAAGCGCAGTCGGATCGTGTTCGCGCAGGCCCGGGCCAGGCCGGTGCCGGCAAGGCCTATGCGGCGCAGCGCATGCATGAGCACATAAGCGGCTGACGAGAACCACAGGCGCAGCTGATTGGCGCGGAAGGTCTCGGTGGAGAGCCGATCGGCAAAGAGGTTCAGCTGCGCCTCCTTGATGCGGTTCTCCATCTCCCCGCGGGCGCAGTAGAGATCCTCGTACAGTTCACGCATCGGCCAGTCGTGGATCGACAGCGAGGTGACGATGAAGCGCGGGTTAGCCTTGTCGCCGGTCTGCTCGGCCTTGGCCACCACACGCCGGGCGCGGCTCCAGCTGCGCCGGGTGCGGTAGCTGAGTTCCTTGAAGCGTCTGGCGGGCCGAGCGGTCTGCGCTGACTCGAGCGCCGCCTCGTGCAGCTCGGCGCCGATCGAGCGCACCAGGCGTGAGTTGCGGGCCAGCCCGAACACGTAATCCACCGCGTTTTGCTCGCACCAGACCATTAGAGGCTCGCGGCAGAAGCCCGAGTCGGCCCGCAGGATGATCTTGACCTCAGGCCAGCGCGCACGGATCTGCGCCACGATGCGCTCGACTTCCTCACCTGCCCCAGCGGCCCCATCGATGTCCGCGGTGCGCAGCTTGGATGCCAGCAGATGCTCGCCGCAGAAGATGTACAGCGGCAGGTAGCAGTAGCCATCGTAGTAGCCGTGGAAGAAGCGCCCCTCCTGATGCCCGTGCAGCGGATCATCGGTGGCATCCAGGTCCAGCACGAGCTGAGCAGGCGGCTCGGGGTGAGCCTCGAGGAACATATCGACGAACAACCCCTCGATCGCCTCAGTCTGCGGGCGGATCTTGTGATAATGATCCACCGCCCCTTCGCGAGCGTGCAGCTCCAGACGGTTGAGCGTGCTCTTGCCCGCCAGCGCCGCGCAATCGGAGCGCTTGGCTTGCAGCTTCCCCAGCAGCGCGCCGAACACCGGATCGTGCCGCAGCTGCTCGTGATCGTTCAGGTCCTCATAGCCGAGCGCCATCCCGAACACGCGCTGCCCGATCATCGTGCGCACCGTGTGCTCGATCAGCTCGGGCTTGCGGTGATCGCTGAAGCAGCCGGCCAGCCGATCGATCAGCCCGATCGCCTCATCCGCCCGCCCCAGTAGCAGCGCTCCGGCATCTGAGCTCACCGTCCCGCCGTCAAACGTCGCCACCACGCGGCGGCGTTCAACACATGAAAACTGCAGCTGTTCCGCGTTACACTCTGTCGGCATCGGGCCTTCTCCCAGGGTTGTGATAACTCGTTCTCGCAAAACAAGTTTCACTCAGTTGGAGGCCCGATGCATCCCCCGCGTATGAGAAATCCCGGCTAGGGACCAAACGCTGGTATCAACGAAGAGGCTCAACCGCGGGAGCGCTCCGCCTTGTAGTCGTAGCCTTGATCCCATTCCAGCTTGCCCAT
>Ga0335083_10008771_pt1 | contig 12323 bp, 9 predicted proteins | sample Lox_Sample_42_FD_206716 | JGI IMG/M metagenome (GOLD analysis project Ga0335083, IMG submission 206716) | Soil microbial communities from Loxahatchee National Wildlife Refuge, Florida, United States - Lox_Sample_4.2 | ecosystem: Environmental > Terrestrial > Soil > Wetlands | place: USA: Florida... | reverse complement strand
TCTGCGTGTGCTTCGTAACGGGGAACGAGACAGCCGTGCCGGCGAGCTCCTGCGTGACCGCGCGCAGCCTTCTGTAACCCGGTCGCAGCAGTTTCTTAACTGTCTGGAGCATGAGCGCGCTCAACGGAGCAGGTTGCCGAAGCGCACCGGGGTGTCACCGCCGCCGTAACCTTCCCTGGGGCTGGCGACCGAGGCGGTGGAGCGGAACGCGCTTTCCAGGCGGCCGATTATCAACGCGTAGGCGAAAACGTACACGCTGCTGAGCAATGAGCCCTCTTTGCACGAGAGGATGAGCTCGAAGGCAAAGAGCGCGGTGATGATCCCCAGCGCCGCACCGCGTCGGGCGTCGCCTCTGACCGCGCGCGATAGTCGTGCGATGCTTCGAGCCGTGAGAAGCAGCGCCCAGAGGTAAAACAGAAAGCCGATGACCCCTTCCTCACCGAGTACCTCGAGGCCCGCGATGTGCGGGTAGATTCCGAGCACTTGAAGGGCGCTGCCATTGCCCAGACCAAAAAAAACTGTCGGGAGACTTTGAGATGCGGCGGCGAGGAGCGTGCTCGCCATCGCAAACCGGCCCGAGAGATCGCTCTCAGTGAGGTCGGACTGCCACCTGGAGCTATCGATATGCACCCAGGTCGACGACCACCAGGCGAGGAGCCCAATCACCAAAACGGAGCCGCATACTGCAAGGACCGAGCGAGCGGAGCGAACGCGAAGCACGACGGGCCAGGCCAGGAGGATCGCCGGCCCCAGAGCGAGCAGCTGCCCCCGGGATCCACTGCGCAGCACGATCGCAATCCCCAAAGGAATGCAAGCCGCAAGAGCCAGACGTTTCAGCGGAGCAACGCGAGTTCCGAGCCAGATCGCCGCGGGCAGAACAACGGTGCCTGCGAGGCTCGCGATCGCCAGCGGGTTTGTCTCGTCATGCTCGATGTCGCCGTACAGCAGGAGGCCACGAAACCCCCAATGGCCGAATGCGAGCATCAGTCCGCAGAGGATTCCGCCCAGTAAGACCGTCCAGGCAAAGCCGGTGGTGAGATCGTCGAAGTCGCCGATTAGAAGCGCCGGCAACAGCATCACGGTGATGAGGTACGGACCGTCGAGTCGCCAGCGCTCGATAGACAAAGCGGGGTCCGGCGTCCAGACGAGACTCACAAAGGCGTAGCCATAGAGGAGCAGAATCGGCAGAAGTACCGTGGGCACGTCCCGATGCACTGCCGCGCGTCGCCGAGCTGCAATCGCAACACCGAGCAGGGCGATGATGGTGACCGCGATGTTCGTGAGCTGCCGGTATTCGGCCAGGAACTCGTTGGTGCTTTGTCCCCATTGTTTGAGTCCGTAGAGACATAGGACTCCTGCAAGAGCGATCGACGGACGCCTGAGGGTGCCCGCGAGCACCGCCAGCAGCAAAGCGAAATAGGTGACCAGCCCCAGCATTTGGACCGGAAACGGTGGCTGCGGCAGATGACATTGTGATGACGCCCGGCGGAATGTCCGTCGGTGGCTGACCGGCAGGGCAATGTCACTGCACTGAAATGGAGCAAAGGTATTGATGTGCGTTCGTCCGGGGAATCCAGGTAGTTCCGATGTCCGTCGAGTCTTTCCCTGAGCCCGCCTCCGCGATGCCCGTGTGGCGCTCGTCGTGGCTGGTCCTCGCCGCGATCGTGCTCGTGGCACTGGTCAGCTTGTGGCCGTTCTGGGACGGCCTGTGCCAGCTCTACCTCTGGTGGAGGAATTCACCGGACGACAATTTCAGTGTACTGGTGCCCCCGGTCGCAGCATTCCTGATCTGGCAGCAGAAGGACCGGCTCGAGCGCGTGCCTTTCACGGGTAGTTGGTGGGGCCTGGCGGTCATTCTGTTAGGCGGGACCATGCTGGCGCTCGGTCGGCTGGGCGCCATTCTGACGCTGGTCCAGTACGCCTGTGTGGTGACGTTCTACGGGATCGTGTTGTCCCTTCTCGGGTGGCAGGCGGTCCGCATCATCCTGGTTCCACTGCTGGTTCTGCTGTTCACGATCCCCCTGCCGCAGTTCATCATGGCCAATCTCTCGACGACTCTGCAGCTCCTTTCCTCGGAGTACGGGGTCCTGCTGATGCGTGCGTTCGGTATCAGCGTGTTCCTGGAGGGAAACGTCATCGACCTCGGCACTTATAAGCTGCAGGTGGCGGAGGCCTGCAGCGGTCTGCGCTACCTGTTTCCGCTGATGACCATGGGATTCCTGATCGCATACTTCTATAAGGGCGCGCTGTGGAAGCGCGTCGTGCTCTTTCTGTCGAGCATTCCCATCACGGTGGTCATGAACAGTCTGCGTATCGCGATCATCGGCGTCACCGTAGATCGCTGGGGCACCGAGATGGCCGAAGGGTTGCTGCACGAGTTCCAGGGATGGATGATCTTCATGCTGAGCACCGCGCTGCTGCTGCTCGAGATGATCGCGCTCAACTACGTGGGACGCGAACAGGGCAGCTGGCGTCATGTCTTCGGAGTGGAGTTACCGACCGCTACGCCACGTGGCATACCCGTTCGGCAGCGCAGCCTGCCGAAGAGCTTCCTCGCAGGCAGCATGCTGATCGTCGGTCTCGTTGGCGTGTCGACGTTCATCCCGAGACCGACCGAGACGGTTCCCCAGCGGGCCTCATTCGGGCAGTTTCCGATGCGCCTGGGTCCGTGGGAAGGCAGGCGTGGCTCGCTCGAGCCCATGTTCCTCGACGCCTTGCAGCTGGATGACTACCTGCTCGCGGATTATCTGAGCACTGGCGATGCACCCGTGAACCTGTACATCGCGTGGTACAACTCGCAGCGCCAGGGCGAGGCGGTGCACTCACCGCGCTCCTGCCTGCCGGGTGGGGGCTGGCAGATGCACGATTTCGGCCAGCGGACGATTTCAGGTATTTCGATCGATGGGAGGCCCCTGCGGGTGAACCGTACGCTGATCGAGCTCGGCTCGCGGCACGAGCTCGTCTACTACTGGTTTCAGCAGCGCGGCCGAGCCATCGACAACGAATGGACCGTCAAGTGGTTCCTGTTCTGGGACGCTCTGACCCGGCACCGCAGCGACGGCGCCATGATTCGCCTGACAACGCCCATCGGCACATCCGGCAACGTGTCCGAAGCCGACCAGCGGCTCAGCGATCTTCTCGCGCGCATCGCACCCGCCATAACGGCATACGTCCCCGACTGAGACGGGTAGTCAATGGGTGGTCCAGTTAGTGCCGTCGCAATACACAGGTACCTGAACGGTTCCGCCGCTCGTGTACGCGCTGTTATAGGCAGGTGACGCGGCATCCGAGACGATCGCCGACTGACCGGAAAGCGCTGCCGCGCATGCCGGTAGCGGCACACCCGCGGCGCTGAACCTGAACAGCGACGGCGTCATGCCCACGATTTCCCAGAACGAAGCGGTCCCGTCGAAATGCGCCCGCAACGTGAGCGTTACGTAGGGCAGGAGGCCGAGGCTGGGCAGACCCCCGACGGCCAGCGAAGAATTGCGATTGAAATACTGACCGGTCGCAGCCGTAACCGTGATCAGCCCCGTGCCGCCATTGACGATCTCGTAGGGTGCGCCCGCCCACGTGTTTGTATTCGCGAGCGCAGCCCTGCCGTCGAGCAGCGGCAGGGTGACGGTTTTCGTATCGTTGGTCGCGAACACGATGGAGCCGGTGTTGGCGGAGCCGAGCGCCATCGCGCCGTTGACGGTCACCGCCTGCGTCTTCTGGCCCATCGCAACTCCGGGGTAGGTGACAGGGTTGTAGCCCTGGGAGGAGCTGAACAGACTCTGGGTGATCAATGTAGGTACCAGCGACTGCGGCGCGATATTCAGCGCCGGCGATCCGCTCGCGGAGGTGAATATCCCCTGCGGCAGAAACTGCGGTGCGCTGTTCGCCACTGGCGCGGGAGCAAGTTGCGTTCCTACGGCATACCAGGACCATGAGAATTGGTCGGTGTCGGCGACGATCTGGTTATTCGCCTGATAGTCTCCCTGCATGTAACGCGCAGTAAGCTCCGCGGCGTAGCCGCTACCCTGCGAGCCGCCACCCCCTATGTAGTTTACGCTCAGCGACAGATGCGCCTGCTGAGCCAGTAATAGCGTCGTCGCGTCACCCTCGTCGTCGACACCCTGCATGGTCATGCCCTGTATCTGCGACTGGACGCCGCGGCTGTTGGGGTCGTTGGCGGCGCGGTACCCCGCGACCTCGATTCCGGGCCATCCGTAGGTGATGATATTGACCGGTGCATTACCTGAAGCGGCGATCGCGATGTCGCGTTGCGCCGCACCTACCTGGATCGCGTTGCCGGACTGCGCGACGACGAAGTAGGTCTGATTGCACACGAACCCATTGGCGTTGCCATTCGCCGTGGTGCAGAAGGTGACGGGCATGTCGACGGGAAAGTAGCTGCCGTTGGTCACTTGGATGGAGACGGAGCCTGTTGCCATAGCTGCAGGCTGCACCTGGCCGCCGGCATAACCGGTCTGCGTCGCCTCGATGTCGAAAACGTTCACGTCGTTGAGCTGGCTCCCCGCGCGCGCCTGAAACACGATACCGCGTTGTCCGGAATAGTTTCCGCCGTCTGCATAGATGTGCTGCAGCGTGTAGTTACCGTTCGTGTAGTTGCTCTGGCTCGCCCCGAAGTACATTTGGCCGATGGCGCCCTGCTTCAGGAAGAAGTTGTAGAGCGTTGCCACGCTAACCTCGGAGCAGTTCTCGCAATACACGCCCCACACCGAGGCATTCATTACAGCGACATTCTGGATGTCGCTCCCGTAAAATAGCCCCGAGTTGAATAGCGCGCCGAACTCGAGTCCGTAGGTCGCGCTGTCGATGCAGAGATTCTCCACCCCCGCGTTGTAGAGCCCCTCCGCGAGCGCCGCGGGCTCCGCGGGCTGGGAACTGAACTGCGTGGGAACGTAAGACACGCCCGGGCTCGTGTTGTTGCCCAGGAGCCGCGTTCCACTCACGTAGGCGCCGAATGGCGTGCTGTCGAAGTTGCACCCCAGACCGTGGATGTGCACGCCGGCCGCCAGCGTGAGTCCGCCCGGTACGTAGTAGGTGACGGCACGGAGCGCGACGACTCCGCCCCCCGCAGTGGATGCCGCCGCGATCGCGCTCTGGATCGACTTCGTGTCGTCCGTCTTACCGTCGCCGACGGCTCCATAGGCCTCGGGCGCCACGCTGTAGAGGGGGCACGGCGCAGGCACAGCAGGGCTCGCGGTGTTGTTGCATAGCAAGGTGTTCGCCGGCAGGGTTGCGGCTGATGCGCTGCCGCTCGAGCTCGAAGTGCTGGATGCGGCGGCCCCGCTCTGGGCGGCGCCTGAGCCGGAGCTACAGGATTGCAGCAGCCCCATACCCGCGAAAAGCACTAGCGCCTCGAGGCAAGAGAAATGGGCGGGCTTCATATTTTGCGCTTCGGCGTTTGTTGGAGGTCTAATGAGTCGATTGATCCCCGTTCGCCTGTCGACCCGGCGAGTGCTCGCGGTTGCCAAACGGCCGCGCGAGAGGTTCGCCCACGAACAGCCCCTGTCCGGGCATCGCCACGCTCTTCCAGTAGGCTTCCAGCAGGGTTTCTCCGCGCAGGTAATGATCGAGAAAGATACCCGGGCTAGGGAACTTGGCGAGGATGTTGCATGGTTCGGATACCGTGCCGTAGGAGCCGGTCGCTCCCTGTGCCAGCCAATCGACCACGGGCATCTGGGCACGCTCGTCGAGGATTCCGCCCGCCGAGGTCAGGTGATCCGCCACCGCGCCCGGCCGGAACCTGAGCCTCTTGAGTTCCACCACGCGGGTGACGCCGGTGAAGTAGGCGAGAACGTCGTCGTACGACTCGCGGATCGGTGTCTCGACCACGCGAATCCGCAAGCGATCGGCGCCGACGGCCTGCGCGCCGGCGTACTCTGCGGAGCGTACGTCGCGCGCCGAATCCTGCGTCCGCACCAGATAGACCGTGCCCGCAGGTCTGGTGTCGTCCGCAGCAACCCCGCGGTCGATGAGGCGGCGCGCCAGCTTCTCATCGCCGGTCGGCAGCATCATGGCGGGCAGCCATCCCGCCGTATCCGCCGGCGCCCAGCCCTGCGCGTCAAACAGCGGGCTGAGGTGCGTGCGCGCGCAACCCGGTGCACAGAAATCGTCCCGATATCCTGCGGCGAACGCCGAAGTCACGGACATGCATTCGACGGCATACGGCCGCTGCCATATCAGCAGCAGCGACTGCACTCTCGAGGGCAAACGGCGCACGAGCGCGGCGCGCAGCGCCGCGAGCTCGCCGCGTGTGAGCTGTACGCGGTCGGGCAGCTCGAGCGCGATGAGGTTGCCTCGTGGAATCCCGCGACGCTCGGCGTAGTAGGCCGCCACGCGCAGACTCCCTGGATCGCGTTGGTTGTAGACGACTCCAAGTGCCGCCGCGTCCAACCCTTCGGCGCGGGCCGCCCCACTAAAGGCCGACAGGATTAGCAGCAGCGCAGAAATGTGCCGGCGTTCAGGTTGCGTCATTCACCGACACGGGCACGGGCACGGGACGCCGTTCGATCGCCAGGGCGCTGAGCGCCACACCGCCACGGCGATCGCTCACGACCTGGAGCAGCAGCTCGGCGTCGATGACGCGCTGGCCCTCGGCGAACGCATACACCAGCGCGTAGTCGCACAGCTGATTGACGAGTCGCGGCACGCCGCGCGTGTGCGTGTGGATCATTCCCAGCGCGTTGGCACTGAACACATCCGGATCGCCGCCTGCGACCGCGAAGCGGTGGCGCACGTAGGCGGCGGTCTCGGCGGCATCCAGCGCCTTGAGGTGATAGTCGACCGAGACACGCTGCGCGAGCTGCTTGAGCTCGGGCTGCGACAGCGTCGCGCGCAGCTCCGGCTGTCCGACCAGCAGGATCTGCAGCACCAGGTCCTTCTCGGAGTTGACGTTGGACAGCAGGCGCAGCTCCTCGAGCGCCTCCACGCAGAGGTTCTGCGCCTCGTCGAGAATCAGCAGCGTGCGGCGGCCGTGCGCGTATTCCTTTACGAGGTGGTCGACCAGCGCTTCATAGAGCGCAATCTCCGAATCCGCCGGTGCGCGCACGCCGAGTGCCGACAGCACCCACCCGTGGATGGCGCGGAAGCGTGCATGGGTATTGCTGATGAGGCCCACGGTGGTGCGCTCGCCGAGCTGCCTCACGAGCCTGCGCAGCAGCGTCGTCTTGCCCGAGCCGATTTCCCCCGTGAGCACCGAGAAGGCGGCCTGAGACTCGAGGCCGTACTCGAGCATCGTCAGCGCCATCGAATGCTGGCGCGAGGGGTACAGGAACGCCGGGTCCGGCGTCAGCGCGAACGCCTTGGCGGTGAGCCCGAAAAAGCGCTCGTACATGAGGTCAGCGCTCGGTCGCCACGCCCGAGGCGCGATTGAGCAGCGTGCCGACGATCGGCGTCTCGTGCAGCAGCTCGATCGCGCGCGTGAGGTCGGAGCGACGGGTGCGGCCCTCGGCGGCGACCAGCAGCCCACACTCCACGTGCCGCGAGAAGGCCAGGGCGTCGTCGGTGGTGAGAACGGGCGGCAGGTCGAAGATCACGATGCGCCCTTCGTAGCGCGCGCGCAGCTCCGCGACCAGCTCGTGACAACGCTGCCCGGCCAGGACTTCGGACGGATGCGGCATCGGGCCTCGTGCCGGCAGCACGACCAGCCGCTCGCAGCCGTCGGGGTGGTAGAGACAGTCGCGCAGCTCCGTCCCGCCGGCGAGTACGTCCTCGACGCCGCGCTCGGGGCTGAAGCCGAAAGCGGCCGCGACGCCCGGGCGCCGCAAGTCCAGGTCGACCAGCAACACCGTGTGATCCTGGTCGTTCGCGATATGCAGCGCGAGATTGACCGCGGTGGTCGTGCGTCCTTCCCGCGCCGACGGGCTGAAGATCGCCAGCGTGCGCCAGTGGTGTGCGGTCATGCGCTGCAGCACCTGGGTGCGCAGCATGCGCAGGCCCGCAGACGCCGGCCCGGGCGCACCGGGAGGCACGACCCTCTGGCTCTCGAGGTGCTCCGGGCTCACCGCTACAACCCGGGTGCTGGTGTAGACGATCGGGCCGGGGAGCGCTGCGAGCGCGCGGCTGTCGTGGGCGCGCGGCGCATCGTGCGTCTGCTGCTGCCGCTCGATTCTCGCCAGATCGAGGGCCTTGCGTATCCTGTCCATCCTCTACACTCCCAGCCGCCGCAGCAGAACCAGCCACAGGACATCGAGCGGCGCCACCAGGAAATGCACCGCCAGCGCCGCGAGCACCAGCACGGCGAGTCCGCCACCCCACGAGTAGCGCAGGATGAGCCGCCGTCGTGCCTCCTCCCGGCGCGTCATCACGACCGGAATCGCCGCGAGCGGCGCAACCTGCAGCAGCTCACGCACGTCCTTCGGCCCGCGCACCGAGCCATCCAGCGCCTCCGATCCGAGCACGGCGCCGGCACCGGCGCCGAGCGACACCACCAGCCCGATGGCGAGGATCAGGATGCGGTTCGGGCTCACCGGCTTTTCGGGCGGCTGCGGCGCCTCGATCATGCTGAACTTCTCACCCTTCTGCTCGGTCTCGAGGTTGACCGCGATCTGCGCCTCGCTCTGCTTGGCGAGAATGGCGCCGTACTCGTATTGCGCGGCCTCGATGTCGCGGGCGATCTCGCGGTACTGCCGCTCGACCTCGGGCGAACCGGACAGGTGCCGGCTGAGCTCGTTCAGCCTGCTCTGCAGCTCGTCGCGCTTCTGCACCTCGCGCTCACGCTCCGGGATGAGCGAGTCGAGCTCGGTCTTGACCTGCAGGTACGCCGGATTATCGGGATGGTCCTGCGCCACTTCGTCCGCCGGGCCCGCCGGGGAGGCCTGTACCTGAGCCTCGAGCGCCTTCACCTGGCGCTGCAGCCGCACCACGTCGGGGTGATCGGCCGAGTATTTCTTCATCGCCGCGGCAAGCTGCGCGCGCGTGGTGGTGAGCTCGCGCACCAGGTCGGAGCTGTTCTCGCTCGCCGCCACTTCCTTCTCCAGCCCCTCGATCTGCCGCTCGGTGCTGATGACGTCGGGATGGTCGGGGGCATAGCGTCCCTTGAGACCGGCGAGCTTCGCGCGCAGCGCCTTCAGCTGGTCCGCGGCACCGAACACCCGCTCGCCGTTCTCCTTGAACACCTGGGCCGTCGGATTGATCTGCGCGAGCTGCGCCCGCATCAGTACGATCTGCGAGTCGAGGGCGCTGATCCGATCCTGCACGTCCTGCAGTGACAGCTGGGTCCGATCCGATTCCGTGATGTTCTGCTGCACCAGGTCGGGCAGCTCCGCCTCGTGCTTCTTCTTGAAGTCGGCGAGCTTCTGGTCGAGACCGGCGATGCGCTGCTTCTGCAGCGCCGCCTCCTCGGTGAAGAACGAGGCGGTCTGCTGGGAGCGCTGCGCCCGCGAAGCCAGGTTTTCGTTGAGGTAGAGACTGGAGAGCTCGTTGGCGACCTTGAGCGCCAGCTCGGGGTTGCGGCTGTCGTAGGACACCGAGAAGGCAATCGTCGCGTGGGTCGGCTGGCCGCTGCGCGGGTCGATGACCGCTGCGCTGATCATCTTCAGGTTGATGTCGTTGCGCATGGTCTCGAGCAGCTCTTCGCGCGGCACCCGGTCGCGCTTGTCCGGATAGAGCCTGTACCGGTCGATCAGGGTCATGAGATTCTGGCTGGTCATGACGCGCTGGCTGATCATCTGCACGCGCTGATCGGCGTACGTGGTGATGACCGAGCGCACCAGATCCTGGGGGATTTCCTGCGCCTCGATGAGGATCGTGGCCGTCGAGCGGTAGGTCGGCGGCCACAGCACGGCGGTCGCCAGCGTGGCCGCGAGCAGCGCGCCGGCGACGATCGCAAAGATCCACCGCCGCCGCCAGTAGGCGAGCAGCTGCTCGCGGAAGTCGCTCGCATTGCCGCGCAGCGGCGCATCCATGGTCGTGGCGTTCATTGGAAGCCGATGTGGTTGAACTTGTAGTTGAGCGTCATCGTGACCTGGTTGTTGACCAGGTGCAGGCCCACCGCGTTCAGCGTCTCATCGATGCGCGACAGCGCCAGGTCGAGTGTGTAGTGCTCGCTCAGCTGGTAGCTGAGATCGGCCGTGACCGCGTTCACCACGCGGTCGGCGTATCCGCCCTGCAGGCCCGGATCGTGTGCGCGCAGCCAGTACTCATGCAGGCTCGCCGAGCAGCGCTGCGTGAGTGCGTAGCTCAACTGCAGGTCGTAGGCCGTCTGCAGCGAGAGGAACGCGAAGCCGGTGGGCGCCTCCTGGCGGGTCGCACTCAGGTTGAGCGTCAGGCGCGGCCCGGTGCGCGTCAGCCTGGCGGCATACACCGGGCTGTCGACCTGCGACTCGACGCGGACGGGCACCCCGATGATCGTGAAACCGTAGCCGGGGATGTAGACGAGCTCAGGCACCTCGAGATCGAGCCGGTTCTGCTGGCGGGAGTAGCCTCCCGAGACGGTCAGCGACCAGGCCTCGGTCAACGAGCGGCTGTACGCGAGTTGCGCGCCGTAATTGCGGCTGCGCGTGGTGCCGGCGAGCGAGTCATATTGCCCCGCGTTCACGGCTAGCGTCGTTTTGTCGCGCTCCGTGCCCTGCCAGGCGAGATCCGTCACGACACTCGTGTCCTTGTAGCTGACCAGCGTCGCGTTGCCGGCGGACGTGCCGTAGCGCACGTGCACGGTGTCGACATCGAGGTCGGCGTCGAGGCGCTCCGTGAGGTGCCGCGTCCAGGCGAGATCCCCGCTGAGGCCGTCGCGCCGCACGGCCGCCTCGCCGTCGACCAGGAAGTTCTGATAGAGGCTCGAGTCGCGGTTCGCGCCGGCGCTCACCTTGAAGGTGTTGCGCTCGGTGTCGAATTCCCCGCTCGCGGACAGGTGCACGTAGTCGGAATTGACCGAGGCGTAGCTGCTCGTATCGCTGACGCGAAAGCTCGGCAGCAGGCTCAGCGTCAGGGAGTTGCCCTGGTAGCTGAGCGGCGCGTCGAACAGCAGCGCCGCGTCGGTCTCGCTCGGGTGCGGCACCTCGATCAGCGCCGGGTTGGAGCCGTAGTCCCCGCTGATGCCCACGGTCGGATCCGCACCCCAGACTCCCGCCCGCGCGGCCTCAGAGCACAGCATGGCCGCCGCCAGGACGCCGGAAAGCGCACGACTGCTGACGGTCACGGCACGACAACCGTGTCACCGCTTTGCAGAAGGATGTTCTGGTCGAGGTGGCGTCCGTGCTGCACCTGCCCGTACTTGAACGGGATTGCGGTCTCATGGCCGTCGTTGCGGCGCAGAATGCGGATCGCGTTCAGGTCCGCGAACGGCGTCGATCCGCCCGCGAGGCTGATGGCCTGCATGACGTCGAGCGGACCGGAGAGCGGAAAGGTCCCGGGGTGGTTGACCTTGCCCACCACGTACACCTGGCTGCCGCCGGCGGCCTTCACCGACACGGTGACCACCGCGTCCGGCACGAACTTGCGCACGCGCTCCTCGAGGATGCCGGTCACCTCGGCGACGGTGTGTCCGGCGGCATGCAATTCACCGACCAGCGGGAAAGTCATGCCGCCGTCGGGACGGATGAGCACATCCCCCGTCAGGTCCGGCTCCTTCCACACCGACACCTGCAGCGTGTCGCCGGCGTGCAGCTGATAGTCGGCGGGCAGAGGTAATGGAGCCGGCGCATCCGCCGCCAGCAACCGCAGCGGCAGCGTCAGGAGCGCCGTCACGAGGAGCTTGCTCGTCATACGGGAATGCATGGTGCAATGCGGTTTCGGTCAGCCGGGATAGACGCGCCAGCCTAGAGCCCGGATATGTGATTTTGATTGCAGAATCAAGCGGCGGCGGGGCTCATGCGCGGCCGGCGCAGTCCGAGCCCGAGCGCCGCCAGCCCCGACACGAGCAACGGCAGCGCGGGCGGCAGCGGCACCGCCGGCGGCGGAGTCGTCGGCATGAAATTCACATTGATGCTGTAGGCGCCGAGAAAAAGCGGCGCGCCCGCCTGAGCGTACCAGTTCACATAAAGCGTCCCGGGCTGCACGTTCACCGTGTCGAGGCTGCCGTTGGTTGCACTGCCGAGGACGCCTCCGCTGGCGGTGCTCACGAAACAATTGAGATTCTGCAGCGCGTCGAGCCAGGACAGACCTGCGAGCTTGACGGTCAGTGTGCCGGCGGACGGGATGCTGATGGCATCCGAGAACACCTGACTGCCGTTGACGAACCCCGCGCTGTCGAGCAGCGTAATGCTGCCCGAGCCCGCCGACGGGCTGCCGAGTTTGCCGTTCCATAGCGCCGCGGGACCACCGGGCAGGGCCGGCAGGCCGCCGCCAGAGGTGGCACTCCATACGCCGGGTGC
>Ga0335083_10008770_pt1 | contig 12324 bp, 9 predicted proteins | sample Lox_Sample_42_FD_206716 | JGI IMG/M metagenome (GOLD analysis project Ga0335083, IMG submission 206716) | Soil microbial communities from Loxahatchee National Wildlife Refuge, Florida, United States - Lox_Sample_4.2 | ecosystem: Environmental > Terrestrial > Soil > Wetlands | place: USA: Florida... | reverse complement strand
GGAGAGAATCACCCACGCCGATGCTCATTGCTCCTCCTCGTTCGACGGCTCTCGACGGGCAGCCCGGTGGGGGTCTTAACAGGGTCCCGTCTCGACCACCGCGTCGAAAAGAAGCCGGCGCCCCACCTCGGCGGGGCGCCGGCTGGTCGGCATCTGCGGGCCGACCTCCTCGCCTTAGTCGTCGTCCGGGTCGCCGCCTCCCCACCCGCCGCGCTGCCAGGCGTCGGGATTGGTGGGGAGGATCTCCCACAGGACGTTGTCCCCGTGCTGCTGCGTCCAGAAGACCCGCCATCCGTTCCGGAACGGTGTGGGCAGGCTCGCACCGAGGAGGCCCCGCGGACCTGGGTCGCCGTTGGAGACGTGGATGCCGGTGATCTCGTTGTCCCCCTCATTCTGGAAGCCGGGACTCCCCAACAGCGACGAGTCGATGGTAGCGGACGCGTCACGACCCTCGGCCATGATTCGCTTCGGCTGGTTCTTGGGGTCCGCGAAGTTCTTTCGCACATCGAGCAGCCACATCTGATCGAGCGCGTTGCCCTGGGTGTGAAGCGTGTCCCCCCGATCCTCGACGACGACGAGGTGGCTCTTGTCCCAGAAGGCGATGTTGTCGAAGCCGGTGTGCTGGAGATTCCCCTGGTAGAAGAGTCTGAGCTTGCCGCTGTCGTCGCTGCACCGCTGCGACAGCTGGTAGATGCCGCCGAAGCCGCCGAACGCCGAACCGGCCTGGGTGCGAGCATCGGTGTCACCGGTGGCGGTGAAATAGAACTCGCTGAAGTCGCTTCCCGGCCGGAACTGGCCGTTCTCGGGACGCTTGAATGGCGTTCCACCCTTGGTCTTGGCCAGCGCATTGGCGTTGTAGGCGGCAGTGCCATCCACCGCGGTGTCGTGGATGGTGACCCACTTGGTGTCGAAGACCTTCCCGTAGGTGTTCAGATCCTTGGTGTCGTCCGAGAGGATGTCCGCGTCCGCCGCTCCGGGGTGGAAGACGATCGGCAACCCGGTGCGCAGCGAGATGACCTGGAGGACCTGGAGCTTGCCCTTGCTGAGGTCGGAGCGGTGCTGGGGGACGAAGCGGTAGATGAAGCTGTTGGGCGCCTTGGCGAAGTTGTTCACCGTTCCATTCGCCCCTCCGGAGTCCTCGACAATCCAGGTGTTGCCCTGGCCATCGGTCTGGATTCCCTCGTAGCCACCCCGGCCGAAGACCCCCGCCATGTCCTCGACCCTGGACGGATAGTCGAGCGTGGCCTGGTAGACACCGCCCGAGGCTCCGCCCTCGGAGGTGAAGAGCAACCGCCCGGCAAACGGATTCCAGGTCGATCCGTCGATGTTCGGGACCGGCCGGCCGTCGACCAACGTGCTGGCCATGATCGTCACCCGATGGTCGATGTCGGCATCGAGGTTGACCCGGGTGATGTAGCTCGCTCCGCTGATCGAGACCTCGTGACCCTGGAAGATGAAGTGATTCCCGTAGTCGTAGGACGGGTCGGCGCCCTTCTGGTGCTCGAGGACGAGGTAGGTGTTCTTGTCCGGCTCCGTCTTCTGAGCCTCGACGTTGGTGCCCGGCAGCGGGAGGAAGGGACCGTTGTCCTGATATCCGTAGTACGAGGTGTTCACCACTCCGCCATCGGGCAGGGTGAACGAGGAGGGGTTCTCGACACGGACCGATCCTTGCGCCACGACGGCGTTCACCAGCTCCGGCGGGAGCGCGTTCGGCTCGGAGAACCCGGGCATCTTCGGATTCGGGTGCGGAACTTCGGTGAGGGATGCGGCACGCGCAGGACCGACCAGGACGAGGGTGAGTGCAGCGCAGAGAATGGGAAGTGCCTTCGTTGTCATGAGTCCTCCCGACCACGGAAATGTGGTGGGGGCTCACTAGGGTCCCTTGCGTGACCATCGCGCGGCGTTCGGGCAAACCCCGTGCAGAGGCTCTGGCACAAGCGCGGGTGCGTCAGCTCGGGCCCGGTCAGGAAAGCCCGAGCTCCTTCATCCGCGCATAGAGCTGCGGCCGCGCGATTCCGAGGAGTCGCGCCGCCTCCGCGCGATTTCCCCCGGCGCGCTCCAGCGCACGGCGGATATAGTCCCGCTCCAGCTGCGCCAGGGCCGGCCGCAGCGTGAGGTCGCCGGGCGCTCGGTCCGACGCCGCCGGTCCTGACGGGCCGAGCTCGAAGTCCTCCGCATCGAGAACCTCGGAGCGCGAGAGCACCGCGGCGCGCTCGATGGCATGGCGAAGCTCGCGCACGTTGCCCGGCCACGGGAATTCTTGAAGCTTGCGCAGGGCCGCCTCGGACACCGCCCGGCGGGGGCCCTCCAGCGCCTCGAGGAAACCCTGCACCAGGAGCGGGATGTCCCCGCGGTGCTGGCGCAGCGGCGGCACCTCGATGAGCACCACGCCGAGGCGGTAGTAGAGGTCCGGCCGGAGCGAGCTTCCCGGCTCGTCGGGACGGACGGGACGTGCCGTGGCGGCGAGGATGCGCGCCCGGGAGCGGAGGTCCGCCTTCCCTCCCACCCGGCGGAAGACACCGTCCTGAAGGACGCGCAGGAGCTTCGTCTGCAGGCCCGGGTCGAGGTCCCCGAGCTCGTCGAGAAGCAGCGTCCCCTCGCCGGCCGCCTCGAACCGGCCCTGGTGCGGGGCGGTGGCGCCGGTGAACGCTCCCTTCTCGTGGCCGAAGAGCTCGCTCTCGATCAGGGTGGCCGGCACCGCGGCGACGTTCACCGCCACGAACTCGGCCGCGCGGCGCCGGCTGTGCGCGTGGATGGCTCGGGCCACCTGCTCCTTCCCCACCCCGGTCTCACCGGTGATGAGGACCGGGACGTCGGTCTGGGCGGCCCGCCCGATGGCCTTCCACACCTCGAGCATGGCCGGGCTGGAGCCGATCAGCCCGCCGGCAGCCTCTCCGCCGCGCACCCGGGCCGGGGCCGGCGCGCGCGCCGCGCGCAGGAGCGTGGCGGTGAGCAGCCCGAGGTCGAAGGGCTTGGTCAGGTAGTCGAAGGCCCCGCCCTGGATGGCGGCGATGGTGCGAGCACTGTCGCCGTAGGCGGTGGCCATGATCACCGGGATCTCGGGGTGCGCCGTCTGCAGCTCGTGCAGGAAGTCGAGCCCGTCGCCGTCCTGGAGGCGGATGTCGAGGAGCACGCAGGCGGGGAGCCCGGCGCGGAGGCTCTCCCGAGCGGCGCCGATTCCCTCGGCGGCGCGCGCCCCGAGGCCCACCGAGCGCACCGCCCGCACCAGGGTCTCGCGCAGCGGCGCCTCGTCCTCGACGATGAGCACCTCGGGAGTCATGTTCCGGCGCGGGTCAGCTGGACGCGGAGCTCCGTGCCCCGCGCATCGTGGAGATACTCGATCGACCCCCCTTGGGCCTCGACCAGGGACTTGCTCAGCCACAGGCCGAGACCCGTCCCGCCCCGGCGGGTGGTGAAGAACGGCTCGAAGATCTCCGACACCTGCTCGGCGGGAGCTCCCGGTCCCAGGTCCCGGACGCCGAGCGTGACCGTGCTCCCGGACTCGGCCAGATCGACGGTGACCGTGGATCCGGCAGGCGCGGCCTGGAGGGCATTGCTGACCAGATTCTCCAGCACCCGCTCCAGTGCATCGGGGTCGGCCAGCGCCGAGGCCTCCCCCCGGCGCGAAAGCCGGATGGAGCGCTCCCCCGCCGCGCCGGCCAGCCTTTCCAGCCGGGCATCGACCCACGGGCCGAGCTCGAGGCGCTGCGGCTGCACGGCGTTGGCGCTGGCCACGCTGAGCAGGGAGCGCACCACCACGTCCGCCCGGTCGACGTCCTCGATAGCGGCGAGCACCTCCGGATGGCGCCGCGACGGCTCGGTGGCGCCGTCGAGGAGCTGGAGGCGGAGCTTGAGCGTGGCCAGCGGGTTCCTCACCTCGTGGGCGATGCCGGCGGTGATGCGCCCCAGGGCCGAGAGCCGTCGGTCCGACTCCATCCTCCGCTCCAGGGCGCGCTCGCGCTCCCGTGCCTCGCCGAGGTGCCGCGCTAGCTCGACGATGCCCTGGCCCACCCCGGCCAGCTCGGCCGCTCGGGGAAGGTCCACCCGGGACCCGAGGTCCACCTCCAGGCGGCGCAGCGAGGTCTGGAGCTGGCCGATGCCCCGCCGCAGCGCCCACAGCGCGCTCAGACAGACGACGATCAGGCAGGCGGTGGAGGCGGCGAGGACGACCACCGGAACGCGCCACTCGACCGTCTCCTCCGGAGGCCGGAGGATGGCCGCCATGGCCCAGGCGAGCACGTGCTCCCGCGGGCTCCGCACCACGGTCAGGGCGCCCTGCAGGCCGGCGACGTCGACGAGGCGCTCGGCGCGGTCCTGCGAGCCCAACGTCGCGCAGGCCTCGGCCAGGGTGCGGCGCGCCTCGGGAGGCGGCTGACGGCGCTGAATCCGCGCCGAGGGGCCCACGCCGATGCTCCCCAGGACCTGGCCGCCGTCGGTGCACAGCCCCGCGTCCCCCATCCCCAGGCTCAGCACCGCCGGCGGCAGCTCGGAGGCGGGGAACGGGACGGGCTTGGGGGGCGGCGGAGGCAAGGGGGGCGGCACGTCCGGTCGAGCGTCGGGCCGGGGCGGAGGGCCGCCGCCGGGGGGCGGACCCGGGCCAGGGTCGGGACGGAGCAGGCTCTCCGGAAGGGAGCGCGCCAGCTCGGCGGCCGCGGCGCCGCTCCGCGCCCGGGCAGCGTCGGCACGCGCCCTGGCCGTGGTGGCCAGGACCCGGGTGATGGCCAGCACCGAGGCCCCGAGCGCCACCGCGGCCAGCACGACCACCACCGCGATGCGGGCCCGGAGCGACATGGTGCGGTTCTACCAGGGCGGTGCTAGCCGGCGCTCACCGTTCCCACCCTCACCCCGAGCGACGCTGTCCCGGTGTATCCACCGGTGGCGCTTCCCCGGAGCGCGAGGAGCAGCTGACTCTGCCCGGCGTAGATGTTGTCCGAGGCGTTCCGGATGTCGCGTGCGCCGCGCAGGTTGTAGGGCGCGTTGGCGGCGAAGACGGCGTCGGTCACCGAGTCGTCGAAGAACACCTGCGTGGTGGCCTCGGTGGTGACGTTGCTCGAGGCGTCGAAGATTCGCACCTTGACGTGGATGTGGACCGCGCGGCCGGAGTACCAGCCCGGGTAGATGGTGGTGAAGCCGACGATGCCGTTGACGTCGGTGACCTGATAGCCGCGCAGGAAGTCCTGCCCCACGGTGCTGGCCACGTCCGAGTAGAGGCCGCTTCCGTCGCAGTGCCAAATGTCCACCTGGGCGCCGGAGAGCGGCGTGCAGGTGCCGGCATCGTAGGCGTAGACGGCGAACTGGAGGGTGAGGGGGAGGCCGGGGCGGGGGTTGGGCGAGGCGAGGTTGTGGGAGTCGGAGCGGATGTCGGACCGGTTCAGCCTCTCGTCGATCCAGTAGGGTCCCTTGGTCAGGTTCGGGTCGAGCACGCAGGCTGTCGTGCCGCCGTCCGTCCCTCCCGTGCCGCCATCCGCTCCGGAGGCTGCGGAGCCCGCGGCCAGGGTGTCCTCGCCGCAGCCGAGGAGGAGGACGACGCCAGCGGCACCGAGCACGGTCATCGCTTCACGGCGCCCGAGGTCCGTCCCGGCGACGGCCGCTCGGGGGATGAGCTGCTTCTTGCCTCGAGTCATCGTCTGACCTCCACATCCGTGTGACGAGGAATAACTCCGGTGCTCGCCCGGGCTCGAGCTCCGGGCCCGGGCGAGCACCGGGGCCCGCTCACTCCCGCTTTCCGAACGAGGCGAGGGGCTGAAGGGTGCGGACGGTTCCGTCGGGCAATGTCATGCGCTCGAGCAGGAGGGCGCCCGCTTCTGCGACCCTGGGCCCGGAGACCTGGAGCACGGTGCCGCGGCTGAGGCCGGAGACGTCCACCGACTGGTGGGGGGCTCCCACGGCCACCGTGCCGTCGGAGAAGACCAGCCCGTTGACCCGTCCATCGGGCGTGGCGATGAACGCCTGGAGCGCGCCCCGAGCGGTGGTCTCGGTGCCGGCGGCCTCGTCGGGCGGCGGGCCGGGCGGCGGCCCCGCCGGGCGCGGCTCCTTCCCCGGCAGGGGAGGGGTGATGAGGAGCTGTCCGCCCCGGGTGAGTCGCACCCGGAAGTAGACGAGATTGAGCGGCGTCTGGACCGCGTCCCCCTCGACCTGGACCCGCTGTCCTGCCTCCAGCCCGAGCTCGGATGTGAGATGGGGCGGGAGCATGATCACCGACCCCTCGGAGAGGAGCAGGGCGAACACCTCACCCCGGGGCCCGACCAGGACCCGCTCGATGTCCGACGAGCGCTGCATGCGCACCCCGGCGAACGCGCCGGGAGGGAATGCCGAGGGTTGCGCGGCGGCGGTGGTGGAGAGGAGCAGCAACGGGACGAGTGACAGCGACTTCATCGGTACGACCTCCGGGAGCGAGATGCGGCCGGCCCTTCGCACGTGCCGTGCCACCTCTCGGCCCGAGCGACGACGGGCACTTGGGCCAGGGAGCCGGTGTCGCTCACGCTGACAGCTGTCATCGGGAGTGACGGTCGAGCCCACGCTGGTCTAGACACCCGGGGCCCGTGTCCGTCGCTGCCCGCTCGCTCCCGCTCCTCGTCCTCCTCGCGCTCGGCTCGGCGCACGCCGACGAGGGGATGTGGCTGCTCAACGACTTCCCCTCCCAGGCAGTCCAGAAGGGCTACCGGTTCGCCCCGGATCAGGCGTGGCTGGATCGGGTCCGCCTCGGCGCCCTGAAGCTGGGCACCGGCTGCTCGGCGAGCCTGGTCTCGAGCCACGGGCTGGTGATGACCAACCACCACTGCGTCCGCGATTGCGTCCAGGACCTCTCCACCCCGAAGGACGACTACCTGGCCCAGGGCTTCTTCGCCCCCACCGAGCGCGACGAACGGCGCTGCCCGAAGCTCGAGGCCAGCCAGCTCCTGGCCATCACCGACGTCACCGAGCAGATTCGCGCCGCCACGCGGGGGCTGGAGGGGCCGGCCTTCGCCAAGGCACGCAAGGAGGAGATGGCGCGGATCGAGGGCGCCTGCGCCACCGGGCCCGCGGTGCGCTGCGACGTGGTGACCCTCTTCCACGGCGGGCGCTACCAGCTCTACCGCTACCGCCGCTACCAGGACGTCCGCCTGGTCTTCGCGCCCGAGTTCCCCATGGCTGCCTTCGGCGGGTACCCGGACAACTTCAACTTCCCGCGCTACGGGTTCGACGTCGCCCTTCTCCGCGTCTACGACGGCGACGCGCCGGCCTCGACGCCGGATGCGCTGCGCTGGGCGAGGAAGCCGGCCGTCGAGGGAGATCTGGTGTTCGTCGCCGGCCATCCGGGTGGGACGGAGCGAGTCCAGACGGTGGAGCAACTCGCCTTCCAGCGCGACGTGGCCCTCCCCTGGACGCTGCTCCGGCTGGCCGAGCTCCGGGGGGTGCTGCTCGAGTTCTCCAGGGGCAACCCGGAGCTGTACCGCATCACCCGGGCGCGCATCCGCACCGTGGAGAATGGGCTCAAGGGGCTGCGCGGGCGCTACGCCTACCTGGCCACCCCCGCCGCCTTCGAGCAGAAGCGCGCGGAGGACGGCGAGCTCCGCTCGCGCGTCCAGGCCGATCCGGCTCTGGCCGCTCGCTACGGGCCGGCCTGGGAGGGCATCACCAGGGCGCTGGCCAGCGAGCGGCGGATCCACGCCGAGCTCCGGATGATGGAAACCTCGGACGCCTTCAACTCCGAGCTGTTCGAGATGGCGCGGCTCCTGGTGCGCGCCGCGGAGGAGCTCCCCAAGCCCTCCGAGCAGCGCCTGCGCGAGTACTCGGACGCACGGCTCCCGAGCCTGAAGCAGCGGCTCCTGCGCCCGGTCCCCGTTCCCAAGGAGGTGGAGCGCGTCACCCTGTCCTTTGGCCTGCGCCGGCTCCGCGACGACCTCGGGGCGGATCATCCCTTCGTTCAGAGGACGCTGGGGAAGGACGCTCCCGAGGACCTGGCCCGGGCTCTGGTCGATGGCACGCGGCTCGAGGAGGTGACGGTGCGCGAGGCTCTGTGGACGGGCGGCAAGGCGGCCATCGAGGCCTCCACCGACCCGATGATCCTGCTCGCCCGACGGGTGGACGCGGACGCACGGGCGGTGCGCAAGGTCTTCGAGGACGAGGTGGAGGGGCCGCTGGCGAAGTACGGCGAGCTTCTGCACCAGGCGCACGTGGCGGTCTACGGAACCTCCGGCTACCCGGACGGCACCCTCACCCTGCGGCTGTCCTACGGACGGATCGCCGGCTGGGAGCAGGACGGGCGCCGGGTCCCGGCGATGACGCGATTCGACGGTCTCTATGCGCGCAGCACCGGGACCTTCCCCTTCGCGCTGGCGCCGAGCTGGCTCAAGGCGCGCTCCGCCCTGGATCCGAAGACGCCGATGAACGTGGCCACCACCAACGACATCATCGGAGGGAACTCGGGCTCCCCCCTGCTCGACCGGAACGCGGAGGTGGTGGGGCTCATCTTCGACGGGAACCTGCCCTCCCTCGGGGGAGACTACGGCTATGACGCCGCCACCAACCGCGCGGTGGCCGTGCACGCCTCGGCCATCCTCGAGGCGCTGGAAAAGGTCTACGGCGCCCATCGCGTGGTGAGCGAGATTCGCGGCGCCTCCGCGGCCAAGACTCGCTAGCGTCCAGGCGCTCATGACCGACCCGTCCAGCCCAATTCCCCTGGTCGTCTCGGGCGCGCTGGGCCTGGCGGTCGCCGCCCTGGCCTGCCTGGCCGGGCCCCCGCTGGTGGCTCTCCTCTGGCACCGGAGGACGGCAGCGCCGTGGCGCGCCTTCGGCTGGGGCGCGGTGGTGTTCCTCGTTTCCCAGGTGGTGCTGCGCCTCCCGTGGCAGATCCCCCTCTCGCGCTGGGTGAGCGTCTCGCATCCGCAGTGGATGACCGGCTTCCTCGTCTTCTCCGGCTTCACCGCCGGGCTCTTCGAGGAGACGGGGCGGTGGGTGGGCTACCGAACCGTCCTCCGCCGTGACCGGGACCCCCGCGCCGGCGTGATGTTCGGCCTCGGTCACGGCGGCATCGAGGCCATGCTCCTGGTCGGGCTGTCCCTGGCCGGCCTGCTGGTGGCCTGGGTGATGGCGGCCAACGGGAGGATCCCCCCCGGCCCTGCCCTGGACGCCATCCGCCAGCAGACCGCCGGGATGGAGTTCCTCGGCGCGCAGCTGGCGGTGGTCGAGCGCGCGAGCGCGATGGCCATGCACGTCGGCCTGGCGCTGGTCGTCCTCCAGTGCTTCGTGCGCCAGAGCCTGGGCTGGCTCTTCCTGGCCATCCTCCTCCACAGCGTGGTCGACATCGCCGGCGTCCTGGCGGCGAAGCGGATGGGCGGCTGGAGCGAGGGCGTGATCGCCGCCCTGGCCCTGGCCGTGCTCTTCCTCGGCGTGAGGCTGGCCTTCCGGCCGAGCGCTCAGCCGATCACCGCCAGCTGATAGAGGTAGTCGACGAAGGAGCGGACCGCTCCGTCGATGCCGAAGACCTTCGGGTCCTTGGAATCGATGAGGTAGTACTCGTTGGGCGCGTGCGCCCCGTCGCCGTGGCCGAGGCCGAAGTGCCCGGCGGGCAGCCGCAGCGGGGCCCCGGTGAAGACGTAGCCCGGCCAGGAGCCCGGGCTCCTCGGCCAGATGACGGGGTCGATGCCGTCCTTCCGGTAGACGTCGACCTGCGCCCGGATGATGGGCGCGTCGGACGAGGTGCTGTTCGGGTCGTAGCCCCCGGTCATCTTCACCTCGATGTCGCCGAAGCCGCGCTTGGCGAGGTGGGCCTTGAGCGCACCGAGGGCCTGCTCGGCGGTCATGTCCGGCACCAGGCGCAGGTCGAGCTTGGCCACCGCCCGGTGAGGGAGCACCGTCTTGCCGCCCGGCCCGGTGTAGCCGCCGACCAGGCCCTCGATGTTGACCGTCGGCGCAGTGGCCAGGAGCTCGAGCGACTCCAGATAGCCCACGTCGCGGACCCAGCGGTCGACGGTGAGCTGCTTCTTCTCCACGGCCTCGCTCATCCGCTTGGCGGCGTTGGCGATCATCTCCTTCTCCGCCGCGGAGACCGGACGGACCGGCGCGGTCAGCCCGTCGATGGCCGGCGTGTTGCCGTCCGGCCCGACCAGCGTGGCCAGCGCCTGGACCAGGTGCCAGACGGGGCTGTCCACCCGCGCTCGCTGCCCGGAGTGGATGTCGTGCCGCGGCCCGCGGCCCCACTTCTCCCCGCTGGAGATGAGCTCCAGCTCGACGATTCCCTTGGCGCCGAGGGTGATGGTCACCACGCCGTCCAGCTCCTGGTCGGCGGAGGGCATGAACACCCCCATGCACCGGCCGAACGCGGCCTGGACCTCGGGCCGCCGGACGATCTGCGGGAAGTGCGGCGAGCCGATCTCCTCCTCGCCCTCCGCCACCAGCACCAGATTGACCGGAAGCTTGCGGCCGGCCGCGCGGATGGCGTGCAACGCGCCGAGGAACGCCGTCTCCGGCCCCTTCTGGTTCACCGCCCCCCGGCCGACCAGCACCTGGCCCAGCCCCGGCTTCTCCACCAGGTCGGCCGCCCAGGGCGGCGAGGACCACTCGGCCGGGTTGACCTGCTTGACGTCGTACATGAGGTACACACCCACCGTGCGCGGCGCGCCGGCGTCGAGCGTGGCGAAGATGCCCGGCTGCCCGTCGGTGGGGACGCGCTCCGCGCGCTGGAAACCCGCGTCCCGCAGAAGCCGCAGGGTGAGGTCACACCCCTCGGCCATCCCGATGTTCTCGGCGGCGATGGACGGCTGCCGGATCCATTCTTGAAGAAGCCGCACCGTCTCGCCGTGTCGCTTCTCCACCTGGGCATACACTGGCTTGACGTCCACCCCGGCTGCGTGGGCCCAGGTGGGCAGGACGAGAGCAGCGGCACCGGTCACCGAGGCTTCGAGGAAGGTTCGTCGGTCCATGGCGGCAGCGGACTCTAGGGGGACTCCGAACGGGCCCCAACCTCCGTTCCTCGTCCGGGTGAATAGAGCAGCCGGGCGCCTCGTCGAGTAGCCCGGCAAGACGCGACAGGCCAGCAACCAGGGGTGTGCCATGGGAGCGCCCATGCGCGTGGGAGCAGTCCTCACCGCAGTCGTCTTCGGGTCGGGATGCGTGGACCGGTACACCATCCCCACCTCCCAGCTTCAGTACCTGAACGGCTACGACATCCACGGGGAGCAGACGGTGAACGGCCAGACGGTGACCGAGAAGCCCTACCGGCTGGTGACCACCCAGGGGCAGGTGGTGGACTACAACTCCAGCAAGCAGCTCGTCCTGCTCGGCAAGGAGGGCAAGCAGCTCACGCCCCCCGGGCCCTACGAGCTGATCTTCATCAACGACGGCACCTTCGATGCCGTCCCGCTCCAGGGCCCCTCGGTCTCCGTGCCTCTGGACAGCGTCACCGCGGCGCAGGTCAGCGAGTCCAACTCGACCGCCACCGGCCTGGTCATCGGCGGCGCGCTGGGCGTCCTGGTCGTCGTCCTGGGCATCGCCGCCGCGGCCAACGGGCAGCCGGCGCCTCCTTGCTGCGCTCTCCGCGGGCAGAACGCTGCGCTGAAGTAGCAGCCCCGGGGGCGTGCGCCGCCCCCGGATGGAGGGCCTGGCAGCCGCTGGGCGCCCCCGACGTAGGTCTGCGCTCTGACGACCCGCGCACGGCCGGGTGCAGTCACCTCTGGACGGCGGCCCTGTTCTTTGAAAGCCTCCCCCCGTGCTCCGCTACCGTGCGGATCTGCGGACACTGGGCATCCTGGGATGCAACACGCTGCTCGTCCTCGCCGCGTGGACGGTGTGGCCCTCCGGACCCTTGCTCTGGGCCTGCGTGCTGGTCCTCTGCGCCAGCGCCTGGCTGTGCGCGGTCATCGCCCACAACACCGTGCACTGCCCGGTGTTCACCCGGCGGTGGATGAACCGCGCCTTCCAGGTGTGGGTCAGCCTCTCCTACGGGTTCCCGATCAGCGAGTACATCCCCGGCCACAACCTCTCTCACCACCGCTACACCCAGATGCGCGAGGACGTGATGCGCACCAGCAAGGTGCGCTTCCGTTGGCACCTCCTCAACCTGCTCTTCTTCTTCCCGGCGGTGACGCCGGCCATCCTCCGGGGGAATGCCCGCTTCCGTCGGCTTCGCGGAGGGAAGGCCGCCGCCTGGCGGCGCCAGCTCCTCCTCGAGGCAGTGGTGGTGTGGGGTGTGAAGGTGGGCCTCCTCCTCCTCAACTGGGAAGAGGCGCTCCTCCTGGTGGTCGTCCCCCACCTCTTCGCCAACTACGGCATCGTGACCATCAATCTCCTCTGGCACGACGGCTGCGATGCCGCCCACCCCTTCAACCATTCGCGCAACTTCGT
>Ga0335083_10008769_pt1 | contig 12324 bp, 10 predicted proteins | sample Lox_Sample_42_FD_206716 | JGI IMG/M metagenome (GOLD analysis project Ga0335083, IMG submission 206716) | Soil microbial communities from Loxahatchee National Wildlife Refuge, Florida, United States - Lox_Sample_4.2 | ecosystem: Environmental > Terrestrial > Soil > Wetlands | place: USA... | reverse complement strand
CCAGATCTCCGCCATCGGATCGGAAACGATTTTTGTCTCGATGCCGGCCTTGTTCAGCATGACCGCGACCGCCTCAATGCGAGACGTCGCGCGCCCGTCCAGCTCGCCGATCGAGGTCACACCTGCGTTGGTGTAGGCAGCATGCCCGGGCCCTGGAAACGCACCGCTGTTCATCGTGACCCCGGCGACGACGCGCCCCTTGCCGAGCGCCTCGACAAGAGACTCGACGTTGCCGATCCCGTTCTGCAGGGTGAGCGCGAAACCGTCGGGCTTCAGCAGCTGCTGCGCCGTGCGCGCCGCGTCCTTCGTGGAGTTGGCGTCGGTGAAGATGATCGCGAAGTCCGCGGGCGCCAAGCCGTCGCCGTCGGTCTGCGCGGGGAGGCGAACCACGTGATGCCCACGCACGCCTTCGACCACGAGCCCATCGCGCTCGACCAGGCCGACGTGGTCCTGACGGATGTCGATCAGCGTGACGTCGTAGCCCGCCTTCGCCAGCAGGCCGCCGTAGATTCCTCCCATGGCGCCGGCGCCGATGACATAGGTACGCATCTCTTTCTCCCTCATGAAATCCAATCTTGTGCGCTGTCCGCGCGAGTCAGATGTCGAGCTCGCGATAGTGGCGGAAGATCCCGTGCTCGTTGAACGCGATGCGTCGGTCCGAGACCAGATACGCGGCGATGTTCGGGCGCGCCGCTACGCGTCCGTGCAAAGCTACGAGTCCCGGATACTCCGACGCGAGTGTTGCCATCCGCTTGGGAAAGGCATAGCGCAAACCCGCGATCAACTGAAACATCGACAGATCGACATAGGACAGCGCCCGGCCGACCATAAACCCCTTGCCGCCTGCGTTGCGGGCGAGCACGCCCTCGAAATAGTCGAGAAATTTCGGTATGCGCTCACCGGTGAAATGCGGTGCGCGTCGACGCGCTTCGGGCTTTTGATCGTCGTAGTAAAGCGCAGACGCGATCGGATGATGAACGTCGTGAGCCTCGACGACGAGATCCGCGATCGTGAGCTGGAGCTGATGCACCCATAAGCGGCCCGCTTCGTCTTTTGGCGCGAGGCCCAAACGCGGACCCAGAAACTGGAGGATGTTCGAGCTCTGCCCGATCACCAGCTTCCCGGCCTTGAGAAAGGGTGGTGCGAACGGGGGACGCTTGGCCGAATCGTCTTCGAGAAACCGGTTCAATGCCCGCATCCCGCCGCCCTCGCGGTCGGGGAGTCGGGCCACGTCCACGTAGTGCGCACCCGCCTCCTCCAGCGCCAGCCGGATAAACTCGCCCCGGCCTTGAATCCCGGGCCAGTAATAAAGCTCATAACGCATGCTCGCCATGCTCCCCTGAATGTTGTGCAGGTCCCGATCACGATGCCTGTCAAACGCAGCTGCAGCAGGATTTCAATTATTGCGCGTTTCGTGCCGCGTGACGCCATGCCCTCACTCGCCTAGACTCGGAGCGAAGCGCAAACTGAGACACCCCCCTGACAGGAACTCCACGATGAGCGAGATCATTCTGCATCACTATCCGGCTTCGCCAGTATCGGAGAAGGTCCGCGTGGGCCTGGGCATCAAGCGTCTGGCCTGGCGTTCGGTCGAGATTCCTCGCCTTCCTCCCAAGCCGGACGTGATGCCTCTCACCGGCGGCTACCGTCGCACGCCGATCATGCAGATCGGCGCCGACGTCTACTGCGACAGCCAGTGCATCCTGCGAGAGCTGCAGCGCCGTTTTCCCGAGCCCACGTTCTTTCCGGGCGGCGGCGACGGGCTGCCGTGGGGCATCAGCCGCTGGACCGACGCATTGTTCGACGTCGCCGTCCGCCTGTCTATGGGGGCGAACGCGGCTCAGCTGCCGGAGGCATTCGCAAGAGACCGCGTCCGTCTGTTCCTCGGCCCGAACGGAACGTTGAAACAAGTTGAATCCGATCTCCCGCACACCGTCGCGCAGTTGCGTGCTCAGTTCGGCTGGATCGACCAACGCGTCGCCGGCGCCCGGCGCTTCATGCTCGGCAGCGAACCAGGACTGCCCGACGCGCTCGCCTATTATCTGGTCTGGTTCGTGCGCGCCCGTTGGCAAGGCGGACCGGGATTGCTGTCGGAGTTCCCGGCGCTCGAGGCATGGGAGCAACGGGTGAAGGCGATCGGCCATGGTGGGCCAGTGCCGATGTCGTCGGGCGAAGCGCTCGAGATCGCGCGCTCGAGTCAGCCGGCGACACCGGAGCAAGGCGATCCGAAGGACGCACAAGGCCTCGTGCCGGGACAGACCGTGAGCGTCGTCGCCGACCTGGATAGCGGCGAGTCCCCCGTCGTCGGCAGACTCCGTTTCGTAGCTCGCGACAGCGTAGCGATTCTGCGCGAGGACGAGCGCGTGGGCACGGTCTGCGTCCATTTTCCTCGCGTCGGCTATCGGGTGACTCCGGCGGAAAGCCTATAATCTGGCCTCGCCCATCGAGGTTCGTCCCGTCATGCCCGCAGCGAAGCGCAGGCTGAATCGCGACTTTCTCCTCGTCGCCGTCCCCGCCACCCTGATCGTCGTGGGTGCGTTCACTCTCACGCTGCTCGTGATGCGGCCCGCGCCGCCTTCCGAGCTGGTCATGTCGACCGGCAGTGCGGACGGCAGCTACCACACGTATGCGACGAAGTATCGCGACATCCTCGCCCGCGATGGGGTCACGCTGCGCTTGTGGCCTTCGCGCGGAGCGGTGGAAAACCTGCGCCGGCTGTCGGATCCATCGGCGCATGTCGACGTCGCGCTGATCCAAGGCGGGATCGTGAGCGCGGCCGGGCCGGACCGCGCGCAGGGACTGGTTTCCCTGGGTAGTGTCTATAACGAAGTACTGTGGGTGTTCTATCGCGGCGATCGCGTTCTCGAGACGCTGCTGCCTTTGAACGGGAAAATGATCGCCGCCGGCGCGGAGAATAGCGGCACCGCCGCTCTGGCGACGACGCTGCTGGAGGCTACCGGCATCGCTAAGCCGCCGACGACGGTCATGAACCTCGGCGGGGAAGCAGCAGCGAACCTGTTGATCTCAGGCGCAATAGACGCGGCATTCTTCGTCGCGGATCCGCAGGCGCCTGTCATCCAGCGGCTGCTGCGGGCGAAGCACGTCCATCTGTTGAGCTTCGAGCGCGCTGACGCCTATATACGCCAGCACTTCTTTCTCGCCAAGTTCACTCTGCCGCAAGGTGTCTTCGATCTGGCGCACGACATCCCCGACCGCGACGTGGTCCTCGTCGGAACGACTGCCAACCTTGTAGTAAAAGACGATCTGCACCCGGCATTGGCGTATCTGCTGCTGCGGGCTGCCGCAGAGGTGCACAGCGCCCCGACGATGTTCTCCGGCCTGAGGCAATTTCCAGCCCCCAATGATACGGAGTTGCCGCTCAGCCCCGAGGCGGCGCGCTTCTACAAGTCCGGCTCGCCGCTGCTGCAGCGTTATCTGCCCTACTGGGCCGCGAATCTGGTAGACCGCCTCTTGGTGTTGATCCTTCCAGCGCTGGTCGTGCTGATCCCGGCAGCGCGGCTGCTCCCCCAGCTCTACCGCTGGCGCGTGCGCTCGCGGATCTATCGCTGGTATGCGAGGCTCAAGGAAATCGAACTGGAGCTGGCGGAGCGCCGCAGCCCCGAGGAGCTCGAGCGCATCCTCGAGCGCTTGGACAAGATCGACGACGCCGTACATCGGATCGAGACACCTCTGGCCTACTCGGAAAATCTGTACGTGTTCCGACAGCACATCGACCTCGTACGGCAGCGTGCCCGCCTGGCGATGCAGCGCCTGAGCAGTCCGAAAGCCGCATTGCAGCCACCGGGGCCGGAGCGGGAAGGCTCCGCAGCCTGATAGGATGCATCAGCGAAGAGGAGACCCTAGATGGCCAAGATGACCGCAGCAGAAGCGGCTGTGCGCGACGGTGTTCGGTGTGCCCGGGGCGGCTATCAATCCGCTCTACGCGGGGCTGCGCAAGGCCGGAACTATCCGCCACTATCTCGCGCGCCACGTCGAAGGTGCCTCGCACATGGCCGAGGGTTACACCCGGGCCAGGGCGGGCAATATCGGGGTGTGCATCGGGACCTCCGGACCGGCGGGAACCGACATGATCACGGGCCTGTATTCCGCGTCGGGGGACTCGATCCCGATTTTATGCATCACCGGTCAGGCACCGCGTGCGCGCCTGTACAAGGAGGACTTTCAGGCGGTCGACATCGAGTCTATCGCCAAGCCAGTAAGCAAATGGGCCGTCACGGTGCGTGAACCGGCGCAGGTCCCGCGCGCATTCCAGCAGGCTTTCCATCTGATGCGCTCCGGCCGCCCGGGCCCGGTGTTGATCGACCTTCCGTTCGACGTGCAGGTCGCCGAGATCGAGTTCGATCCCGACACTTACGAGGCGCTGCCGGTCTACAAGCCCAAGGCCAGTCGCAAGCAAGCGGAGAAGGCCCTGGACATGCTCAACGAGGCGCAACGCCCATTGATCGTGGCGGGCGGCGGGATCATCAACGCCGATGCTTCTGCGCTGCTAGTGGAATTCGCCGACATCACCGGCGTCCCGGTGATTCCAACGCTGATGGGCTGGGGCAGCATTCCCGACGACCATCCTCTGATGGCTGGGATGGTGGGCTTGCAGACCTCACACCGTTACGGCAACGCGACCATGCTCGCTTCCGATTTCGTGCTGGGAATCGGTAACCGCTGGGCCAATCGCCACACCGGCTCCATCGACGTCTACACCAAGGGCCGCAAATTCGTGCACGTCGACATCGAGCCGACACAGATCGGGCGTGTGTTTGCGCCCGACTACGGCATCGTCTCGGATGCTGGGGCAGCGCTGGAGCTGTTCGTCCAGATCGCCAGGGAACGCAAGGCCGCCGGGCGCCTCAAGGATCGCAGCGGGTGGGCTGGCGAATGCCGCGAGCGCAAACGCACGATGCTGCGCAAGACCAACTTCGAGAACGTGCCGATGAAGCCGCAGCGCGTCTACCAGTGCATGAACAACGCGTTCGGCAAGGATGCCTGCTACGTCACTACCATCGGCCTCTCGCAGATCGCCGCCGCGCAGTTTTTGCACGTATATCAGCCGCGCAACTGGATCAACTGCGGACAGGCCGGCCCGCTTGGCTGGACCGTACCTGCCGCCCTCGGGGTGCGCGCGGCGGATCCGGAGCGCAAGGTCATCGCTCTATCGGGCGACTACGACTTCCAGTTCATGCTGGAAGAGCTCGCCGTGGGCGCTCAGTTCCAGCTGCCCTATCTCCATATCCTGGTGAACAACGCCTACCTCGGACTCATCCGTCAATCGCAACGCGGGTTCGACATGGACTATGCGGTGCAGCTGTCGTTCGAGAACATCAACTCGCCCGAGCTGGGCGAGTACGGTGTCGATCATGTCAAGGTGGTCGAGGGCTTGGGCTGCAAGGCGATCCGCGTACGCAAACAGGAGGAGATCGATCCGGCGATCGATCAGGCGTATGAGTGGATGGCGCAGTACCGCGTGCCGGTCGTCGTCGAGATCATGTTGGAGCGGGTGACCAACATCTCCATGGGAACCGAGATCGACAAGGTCATGGAGTTCGAGGAGCTGGCCCTCAGCCCGGCGGACGCCCCGAGCGCAGTCGGGCTGCTGGATTGACCCCGGCTTAGGGAAGCTCTGATCCAGTCTCGCGTGCGCGACCGAAGGGATTTGGACCTACAGCAAGAGGGCGAGGACGCCGTGTAGCCGGCCTACACAAGGAGAAGCCCACACAGCCATCGGCCCAAATCGCCCCGGTCCCTCGAGAGAGATGAAGATTGATCGGGTTGTGTCAGGTGCGGCGCCTGCATCGTTGCGCTCCTCACCAAGGTACCTACCTTGGCTTCGTCGCGACGCCTCGCATTCATCCGCACCTGACGCAACGCGCGTCGCGAGACCTGATCAGAGCTTCCCTAATCCTTCCGGGATGTGCGCAGGAGGTCGAGCTGGTTCGGATCGTCGAAGGGCAAGACCGCAGATTCGGCCTCGGGCTCGTCGCCGCGCATCGCCGCGGTCCCAACGGTAAGCGGCTGCACCAGGCTGACGTGAGTTCCGAAGGCGGCCTCAGCGGCCGGCACCTGCGCTCTGACGAACGCCTCCTCGTCGGGATGCAAAAGCACCCCCGGACGCGCACCGCGTACGCGGTTCAGCGCGTCCTGCGCCGGGCATCCCAGCTCTACCAGAAGCTTGGCCGCAACCATCGCCGTGCGCGAGCGCCCGTCTCCGCAATGGAAGGCGACGCGGCCTCCACTCCACATCACGCGCCGCAGGCGCGGGGCTACGCCCTGCCACAACAACTCGAAGCGCTCGTCCGGAATCTGTCCATCCCGCAGGGGAATGTGATACCAGGCGATGTGATGCGCGGCAGCCACCGCGGGAAGCTCCCCGAGGCGCATCAGCGCAAGCTCGGGCTTCTCCAGCAGCGTGACGAGCGCTTGCGCGCCCCAGTACTTCAGCGTCGCGACGTCGCGCTGGAGACGCCAGGCGCTGTTCGATGCCAACAGCATGCCCGCCGAGCGCCCGGGGCAACCGGCCATGGCGATCTGGCCCCGAACCCGCCCGGCGCCTACCACCGCGAGTCGGTAAGCCGAACTATCTGCACTCATATATCGTGTCTCCTCCCAGCACGCCGTCCCCAGGAGCAGCAACGGTATCAGGCCGGAGGGGGCGAACGCAATCAGAAATGCTCGCGGCCCACCCCCGGTGCCGTGGCGAAGCAACACTGTCTGGCGATAACGACGCGAAGCGGCGGGTACCTGCCGCACTGCGCGGCGGCCGAACATCGCGGGGACTTGACCGGAGGCGGGGCTTATGTCAGCGCATCCCGTAGCTTACGTCACGTGCAAGGATTCGTCTCGGCCAACCGGAAGGCAGGCCCAAAAGACCCTTTTTCTGTATAGTCGAATCCCGGTGTAATATGCGCGCCACGCCATTGTCACTTGCCCGAGGTATATCGATGCAGGTTCCCCCGCCCCCTGGGGCCGAAGAAGCCGTGTTCAGGACTGCCGTAGAGCGCAACCGACCAAGCATCTTCGACAAGTGCCTGCGCTACACCCAGGCAGACGATACCAAGGCCCTCGGGATCTATCCTTACTTCCGCCTCATCGAGACCGGTCAGGACACAGAGGTCGTCGTCGACGGCCACAAGATGTTGATGCTCGGGTCGAACTCCTACCTCGAGCTGACCACCCATCCCAAGGTCAAAGAGCGTGCGATCGAAGCCATCAGACGCTATGGAACGGGCTGCGCCGGATCGCGCTTCTTGAACGGAACGCTGCCGATTCATCTCGAGCTGGAACGGCGTCTCGCCGAACTGGTCGGCAAAGAATCCGCCCTGGTCTTCAGCACCGGTTACCAGACCAACACCGGAGTGCTTTCCTGCCTGGTCCAGCGCGGCGAGTACATTCTCTCCGACAAGTTGAATCACGCCTGCATCGTCGACGGTGCGCAACTGTCGCCCGGCACCATGGTCCGCTACAACCACAACGACATGCGCGACCTCGAGCGGCGTCTCGCTGACCTGCCTGCCTCCGTCGGCAAGCTGATCGTCTCCGACGGAGTGTTCTCGATGGAGGGCGATATCTGCGAGCTCCCGGGAATAGTCCGGTTGGCTCGTAAGTATGGTGCCCAGGTCATGCTCGACGACGCGCACGCTGTCGGAGTGCTTGGTCCTGGCGGCGCCGGAACCGCTGCGCACTTCGGCCTCACGGACGACGTCGACCTGATCATGGGCACGTTCTCCAAGTCGCTCGCGGCGATCGGGGGTTTCATTGCGTCTTCCGAGCGCGTCATCAACTACCTCAAACATCACTCGCGCCCGTTCATTTTCTCCGCTTCCGCGGCGCCTGCCAGTGTCGCCGCGGTGCTCGCCGCGCTCGACATCATGCGCGACGAGCCGGAGCGCATCGAGCGGTTGTGGGAGAACGCCCGATTCATGAAACAGGGCCTGGACGAGCTAGGCTTCGACACCGGGGCGTCGCAGACGCCTGTCATTCCGATCGTCGTGGGCGAGCTCGAACGCTGCTTCAAAGTCTGGCGCTGGCTTCACGACCAGGGCATCTTCATCAACCCGGTGGTGCCGCCCGCTGTCCCTACCGGGCGCACTCTGGTCAGGATCTCGCTCACCGCAGGTCACACGCGCCCGCAGCTCGCCTGGGCCCTGGACAAACTCGCCGAGGCGGGACGCAAGTTCGGACTAATCGGGTAAGGCCTTGGTCGAGGGCTCAGGGAAGCTGACTGTCCAGCCGGTTGCTGCCGCGGGAGACATCGAGCAGTACATCCGTTTCCCGTTCGAGATCTACCGCGAGTTTCCGCACTGGGTGCCGCCGCTGCTGATGGAACGCCGGGATTTCCTCAATCCCCGCAAGAATCCCGTCTACGAGTACGCAGAGGTCCAGCCCTTTCTTGCACGGCGTGGATCGAGAGTCGTCGGAACGATCACCGCGCTGAAGAACAGCCGCTTCGGGGAATATCATCCCCGCGACGGGAATATCGGCTTCTTCGGTTTATACGAATGCGAACGCAATGAAGACACATCGCGCGCCCTGTTCTCCGCAGCGGCCGAATGGCTCCAGTCGCGCCAGTTGTCGGTGATGCGCGGGCCGACCAATTTCACCACCAACGACGTGCTGGGGCTGCTGGTGGAGGGATTCGAAGAAGATCCGGCAATCCTGATGCCTTACAACCCGCCTTACTATGCGGACCAGTTCGAGGCGTTCGGTCTGTCCAAGGTGAAGGATCTGTACGCGTTCGAAGTCAGAGCGGACGACTACAAGGGCGAGCTCGATGCGCTCGTGCGCAAGATCCTGCAACGCGGCCGGGTGAAGGTGCGACCGGTGGATTTGAAACGCTGGCACGAAGAGCTGGCGTTCGTTCGTCACTGCTACAACGAAGCCTGGGCGGACAATTGGGGTTTCGTCCCATGGACCGATCGCGAGCTCGCGGTGCTGGCGAAAGAGCTGAAGCCGTTGATCGATCCTCGCTTCGCACTGGTGGGCGAGGTGGACGGGAAGTCTGCAGCCATCCTGATCGCAGTCCCGGACGCCAATGAAGCGTTGAAGCTCGCCGGAGGCCGGCTGTTTCCATTCGGCCTGATCAAGATGCTATGGCGGATCAAAGTCAGGCGCTGTGAGCGGATGCGGGTGCTGGCTCTGGGCGTGCTGCCTGAATATCGTCGGCTGGGTCTGGACGGACTTCTGATCCAGCGTACGATCGCGAACGGCATTCCGCTCGGCTATCGGAGCGCCGAGGTGGGTTGGATTCTGGAGGACAACGAGGCGATCTTACAGCCGCTCACCCATATCAATGCCCGCCGAACCAAGGTGTACCGAGTCTACGATCGCGCGCTGTAGGAAGCGATCTCCACGGATCGCCCTTGGTCTCTGCAATCGAGTCCTGCCGGCCTGACCATTCGGCGACAGTCTTCGGGGGGAGATATCTATGCCGCAGTACCGGCGAGTCCATGCAGTCGGGCCATCGACTCCGCTGCGGTCGCGCTGAGCCATGCGCGCCCTGGTAACTGGGGGACAGGGATTCGTCGGCTCGCATCTGTGCGCACGTCTCGTGGCACAGGGCTGTCGTGTTCGCGTCCTTGCCCGCCCGGCGAGCGAACTGCGCAATCTCGACGGTATCGACGTAGAGGTGGTGCGCGGCGATGTGACTCAGCCTGCCGGCCTGCCGTCGGCGCTAGCTGGCTGCGATGTGATCTTCCACGTGGCAGGAGCATTGAAGGGACTGCGTGAGCAGGACCTGTTCCGTGTCAACGCGGACGGTACGCGAAATCTTGTCGCAGCGGCGATCCGTGCCACACCGCGTCCCAGGCGGTTCGTGTATGTCTCGAGCATCGCAGCTGCCGGACCCAGTCCCGGCGGCGCCGCACCTCGCACGGAGGAGATGCAAGCCCACCCGCTGACCTGGTACGGCCGCAGTAAGCTCGCCGGCGAGGACGCTGTCCGCTCGACGCAGGGCCTCGATTGGACCATCGTCCGTCCTCCCATCGTATTTGGCCCTCGCGAGCGCGACGTGCTCGGCTATTTTCGTATCGCGCGCCACGGCTTGTTGCCAGTGGTCGGCTTCTCCGATCGCTATTACTCTCTGATCTACGCGGCAGATCTTGCCGATGGATTGGTGCGCGCTGCAGAAGCAGGCACCGCAGCGGGCCAGGTGTACTTCCTCGCGGGCGCCCAGGCGGTAAGCTGGATCGAGCTTGGCCAACTGATCGCGGCCGCATTAGGGGTCAAAGGCCGGCCGCTGCGCTTGCCCGAGCCGGTCGCGCTCGTGGCCGGGCGCATCGCCGATCTATACGCGCTTGTGCGCGGTCGACCGGAGATCTTCAGCTCGCAGAAAGTGATAGAGATGCTGGCGCCGGCGTGGGTCTGCAGCCCGGACAAGGCCGCGCGCGATTTCGGCTGGCGCGCGCCGACACCCCTGTCGGCGGCGCTGTCCGCGACTGCGCGCTGGTACCGTGAGCATGGCTGGCTCTAGCCGGTCCGGTTTCCCTTATGGCTTGAAGGAACCGCTCGGCGCGTTTCGTCCGCTCGACGCCGTCGTTGTGGGCTATCTGGTCGTGGCAACTGTTCCGCTGGCGCTGGGCGCCGCGCGCGGTGTCATGGGATCCGCACGGCAGCTGCTCGTAAACCTCGCCGCGCTCGCCGGCGTTGCGCTGATCTGCACGGTGTCTCGCCGTTCGCAATGGTGGTTCCTCGTGCTGCTGCGACTGTCCTATGGGCCGTTGCTGTATGCGGTGCTCTATCGGCAGACCGCGACGATCTGGCCGGTTCTGTACGAGCAGCCCTTCGACGGGTGGTTGGTGCGCATCGAGGAGCTGGTCTGGGGTACCCAGCCGTCGCTGGCCTTCGCGCAACACTTCCCCTCGCCCTGGCTGTCGGAGCTCTTCTGCGGGGCGTATTACGCGTACTACTACTTCACGCCCGCCATGCTGTTCACTGTCGTGCTGACGCGCGGGTACGCATCCGCCGAGCGCGTAATCTTCACCGTCACGCTCTGCTTCTGCGTCTGCTACGCGCTGTTCTGGCTCTTCCCGACGGAGGCGCCTCACTACTGGTTCCCGCCGCACTCCGGTCCGCGGCTCTATCAAGGCTACGTCTTCAACCACCTGCTGTTCTTTTTCACCTCGGCCGGCGAAGTTCCCACCGGTGCCTTCCCATCGTCTCATCTCGCAGTGGCGACCACCTTGACGATCCAGGCCTACCGCTTCGCCCCGCGGTTGTTCCCTTTCATGCTGGCAATCACGGTGCTGATGTGTCCGGCGATCGTCTACTTGGGAGCGCACTATACCGTCGACGTTCCTGCCGGAATCCTGATGGGGCTGCTCATCACTGCGATCGCGGACCGCATTCCGATCGCCGGAATGACCTACCGTTCAGGCCCCGTGTAAAGAACCCGCGGGCGTGACTTTCGACGCCGCGTCATTCGTCTGATTCCGTTTCGCGGCCCCGCTTTCCAACCTGCTTCCGGATCTCGTCGAATAGCAGGTCGAGACCGAACTCGAACACGGCGTCGAGATTGCTCGTCCGCAGATACCGCGCCACGGCTGCGACACGAGGGAAGCGTTGACGGTCGCTGAAGGTCTCCAGCTTCACGGGCGTGGCGTCGGGCTCCTGCGCGCGGCTCGCGATCTCCGCCAGCCCGGCACCGCTCGCGTAGTACCCGATGAGACGGAACAGCCGCGCCGAATGCACTGCGTCGAAACCGGCTTCGTCGAGCGCGACCAGGATGCGTTCGTACAGCTCGAATGCGGCCTCCGTATTGAAGCGGCGCACTGCCAGCAGCACGAACGCTTGCGGGTGCCGGATAGCGATCTGGCGGTAGGTACGGACGAAGGTGCGCAGCCGCTCGAGCGGCGGCATGGAGCCAGGCGCGGGTAGCTCCGCCTCCGCCAGCAGCCGCTCCATCACTCCATCGAGCAGTTCGCCTTTGCTGCCGAAGTGATGGTAAAGGGCCATCGCCTCGACGCCGAGTGCCGCCCCTAGCCGGCGCATCGACAGAGCCTCGAGTCCCTTGGCATCGATTTCGGCGAGCGCAGCCGTCACGATCGCTTCACGGGTGAGAGGCGCTCGCGCGCTTCTCACGCGGGCGCGAGGCTTGGCAGGCTCGGCTGCAGTCGACATATCTGCACTTTACAACGTAAATCGACAGCGTTCTCAAGGCACCCGCTTCAAACCCAGCCCAGTGCCCCGAAGATTGCGCCCAGCAGGACCAGAACAAGCAGATGCACTCGTGTGCGCCAGACCAGGAGCGCGGCCGCCACAGTCAGGACTACGTGCCGCCAGCCCGGCGTCTCCGCGGCGAGAATCCAGCCGGTGGAA
>Ga0335083_10008767_pt1 | contig 12325 bp, 11 predicted proteins | sample Lox_Sample_42_FD_206716 | JGI IMG/M metagenome (GOLD analysis project Ga0335083, IMG submission 206716) | Soil microbial communities from Loxahatchee National Wildlife Refuge, Florida, United States - Lox_Sample_4.2 | ecosystem: Environmental > Terrestrial > Soil > Wetlands | place: USA... | reverse complement strand
CACGATCGCGAGCGTGGTCGCGTGCTGGGCGACGAGCGGGACGCGGTTTCGTCGCCCGCCGACCAGCCGCTCGATCGTCACGAACGCACCGTGGAACATTCCCCACAACACGAACGTCCACGCCGCGCCGTGCCACAGTCCGGACAGCGCGAACACGAGCATGACGTTGACCAGCGCACGCCGGCGACCGAGCCGATTGCCGCCGAGCGGGATGTACAGATAGTCGCGCAGCCAGGTCGACAAGCTGATGTGCCAGCGCGTCCAGAACTCCGTGATGCTCGCCGAGATGTACGGCCGATCGAAGTTCTCCTTGAACCGGAAGCCGATCAGCTTGCCGAGCCCGATCGCCATGTCCGAGTAGCCGGAGAAGTCGAAGTAGATCTGCAGCGCGTAGCCGGCGGCGGCGAGCCACGCGAGGCCAGGCGAAAGCTGATCGCGCGGCAACCCGAAGATCACGTCGACCGGAATCGCGACCGAGTCGGCGATCAGGACCTTCTTGCCGAGCCCGATCGCGAACCGCTCGAAGCCTTCGCGTGCCAGCGTCCACGTGTGCTCGCGTTCGGACAGCTGAGGCTCGAGATCCTTCCAGCGGAAGATCGGTCCGGCGATGGAATGCGGAAACAGCGTCAGGAACAGCAGGTAGTGCGAGAGCCGCCGTGCGGGTCGCGCGTCGCCGCGGTAGACGTCGTTGAGATACGAGATCTCCTCGAACGTGATGAACGAGACGCCGATCGGCAGCACGACCCGGGTCCACTGGAACGGCGCCAGACCGAAGCGCTCGACGAGGTGATCGATCTCGCCGAGGAAGAAGTTCGTGTACTTGAAGTAAGCGAGGACGCACAGGTGCATCGTGACGCCGAGGCCGAGCAAGAGCTTCGCGCGGCTGCGAGCGATCACGCGAAGGCGACCGATCTGGTGGCTCACGAAGTAGTCGATCACACCGAGCGCGACGACGACGGGCAGGAACCGCGGTGCCCCCCACGCGTAGAACACGAGGCTCGCCGCGATCGCCGTGTAGTTCTTTGCGGGTCTGGGCGCGAGCCAGTACGCCGCGAGGAAGCTCGGCAGAAACAGGTGAAGGAACAGGAGCGAGCTGAACGGCACGTCTAGGTCCGAGACTTCGAGTCGGTCATTCGTCCACCAGCTGCGTCGGGTCCTCCGGCCACGCGTGGCGAGGGTAACGGCGTGCGAGCTGCTTGCGAAGGGCCGGGTAGTGTTTCACCCAGAATCCGGGGAGGTCGGTCGTGACCTGCACCGGGCGCTGGTTCGGGGCGAGAAGGTGCAACACGAGCGGGACGCGGCCGTCGCCGACGGTCGGCGCGCGCGCGAGACCGAAGAAGTCCTGCATGCGCGACGCGAGCCACGGCGGCTGGTCGAGCGAGTAGTGGATCGGCGCGCGGCGGCGGCGCGGCAGCGTGAGGTGCGTCGGTGCGAGCCGATCGACGAGCGTGCGGTGCTCGCCGAGCTGTGCATCGAGCAGGGCGAGCAGGCCGAGCTGGCGGAGCTCGGCGAACGACGTCGCGCCTTCGCACGCGCGAGCGAGCACGCCGGTGAGCGCGTCGTCGGTCGGCGCCTCCAGCCCGGAGTCGGGCGCGAGTCGAGCGGCGAGCGCGACGCGGGCACGCCACTGCGCGAGCTCGTCGGCGTCGACGAAGCGATCGATGCCGACGGCGAGCGCTTGCTTCGCGAGCAGCTCGGCCGCGGCGCGGTCGGCGGGCGCCGGCGTACGACTCTCGTCGATCGTGACTCCGCGACGCTCGGTGTCGCTGCGCACCCCGGCCGAGCCGGGGCTTTCGCCCGCGAGGCCGTCGTAGCTCATGCGCTGCACGCGCTCGACGCGCTCCTTGTCCGAATTCCAGACGAGCTCGTCCGATTCGCGGACGTTGTCGAGATAGAGGTCGAGCAGCCACGCCGGATCGATCGCGCTCGCCCGGCGAATCTGGACGCGCGTGGCCTGGCCGCGCGCGCCGGTCTCGGCGACATCGACCGCGACGAGCAGCTCGGCGTCGATCACGGCCGAGGTCGGCGCGAGCGTGCCCGCACCGCCGCCCGCGAACGCGATCTCGGCGCTGCGCGGCGCGCGCCGCTTGCCGACGCGATCGGGATACGCGGTCAGGATGCACACCTGCAGCTCGCGATCGACGGCGTCGTCGGACGACGGCGGGCGTGCGCGCGTGTCGACGATGCGCTCGAGCTGCTTCGCGGCGCGCTCGACCTGGTACGCGACAGCGCGATCGATGTCGTCGCGCGCGTGCAGCGCGTCGAAGTCGTCGATCACGTCGGACGGCGAGGACACGCGTGCGGTGCGCCGGCCCTTGCGCAGCTCGCGCGCGCCGAGCAGCGCCGCGATCGCACACGCCTCGCGCGCGACGCCGCGGCCTTCGGCCTCGCACAGCAGGCGCGCGAGCCGCGGATGCACCGGAAAGCGCAGCATGCGCCGGCCGAGCTCGGTGATCGCACCTGCCGCGATCGCGCCGAGCCGGGCGAGCACGGCATCGGCGGCCTCGGCGGCAGCCGCGGGCGGCGCCTCGAACCAGCGCAGGTCGCGCACGCCGGCGAGGCGGGCGCCGTACAGCTCGAGCGCGGCGCCGGCCAGATCCGCGCGCGCGATCTCGGGCGGCTCGAACGCGCGCCGCGTGTCGTGATCGTGCTTCGTGTACAGGCGGACGACGCGCCCGGGCCGCGTGCGGCCAGCGCGGCCGGCGCGCTGCGCGCAGCTCGCGCGGCTGACCGGCTCGATCTCGAGGCTCGGGATGCCCGACCACGGCGAATGGCGCGCGATGCGCGCGAGCCCGCTGTCGATCACGCACGTCACGCCGTCGATCGTCACCGACGTCTCGGCGACGTTCGTCGCGAGGATCACCTTGCGGCGTGCCGAGCGGCGCACCGCGGCGTCTTGCTCCTCGGACGACAGCTCGCCGTGCAGCGGCCGCACGTCGGCGGCGATGTCGGCGAGCTCGTCGGCGCAGCGCCGGATCTCGCCGGCGCCGGGCAGGAACACGAGCACGTCGCCATCTGCTTCTTCGCGCAGGACGCGTCGCACCGCCGAGGCGACCTGCTTCGGCAGCGGGCGATCGTCGGGCTGCGCGGCGTGCTCGATCGACAGCGGGAACGTCCGGCCTTCGGACCGGATGATCGGCGCGTCCTGCAAGAATGCGGCGACCGGCTCGGCGTCGAGGGTCGCCGACATCACGACGAGCGCGAGCTCGGGCCGCCGCTCGCGCAAGCGCGCGACGAGCGCGAGCGCCAGGTCGCCCTCGAGATGCCGCTCGTGAAACTCGTCGACGATCACGCAGCCGACCCCGCGCAGCTCGCGGTCGTCGAGGATCCGCCGCGTCAGCACGCCCTCGGTCACGAGCTCGATGCGCGTGTCGGGCCCGACGCGGCGCTCGAACCGCACCTGATAGCCGACCTCGCCGCCGACCTCGCCGCCGCGCTCGGCGGCGATCCGGGCCGCCGCGAGCCGCGCCGCGATCCGCCGCGGCTGCAGCACGACGATGCGGCCGGCGACGGCGCCCGCATCGAGCAGCGCACCGGGCACGCGCGTCGTCTTGCCGGCGCCCGGCGCCGCGACCAGCACGCATACGCGCCGATCGCGCACCGCGGCCACGACCTGCGGTAACACGTCGTCGATCGGTAATGGCGGCAGCGGGGCGCCCACGCGCGACATATAGTACGCGCGATGTTCCCGGCCCCGCCGTTTCCGACGTTTCCCGCCGGCCAGTCGACCACTGCCGTCATGCCGCTCCGCTTCGAGGACGTCACGATGGATGGCCGGCTCATCCCGCTCGCGATCCCGCCGGCGCTCGGCCCACTGTGGCGCGAGGTCGTCGCACCGCATGCCGGCGTACGCAACGCGCTCGCGACCGGCATCCTGCCGATCCTCACGCGCATGACGATGGTCGCGCACGAGCATCGCGTGCGCGCGGATCGCCCGGGGCAAGTGTACGCCGGCTTCGTGCTCGCCCATCACGGCGAGAGCGACGACGATCGCCGCCTGTACTTCAACGCGTGGGCCGAGGTGCGCGCCGCGGGCGGCAAGCTATCGCGTCACGCCGAGGCCGGCGAGCTCGTCGCGGCCGGCACGCTGTTCGCGGAGCACACGTTCACGCGGCCGATGGCGCCGCCCGATCAGCGTCGCGTCGCGCGGTTGCACGTCGAGGGCTATCCGGAGATTCCGGAGGTGCACTACGACGCGCCGGCGCCGCGCACCGCGGGTGACCTCCCCGATGGCGCGCACTGGCTCGACGAGCTCGCGCCCGATCCGGCCGAGTACGCGTTCACGCTCGATCAGACCGATTCGAACCAACACGTCAACTCGCTCGTCTACGTGCGGATCTTTCTCGATGCGGTCAATCGCCGGCTCGCGGCGGCGGGGCGGCCGCTGCGCGTGCGCAGTCGCGCGATCGACATCGCGTATCGCAAGCCGAGCTTCGCCGGCGACCGGGCGCGGGCGCACGTGCGCTTGTTCGAGCACGAACGCGGCATCGGCGCGGCCGGCCACATCGTCGGCGACGACGGCAAGCCGCGCTGTTACGTGCGCGGGCTCGTCGGCGCTTAGGATACAATGGCGTGGATTGAGCGGATCGGGACGCATCTTGCTGGCATGGGTCGCGGCGTGCGGGCACTTCGGCTTCGATCCGACTGGCAGCCCGGGCGACGGCGGTCGCGCGACGGGTGACGGCGGAAGTGCGGACGGCGGGTCGAGCTCGACGCCGAGCTGCGTGGCGCTGCCGGCGACCTGCGGTGCCTCGGCATCCGACTCGTGCTGTGACAGCCCGATGATCCCGGGCGGCACGTTCTATCGCGGTGACGACGCGTCGACCGACGGCATGTTCACGGACATGACGCACGCAGCGACGGTCAGCACGTTCCGGCTCGACAAGTACGAGGTCACCGTCGGTCGCTTTCGAGCGTTTGTCGCTGCGGGGCAGGGCATCCAATCGAGCCCACCGGCCTCGGGCGCCGGCGCTCGCTCGCTGAATGGATTGGCCGTCGCGGGCGGCTGGGATTCGTCGTGGAATTCGAATCTCGAACCGAACAGCGCCGCGCTCGAGACCGCGATCGCATGCGGCGGTGCGAACTACGGCACGTGGACCCCGGTGGCGGGCAGCAACGAGAATCGACCGATCACGTGTGTCACCTGGTACGAAGCGATGGCGTTCTGCGTCTGGGACGGCGGGTTTCTCCCGACCGAGGCCGAGTGGCACTACGCCGCGAGCGGAGGCAGCGAGCAGCGCGCGTACCCGTGGTCGAGCCCGGCGAGCTCGCTCGCGATCAGTTGCAGCGAGACCAACTACGGCGGTGCGAACGCACCGCAGACGCTATGCTCGGCTGCCGGTCCGAGCGATGTCGGGAGCTGGCCCGATGGTGACGGCGACTGGGGCCAGTCGGATCTGGCCGGCAACGTCTACGAGTGGGTGCTCGACTGGTACGCAACACCGTACATGACGCCGTGCAACGACTGCGCGGATCTGACGGTCACATCTGCGCGGGTCATGCGCGGAGGCAGCTTCTACGTCGACGAGACGCGGGAACGAGCCGCCGAGCGCCTGAACTACTATGCCGGGACCCCGACGGATCGGGATGGCGATCTCGGTGTTCGTTGCGCCCGCGCCCCTTGACTCCTGGCGAGCCGGGGAGGTTGCCAGTGCGCTGTGCGTGCTTACGGAGGAGTTACCAACCACTTCTTCCCTGCACAGGAGGATTCCGATGTCTCTGGTACTTCGCAAGAACGCGCTCGCGCGCGATCCATTCTCGTTTGCCCGCGACCTGTTCGATTGGCATCCGTTTGTCTCCGATCGCTCGGCCTCGGCGTTCGCCCCGTCGTTCGAGGTCAAGGAGACCGCCGACGCGTTCGTGCTCAAGGCCGACGTACCCGGCGTCGCGGACAAGGATCTCGATGTCGCGATCGACGACGGCGTCTTGACCGTACGCGGCAGCCGCAGCGCCGAGGCGCGCAAGGACGGCGAGAGCTACTCGATCTACGAGCGTCGGTTCGGCTCGTTCTCGCGCAGCTTCGCGCTGCCCGAGGTCGCCGACGCCGAGAAGGTCGAGGCCAAGCTCGACGCTGGCGTGCTGACGCTGACGATCGGCAAGAAGACCGAGACCAAGCCGAAGAAGATCGCGATCACGCGTTAGCGGATCAACATGCTGACGCCGATCGCGATCAGCGCGAGCCCGCCGAGATAGCCCAGCTGCGGGCCGAGCTTACCGCCGAGCGCGCGGCCGGCTGCGTAACCCGCCGCCGAGCACGCGGCGGTGATCGCGCCGATCAAGATGATCGACAGCGACGGCGCGACCGGCACGAGCGGCAGGGTGAGGCCGGCGACCACGGCGTCGATGCTCGTCGCGACGGCGAGCCCGAAGTACACGGCGATCGTTCCGGGCACGTGCTCGGCGTCGCCGTCGCCGCGCCAGGCGTCGACGATCATCTTCGCGCCGATCGCCAGCAGCAGGCCGAACGCGATCCAGTTCCCCCAGCTGCCGAGGTGCGCGCTCGCCCAGTCGCCGCCGAACCAGCCGAGCGCCGACAGGCCCGACTGGAAGCCGCCGAACACGAGCGGCAGGATCACGAGCTCGCGCCGGTGATGGCCGGCGAGCCCGCGCGCGGCCGAGACCGCGGTCGCGTCCATCGCGAGGCCGAACGACAGCGCGATGGCTTCCCACATCAGGCGCGTTCGAAGAGAGCCGCGGCGCCCTGGCCGCCGCCGATACACATCGTGACGACCGCGTAGCGGCCGTTGCGCCGGCGCAGCTCGTAGAGCGCGGTCGCGGTCAGCTTCGCGCCCGTGCAGCCGAGCGGGTGGCCGAGCGCGATCGCGCCGCCGTTCACGTTCACGCGATCGTCGGGGATGCCGAGCTCGCGCTGGCAGTACACCGACTGCGACGCGAACGCCTCGTTGAGCTCGAACAGATCGATGTCCTTCACGGCGAGCCCGGTCTTCGCGAGCAGCTTCTTGACCGCCGGCACCGGGCCGATGCCCATGATCTCGGGATCGACGCCGACGGTGACGAACGCGCGGAACACGCCGAGCGGCTGCTTGACGCCGAGCTCGGCGAGCTTGTCGCGCGTCGTCACGAGCGCGGCCGCCGCGCCGTCGGAGATCGGCGAGCTGTTTCCGGCCGTGACGCTGCCGCCTTGCGCGAACGCAGGGGGCAGCTTGCCGAGGCCTTCGAGCGTGGTGTCGGGTCGCGGCAGCTCGTCGACGGTGAAGTCCTTGTAGACGCGATGGCCAGCCTCGTAGCCGACCGCGCGCACCGCGACGATCTCGTCCTTGAACGCGCCGCGCTCGAGCGCCGCCTTCGCCTTGTGCTGCGACGCGAGCGCGAACTGGTCCTGCATCGCGCGCGTGATCTGGAACCGGTTCGCGACGTTCTCGGCCGTGATGCCCATCGGCGTGTTCGCGCCCGGCATGTGGTCCATCAGCTCGGGCGACGCCGACAGGTGGAAGCCGGTCATCGGCACGTAGCTCATCGACTCGACACCGCCCGCGATCACGACGTCGTTCGTGCCGATCGCGATCGAGCCGGCGGCGATCGCGATCGCCTGCAGGCCGCTCGAGCAGAACCGGTTGATCGTCTGCGCCGGAACCTCGATGCCGAGGTCGGCGGCGAGCGCGACGAGCCGCGCGACGTTCAAACCTTGCTCGCCTTCCGGCATCGCGCAGCCGAGCACGACATCGTCGATCTTGCCGCGCGCCGCCGGCACTCGCGCGAGCAGGCCGCGGATCACGTCGGCGGCGAGCTCGTCGGGGCGCTTCGTCGACAGCGTGCCTTTGTAGCCGCGGCCGACCGCGGAGCGAACGGCTTCGGCGATGACAATTTCCTTCGACATATCTCCTCAGTTCCTCAGCGGCTTGTTGTGCTGGAGCATGTACTGCATGCGGGCCTGGCTGAGCGGCTCGCCGCACAACGACACGAACGCCTCGCGCTCGAGCTCGAGGATCTCGTGCTCGGTCACGGGATGGGTCGCGCCGCTCGCGCCGCCGCACAGCACGTTCGCGAGCTTCATCGCGATCTTCGCGTCGTGCTCGCTCGCGTACTTGCCGTGCACGAGCGTGTTGACGAGCATCTGCAGCGTCGCGATCCCGCTGTCGCCGGGCAGCTTGTACGCGCGCGGCACCGGCGGGTGATAACCGGCCTGCGCGAGCCCGAGCGCGCGTTGCTTCGCCTCCCACAGCTGGCGCGCGCGATCGAACGACATGCCGTCGGTCGCGCGGAAATAGCCGAACGCCTTCGCCTCCTCGGCGCTGGTCGCGACCTTCGCGAGCGCGATGTTCTTGAACACCTGCGTCACGAAGCCGTAGACGTCGGGATCGACGCCTTCGGGCACACCCTCGAGCGCGCGCCACAGCATGTTCAGCGTGCCGCCGCCGCCGGGGATGATGCCGACACCGACCTCGACCAGACCGGCGTAGGTCTCGGCCGCGGCCTGCACACCGGCGCAGCCGAAGCAGAGCTCGAGCCCGCCGCCGAGCGTCATGTTGTACGGCGCCGCGACCACGGGCACGCGCGCGTACTTCATGCGCTGCACCGCGCCCTGCATCGTGCCGACGATCTTGTGGATCTGGTCCCACTGCTTCTGTGCGGCCGCCATCACGACGAGCAGGAGGTTCGCGCCGACGCAGAAGAACTCGCCCTGGTTCCACAAGACGAGCGCGCGGAAGTCGCTCTCGGCTTTCGAGACCGACTGGTAGATCATGTTGATCACGTCGGGGTCGAGCGAGTTCGCCTTGGTCTTGAACGTCAGGCCGAGCACGCCGTCGCCGAGATCCCACGCCTCGGCGCCCGCGTTCTTCAAGACCGGCGCGCTGCCCTGGCGCATGTTCTCGAACCGCAGCTCGCGCGGATCGGTCGTGCGCACGCCGTAGCTGCCGCGCTGCGGCTCCCAGATCCCCCAGCTCCGCGTGTTGTAGCCGTCGATCTTGTAGAAGCTCGGCGCGTCGGCCGCGCGCATCTTCTCGATCCATGCCGGCAGCGCGGGGCCGCCTTTGTCGCTCTTCATGCGGTCGACGGTCTCGCGGAAGCCGAGCGCGTCCCACGTCTCGAACGGGCCGAGCTCCCAGCCGTAGCCCCACTTCATCGCGTCGTCGATCGCTGCGATCGAGTCGGTGATCTCCGAGATCCGGCGCGCCGCGTACGCGAGCGAGCGCGACAGCACGGTCCACGCGAAGTCTCCGACCGGGCCGGGGGTCGCGACGAGCGCCTTCACGCGTGCGCGCGGATCCTCGATCTTCGCGAGCGCCTTGCAAGCCTTCGCGATCGCCTCGTCGCCGCCTTTCGGGCGGTACTCGCCGGTCTTCGGATCCAAGGTCTGCAGCGAATCGCCGACCTTCTTGTAGAAGCCGCCCTTCGTCTTGTCGCCGAGCTGGCCGTTCTCGATCATCTTCGCGATGTAGGGCGGCGTCGCGAACACCGCGCGATCCTCGTCGTCGACGAGCGTCTTGTAGCAGTTCTCGGCGACGTGACCGACGGTGTCGAGCCCGACGACATCTGCGGTGCGGAACGTCGCGCTCTTCGGGTGCGCCATCGGGATGCCGGTGATCGCGTCGACATCCTCGGGAGTCAGCCCGCGCTCGAGCATCAGGTGGATCGTCGTCATCATCGACTGCAGGCCGATGCGATTGCCGATGAAGTTCGGCGTGTCCTTCGCCCACACCAGGCCCTTGCCGAGCACCTCGCGGCCCCACGCCTCGACGCGCGCCTTCGCCTCGGCCGACGTGTCGGGCCCGGCAACGAGCTCGAGCAGCTTCATGTAGCGCGGCGGGTTGAAGAAGTGCGTGACCATGAAGTTGCGCCGGAACGCCTCGCCGCGCCCGACGAGCATGTCGGCGATGCGCAGGCCGGACGTGTTGGACGCGACGACCGCGTGCGGCGCGAGCTTCTCGAGCTTCTCGAACAGCGCGCGCTTGATGTCGAGCCGCTCGACGACCGCTTCGACGATCAGGTCGCAATCCGCGACGCGCGCGAGATCGGCGTCGAAGTTGCCGACCTCGACGAGGATCGCGTTGCGTGCGTGCATGAACGCAGCCGGTTTGGCCTTCTTGAGCTTGTCGAGCGCGCCGGTGACGAGCTCGGTCTTGAGATCGAGCAGCAGCACGGGCAGCCCGGCATTGGCGCAGTGCGCCGCGATGCCGGCGCCCATCACGCCTGCTCCGAGCACGGCGACGCGGCGGATCGGTTCGGTCATGGCGCGGACCATAGCGCAACTGCACGGAACGCGGCGGGAGCGATGCACGCACTGGCACTTCGTCGCGCAGGCCGTACGCTCGTTCATGACCGAGCCCAGCGACGACTCGCGAACCGCTCTGATCTCGCGGGCGAGGCTGCACGAGCTGCTCACGGCCTCGGCGCCGGAGCGCGCGAGAGACCTCGCGCCATCGCCGCGCCGGCTCGCCGCCGTGATCGCTCTGGCGCTGGGCGTGCTGTTCTGGCTGCTCGTGACCCGGTTGGGGTGACCGGCCCGACGCTTCACGCGGAGCTCACGCGCGGATCATGGGGACCTCCGCCGCGCCCTCGTACCGTGACGGCATGTCGAACCGAATCGTGCTTGCGGTCGCGCTCGCGCTCGCGCAGGGCTGCTGGAGCGGGCCAACGCACCGCTTCGTGACCGACATCAAGTTCTCGGGCACGGAGCTCGTGACGATCTCGTGCCCGCTCGAGCAGCCGTCCGGGTACCCCTCGAACGCGCAGCACACGGCCGACGAGTCGTGCGACGAGCAGCGGTCCCAGGTCACGCCGATGGTCGTGCCCGGCGACGAGGTCGCGCCGTGAGACTCGCGGTCCAGGCCATCGTCGTCGCGACCGGTTGCGGCTACGCGACCGCATTCGTGCACGACGTCAAGATCGACGGCTACGATCTCGTCGTCGAGAAATGCTCGACCTCCGGCGCGGGCTGCACGACCGAGCGCGTGCCGCTGCCGGTGGTCGTCACGCGCGGGCCGAGCCGTGAAGCGCAAGCCCGGCTCGCCGGCTATCGCGAGCTCGCGGCGGCACGCGACGCGCTGGTCGCGTGCGCGCATGGCACCGATGCCCACGTCGAGCTCCAGCTCGATCACTGGGGCCAGGCGATCGGTGCGCGGATCGCGCCGGCCGATCCGGCGATCGCGGGCTGCATCGTGCAGGCGCTGCACGGCGACACGTTCCCGAGCGACTTCGAGTTCACGGTGCGCGCCGCGGAACCGGCCGAGGCGCCATGAAGGTGCTCGCGCTGGTGGCGATCGGTGCGTGCATCCCCGCCACGACCACGACCACGCGGCGCGTGAATCGCGAGCTGTCGGCGCCGGTCGCCGGCGAGCCCGGCAAGCTCCAGACCCGCGCCGACTTCGTCGACGGCGCCCTGGTCGTGACGGCGCAGTGGGCGCGCTACTGCCGGCGCGACGTGTTCGACACGATCGAGACCAAGCACACCACGCACATGGATCTCGTCGGCACGGACGAGGGCGCGACGTGGGGCTACTTGCTCGTGCCGGTGCTCCTCATCGCATACCCCGCGGGCATCGCAGACTTCCTGCTCGCCGGTATCGCGGTGATCGCGAAGGGTACGCACGTCGAATCGAGCGCGAGCACCATCGGCAGCTTCACGTTGCCGTGCCCGATCCCGGCGCGCGCGACCACGCTGCACGTACGGCTGCCGTCGGGCCGCGAGATCGACGGCATGACCGACGCTCGCGGCGAGCTCGTCGTCGTGCTGCCGCGCGGCGAAGATCGCGGCGACGTCGTGGTGCGCGCCGAGCCGAGCATCGTGCTCGATGCGCGGGACCCGCTCGCCGATGAAGCCGACGGGCCGGAGCGTTCGGAGCCGCCGCCGGTTCCGGTGTCGCCGCCGGTTCCCGTGCCGCCGCCGCCGGTTCCGGTGCCGCCGCCTCGTCCGGCTCGACGTCGCGATGAAGCGCTGGTCACCGTCTATCGCGCGGCGGTGGACTGTGCGGGTCAGCTCGGCGTCTCCGCGGTCGTCACGATCCACGCGACGATCGACCCGGCCGGGCGCTTCACGGAGATCTCCACCGACCAGCGCGGCAAGGCCTTCGCCGATTGCCTCGGCGACGGGCTCGCCGACGCGCGCTTCGCAGGCGACGCGGGGCGCACGTTCGCGGTGCCGTTCAAGCTGCACGGTCGCATCCAGCGCTGACCGCGCTTCCTGTCGTACAGTCCGGCGATGCGCCGGCACCTCGTCGTTTCGATCGCGCTCGTGGCGTGCGGGCCGCAGGCCACGGCTCCGGTCATCGCTCCGTCGCCGAAGCGCGCGCCGGCTGCGAGCCCGTTCGAGCGCGCGCACGCTTACGAGCGAGGCGCGGGCGTGCGGCGCGATTACCGGGCTGCT
>Ga0335083_10008766_pt1 | contig 12325 bp, 5 predicted proteins | sample Lox_Sample_42_FD_206716 | JGI IMG/M metagenome (GOLD analysis project Ga0335083, IMG submission 206716) | Soil microbial communities from Loxahatchee National Wildlife Refuge, Florida, United States - Lox_Sample_4.2 | ecosystem: Environmental > Terrestrial > Soil > Wetlands | place: USA: Florida... | reverse complement strand
CTGCTTCATCGGTGGAACGCACCCTTGAAAAGTAGAGCATCAGGCGCTCGCTGAGTGGGCGCACCGTCTTTTTCCGGATCTGCGCCAGGCTTCGCGAATGCCGGATCAAGTCGAGAACCCAAGAACGCGGAGCGTCACTGCTCTCGACCTGCTCCACCTTAAATTTCTCCGCCCACGCAATGACCGGACGCCAGACGAACTGGTCCAGCAGCACGATCACCGCGATCATGGTCGCGACACCCCAGAGAATTGACCGCGTGTCGCCGGCGCTGGCAGCCGTCTGCAAAAAGGATCCGAGGCCAGGTAACCGGAAGTCCCGCGCGCCCAACACGAACATCTCGCAGGCCATCAGGAAGAACCAGCCACCGGCCACCGACATCATCGAATTCCACACTAGCCCAATTGCTGCGAAGGGCAACTCCATTTCAATAAAGCGTTGCCACCAACTGAACTGATAAATCTTTGCCGCCTCGCGCATCTCCTTGGGAATGCTCTTCAGCGATGCGTAGAAACTGAACGCCATGTTCCACACTTGGCCGGTGAAAATGAGCAGGATCGCCCCTGCTTCCACACCCAGTTGCCTGCCAGGAAAAAGCGCTACCATCGCAAGCATCACGCCGGGAAGAAAACTGAGCACTGGAATCGATTGCAACACGTCGAGCAGAGGGATCATGAACCGTTCCGCACGAGGGTTGTAGGCGGCTACGTATCCGTAAACAAGCGTGAAGGCCAGACTCAGCACGTAAGCGATGGTGATGCGCAACAGGGAATATCCCGCGTAGGCGGCCAGGGCGAGTGGGCGGTGAGAGATCTCAACGTCCGGAGTGAACGGGCCGAGCCACGTTCGTCCGACTACCAGCACTCCATAGAACAATGCGATGCCCGCCCCGAACATGAGCACGTCGGGCAAGTACGAGATCTCGAAGCCTGGCAGTTGCGCCCAGATTCGATAAGCCGAAAATCCCCGGAGGCTGGCTGACTTCTTCATGGGATCGGAATCAAATTACGCTTATTAGGACTTTGGCGACGGCGCCTTGCTTGGGGGAGGCGCGGACGGTTCTGAAAGCGCCGGCGGTTCCGTCTGCACTAATCGCCCCTTCTCGCGGTCATAGTCGAAAATTTCGGCGTAGCGGCCCCAGTTCATTGCCGTCTCGAACTGGCGCTGCACCTCATCCTCGGCAAAATGTTCATCGAGTATGTCGTGAAAGAACTCATCCGCCATCGAGTGATCTGACTTCCGCTTCAGGATGCTGTCAATCTGTTTCAGGATGGTCACATGTTCGAGCGCGGCCTGTCGGAAGAGGACCTTGCGCTGCTGAATGTCAGCTTCGGCGAACGCCGCTCCTGATGGCGTAATCTGCACATCGCCCTCTTTGAGCCACGCAAAGCCCAGCAACACACAAGCCTCAAGAATCGGAAGCAAATCCTCGACATTCATCACCAGTTCCTCGGCCAGACGGAACAGGTCCTCTCGGCCTCCGCGATCGTGCAGCAGCTCAGTAAGTCCTGCGATCCCTCCGACTCGCGCGTGGGGTAGCAACTGATATCTAGCGGTTCGCATAGGCGCTTCCTGCTTCTTCAGCGCATCTTTGGTCAACCCGCCGGTCGGTAAAATGATTTCCGCCGTGGCCTCAGCATCTGGTAGGTCATGCTCAAGTTCGGGTTCGGTCATCACTTTGTAGATGTAGTCCACCAGTTCTACGAAGCGGGCGGACTTGCGGTCCCGCGGGTATTTCAGCCGAATATTGAAGTCAGAACGGACACGCGCCGGATTTCGCCCTAGAACCATTACGCGATCAGCCAGAATTACGGCTTCTTCAATGTTGTGCGTCACTATGAAAATGGCGCTGGTGGGCATTTTCTTATTCAACCAAAGCTCCAGCAGCTCCCCCCGCAGGTTCTCTGCCGTCAAAACGTCGAGCGCCGAGAACGGCTCGTCCATGAACAGGACTTCAGGCTCCACAACAAGAGCGCGTGCGAATCCCACGCGCTGCTTCATGCCACCGGAAAGTTCCTTGGGATACGCCGTCTCAAAACCGTCCAGCCCAACCGTATCAAGCGTGCGCAGGGCGCGTTTGCGGCGTTCGACGGCCGCGACTCCCTTGGCCTCCAGTGGAGCTTCCACGTTCTCAAGAACTGTCAACCAGGGAAAGAGGGCAAAACTCTGAAAAACGATAGCAACGTTGGGCATTTGGCCATCGAGCGGCTTTCCGTGCCACAACAGCGTTCCCGACGAGGGTTGCGCCAACCCAGTCAGCATGCGCAACAGTGTCGACTTGCCGCAGCCCGAGGGCCCAAGCAACGCAATGATCTTGCCCGGCTCGACTTCGAGATTCGTCGCGCCGACAACCTGAATCCGCGTGCCATCCGCCTGCGGATACGACTTCTCAACTCCCACGGCTTGAATAATGGCATCACTCACGAGGACACTCCCTAACCTCTATACACGATTTACGCGGAAGCGCAAAGAGCGCCTTGGCTGTAACATTGCGTTCACAATCAAGAGAAGACTGCTTGATCAGGCGGCGAAGTTTTCATTTGCCAGCGCGGCAAATGTTTTGGGAAGCCGATCGCTCATCTCAGCGAGGAGCGAGAGTTTCCCGGCGAGGTCGCTCGTGAGCCGCCCATGATCAAAGCGCCACCGCCAGTTGCCGCCATGCAGGCTGGGGGTATTCATGCGAGCTTCGCTGCCCAACCCGAGCGCATCCTGCAGGGGAATGATGCTCAGGCTAGCCGGGGAACATTGCGCTGCACGGATAAACGCCCAATGGATGCCATCTTCACAGCGGCCCACATAGGATTCCGCATTGCGGCGTTCATGTTCCGTCGCACCGGACCGCCACCAACCGGCGACCGTATCGTTGTCATGCGTGCCCGTGTAGATGACTTTCCCCTCGGAACGATGTGGAAGATAGATGTGTGCGCCTTCGTCCCCGAAACCGAACTGCAGCACAGCCATGCCAGGAATTTGCAGCCTATCCCGCAACGCGTGCACTTCGGGAGTGATGTAGCCCAAGTCCTCGGCAAAGAATGGGAGGCCGCCCAACGCTTCACGGAGCTTTAGAAACAGATCGTCCCGGGGCCCATCGACCCAACGGCCGTTGACGGCGGTCGCATCTGTAGCGGGAATCTCCCAGAACTGGTCGAACCCACGAAAGTGATCCAACCGGATGTAATCGCAGTTCTGCGTCGCCCAGCGGAGCCGCTGAATCCACCACTGGTAGCCGCGCTCCTTCATGACATCCCAACGGTACAACGGATTCCCCCAGCGCTGTCCGGTCTTGCTGAAAAAATCCGGAGGGACGCCGGCTACGACTTCGGGCTCGAGATTGTCGTTCAGACGGAACAATTCGCGGTGCGTCCAAACGTCGGCGCTGTCGTGGTTCATAAAGATCGCAACGTCGCCTACGATGCGGATCGATCGCTCGGAGCAGTAGCGCCTCAGAGCCCGCCATTGCTCGTAGAAGGCGAACTGCAGCGCGCTTCGAATCTGGATATCGGCTGACAGTTCTTGACGGGCCTTCTCGAGAGCGATCGGCTGGCGACGCGCCAGGTCCTGGGGCCACTGCCGCCAGCTCTCCAGTTTTTGCCGCGCTCGCAGGGCATCAAAGAGGACAAAATCATCCAGCCACCAGGAATTCTCCGCGCCGAATGCTTCAAATCGACTGAGAGCTTCGCCTGAGGCCGAACGCAGGAAATTTCGCGCCGCCTCGAACAGTAGGGGCATCTTTTTGAGGAAAACCTGGTCGTATTCGACGGCGCCCGAAGCGCTTGGGTGGTCGACGGCCTTCGCCGAATCGGACTTGGCCAGGTCGATCCAGCCGCGCTCGGCGAGTCGTTCCAGACTGATCAGCAGTGGATTTCCAGCAAAGGCGGACGTAGAAGAATAAGGCGAATTTCCATACCCTAAAGGGCCGAGAGGCAGAACCTGCCATAGACCTTGCCGGGCAGACGCGAGGAAATCCACAAACTGGTAAGCTGTGGGGCCAAAATCACCAACCCCGCCGCGCGAAGGCAACGAAGTGGGATGCAACAGGATGCCTGCAGCGCGCGGAAATGACATGTCACGCCGCTACATTCCCTGCTCGCTGCCGCTGCGACCAAGTAGCTTGATTTCTTGTTCGTTGCGTTTGATCTTTCCCGATCGCGTCATCTCGTCAACCAGGCTGGAAACAAAAAGAATGAAGCGCTCCTGTTGCTTCTGCTGCAGTAACTGATCGCGGATCTGATCGCGCTTTGCGGCATAGTCCGCATCGGTAGGCTGCTGGTTCTCGAGCACTTCCAACACGACAGCATCGGTGCCGCTGTTGATCGGGCCGCTGATCTCTCCGGGCTTCATGGTGAAGGCAACCGCAGCCTGTCCTGACATGGAACCCACTTCAGGCACTTGCCCGTCCGGCAGCACGAAGTCGCTGGTCTTCAGCGTGGCGCCCAACTCCTTGGCTGCCCGCTTCAAATCATGCGCGGCCTTCGCCCGGTCCGACAATTCCTGGATCTTCTGCGTCAGCAGAGTGGAGGAACGCTCATTCTTGAATTCTTCCTCGACCTTGCCGCGAATCTCTTCAAACGTCGGTGTCGCGGCAGGTTTCACGGCAAGCAACTGAAACACGACGATGCCCTGAGAAGCCGAAGCCACATCCGGCGGTGCTTTTTCGGCTTCGCTGAAGACGGCGTCCATGAACTGCGTCGCCGGTCCGAGTCCGGGGAGCATGTCTTTGCGAGTGAAGAAATCCGAATTGATCACCGGAATGCCCTGCGCCGCCGCGGCCGCGTCGATACCCTGCTCGCGAGCCTGCTTGAGCAGTGCTTCCGCCTTCTTCTGGGCGATCTGCTGCCCCTTTTGGTGCTTCAGGATCGGCTCAATCTCTGCCTTCACTTCATCCAGGGTCTTCACATGCGCGTCCTGCTTATCGTCCACGCGAATAATGTGAAAGCCATAGCTGCTCTTCACCAGGTCGCTGGTCTGTCCCTTGGGAAGCGAGAACGCAGTCTTTTCAAACTCGGGGACGGTCTGTCCTTTGCCGATCCAGCCGAGTGAGCCGCCTTGTTTTGCGCTGCCCGGATCCTCGGAATACTTTCTTGCCAGGTCTTCCAGCTTGGCGCCCGCTTTCAGTTGCTTTAGCAAATCTTCCGCGCGATGTTGCGCCTCCGCTACGCCCTTTTCGTCGACCTTGCCGTCGGGTCCTGGAAGCGGCGTTTTGATCAGAATGTGACTAACCTTCACCTGCTCAGGAACTCTGTATTGATCGCGATGCTGATCGTAGTAAGACCTCAAATCATCCTGCGTAATCTGGACGCCAGCCTCGGCCTTGCCGGTTTCGACGAGAACGTATTTGACCTTCCGCTTCTCTGGAACGGAGTTGGCATAGCTCGCCTTATGACTCTCGTAGAACGCCTTCAGTTCCTCGTCCGTCGGATGCAAGCCCTTGCGTAAATCATCCTGCTTCAGCACTGCATAGTCGAACTTGACCTTTGAATTCTGCTTGATGAACAAGTCGTGAATTTCCGCATCGCTCACGGTGGCGCTTCCGGAAATGAGCGCCTGCAGCTTGGAGATGAGGATTTCGTCGCCTACCGACTGCTCCCATTTAGTGGGCGTCAGGTTATTCCGTTGCAGCAAGTCTTCGTATTCGACCTGGCCAATGAAATTTCCGCCGGGAAAAAACGTTGCTGCATAGCGACCGTGCTGCAGTTCGTCCCGAATCTCCGCCGGGGTCACTCGAAATCCCATGCGTGTCGCTTCGCTCAACAAGGCCTGGCGATTAATCAACTGGTCGACTGCGCGTATGGTCTCCTGCTGGATCAGGTACGGCATCAACTGCGCCGCCATCTGGCCATAACGCTGTGCCTCCTGTTGCGCCATCTGTCGCGCGGTCGTGCGCACCTCGTCGGCGGTGATATCTCCGCCAGCCACCTTTGCGACCACGCCCTGGCCCGGCGTATTGGTGAATACCTCTCCGCCCAGGCCGCCGGGGATCAGCGTAATCACCATCGAAGCACAAATGATCAGGAGCAGCCCGCCCAGGACATACTTCGTGGTCTGCCCGGATTTTTGCAAAAATCGAATCATTGTCTTATCACTCCAGAGTAGAGAGGCGAATTTTTAATTATAAACTAGCCCAGTCCCTAGTGCCTCCCAGACATGCCAGGTAAACCTGTCATACAAATGGTTGCGGAAGGGCCGGCTCACGCCGCGCAGTTAGAACCACAGAACCCATACTCTTGCGAAACTCGGCTATTGAAACGTATTAATATAAATGTTATCCATTCTCCGGGACGTTTTCTGGAACTTGCACCGGATCGATCACTGAGCCTCAACCCCGTTCGATAGGAGCGTCATGAATTCAAGCAAGCGGCTGGCAGTTACCTTCTTCCTTCTGGCTCAATTCCTCGCAGCTTCATCTCTCTTCGCGCAAGATACCACCCAAGGGAAGCACTCCGCCGAACCTATCCTGACCTTGCGCGACGGCTGGTCTCTTCAGACTTCGGCGAAAGTTGAAGCCAAAGGGGAATCAATTTCGACGCCCCAGTTCGCTCCCCAGGGATGGCACCAGGCGACTGTGCCCACCACCGTCGTGGCCGCTTTGGTTAAGGACAAGACCTTCCCCGATCCTCTGTTCGGCATGAACCTGCGCGACTTTCCGGGCATGAACTATCCCATCGGAGGGAATTTCTCCAACATTCCGATGGCGCCCGACAGTCCATTTGCCGTTTCATGGTGGTATCGCAAGCAGTTTGCCGTTCCAGAATCGTATAAGGGCAAGACCCTCTGGCTGAAGTTCAACGGCATTAACTACCGCGCAAACATCTGGCTCAATGGAAAACAGATCGCCAATTCGGACAACGTTGCCGGAGCGTGGCGGACCTACGAGTTCAACGTGACCGAAGCGGCCAAGCCTGGCGCAGAGAATGTTCTTGCCGTCCAGGTCTTCTCGCCCACCGATCACGATCTCGCCATCACATTTGTGGACTGGAATCCCGCGCCGCCCGACAAGAACATGGGGCTGTGGCGTGAGGTCTATCTCACCGCCAGCGGCCCTGTAGCCCTGCGCTATCCGACCGTTGTCTCGAAGGTAAGTTCTCCGGCCAACGACAGCGCACAGCTCACCGTCACCGCGCAACTCAAGAACGGAACCGCGCGGCCCGTGAAGGGCAGCCTGCACGGCGATATCGAAGGCGCGAAGTTCGAGCAGGATTTCGAACTTGCCGCGAACGAATCCAAAGACGTGACCTTCACGCCCGACAAATTCCCGCAACTCACCTTCGCCAACCCGCGCCTCTGGTGGCCAACCCAGATGGGCAAGCCGAACCTATACAAGCTGGTGCTTGAAGTTGATACCGCCGGTGCAGGCAAAGAGGCCTACTCCTCGGAATTCGGCATCCGCGAGATCACCTCCAAAGTCAATTCCGTCGGCGGAAGAGTCTTCACCATCAACGGCAAAAATATCCTGATTCGCGGTGGTGGCTGGACTCCCGACCTCATGCTGCGCGAGAACTCGCAGCGCATGCAGGACGAATTCCGCTACGTCCGCGACATGGGGCTGAACACGATCCGCCTCGAAGGCAAACTGGAGGTCCCGGAATTCTTTGACATGGCCGACCGCCAGGGAATTCTTGTCATGGCCGGATGGTGCTGCTGCGATTTCTGGGAGCGCTGGCCGCGCTGGAAACCGGTGGACTTTGAAATCGCGAAACAATCTCTGCGCGACCAGATCTACCGTCTGCGCAGCCATCCCAGCCTCGTAATGTGGCTCAACGGCAGCGACAATCCGCCCCCGCCGGACGTCGAGCAGATGTATCTCGACATTGAAAAGGATCTGTTCTGGCCAAATCCGGTCGTCTCCTCGGCCACAGGTAAGAAGACCACGGTGACCGGCGAGAGCGGCATGAAAATGAGCGGTCCGTACGAATACGTCGCGCCGAGCTATTGGGAGGTCGATACGCCAGAAGGTCAACCCGGCCGCAAGTTGTGCAATCCCGGAGGCTGCGGCGGCGGATATGGCTTCGACAGCGAAACCAGCATGGGACCGGCCGTTCCTCCCATCGAGAGCATCAAGGCGATGGTCGGCAAAGACCACCTGTGGCCGATCGACGATTTCTGGAACTATCACACCGGCGGCGGGGAATTCAAAACCATCGGCGTCTTCACCGACGCGCTCACCAACCGCTACGGCAAATCCGACAACGTGGAAGACTTCGCCCTCAAGTCTCAGATGCAGACGTATGAAGGCGTACGCGCCATGTACGAGGCCTACAGCCGCAACAAGTATCAGTCGGCCGGCGTGATTCAGTGGATGCTCAACAACGCCTGGCCTTCTATGATCTGGCACCTTTACGACTATTACCTGCGTCCTGGCGGCGGATATTTTGGCGCGAAGCGCGCTCTCGAACCGCTGCATCCCGTCTATGGCTACGACGACCATTCCATCTGGCTCGTCAGCAGCCAATATGAAGATGCCAAGGGACTGAAGCTGATCACCAAGATCTACAACCTCGACGCAACCGAGAAGTTCTCGCAAGACAACAAACTCGATGCCGCAGCTGACAGCACGACGAAGATCTTCACGTTGCCCGATGTCTCCGGCTTGAGCAACACGTACTTCCTCGTCCTTAAGCTGGAAGATTCCGCCGGGAAACAGGTTGGCTCGAATTTCTACTGGCTCTCGACGAAACCGGAGACAATCGATTGGGCAAAGAGCACCTGGTGGATGACTCCCACGGCCCAATTCGCCGACTTCACCGCAATCTCGCAGCTGCCCATGGTGAAACTGAAGGTAACCGACCGCAGTGAGCACAAAGGCGAGGAAGAAATCACCCGCGTCACCCTGGAAAACCCGAGCAAGAGGCTGGCTTTCTTTGTCCGGCTGAAGGTCAACAAAGGACCCAAGGGCGAAGAGATTCTTCCGGTCGTCTGGGAAGACAACTACATCTCCCTGCTGCCGGGCGAGAAACGCGAGGTCAGCGCAAGCTACCGGGCCGGCGAGTTAGGCTCGGCGAAACCGTCGGTTGAAGTGAGCGGATGGAACGTGGAGTGAAGTAAGGCATTAACAAATTGAGCACTTACAAAACCTGTCCGGGCGAGGTGTGCTTCGGGCTTTCACGTTGCTTAGTACTCGATGACCAAATTACGAAATCTCTCTAGTTGTCGCTGAAATCGATCATCACCGGTTCCGACCGGAACCAGTTCGTCTTGTAGCCGACGTAGAGGATTCCAATCGCGAACCAAATGCCACCAACAGTCTTGGCGAGATGATTCAGATTCCACCAGATATAACCGCAAACGAGAAAACCCGTCAGCGGCAAAATGGCGTCCTGGATCAGGCGCCACTTGACGCCTTTCCTTTGCGCTAACACGGTGAATTGCCAGAAGCAAGCGAGATTGACGCCCGTAAACGCGAGGAAGGCACCGAAATTGAGCAGCTCGCCCGCGTGCTCGTAGGCGTTGCCAATGTGGTAGAGCAACTCTGCACCTGCGAACGCCAGCGCACCGATGAGGAGGATGTTGTAAGTCGGAGTGCCGCTGCCCGGCTTAAGATACCCGAAGAATCTCTTGGGAAGCACACCGTCGCGACCCATGCCAAACAGCAATCTCGCGGCTCCCAAAGTTCCGGTCAAGCCGCTGCCGAACGCGGCCACAATGAGAATCACGCCCATCGCGTTGAACAGGACAATGCCTCCGACGCGACTGCAAATATCCATGAACGCGGTCTCGAGGTTCGGGAACGTATGCCAATCGGGCCAGACGCGCGCTCCCAGATAGGCCTCGACCCCGCTGCAGACGCCCGCAAAGATGCAGGTCAGGACAACGGCGAGCAAGACATTTCGCTTGGGATTCTCGACATCTTCCGCGAGCGTGGTCACGCCGTCGAAACCAATATAAGTCAGGGCCGCAAACGAAGTGGCTGTTCTGATCTTCGTCCAGTCGAATGTTTTCGGATCGTAGATCGGCTGCAGAGAAAACAGCCCCGCCCAGCCCTGCCCGCCATACAGGAATTTGATTGCTAGGACGATAAAGAACACCACCACGACAGACATGACTGCCAGCAGAATCTTGTTCGCGTTTGAGGAAGACTTCACGCCGGCCAGGTTGAGCAAGGTCATGATGCCGGCGATGATCGCGGCCCACACCACGAAAGGGACCTGGTGCACGTACCGCTCGTGCAAAGCAGTTGCGATCCAAACCGTGTTGATCAGCGGCTGCAATAGATAATCTAAGATCATCGCCCATCCCGCCAGAAACCCCAGATGCGGGTTGAGTCCCTTCCCCACATAGGTGTAGGCCGAACCTGCCGTTGGGTACAGCGCTCCCATGCGTCCGTAGCTGACCGCCGTGATCAGCATGGCAAACAACGCGATGAGAATGATGGTGACGAAATGCCCGTCGGACAGCTTCTGCGCCACGCCGTACAGAGGCACAGGCGCAATGGGCTGGATGAGAACGATGCCGTAGAAAATCAAATCCCAAAGGGTTAGAGTACGGCGGAGCCGAGGGGCGGCAGAGGACGACGCAGGAGCATTTTCCATGGGTGCGGCTATTGGATTATGGCAGAGGCGAAATTGTCAATATTAAAACGTTTCCATACTACTTATCGGCTGTCGCCGTAATCGAACCAGTACCCGCGCTGCTCGTTGCCGGAAATGCTGCGCGTGTTGTATTCGAGCAGATACTTCAAGTGCGCGTCGTCGAGCGGGAACGATTTCTTCGGCGTATATGGATACTCTCCCATACTGAGGAACGGCAGCGGCGCGACGTAGTTTCCTTCCGCCGCATAGAAATCCATGTCTTTCTCGTAACCATTGGCCGCGAAGAAATAATCACGCACCCATCCCTTGGGAAGCTTTGGCAAGTGCGAAGGATCGAAGTCCAACTGCACTTCGTCCCCCGAGCCAAAGACGGCCAGTTTGTCGTCGGTCGCAGTCAGCAACGGCAGCACGTCGCCGTAGCGCGTGTAAGATCCGGCCGGACGCGTGTAAGGCCCAGTCGCGCTGACCTTCTCATAGATGTACTGAACGTTGCCCGCAGGCTTGCCCTCAATCTTCAGTGGGTATCCATGGAACTCAAGATCGGCCTGCACCAGCGGAACGGACGTCACGGTGTAATCGTAGCGCCGGCGTCCCGCCGGCTGTCGCGTGGGCGTCCCGCCCACGCCGCCCGCATCTTTACGAGACTCTTCGCTTTCCGTGTGCTCTCCGGCGCCGCGGGCGAGACGCCCGCCAGACAGCCGCCGAGACGGCGGCGCTACTTGGTCCGTACGGTCAATCAGAATGCTGTCCCAATAAACCTGCAGGTTGGTCGTGATGCGAATCCTCCGGGTCCCCACCGGCAACTTTCCAGTCAGATCAGCCGTCATCGTGCGCGGCCCACCCGCCGGAAATCCCATATCATCGGTGACACGCTTCCACTTGCCGTCTTCAGCGAGCGCCTCCACATAAGGCGAGATCGCCTCCACTCCGGCCTGCGACGCCGCATACATGCTGTTCGCCGAAAAGTATTCAACCTCACCATGCAGCAGCAGCCACAGCGGGCCGCCACGGTACGCTTCGCCCAGATCGAGTGTCAGGCTGTGCGGCTTGGCGAATCCCTGAAATTGTGTGAGCGCAAAATCGCCAAAATAACGATGCGCCAACAGACTTGGCAGAACGTCATGCCCGTGATCGTCCCACGCCCCCGCAGGCGGACGCGCATCACGGCTCACCACCACCTTGAACGGCGGATACGGTGGATTCGACGCGAAAAACTCGTTGGGATAAACGTCTGTATCCGCCGGATGATCGACCGCCAGCAGTCGTACCTGATCGAGGTAAACGGCCTCTTCCAGCGGTTCCATGAAGCGGAAGCTGAGAAGACCGTCGTCGGACGTCGGTCCTGGGACCCCAGACGAGGTTCTGCCGAGGTCCGACGTCTGACGTCCAACGCCCTTTCCCCGAATCATGCTGTGATCAATCTTGATGAACTCCACCGGCCTAGGAACGTCGCGCTGGTTCGGCCCAACCCAGTGCCCGACTACTCCCGCCCCCAGCATGTCCGCGACAAATTCGTAGCGCTCGCCATTCCACACGAACAACGTCGGACAAGAACTGCCGCGGCGGTCGATCTCAAGAAAATTCTGCTGCTTATCGCCCGTCACCTGAATCTCGTCTTCCAGCACGCCCGTCGGCCAAAGCATGCGCACGATGTCGGCTTCCTTCGAGTCGCCCAAGCCGACGACGATGTCCGTCGAATTCTGCCCCAGATAGCCATTCGATCCCGCAATCTCAAACTTCTGCCGGTTTCCTCCCGCAAAAACCTCAACCTTGGTACCGATCGCGGACTTGTTGTCGGCCA
>Ga0335083_10008765_pt1 | contig 12325 bp, 10 predicted proteins | sample Lox_Sample_42_FD_206716 | JGI IMG/M metagenome (GOLD analysis project Ga0335083, IMG submission 206716) | Soil microbial communities from Loxahatchee National Wildlife Refuge, Florida, United States - Lox_Sample_4.2 | ecosystem: Environmental > Terrestrial > Soil > Wetlands | place: USA... | reverse complement strand
AGTGGTTTGTGGGTCGTAATCCCTTCGCGGCCAGCCTGATGTATGGAGAAGGCTACGACTGGACGCCCCTCTATAGCGTGCGCTCGGGACAATTGGTCGGCGCGCTTCCCGTCGGCGTTCAAACCAAGGGCTTCGACGACGCACCGTATTGGCCAACGCAAATCTGCTGGACGTACAAAGAAGTCTGGACGCAACCGGTGGGCCAGTGGATTTGGCTTATGCAGGATGTCGGTGTGCCCGCCACCGTCCAAGGAATCGCCGATCCTGCCACTCGCGCGCCGGTCGAATTCCGTGATCAGAAAACAGGCCAGAAGATTCTCCTCACCGTATCCTCTCGCGATGGCGGATTTCAAACCACGCTCCCGGAAGGTCGCTACGACGTTAGCCAGGGTTCGACCCACACGGCGATCACCGCACTGCCAGGAGAGTCGTATCGCCTCGATCTCCGGCCTGACCATGCCTTCGATTTCGACGTGACCTTTGAGCAAAACGCGAAGGACGAAGTTACGGTTCGCGCCACCTCTCGCGGTACGGGAAGCCACAACTTCGCGATTCGAACGGATAACCTCACGCTCACTGAAGCTGCCCAGCAAAGTGTCAATCTTGGAACCGCAGGAAGCCAGGAGGTCATCTGGCACGCACGCGTTTCTTCGCCGGATACGCCCTGGGTTGCCGTCATCATTCCGGATGGCGCGCTCAACGCGCGCCGCGAACTCACCGGGATACCCGGCTCTCAGCGCTGAGTCTAAACTACATTGTCTTCCGCGCGCCTATGTTATTCTCCTGACGCTTTGTTCACGCGAGCAGAAATCTTGCGATTCAGAAAGTCCAGGATCGCCGCTGAGATCTCGGCCGCGTGTGTCTCCAGTGCAAAGTGTCCCGTGTCGTAGAAGTGCACTTCCGCGTCAGGAATGTCGCGTTTGAATGCCTGGGCGCCGGGGGGCACGAAGAAAGGATCGTTTTTGCCCCACACTGCAAGAAGCGCCGGCTCCTTCGTCCGGAAGTATTCCTGGAACCTGGGATAGAGCTTCACGTTGCTCGCGTAGTCAAGAAACAGGTCCAGCTGAATCTCATCGTTGCCCGGGCGAGCCAAAAGCGCTGCGTCGAGCGTGTAGGACTCGGGCGCCACGTGCGCCTCGTCCTTCACCCCATGCACATACTGAAACCGGGTCATCTCCGGCAGCAGGAAGTTCCGCAGCGCGTCGCGATTTTCGACTGTCGGCTCTTTCCAGTATTTCTGAATCGGATTCCAGCCCTCGCTGAGCCCCTCTTCGTACGCGTTTCCATTCTGCGAGATGATCGCGGTGATTTTTTGCGGGTTGGCCAGCGCCAATCGGAATCCCACCGGTGCCCCGTAGTCGAACACGTAGATCGCGTATCGGTTCAGGCCCACAACCTGCGTGAACTTGTCGATCGTTTTGGCGAGATTCTCGAATGTATAAGAAAAGCTGTTTCGGTCCGGCGCGTCAGAGAATCCAAAGCCTGGAAGGTCCGGCGCCACCACATGAAAGCGATCCGCCAAAACCGGAATCAAGTTGCGAAACATGTGAGACGAAGTGGGAAATCCGTGCAGCAATAACACCGCCGGGGCATCCTTCGACCCCGCTTCACGATAGAAGATCTGCTGGCCGTCCACGAGAGCGCGTTGATAACGAATCATAGTGAAACCTCCTTGATTGAACGGCCGGCAGAATGGCAGCCGTTATTGTTCTCCCCCATCTGATGTCCTAACCGATAAAAGGTTTCATTATTGGTGTATCATGCTTTTAGGGTCAAACGATGAACGCAAGTAAACATAATCCCGTGTGGAACCTCGATTTTCTCTTTCTGAGTAATCAGCTCGCGCTCGACCTGCTGAACACCCGCCCTGCTCCGGATGGGGTCCCCATCGAGCTGCTCCCGGACTTCTCTGCCCTTCTTGCCTGGTTTCTGGCAGCGAAAGTGCTTCGCGCTGAGGAGGCAGACCGATTTCGCCGCGACTGGAGCAAATCCACGCGGGCTGCGGACGTCCTACAGAAAATCCGTCAGTTTCGAGAAGCATTACGTGGCGAAGTCTTGCGTTGGGAGGATGGTCATCCGGTCAGCCGTGCGTTCGTGCAGCAATTGAATTCTCTTCTGGCATCCCACCCATTGCGAGAGAAGGTCGTAGCCGATGCAAACCGCCTCGTTTCCGAGTCGTGGTTTAAGGCGCAAGACCCTGAAGATCTCCTGGGCCCCCTGGCACACGCCGCCGCGGAGCTCTTCACGACTCTTGATCGCGAGCGCGTTCGCAAATGCGACCATTGCGTCGCGCATTTCTACGACATCAGCAAGAAGGGGACGCGACGCTGGTGCAGCATGCAATTGTGCGGGAACCGCTTCAAGGTCTCGGCGTATGCCGCGCGGAATCGCCGTCGCACTCGCCGCACCACCACAAAGCGCCTTCAGGATCCGGCATAAAGCTGGAACGGCGCCCAGTAAAAGGGTTTGCGGAAGACGGTGGCGGTGTTCGACTTCAAGATGAACAGCTTGGCATTGCGCAGGGCCTTGCCGGGATCTTCACCGCGGTCCAATCCTTCGTAAAGCTTGTCCATCAACGTGGCTGTCGACGACGCATCGCTCACTTCCCACAGCGAGGCAATGACGTTGTGCGCCCCGGCCCGCAAGAAGGCCCAAGAGAGACCCACCAACCCTTCGCCGGCGTAGGCCCGGGTTCCCGCGCCATTGCAGGCGGAAATGGTCACGAGCTGAGCATCCAGCGGACGAGCAACGATGTCCCGCGCATACAGTTTGTACGAGTCGCCCTCGCGGCTAAGAATGACGGCTGACTCGAGCGGCCGCGTCAAGCTGGCTGTGCCATGCGTTGCAAAGTGCAAGTAGGCAAACTGCCGCGGATCACTTTCAAGATACCCTGAGGGTGTTGCCCGTTTGCCTTGCAATACCTTTTGTTGCGATGCATCAAAATGGGCCGATACTTTCTGCATCTCCGCCTGACTCTGTGGCAATACCGGAAAATCCCTGTTGGGAGACTCGGCGTTTCCCACCAGCAAAAGGCTTCTCGTTCTCCCAGGAACTTTTTGCGTCGCCCCCGAAAGCATGGTCAGGGAAGCCGCCGTCGACACCGTAACGTCTTCAATCCAGTAATGCGGCTCGGGTTTCGCCACAATCAGTGTTTCAAAATTCAAGCCGTACAAGCTCTCCGCCGGCAGCACAATGACACGCGAGTTTCTTGGGATCAGCGCTTGGGCCGGCGCCACCAGAACGTCGTACAATTTCTTCCCGTTCGCATCTCCCGCCGCCAGCGTGTCGCCGCCACTGACAATTGCCTTTCGATAACTCTGTAATGCCGGATCGATTTCGGATTCTTTTGCCAACGGCACACAGATCGTTTTTTCCGGCTGAATCACCCACACATACGAGCGTCCGGGTGCGATCCAGTAGAACAGCAGCACGGAACGCAGCCGCTGTGCCAGTTGCTGCGGACGAAAATTCAGCGGCTTCACTAAAGCGGAATCTGTCTTGCCCAGCCCCTCCGCTAACGTCCGCGCCCGGCTCCATTCCGCCACCCGCAATGCTTCTTGCGGCTGTTTCTGCCCAATCAGAAAATCCACGTAGTCGTTGTAGAACGAGATCACCGACGCCAGAAAGGATAGACGCAACTCCTCCGCCCTCACCGCCGACCGTACTTCTTCAATCGTGCCCAGCAACCGCCGGTACTCCCGCTCAGCTTCCTGTGCCGCGCCTTCCTGCGCGAAAATCTTTGCCAGGTTCGCTTCGGCCCCCCACCGCTGCGAAGATTCGCTTTTCTGATTCGCGATGATTTCCTGAAACAACTTTTTCGCGCCGACAAAATCATGCTTCTCTTGCTGGATTCTTGCGCCAACCGTCGCCAGGTCCCCCAACGCGCCCGGGTCCGCGCCCCTTTGCGCCAGGCCCTTTGCCTCCTGGTAGTACTTTTCCGCCGAGCCAACGTCTTCATTGTCCAGGGCGATCGATGCCAATGCATTCACGTACTGCAGCAGAATCGTCTTATCATCCTGCCCGCGCGCCAGGTTAAGTCCCTCGGTCAGACACTTCTGCGCTTCCTTCAATTTTCCTTGCTCGTAATACGTGTTGGAGATTGCCGCAAGCCAGTAAATTTGATCGCCGACGCTCCCAGTTTCGCGCGCCACTTCCTCCGCCTGTTTGTAGAGCTCTAAAGCATTCTCGTAGTCGCCAAGTTCGCGATAACACCAGGCGGTGTTCCCCAAGATCTGGCCTTGCGAGTATCGTGCACCCGCGGACTGAGCTACTTCCAACGCGGCGCGGTCCCACTCCACGGCCTGGTCGTAGTGGCCCCGCCTCGTCGACACAATGCCCAGCCCACTCAAGGCCTGCCCCTCAAAATAGGTATTGTGAACTGCGCGGGCGTCCTGCAATGCGGCCCGGTAAGCGGATTCGGCGCAGCCGAGATCGTCCGCCAGAAAGCACACGGTGCCTTGACGAAGCGCCACCTCCCCGATCAGTTCTGGATGTTTGTTCTCCGCAAGTTTTTGCGCTTGAGATATTAGGTCCGCAGCCTCGCCGGTTCGCTGCAGATTTGCCAATGATAGCGCCTGCGTCAGTTTTCGGCGGATGGCGAAATCGGATTCACTGAATTTCGGAGGCGGTTCCGCATTCAGCAGAGCCAGGGATTCATTGAAATTCCCCTGCATCTGCAAAGCATGAGCCTTGACCCAAATGAACTTCCAATGCCACTCGGAATCATCGCCCGGATATGTTCTCAGCGCTTCCTCCGCGATCCCCATCGCGGAGGCGAGGTTCCCCTGCCTGAGTGTCAGCCGTGCGCGTTCAAACGTTGTTTGAGGATCTGCCCGGTGCCGGCAGCCCGCCGTCACCGCCACGAAAAGCGCAAGGATTACCCACCATTGGGCGGCCGCCCGTTTGTCCCGGATTGCCCGGAACTGCCTCCGCCTCCGTTCGGCGACCCCAGCTCGAACCGGATCATGCTCAGCGTTTTGCTCCCGTGCGTCAGAATCAGTTCCGCCAGATACACCTTGCCGAACTCCGGAATCTCCAGCACGTGCCCGTAACATCCGTGCTGCTTGATGCCCGGGCTCTTCTCCGGCTTCAGTTCCTTGACGAGAGAGCAAACGATCACCCCGTGGGGGTCAATTTCCTTCGGCAGTTTCCAGTCGCCAAAGGGATGCTCAGCCATTTTCCTGAATTCTGAGTTACTTGCAAACTCCTTCCTCGCGTGTTCAAAGGTCTTCATCTTCAGCGCCAGTTCGTGATGCAATTCCACTTCGACTTTGTGCCCGGCGATGCGCAGATTCTCAAACCGGCTGCCAATGACCACGCTTTCTGGCTCCTCGCCCGATTCCCAGCTCGACGCCACCCGAGACACGATGCGGTCCGCTGTGATCACGTCCAGGATGTTCAGCCCCTCCACCACAGACATCGCCAATGTCGTGTGGATGCAGCGTTCCTTGTTGCCTTCCTCGATGAACTTCTCGCTTCCCGAAACCTGCGAATACCCCGCTTTGAACGCATCAAGGCGAAAATTCTCGACGCGGGAACTTCCGTGCCCCCCGGTGATGGGCAGCGACACACCCGCTTGTACCTCGATTAATTGATTGACCGGCCTCGTGAAATGGGCGCTGAACGCATGCGCCCACGCGTGATACAGAAAAGGTGTTGCGTGTTGTGCCATGGGAGGACGCTCCAGGTTTGAGATGAGTTGCGGCCTACAATAACTCTAGGGACGATACACCAGGGTAAATGGAATCCGCTGTACTTCCTGCGCACTCGGGCCGCCGCTGTTCGACCCTTCACCGGCAATCACCACCGCGCACTCTCCCGGCGGCACCTTGCCGCCCGGCACCACCACATGCAACTCCTGGTTCGCCATTCCGCCGCCGATCGCAAACGTCAACAAGGTGGCACCCTTGCCATCCGCAATTCTTCCCGTGTAACTTGGATAGGTTGCCGCCGGCGTGAAGTCGAAATCCAAAGCGAAGCTCTCCTTCGCTCCCACGATAATCTGCGACGTGCCATCGCCGCGCGTCGTGCCTTGCAAGTGATAGCTCGAGCTGAAAGCCACCGCGGCTCCCTCCATCGCACCGCGCGGCTTCAGCGAGGGAATCGTTACCACATTCTGAAAGATTACGATTGCCGCCAGCGCCACCATTGTCGGCACGGCGATCATCGGGCGCAGCCAGGCAAACCACCCCACCCGTTCCGTGTGTTTCTCCGGGGGTGCTTCCTTCGTTCTCGGAGCTTCTTGCAATAAGAGGCGGCTCGCCGTCATAAACGTCATCAAATGCTTGACCTCGGCCGCGCACTCCGCGCAGTCGAAGTAGTGTTCTTCGAACTGGTCGCGGAGATGGGCTGGCAACTCGCCCAGAACATATTTTTCGACGGCTTCGAGCCGCATGACGTCGGAGTGATCCATGTTCCCTGTCCCTTAGTTAGTGCACGGGGAGCGAATTCCGTATCACCTCGCTGGCAATTTTGTGGAGGGAACCGCTCCTCTCTCCACTTCAAAGCTCGAGCGGAACCGCTCCTTCGCACGGTGAATCAGTACCCTCAGATACTGCCGGTCCACCCCAAATTCCTCGCAAACCTCATTCTTTTCTTTATCTTCCAGGAAAACTGCTCGCAGCAGGTCGCGGTCGCGGGGCTTCATCTCCGCCAGGATCTCCCGCACCTTTTCCTTAGTTTCCTGGGTAATCATCGACCGCTCCAAGTCTACAACCTTGTCGGGAATCTCCAGGTGCTCGGTGGGCAATAGCACCTCGCTTCGATGCCAATCTCGCGCACTTTCGCGCAACACATTCTTGCAAACGGAGTTAACGAACGCGCCGAACCGCTCTGGCTGCCTGACACCCCCCTCCCGCCTCAAGATCGCAATGACGCGTGTCAGCGTCTCCTGCCTCACGTCCTCCACCCTCTCGGGTGCCAGGTACCGCGCGCGGAGCATGATGCCAAGCAATTGACCAAAGTACTGCACAAAGTGTTGTTCGGTTGCTGGTTCCCCATCCCTCAACCGGTCAACATAGGGCTTATCGAATGTGAAAAGCTCCAAAACTCCCTCTGGGACAGTCGGCGTGAGTATAGCTTTGCCTTCCCTTAACACGCAATGGCCCTTCGGTTTACCCAAATTGAAACGTTTCTCGCTTTTCTCTCACTACTTGCCAAGAGGAACCCTTTGCACAGAGGTTCCCTTGCCTGAGGACAGTCACCAACTCAGGTTCCCCAGGGCGCGTCCTTCGGACCCTGACCAAGGCGCGCCCCCTCCTCTGCTCGAGAGGGGCCGGGGATCAGTGGAGGATTCGTGGCAAGCTCAGTTCACATCGGTTCTTACCCAGACAACATTTGCCCAGACTCGCCTGCGGAAAGGCTGTCCAAACCTCTCGCGGCGCGGAAGCGCCCAAGCGCCGCCCCTCATCAACAGATCGTTTCTCAAAGTCTCGAATTCGTGGCATTGCCCGGACGAGCCGCGGGAATTCAATCTGAAATTCCCGTTGCCATGGGCCATGCGTTCAGCAACACCGAAGGATTTTTGGGCTGCATCGTTCTGGTCTCTGAACAGGAAGCTCGCCTGGTCACCGTCATCACCCTTTGGACAGGTTCGAACCGCCTCGCCCTGTGCAACGACGCGAGCCAGCGTCTCCACAAGTGGCTCTCTCCCTACGTTGATCGCTGGCTCCGCTCCCGGACCTATTCTTCTTTTGTCGCGGCGCCGCAACACTTCCTGGTGGAAAGCAGCCTCCAGGAGCAAGACCCGGCAACCACAACTCATCTTCAGTAACCCGCCCGACCCTTGGTTTGTACAGAAAGTGAGCAACGCTGTGCATCTTTGCAGAAATATCTCAAACTCCACGGCAGCAGGAACTACGAAAATGGAATCTGGCTCGCGTCATTCTCCTTGTGCAGCAAACAATTGCGTCAGCGACAGCGTCATCGTCCTTTCCGGCCAGGACCTTTGCCTGGAACATTTCCTGGTCAAATGTTACGAGCGGCTCGATTGGGTCGAATCCATCGCCCGTAGCCATCGGCTCGAAACGGAGACCGCCGTGAAAGCGCGCCAGTTGTTGCATGAATGCGCCAATCGGACCTTGATCGTCTGTCTGCGCCAGCAACCGCTGAACAATCTCGAGCGGTCGCGCTTGCTCGAAATTATGCTGCAATGCAGCGATCTCCAGGTGCAACTCCGCCGCCCGACGCTGGTACCGATTTAGGATCGATCTGGCCCTTTTCTGCGTGCGATTCCGGCCTGTCTTACTACGTCGAATCTCGTATTGGCCGCCGCTCACCGCTGCCCCCTGCCCGCTCATGAGGCTCCGATAAATCTCTACTGAAAAAAAGTAAGGTTTCCACTATACTGGCCGGACGCTGTCCATCCTCTGCCGGAGAAGCTCATGGCCATTGCCACCGTCAATCCCGCCACCAACGAAGTGGTGAAGACATTTACTGCGTTGACCGACGCGCAGGTCGACGAAAAAATCGCCAAGGCCGCCGGCACCTTTCAGTCCTATCGCAAAACCTCTTTTGCCGATCGCGCCGGCTGGATGAAAAACGCCGGCGACATTCTCACTGCCGAGAAAGAAGCGCTCGGCCGCGTCATGACCCTTGAAATGGGCAAGACTCTTGCCTCTGCCATCGCCGAAGCCGAAAAGTGCGCCTCCGGCTGCTACTACTATGCGGAGCACGGCGCCGAGTTCGTCAAAGACGAAGTCATTCCCACCTCCGCTACCAGCAGCTACATCCACTACCAGCCGCTCGGCGTCGTTCTTGCTGTCATGCCCTGGAACTTCCCTTTTTGGCAGGCTTTTCGCTTCATCGCTCCCGGCTTGATGGCCGGGAACGTTGGCCTGCTCAAACACGCGTCCAACGTTCCCCAATGTGCCCTCAAGATCGAAGAAATCGTCATGCGCGCCGGGTTCCCCGATGGTGTGTTCCAGACGCTACTCATCGGCGCGGCGCAGGTCGACCGAATTCTCGACGATCCTCGCGTTGCCGCCGCCACGCTGACCGGCAGCGAACAAGCCGGCATTCAGGTGGGCGTCTCCGCTGCCAAACGCATCAAGAAAGTTGTCCTTGAACTGGGCGGCAGTGACCCCTTCATCGTCATGCCCAGTGCCAATCTCGAAGATGCCGTCGCTACCGCCGTAAAGGCCCGCTGCATCAATAACGGTCAGTCCTGCATCGCCGCCAAGCGCTTCATTGTTCACGAACAAATTGCCGATCGATTCGAACACGAATTCGTCAAGCTCATGCAGTCGCTCAAACTCGGCGACCCCTTCGATCCCAAGACCGAGGTCGGCCCTCTCGCGAATCCCGACGCCGTCAAGGACCTCGACGCCGACGTCAAAAAGAGCCTCCAGGCCGGCGCTAAACTCCTCACCGGTGGCGCTCCTGTCTCCGGCCCCGGAAATTTCTATCAGCCCACAGTTCTGACCAATATTCCCAAGGAGTCTCCCGCGTATCGTGAAGAATTCTTTGGCCCAGTGGCCAGTATTTTCCGCGTGAGGAATATCGACGAAGCCATCGGCATCGCCAACGATTCCCGTTTCGGCCTGGGTGCCAGCGCCTGGACCAACGTTCCGGCCGAACGCGATCGCTTCATCACCGACCTCGAAGCCGGCATGGTCTATATCAACCAGATGGTCGCCTCGGACCCTCGCGTTCCCTTTGGCGGCGTGAAGGCCTCCGGCCATGGCCGGGAACTCGGCCCCTACGGCATCCGTGAATTCACCAACGCCAAAACCGTGTGGATCCGCTAGTCACCGGCAAGACCGCAACTCCTCCGGTTCTCCCGATTGACGAGCGAACTCTCGAAGGAGCATCATTTCTGCTCTAGGCCTGAACCAGGTGCCGTCCTCCGGCGCCGCTCCTCGTTAGCAGCGCGCCGCTCCGCGCGCGCGGTTTCAGCCAAGCGAATGCCGTCCATTCTCTTCATGGAGTGACCGCCGTGCCGAAGACCCTTGAGAAGAAGCAAGCCGAACGGAAACCTCGCCCCAAAAAGCAGGCGCTCACCGAGGCCCAGATCGCCGTTCACTGGAAGGAAGAAGAGTATGTGCGCCCGCCGGCTCGCTTCATCGCCCAGGCCAATCTCAACGATCCTCACATCCTGGAGCGCTTCAGCGAGAAGAACTTCCCCGAGTGTTTCCGCGAGTACGCCGAACTCCTCCACTGGGACCAGTATTGGCACACCACACTCGACACCAATCACCCGCCGTTCTGGAAGTGGTTCGTTGGCGGCCGTCTCAACGCCTCCTACAACTGCGTGGACCGCCACCTCGCCAAGTGGAAGAACAAGGCCGCCTTCATTTTCGTTCCCGAGCCGGAAGACGAGCATCACGTCGTCATCACCTACCAGGAACTCTATCGCCGCGTGAATGAAGTCGCCGCGATGCTCCGCGATTTCGCCGGCCTCCAGAAAGGCGACCGCGTCACCATTCACATGCCTATGGTGCCTGAGCTTCCCATCACCATGCTGGCTTGCGCTCGTCTCGGCGTGATTCACTCTGTGGTGTTCGGCGGATTCTCCGGCGAGGCTTGCGGTCTGCGCGCCGCCGACTCCGGCAGCCGTGTCCTCATTTATATGGATGGCTATCACCGCAATGGCCGCTGGGTCGATCACAAGGCTAGCGCTGACATCGCCGTCGATACCGCGAAAAAAGAAGGCCAGCACATCGACAAGGTCCTCGTCTGGAAGCGCTATCACCACAAATACACTTCCGACTCGCCTATGATTCTTGAACGCGACTATTTCATCGACGAAGTCCTGAAGGACTACCGCAATCGCACCGTCGATCCTGTCTCCATGGACGCCGAGGATCCTCTGTTCCTCATGTACACCAGTGGCACCACCGGCAAGCCCAAAGGCTGCCAGCACCGCACCGGCGGCTATCTCGCCTATGTCACCGGAACTTCCAAGTTCTATCAGGACATTCACCCTGAAGACGTTTACTGGTGCATGGCCGACATCGGCTGGATCACCGGCCATTCCTATATCGTCTATGGTCCTCTCGCCCTAGCCGCCACCAGCGTCCTCTATGAGGGCGTCCCGCAATTTCCCGACGCCGGGCGGCCCTGGCGTATCGCCGAACGCCTCGACGTCAACATCTTCCACACTTCCCCCACCGCCATCCGCATGCTCCGCAAGGCCGGTGCCGATGAACCGCGCAAGCATACCTATCGCTTCAAGCATATGACGACTGTCGGTGAACCCATCGAGCCCGAAGTGTGGCGCTGGTATCACGAAGTGGTCGGCAAGAGTGAAGCCGTCATCGTCGACACCTGGTGGCAGACGGAAACCGGCGGCTTCCTTTGTACGACCAAGCCCGCTCTCGATTCCATGAAGCCTGGCAGCGCTGGCCCCGCCTGTCTTGGCATCTATCCGGCAATTTGGGACGAGGAAGGAAAGGAAGTTGCCTCAGAAAATCATGCCGCCGGTAATATCTGCATCCGCAATCCATGGCCCGGCATCATGCAGACCATTTGGGGCGACCCCCAGCGCTTCGTCAACAACTACTACAAGAAATACAACAGGAATCCCCACAGCAAGGATTGGCGCGATTGGCCCTATTACGCTGCTGATGGCGCGGTGCTTCCGCCGGACGGCTACTACCGCATTCTCGGCCGCGTTGATGACGTAATCAACGTCGCCGGTCACCGTCTCGGCACCAAGGAACTCGAATCCGCCTGCCTGACCATCCACGAAATCGCTGAAGCGGCGGTCGTCCCGGTCGTCGACGAGGTCAAGGGCCGTGTTCCCGAAATTTACATCTCGCTCAAGCCCGGTGTGCTCCCGAAGAAAGCCATCCTGGAGCACGTCACCGCCACCATCGAAACCATGATCGGCAAAATCGCGCGCCCCAAACGCATTCACATCGTCCCCGACATGCCCAAGACGCGCTCCGGCAAAATCATGCGCCGCGTTCTCGCCGCCGTTTCCAACCACATGGACACCGGCGATATCACTACTCTCGCCAATCCCGACATCGTCGAGCAAATTCGCCAACTCGTTCAGGGCCGCGAAATCATGCCCTTGAATGAAGGTCCCGAAGACATCAAGATGTTCGGCGACGAACGCTAGCCCCGGGTGCGAGAGTTCTTCTGTGTAACGTAGGCCCTGACCTATGCTGTTCATTGGCGCAGCCATTCTCAGATGCGCTCTTCACCATCACCTATTGCGATTCGCGCTCATTCAATACCTGTTCTGCGTCCTGGGGTCGCCCCTCGGCGCGCAACACCTTCGCCAATTGCTCGCGCGCCACTTCCAGATCCGGCCGCAGGTCCAACAGTTCCCGAAATTCCTTGGCCGCCGCCTCATATCGCTCTTGAGCCAGATACGCAC
>Ga0335083_10008764_pt1 | contig 12327 bp, 11 predicted proteins | sample Lox_Sample_42_FD_206716 | JGI IMG/M metagenome (GOLD analysis project Ga0335083, IMG submission 206716) | Soil microbial communities from Loxahatchee National Wildlife Refuge, Florida, United States - Lox_Sample_4.2 | ecosystem: Environmental > Terrestrial > Soil > Wetlands | place: USA... | reverse complement strand
CGTGGTCATGATCACTTCGAGCGCGGACTTCTTCTTGAACTTGGGGTGCGGGTCGACGGGGATGCCGCGGCCGTTGTCGCGGACCGTGCAGTGGCCGTCGGCCTCGAGGTTCACCTCGATCCAGTCGGCATGGCCCTCGACCGCCTCGTCCATCGCGTTGTCGAGCGCTTCGGCCACGAGGTGGTGGAGCGCCCGCTCGTCGGTGCCGCCGATATACATGCCGGGGCGGCGGCGGACGGGCTCGAGCCCTTCGAGGACTTCGATGTCCTTGGCGGTGTAGCTTTGGTCTTTGCGCGCGGCGCTGAACAGGTCGGCCATAGAGGTGATAAGGGTGCGGTCGAATCGTTAAGACGCGGGCGCCAAGGTATTGGAGTCGCCGTGGACCCACAAGATATAGTGCATTTGGGCGCAGTTTGAAGGAGTTAGCATGACCGACGAGACTGGCCGCGACCCTGGGCGGCCGCTGGGCGAGCCGGCTCTGCGGGCGATCGCCATGCCCGCCGACACCAACCCCGCCGGCGACATCTTCGGCGGCTGGCTGCTCTCACAGATGGACCTCGCCGGCGGGACGACCGCCCACCACCGGGCGCGCGGCCGCGTGGTGACGGTCTCGATCGACGCCATGACCTTCCACAAGCCGGTCCATGTGGGCGACGAGGTGAGCTGCTACACCCAGGTCACCAAGATCGGCCGCAGCTCGATGACGATCCTGGTCCAGGCTTGGCGGCGGCCGAGCCACGGCGGGGCGCAGATCAAGGTGACCGAAGGCGTGTTCACCTACGTCGCCGTCGGCGCCGATGGCCGCCCGCGGCCCGTGCCGCCGGAGAACTGACTCCCCCCTCGCGGTCCAGATTTTACCGCGGAGTCCGCAGAGAAGCGCGGAGGTCGCGGTGGTAAGAAACTCTGCGTGCTCTGCGCTCCTCGGCGTCCTCAGCGGTTTTCCTGATCTCTAATCTTCCCCGTGCACGCGGCCGCGCCTGCGCTTGGTGGCGCTGCGCTTCCGCTTGCTCTGCATGCGATCGACACGTGAGCCGTACGGCACGCGGGTCTTGTGGCGCGGCCGCGGCCGCTCGGCCGCGGTGCGCAGCAGGGCGATCAGCCGCGCCAGCGCATCCTCGCGGTTCTGCGCCTGGCTGCGGTGGCGCTGCGCGTGGATGATCAATGTTCCGTCGGCCGCCATCCGCGTGCCGGCGAGCACCGCGAGCCGCGCCCGGGTGGCGGGATCGAGGCCCGCGCGTCCGGCGTTGAAGCGGAGCTCAACCGCGGTCGACACCTTGTTGACGTTCTGGCCGCCGGGACCGGAGGCGCGCACGAAGCGCTCCTCGATGTCCCGTTCGTCGATGAAAATGCCGTGACCGATGCGGATCATGCCTGCCTGCCTGCCGCTCTAGATAGGCAGTGCCGCCCTCGTTGTCACGCGGCGGCGGCGCGGCCCGCGGCGATGCGGCTGGCCGGGAAGCGCAAGGTGACGTCGGTGCCCTGGCTGGGGGCGCTGCTGAGGTAGACCTGGCCGCCGTGCAGCTCGATCAGCCCTTTGACGATGGCGAGGCCGAGGCCGGTGCCGCCCTGCGGGGTGCTGACCAGCGCGTCGGTCGAGCGGCCGAACCGCTCGAAAACGCGCATCTGGTCCTGGGGCGCGATGCCGATCCCGGTATCGGACACGGTGATGGTGACGTCGGTCGCCGTCACGCTTCCGCGAATCTCGACGCGGCCGCCCGCGGGTGTGAATTTGATCGCGTTCGACACGAGGTTGTTGAGCATCTGGATGACCGCGCGCTCGTCCGCCATGAGGCGCGGGAGGTTGGATGAGAGCGCCAGGCTCAGCCCCACGCTGGCCTTGTCGGCGACCGGCTTGTGCAGGCGCAGCACGCGGTCGGCCACGAAGCGGAGATCGACCACGGTTTCGTCGAGGTTGCGCCGATGCGCCTCGATCTTGGCGAGATCGAGCATGTCGTTGATGAGGTCGAGCAGGTGAGACCCGGCGGCGTGGATCTCCTTGGCGTAGCTCTGAATCGAGTCCGGATGCTGCGGATCGAAGCGATCCCGGATCAGCTCCGCGAAGCCCAGGATCGCGTTGAGGGGCGTGCGCAGCTCGTGGTTCATGTGGGACAGGAAGGTCGACTTGGCCCGGTTGGCAGCCACTGCGTCGCGCCGCGCCGCGTTCAGCACCTTGCGCCGCTGCTCGTCGTGCTCGAGTTGCTGGACCAGGAGGTACGCGACGACCAGGAACAGGGCGAGGAAGGCGAGGAATCCGGCCGAGGTGAAGATGAGCTGCCGGCGCCAGGCGGCCAATGCGTCGCTCTCCGCAATCGCCACGCTCACGACCAGCGGATAGTTTTTGACGCTGGCGTAGCTGACGACCCGGTCGACCCCGTCGACCGGGCTCCGCGCGATGAATGTCCCGCTGTCGGCTTTCGGCAGGTGATTGCGGAACAACTCGCCGTTCACGACCGAACGGCCGATCGACGCTCCTTCATCGGCGCCGCGTGCCAGGATCGTTCCATCGCGTAAAATCAGAGTCGACGAGCGCGTACGGCCGAGGTCGATCGAGCGGTAGAGGTTCGCGAAATAATACGGGTCGATGAGCGCCATCGCGATCCCGTCGAAGCTGCCGTCAAGCCGGTTCAGGCGGCGGGACAGGCCGGCCAGCCACGGCCGGTCGCCCAGCATCGGCTTGAACGGCCGGCTGACATAGAGGCCCGGGTCGGCGTCCCTATGGGCCACGAAGGAGGGGGTGCGGGAGAAATCGAAGGCTTCGTTCACGTTGTCGCCGGACGTCTCGACGCGGTGACCGCTGCTGTCGGTCCAGGACAGGCGCCGGAGCACGTCGGACTGGTTCTGGATGCCCTTGAGCATTTCGTGAAGATGCGCGCGATCGACGCGCTCGCCGCGCACCATCTGGTCGTGCAGGTTGACCACCGCGAGCAGCGCCCGGTCCGCGGCCTCGAACACGCGCTCGGTGTGGTCGGCGAGGACGTGCGAGAGGTTGCGGCTGTCGGCCGCGGCGGCCGCCACCGCGTCGTCATGCAGGAGCTTGAGGTTGACCGCGTGCAGGACAGCGCCCAGCGCGATCAGGACGGCGCTGACCGTGACGACCAGACGGCTGAGCGGATTCTTCAGCCCGACGAAGCGGTGTCGAGCCGCGATCAGCCCCGTCAACCGCAGACGATCTGACGACGACATCCCAATTCCCCCGGACACCCTATCCGGCCAGGACCTAGAGTGCGAGAATCTTGTTAAGGGTCTCTTAAGCCTGACAGAATTCGCCGCTGTCTTCAGCGCCGTATTTTGCTTTTTGCGTCATATGCCCGGCTCAGTAGCCGAGCGCGCAGCCGTCCTTGCGCGGGTCCGAGCCGCCGGTCAGGGTGCCCTTGTCCCAGTCGATCCAGATCGCCTGGCCGCCGCCATGCGGGTCGGGATGGCGCACGACGTTGTGGCCAAGGGCGGCGAGCCCGCGGGCCACGTCCTCGGGAATGCCGCTTTCGAGCTGGAACACGCCCTCGTAGTGGAGGGCCCGCGGAAGGTCGATCGCCTCCTGTACGTCCATCCTGTAGTCGAGGATGTTGGAGACGACGTGACACTGGCCGACCGGCTGGTACTGGCCGCCCATCACGCCGAACCCCATCGCCACGCGGCGAGACCTGGTCATCATGCTCGGGATGATCGTGTGCAGGGGCCGCTTGCCCGGGGCGATGCAGTTCGGATGGCCCGGCTCGACGCGGAATCCGGCGCCGCGGTTCTGCAGCAGAACGCCGGTCTTGTCCGAGACGACCGCCGAACCGAACGCGTACGCAATCGAATTGATGAACGAGCACACGTTGCGGTCGCGGTCGACGACGACGGTATAGGCGGTCGACGGATGCGCCGGCGGCCGGACGACCGGCAGGTCGGCCATGCGATCGAGCCGTATGCGGGCGCGGATGTCCGCGGCGAAGGCCGGCGACAGCAGCTGATCGGCGTCCACCCGCACGAAGCGCGGATCGCCGAGATTTGCCTCGCGTGCCTGATAGGCGAAGCGCGCCGCTTCGGCCTCGAGATGCAGGCGCTCGATGCTCAGCGGCGCGTATTTCGCGAGGTCGAAGCCGCCCAGGATATTCAGCATCAGGAGCATCGTGACCCCCGGGCCGTTGGGCGGGCACTGCCAGATCTCGTGGCCGCGGTAGGAGGTGTTGATCGGCTGCGTGACCTCGGTCGCCTGGCCTGCGAAGTCCTCGACCGTGTGCAGTCCGCCGCCCGCGCGCAAGGTCGCGACGATGTCCTCGGCCACGCGGCCGGTGTAGAAGCCGTCGCGGCCGCGGCGGGCGATGGTGCGCAACGTCTCGGCCAGCTCGGGCTGGCGGATCACGTCCCCGGTCTTGGGTGCCGCACCGTTCGGCAACAGATACCGCGGTGTGTGGATGCCCTTTTGCAGCTTTTCGAGATTCTTCGCCCAGTCTCGCGCGATGCGCGGAGCGACGATGTAGCCGTCGTCGGCGCAGGCGATGGCCGGCTGCAGCAGCTCGTCGAGCCCGCAGCGGCCGTGGTCGGCGATCAGCCGCGCCCACGCGTCGACCGCACCCGGCACGGTGACGGAATGCGGGCCGGTCAGTGGGATCGCACGCATATTGCGTTCGAGATACCACTCGGGCGTCGCGGCTGCGGGAGCCCGCCCGGACCCGTTGTAGGCGACGATCCGGTCGCTGCCGCGCGGCGCATAGAGGACGAAGCAGTCGCCGCCGATGCCGGTCGACTGCGGCTCGATCACGGCAAGCATCGCGGCGGCCGTGACCGCCGCATCCGCCGCGGTGCCGCCGGCGCGCAGACGGTCGACTGCCGCGAGCGTCGCCAGCGGGTGCGAGGTGGCGACCATGCCGTTGAAGGCATGGACCGTGGAGCGGCCGGGGGCCTGGAAGTCGCGCATGAGCTTTCTTGTGAACGCCTGGTCAATTAATGGGCGCACACACTAGCCGACCCGCGGTGAAACTGCACCGCCGATATCCGCCCACACGTGCGGTTGATTAATTAATCGAGCGGCCGGCTGCCGGCGAGCAGCATGTCGATGGTGGTGCCATCTGAGGACAGCGGCATGCGCAGCGCCTCCCATGGCTGCTTGCGATTGTCTACGATGCGGTCGTAGCGCACGCAGATCGGCTCGGCGCGGTCGACGACCTCCTGCCAGGAGCGCTGCAGCAGGGCGCCAAGTTCGCGGTTCGGGTGCTGATCCGCATACGTGCCGGTCAGGTCCAGGCCGATGCGGTGGGCGAGCTCGCTGCCGTACAGCCGGAAGCGGAAACGGACCGGGTTGTGGGTGACGTCGACGAGCGTCACCCAGCCGAGCACGTAGGAAAAGTCGAGCGGATCGATGTCGCGCCGGGCCGGAAAGCGGCGGGCGCCACGCTTCTGGTTCCAGTACTGATACAGTCGGCGCAATGAATCATCGGTAATCGTAGACTGAATATCGCTCACTCACGAACCTCGGGTACGCTAGGCCCCACTCGGCGCGCATCATGGCTCAAGAATCCTTTAAAATCGTAAACGACGCGCAAGGTTTCGTGACGTGGGAGCCGGCAATGACGGAATATCGCTCAATATTTAAAGGCTTCCGCGAGCAGATCCTCGATATCGACGGGATTAATATTCGCATCCGGCACGGCGGGTCCGGTCCGCCGCTCCTGCTGCTGCACGGCAATCCGCAGACCTTGTGCATGTGGCACGCCGTGGCAGAGCGACTGGCCGGGCGTTTCACGGTCGTGGCCGCAGACCTGCGGGGCTATGGCGACAGCGGCAAGCCCGCGACGGCCGCCGACCATGCTCCCTATTCGAAACGCGCCATGGCCGCGGACCAGGTCGCGGTGATGCGGCAACTCGGCTATCCGGAATTCTTCGTGGCCGGCCATGACCGCGGCGGGCGGGTGGCGTACCGGATGGCGTTCGACCACCCGGCCTGCGTCAAGAAACTGGCGGTGCTCGACATCGTGCCGACCCTGGCGGCCTTCAACCGGGCCGACGCGGAGTTCGCGCTCGGGTACTATCACTGGTTCTTCCTCGCGCAGCCGTTCGACCTTCCCGAGCGGCTGATCGGCGCCGATCCCGAGTATTTCTGGCGCCGGCACACCACGCGCGGCCGGACGGACATGTTCGCGCCGGAGGCGCTCGAAGACTATCTGCGCTGTTTCCGCGATCCCGCGACCATCCACGGCATCTGCGAGGATTATCGCGCCGCGGCGTCGATCGACCGCGAGCATGACCGGGCGGATCTCGGGCATCGCAAGATCGGCTGTCCGGTCCTGGCCTTGTGGGGCCAGAAAGGTAAGCTCGACCGGTGGTACGACGTTCTCGCGGTATGGCGTGACTGGGCCGACGACGTGCGCGGCCGCAGCCTCGCGTGCGGGCACTATCTGGCCGAGGAGATGCCGGAGGAGACCGCCGCCGAGCTCGGCCGGTTCTTCGCGGGCTAAGGTTACGGGCAGAAAAAAAGGGAGAGGAAGATGATCAGCGGTCGGGTGATGGAGCTCAAGACTGACGGCACGTACGGCCGGCGCGGCGACCACCAATTCGTGGACCTGCCGCGTCCCGGAGACAGGATCGTGCTCGGCAACGAGGACGGCGATCTCGAGACCCTGCGCGTGGTGCGCCTCAAGCACATGCCGATCGCGGTCCCGTCGCCGAAACATGCGGGCACCCAGCCGCTCGCCATGGTCTATGTCGAGTGGCAGGAGGAGTGGAACAGCGAACGGGTGTAGCGCGCGGTCGCGGAATTTTCGCGGCCTAACCGCGGTCTAGACGGCAGGCCGCGTCCTGCCGTCGGGTGCACCGGCCGAGCGAGAGCTGGTGACCATGACCGGGTTCCGGTTGATCTTTGCGGCGGTCGCGGTGTGCGGCCTCGCCATCCCCGCGGCTGACGCCGGTTGTCCGACCGCGGCGGACGCCATCGAAACCGACCGCCCCGACGTCACCAATTCGAGCCTCGTCGTCCCGCGTGGCGGCCTGCAGGCCGAGAACGGCGTGAACCTCGCCGGGCGCGGCAGCGCACAAGCCCTCGACGGCACCAACACGCGCCTGCGGCTCGGCGTGGCCGACTGCACCGAAGTGCTGCTCGACCTGCCGAACCATGCGCGCGCCGTGCGCGGCGGTGACAGCTCGGGCTTCTCGGACGTGACCCCGGCGGTTAAGCGCCAGCTCCAGGGCCTGCCCGACGGCGTCACGGTCTCGGCGGTCGCCGGTCTCGGCGTGCCGACCGGCAACCGGCCGTTCGGCGGTCACGGCTATGGGCCTTATCTGCAGGTCCCGTGGGAGGCGCAGGCCGCGAACGGTTGGCACGTTTCAGGCATGGCGACCGCGTTTTTCCATCCCGACGACTCGCGGCATAATCCAACTCTCGAGCCGACCTTCGTCATCGGGCGTGACGTCAGCGAACGCCTCGACGCGTTCCTCGAATATGTCGGCGACTATCCGGCCGCTTCGCGCGCCAGCCACCTCTTGAACTCGGGGGCCGCCTTCCGTCTCACGCCGACACAGCAGATCGACATGCACGTCGCCGCCGGCCTCGGCAACAGTGCACCGGCCTATATTTTCGGCCTCGGCTATTCGATCCGCCTCGACGAGCTGTTCTAAGCGACCCTCAGTTCGGCGTGAGGCCGATCTTGTGCACGAGCTCGGCCCAGGTCTTTTCTTCGCCTTTGAGCGCCGCGGCGAACTCATCGGGCGAGTTCGCAATGAGGTCGAGCCCGTGCGCCTGCATCTCGCTCTTCATCGCCGGCTGCGACAGGATCTGCGCCGTATCGCGGTTGATCTGCTGCACCACGGTTGCGGGCGTGGCCGCGGGCGCGAACAGGCCATACCACAGCGAAAAATCGAAGCCCGGCAGGCCGCTTTCCGCCACCGTCGGCAGATCGGGCGCCAGCGGCGAGCGCGATGCAGTCGAGATCGCCAGCGCCTTGAGCCGGCCGTCCTTGACGAACGGCATTACATCCACGACCGCGTCGAACATCATCTGCACGTTGCCGCCCATGATGTCGACCAGCGCCGGCTGCACGCCCTTGTACGGCACGTGCACCATCTTGATGCCGGCGCGGCTCGCGAACAGCTCGCCCGCGAGGTGCAGCGAGCCGCCCGTGCCCGGCGAGGCGAAGTTGAGCTCGCCGGGGTGCGCCTTGGCATAGGCGATCAGGCCGCCCACGCTGTCGAATGGCAGCTTGGGATTGATCACCACCAGCGCCGGGGCGCGGCCGATATTGATGACCGGGGCGAAATCCTTGATCGGATCGTAGGGCAGCGAGGCGAACACGCTGGGTGCGATGACGATCGCCGGCGTGTTGATCAGAAGCGTTGTGCCGTCCGGCCGGGCCCGGGCCACCAGCTCGGTGCCGAGATTGCCGCCGGCCCCCGCCTTGTTGTCGATCACCACCGGCTGGTGCCAGGCCTCGTTGAGCTTCTGGCCGAGCAGCCGCGCCACGATGTCGACCGGCCCGCCGGGCGCGTAGGGGACCACGATATGAACCGGGCCCGGCGGGAAGGGCGCTGCAGTCGCGGGGTTCGGTCCGATCGCAAGCAAGGCAGCACCAAGCGCCACACCGAAAAGCCTTCGCATCGTTTCCTCCCAGTTCGGTTCCGTCATGCCCGGACTTGTTCCGGGCATCCACGTCGGGCCGCTTGCGGATCGCCGGGACAAGCCCGGCGATGACGACTCAGAAACCTACCCTTGCCCCGTCAGCTCCTTGCGCACCAGGGCGGCCCCTGCGACCAGCGCCTGGAGCTTCCCGAATGCCGCCGCGCGGGACATGTATTTGAGACCGCAATCGGGAGCCGCCATCAGGCGCTCGGCCGGAACGAACGGCAGGGCCTTGCGGATGCGCGCCGCCACGGTCTCCGGCGTCTCGACCGTCTCGGTCGAGAGGTCGAGCACGCCCAGGATGATCGTCTTGCCGCCGAGCTTGCCGAGAGCCGTGCAGTCGAGGTCCGGCTGCGCGGTCTCGATTGAAATCTGCCGGATATTCGAGGTCGCCAGCTCCTCGAGGAAGGAGTAGGTGGATTTCTTGGCCTTGATCATCGAGCCGTAGCCGAAGCAGAGATGCAAAGCCGTGGTGCCGCTGAGGCCGGCGACCGCGCGGTTGATCGCCGGGACCGCGAAGGCGCGCGCCTTGTCGGGCCGCGCCTCGAGGAACGGCTCGTCGAGCTGCACGACGTCGGCGCCGGCCGCGAACAGCTCCTTGATCTCGTCGTTGACCGCCGCCGCGTAGTCCATGGCGAGCGCTGCCTCGTCCTTGTAGTACTCGTCGGCCACCTGCTGGGTGAGCGTGAACGGGCCCGGCAGGGTGATCCGGATCTGCCGGTCGGTGTTGGCGCGCAAAAACTCGACGTCCCGCCGCTCGACCGCGGTCTTGCGGCGGATCGGCCCCACGACGCGCGGCACGATCTGGAAGCGGCCGGGCGTGCGCGCCGGAATCCGCGCCGGGTTCTCGGCGTCCACGCCCTCGAGGGCGCACGCGAAGCGGTTGGAGTAGCTCTCGCGCCGCATCTCGCCGTCCGTGATCACGTCGATTCCGGCGCGCTCCTGGTCGCGGATCGCCAGCAGCGTCGCGTCGTCCTGCGCTCCGTCGAGCAGCGGCGGCTGGATGCGCCAGAGCTCCTTGGCGCGGGCGCGCGGCGGCACCAGGGCCTTGAGCTTCTCGCGATCGATGAGCCAATCGGGCTGCGGGTAGCTTCCGACGACGGTGGTCGGCAACAGCTTGGTCGGCACGGGCGTGTCCTCTCGTTCGTTGCCGGCAGTGTAGCGTCCCGATCCCGAGGAGGCGACCCCAAGGTCGCCGTCTCGAAGGACGCCGGGCCGCCGCGCACGACGTCATTGGGCAGCACGGTGGGACGCACTATGATGCGAGCATGATCGGGCCTGAATCCTCTTTTGCACGGGAGTTCGCCGCGGGCGTGCAGCACCAGATGGCCGGCCGCTACGCCGAGGCGGAGGCGATCTATCGCCGCCTGCTCGGCGCGCGGCCGGGCGATCCCGATGTGCTGCGCCATCTGGGTGTGCTGCACTTCCAGCGCGGCGACGCGGCCTCGGCCGAAAGCTTGCTGCGCCAGACGCTGGCGGCCGCCCCCGGCGATCCCGGCGCCCACCACAACCTGGCCCTCATCCTGCACAAGCAGAAGCGCGACGAGGAGGCCTTGGTGCTGCTCCAGCGCGCGGTGGAGCTGGCACCGCGCAGCGATACGCTGCTGTCCAGCCTGGGCGGCCTGCTCACCGAGATGGGCCGCACGCGTGAGGCGGTCGATGCGTTCCAGCGCGCGGTGGCGGTCAACCCGCGCAACCTCGAGGTGCGCCAGAACCTCGGGACGGAGCTGTTGAAGGTGGGCGAGCCCCGTGAGGCGCTCCGGCATCTCGAGGCGTGCGAGGCGCTCGGGCTGCTCAACACGACGATTTCGGCCTATAAGGCGGTGGCGCTGAACGAGCTCGGCGACACGGCGCGCTTGCACGCGCTGGTCGATTTCGACCGGCTGGTGGTCCGCCGCCACATTGGCGAGGCTCATGGGGCGGCATCGCTCCAGGCGTTCAGCGAAGATCTCGCAAAGGCCGTCACTACCTGCTCGACCCTGCACGAACACCACACGACGGTGAACGGCATGGACACGGCGGAGCTGTTCGACCTGCCGGATCCGAGCGTGGCGGCGCTGCGGCGGTTCATCTACTCGGAGATCGAGGCGCGGCTCGCGAACCTTCCCGAGCGTTCGCACCCGTTCGCGCGCACCGCCCCCAGGAACTGGAGCACCATCTCGTGGGGCGTGAAGATGTGGCGCCAGGGCCACCAGGTGACGCACATCCACCACAAGGCCTGGCTCAGCGGCGTCTACTACGTGCAACTGCCCGAAGTGGTGCGCACGAAGCCCGAAGGCCACGAAGCCTGGATCGAGTTCGGCCGCGGCCCGGACGAGCTGCACGCGCGCGAGCCCGACATCCACCTCATCCAGCCGGTCGAGGGCATGCTGATCACGTTCCCCTCGTATGTCTGGCACCGCACGATCCCGTTCGAATCCGAACGCGAGCGCATCAGCATCGCCTTCGACGTGATCCCGGCTTAGCTCTCCAAACAAAAACCCCCGCCAGTTTCCTGGCGGGGGTTTCGTCGACCTCGGAGTTTGAGGCGATGATCGGCCGGATCAGACCGAGTAGTACATCTGGAACTCGATCGGGTGCGGGGTGTGCTCGAAGGCGTACACCTCTTCCCACTTGAGATCCATGTAGCTTTGCAGGAAGTCCTTGCCGAAGACGTCGCCGCCCATCAGGAACTCGTGGTCGTTCTCGAGATGGGTGATCGCCTCGCGCAAGCTGCCGCACACCGTCGGCACCTTCTTCAGCTCATCCGGCGGCAGGTCGTAGAGGTTCTTGTCGATCGCGTCGCCCGGATGGATCTTGTTGCGGATGCCGTCGAGGCCGGCCATCAGCATCGCCGCGAAGCCGAGATAGGGGTTGCAGCCGGGATCCGGGAACCGGACCTCGACGCGCTTGCCCTTCGGGCTCGCGACGTAGGGGATGCGGCACGAGGCCGAGCGGTTGCGCGCCGAGTAGGCGAGCAGCACCGGCGCCTCGAAGCCGGGGATCAGGCGCTTGTAGCTGTTGGTCAGCGGATTGGTGAAGCAGTTGATCGCCTTGGCGTGCTTGATGATGCCGCCGATGTAGAACAGCGCGGTCTCCGAGAGATCCGCATACAGATTGCCGGCGAACAGCGGCTTGCCCTTCTTCCAGATCGACTGGTGGGTGTGCATGCCCGAGCCGTTGTCGCCCTTGATCGGCTTCGGCATGAACGTCGCGGTCTTGCCGTACTGGTGCGCCACGTTGTGCACCACGTACTTGTAGATCTGAACGCCGTCGGCCGCCTTGACCAGGGTCGAGAACACGTTGCCGAGCTCGTGCTGGCTGGGCGCCACCTCGTGGTGATGCTTCTCGATCTTGAGGCCCATGTCCTTCATGACCGTGAGCATCTCGGCGCGCAGGTCCGACGCACCGTCGACCGGCGGGACCGGGAAGTAGCCGCCCTTGATCGGCGGCCGGTGGCCCATGTTGCCTTCCTCGTACTTCTTGTCCGAGACGTACGGGCCTTCCTCGCTGTCGATCTCGTACATGCCGACGTTCATGCCGACCTTGTAGCGGACGTCGTCGAACACGAAGAACTCGATCTCGGGGCCGAAATAGGCGGTATCGCCGATGCCCGAGCTCTTGAGGTAGCCCTCGGCCTTCTTGGCGATCGAGCGCGGGTCGCGGCCGTAGGGCTGGCCGGTGCCGGGCTCATAGACGTCGCAGAACAGGACGAGCGACGGCTGGGCGGCGAACGGATCCATCACCGCCGTCTCGGC
>Ga0335083_10008760_pt1 | contig 12330 bp, 14 predicted proteins | sample Lox_Sample_42_FD_206716 | JGI IMG/M metagenome (GOLD analysis project Ga0335083, IMG submission 206716) | Soil microbial communities from Loxahatchee National Wildlife Refuge, Florida, United States - Lox_Sample_4.2 | ecosystem: Environmental > Terrestrial > Soil > Wetlands | place: USA... | reverse complement strand
CGCATCCGACTGGGTGATCCGCCGCGCCTGGCTCAGGATCAGATTGAGCAGTGTCTGGTAGTTCTTCTCGGTGGTGAGCCGCATCCCGATTTCGGCCAGTTCGGTCAGCTCGCTGGTCCGGGCCGCCATCTCCGCCCGCGCCCGTCCCGCCTCCAGTCGCGCCGCCGAAACCCGGAAGGCATTCCGGAGCGCCACCAGCAGCTGTCTTGGGCCCGCCGGCGCGCGCACGAAGCCCGCCAGCAGATCGGCCGGCAGCTCGGCGGGCACGTCGTCCTCACCCTGACGCCCGAGGGCTACGATCGCGACACCCCCCTCGACCAGGCCTCCCAAGGCCAGCGGAGCGATGGTACTGCGGCTCTCGGGATCGAGCACGATGACGGCCGGTCGCCCGTCCTGAACGCTCTTGAGATCGTTGGGGGAGGGGAGCGGCCGCACTTCGACCTGCTCCGCCGCCAGCGCCTCGGCGATCGCGGCCGGATTCCAGCCGGCGGAGTGGAGCAGGAGGAACCTCACGGCTGCGACGGCGGTGAGGGGGGCTGGGAGGAGGGCGCCTGCGCCGGCGGCGTAACCGGGAACAATTGAGGCAGCGACTCCGGCGGCAACGGCTTCACTCCGCTCAACATCTTGAGCGGCTTCCGGCTCACCTGGTCCACGAAGTGGTCCATCTTGGCGCTCAGGACCAGGATGTTGCTCATCGTCCTCCGGATCGCTTCCTGGTTCTGGATCAGGACCGAATTGGCGGCCAGGCTGAGGGTATCGAGCCGGGTGAGTGCGCTGTGGGCGGCGGTCAAGGTAGCGGTGAGGGAATCGTGGATCGGCCCCAGTCGCTGGTCGGCCGACTCGAGCAGCCTGGTCGCCTGGTCCAGCGTGGGCCGGAGCTGCGCCAGCGTCGCCTGGGCCTCGCTCATGGTCTTTCTGACTTCGGGGGCGACCTGCTGGATATGCGTGTTGGCCAGGTTCACCGTCTGGTTCAGGCGCTCGAGCAGCGCCTGGGTGTCGTGCAGGACGTCCCGCACCTGGTCCTTGAGCGAATCGGCCACCTGGCTCAGCGCCTCGAGCGATCCCGGCCGGCGGATCGCCGCGATGGTGTCGCCGGGCGAGAGGGCCGCCGCGGCATAGGGGCGGACCGGCACTTCGAGCGCGATGAAGGTCCCGGTAGCGAGCCCCGCCAGCGGGCGAATCTCCGCCTGGGTGCCGGTGGGAAGGATCAGCGGGGCGCCGTTGTCGTAGGTCCGACGGAGGCGAAGGTTGGCCACGAACCGGGGCCGTCCCATGGAGGGGTCGACCAGCGGAGCCAGGCTCTGGACCCGGCCCACCTCAAGGCCCTGGAGGTAGACCCTGGTATCGAGGCTCAGGTCCTGCACCGATTCGGTGATCATGAAGATCGAGAACCGGCGCTCGGCCCAGCCCTGAGTACGGCTCAGCGCGAACACCAGCACGCCCACCACCGCGACGACGAGGAGGCCGAGCAGGGTATCGGCGGTGCGACGGGTCATGATCAGTGACTCACGGGAACGGCGCGGCCCTGGACGATCCGGAACATCCGATCCACCCGCGGCCGGAGCAGGACCGGAAGATCCTGACCGGTAATGAAGACGGCGCGGCGGCCGCCCTGGGCCAGCTCACCGCCGCGCGCCACCTCGAGCAGCTCGGCCGCCACCCGGTCGGTGAGGCCGTCGAACGGCTGCTCCATGATTACGAGTTCGGGGTCCAGCGCGATGGCCCGAGCGAGGGCGGCGCGGCGCCGCTCCTCCTCGTTGGCTTGCGCGGGGCGCAGCTCGGCGGCCTTGCCCAACCGCACCTGGGCGACGATGACGTCGGCCCGGCCCGCCACTTCGCCGGGCCGGACCTCGATCCCGAACTCGAGGGGCAAGCGGATGTTGTCCCGCAGGGTCAGGTTGTGCAGCAGGCCGTCTCCGGCGGGAAGGTATCCGATCCGCCGGCGAAACGCGAATTGCTCGCGGCGCTCCAGGGAGGCGATCTCGGTCCCGTAAACGCGCGCCGCGCCCAGGGGCGAATGGTCGAGTCCCATGGCCACGCCACCCAGGTTGTCGACCCCGCTGGCCTCATCTCCCACCACCGCCACCGTCTCGTACGGGTTCACCGCGAGGGTCACATTGTCGCTCTCGATCGGTGGTTCGGGCGGCAGGGCGGAAACGGCCCAGCCCCCCAGCCCGGCCAGGGTACGGCGCCGGAGCCGCTGGAGGGGGATCCCCTCGAACTCGAGCAGTGGCGTCATGCCTGGCCCACCAGTACGAACAGCGCGGCGGAGATGAAAATCAGCACGATGGAGCCCACCGTGCCCCGGATCACGGCCTGGGGAATTTCCGTGGGGCCCTGGCGCACCGAGAGCCCCTGGAAACAGGGGAGCACTCCGATGATGACCCCGAACACCAGCCCCTTGGCTACTGTGAGGGCGATGTCCTCGGTGGTCAACGAGCCGAGCACCATGCCGAGGTAGCGCCCCCCGCTCATCCCCTGGGTGCTGACCGCGAGGAAGCCGCTCAGGAACGCCACCACGTCGAAGACCACGGTGAGAATCACCGCGGACGCGATGCACCCGAACAGGCGGGGCAGGACCAGATAGTGCTGGGGATCGATGCCGATCGCCTCGAGGGCGCGCACTTCTCCGAGCACGGTGTTGGTGGCCAGTTCGGCCGAAATCGCGGTGCCGCTCCGGCCCACCAGGGCCAGGGCGGTCAGAATCGGACCCAGCTCCCGGGCGATGATGACCACCATGAGGCGGCCGATCAGGTCGGTGGCACCCACCGAGCCCAGCTGGCGGATGGAGGACGAGATCACCAGGAAGCTCAGGATCCCGCTCAGCAGGACGATGAGCCCCACCGCATCCAGCGCGGTGAACCGGAGCTGATTGAGAAAAATCCGGGCGGTCATCCTCCGGCCGCCCGGCGGCAGCGCGGGCAGGGAACCCAGGGTCTCAAACGCGAAGCGCGCCAGCGCGCCCAGGCGGGCGAGCCAGCGCGCCGTACCGCGACCGATCGACGCGAGGAGTCCGAGCACCGCCTCAGGCGGGCGAGACTTTCTTCAACCCCTCCTGGGCTTCGGCGTAATCGGGGAAGACACTGATGGCGCGCTTGTAGTACTCGGCGGCCTTGGCGTTGTCTCCCCGATCCTGGTAGAGCAGGGCGCGACTGTAATAGGTGAGCGCCTCGGTCGGCACTACCCGCGACTTGGCGGCCTTGGCCACGTCGGTGGGCAGCGGCGGGAGCTTGGTGTCGGCCATGATCTTGTCGGAGACCGACTGGATGATCTTGAACAGGTCTTCCCGCTTCTGGAGGCTGGGATCGTTGGTGACGACCTTCATGATCTCGCTGGTCTCCACGTTCACGATGCGGGCGTCCACGCGGAACTTGCCATAGAAGTCGATGAAGCTGCCCATGATCACGTAGCGGGCGCCGACGATCTTCCCGACCTTGGCGGCGGTGTTGGCATCCACTCGGCCATCCTTACCCAGGTCTTGTTCCTTGAGGATCTCCTGGGTCTGGCTCCGGTCGACCAGACGGGCCGCGGGATTCTTGCTCAGCTCGCTGAGGAGCATGGCGGGAATCCCCTTCTGCAGGGCCTCGAAGTTCTCCTTGTCCTGGCCGTACGAGCCGCCGTTCTCGAAGGGCAGCACCGCGATGCCCGGCCGAGTGTCCTGGGCCGCGGCGGACGAGGCCAGCGTCGTAAGCGCCGTCGCGAGCGTGAGCCACACCTGACGAGTCATATACACTCCTCAACTGAGGTTCAGTATCATGCCTTCCCGCGCCGCGTCGATCTCCAGCTTGGGCGCGCTCGCCCGAGCCCGGGCGCGGGTGTCCGCCAACAGGCGGTCGATCGCTTCGTCGTCGTGTTCCGGCTCGTGGTGGAAGAGCACCAGTCGCCGGGATCCCGATTCCCTGGCCAACTCCACCGCCTGTGCCGGGGTCGAGTGTCCCCATCCTGCCCGGGTCGCCAGCAGCTCATCCGAGTACATGCCGTCGTGGATGAGCGTGTCCACGCCCTGCAGGAACTTCACCAACCCCTTCCGCCAATCGGCCGGCACGTCGTAGGAGCCGCCAGGCCCCAGCTCGTTATCCGTCACGTAGGCCATGCTGACTCCACCGGCCAGCGGCGTCAGCCGGAACCCGAGCGTGGTGCCGGGATGCCGCAGCCGAAACGCCTCCACGCCAAATCCGTCGATTTCGAAGCGCCCTCCGAGGATCTCGGTGACCGTGAGGTCCGCGGCCAGCGCCTTGAGCGGCACCGGGAACACCACCGGATCCATCTGCCGGTCCAGGATCTCTTCCAGTGGAACACCGGCCTGCGCTGATCCGAAGATCCGCACCGTGTTCCCCGCTGTATTCAGAGGCTGGAAGAACGGGAGCCCCTGAATGTGATCCCAGTGGGTGTGAGAGAGGAGAATATCCACTCCCATCGCCCCGTTCTGGCGCCGCGACAACTCATGTCCCAGCGGCCGAATTCCACTGCCGGCATCGAGTACCACCAGCTGGTCCTGCCGCCCCTGGACTGCCACACAGGACGTGTTCCCCCCGTAGCGCGCCGTATGCGCGCCCGGCGTCGGAATCGACCCGCGGGTGCCCCAGAACGTGACCGTATAAGTCACGAAAGGCCTCTGGCCATCTGAAGTCCAATATGCTGCAAAACGCTGACCAGTGCGACGTTGGCAGTCACGAGAGGGGGGTGATCAGGGTCACTGGTGTGGCGGAGGTCACGACGAGCGCCCGGCCGACTGCTCCAGGGCGGCACGATTGATCAGCTGGATGTCCTTGCGCCCGACCTGGATCCAGCCCTTATCCACGAAATCCCGCATGGTCCGGGAGACGGTTTCGCGGCTGGAGCCGATCATCTGGGCGATGACGTGGTGGGTAATCTTTCGGGTGATGTGGATCCCGCCCTCTTCGTCCGCCATCCGGAGCAGCAGGTCCGCCACCCGGCCGTTGACATCGAGCAGGACCAGGCCGCCGATCTTTTCATCAGCCCGGCGGAGGCGGCCGGCCAGTTCCCGAAGCAGCGCGATCGCCACCTCGGGAGACTGTCTCAACCGAGCCTGGAAATCCTCTCGCCGGAGGACCAGGAGACTCGAGTCCTCCATCGCGATCACGTGGGCGGAACGGGGCTGGTCGTCCAGCAGGGCCATCTCGCCGAAGAAACTGCCTTCCCGGAGCACCGAGAGAATGACCTCGCGGCCATCCTCCCCGATCAGGACCACCTTCACCTGACCGTCCGCCAGCAGGAAGAGCGAGTCCCCCTGGTCGTCCTCGAACAGGATGACGCTCCCGCGGGGGTAGCTCCGTTCCCTCACCAGTTCGGCAAAAGCGGCCAGCTCCTGGTCGGGAAGACTGGCGAACAGGGGGACCTTTTTGAGGACCTCTAGCGGTGGAAGAGGCACGCACCCTCGACTCTCTACGTTGTATGGAAGTTATGGACGTTACGATACTTGCGGGCTCTGGTCGTGTCAAACCGAGACGGGGCCATGGCCCGGGGGGTGGCGGGGTCCAGGGGTGCCCTGCAGGGGCACCTGGCGGTGACCCGTCGGTTGCCCGGAAGTAGCGGTGGTTGCTATACTTCACCGCTCAATTTCCCCGATTTTCAAGGCAGGAAAGAGGAGTCGTACCGTGAAGCCCAATCTGCATCCCAAGTATTACAAGCTCACCGTTCAGTGCGCTTGCGGGAACACCTTTGAGACCCGGTCCACCTCGCCCACCATCCACGTCGAGGTGTGCTCGAAGTGTCACCCCTTCTTCACTGGCAAGCAGCGGCTGGTTGACACGGCGGGCCGCGTGGACCGCTTCCGGCGGAAGTACCAGGGGGACAAGGCTCCGGCGGAAGCCACCCAGGAGTAATTCGTGGAGGCTCGTCTCCGCCAGGCGCTCGCCCGGGCGGACGAGGTCGCCCACCTGCTGGCCGACCCCCAAACGGCCCGCGATTCCGCCAAACTCTCCGCCCTCGGCCGGGAACACGCCCGGCTGGTTCCCATCGTCCGCGGCGCCGAACGGCTCTCCAAGCTGGAAGAGGAGCTCGCCCAGGCGCGCGAAGTGGCCAAGGACTCCGACCCCGAGTTGGCCGCCCTGGCCCGTGCCGAGCTGGGCGGTCTCACCCAGGAAATCGAACGCCTGCGGGAAGAGCTGCACGAGCTGTTGGTGCCCCGCGATCCCCACGATGACCGCGATGCCATCATGGAAGTCCGGGCCGGGACCGGCGGCGACGAGGCCGCCCTGTTCGCGGCCGACTTGTTCCGGATGTACACGCGCTTCGCCGAGCGGCATGGTCTGTCGGTCGAGCCGATCTCGCTGAGCGAGGGATCGCTGCGTGGCATCAAGGAGGCGATCTTCGCGGTGCGGGGCCCTGAAGCCTACGGGCTGCTGCGGAGAGAGTCGGGCGTACACCGGGTTCAGCGGGTCCCGGCCACTGAATCCCAGGGCCGGATTCACACTTCCGCCGCCACCGTGGCGGTGCTGCCGGAGGCGGAAGAGGTGGATGTGGTGATCCAGCCCAACGACCTCAAGATCGACGTCTTCCGATCGTCAGGGCCCGGCGGGCAGAGCGTCAACACCACCGACAGCGCGGTCCGGGTGACCCATCTCCCTACCGGGATCGTGGTCCAGCAGCAGGACCAGAAGTCCCAACTCCAGAACAAGCTCAAGGCCATGGAGGTCCTGCGGGCCCGCCTGCTCGACCGGATGATCGCGGAGCAGGAGACGGCCCGCGCCCGCGAGCGCCGCGCCATGGTGGGCACCGGGGACCGCTCCGCCAAGATCCGGACCTACAATTTTCCTCAGAGCCGAGTGACCGATCACCGGATCAATCTCTCGGTACACAACCTGGCCGATGTCCTCGATGGGAAGTTGGACGAGCTGATCGACGCGCTCCGCATGGCCAGCCGGCAGGAGCTGCAGAATGTCTGAGGCGACTCTGTTCCGGCGTCAGGCGCTTGGCGAGGCCGCCGAACGCCTGGCCGCGGCCGGGATTCCGGGGGCAGGACGCGAGGCCCTTCGGATCTGGCAGGACCTGATTGATCCGCACGCCCCGGTCGGGGCGGACTACCTCAAGGATAGCGTCGGTCCTGCATCCGAAGCATTCGAGCGCGCGATCCACCGCCGCCTGGCGGGTGAGCCGCTGGCCCACGTGACGGGATGGGCCGGATTTCGGCGGCTCACGCTTCGAAGCGACCGCCGAGCCCTGATTCCGCGGCCGGAGACCGAGGGTCTGGTCGACCTGCTGCTGGAGAGAGCAGCCGGAGGGAGAGTGGCCGACCTGGGAACCGGGAGTGGGTGTCTTGCGCTGGCCCTGTCGGATGAAGGGACCTACGACGAGGTAATCGGCGTCGAATGGAGCGAGGAGGCGTTGGCTCTCGCTCGTGAGAATCAGGCGCTTACGGGGTTGCCGGTCAGGTTCGTTCAGGGCAATTGGAGCGGTCTGCCAGGCGAGGGCGAGCTGGATACCATCGTCTCCAACCCGCCTTATCTCACAGACGCCGAATACGAATCGCTCGATACTTCGGTGAAGGCCTGGGAGCCGAGGGAGGCATTGGCCAGCGGGCCCGACGGTCTTCTGGCCTCGCGCGAAGTGCTGGAGGTCTCGGCCCGGGCCCTCAAACCGGGCGGGTGGCTGGCGATGGAATGTGATTCGACCCGGGCCTCGATCCTGGCCGGTCTGGCGGAACAGGCGGGTTGGCTGGAAGTTACCGTGCACGACGACCTTTTCGGACGCGCCCGCTATCTGCTCGCGCGCAGGAGTGCAGCCTGATGATCTGGGAGAAGGCGGAAGAGCTGGGCCGGCTGATCGGGCAGACTCCCGAGTGCAAGGAGCTGCGTCGGGCCGAAAGCCGCCTCCGCGAGGATGCCGAGACCGTGAAGAAACTGGAGGCGATCCAGCGGTTGGCGCGGCAGGTGGATGAGCACATCGCCCAGGGGAAGATGCCGGACGAATCGCTCACCTCCTCATACGAGACGGCGGTCCGCGAACTGGAGACCAGCGCGATCGGGCAGGCCTACGTGGTCGCGCGGGCCAACTTCGACAAGATCATGGTGCGGGTCAACCAGCTGATCGGGCAGGGGATCGAGAAGGGCGCGACGAGCAGCATCATCACGCTGGGATGAATCCCCGAGGGTTCTTTCTCGTCGTAGAGGGGCCCGACGGGGCGGGGAAGAGCACCCTGATCGCCGGACTCGAGGCCCGGATGCGGAAGGCCAGGCTGGATCCGGTGCTGGTGCGGGAACCCGGCGGTACCGCGGTGGCAGAGGCGATCCGGCGCGAGTTGTTGCGGCATGATCGGGAATGGGACGCCCGGGCGGAGTTGCTCTACTTCACTACCGCTCGAGCCGACCTGGTCCATCACGTGATCCGGCCCGCCCTGGCCCAGGGGAGGACGGTAATTTCGGACCGGTTCTTCCTGTCCACCGAGGCCTACCAGACCGGAGGTCGGGGGGTGCCGGTGGCCGAAGTCCGGGCGATGACGGGGATCGCGACGGGGGGGCTGGTTCCCGACCTGACGGTGGTGCTGGACGTGCCGCCCGAGGTGAGTGAGGCCCGGCGGAAGCATGAAGGGCGGAGCGACGACCGGTTCGAACGTGAAGACCGGGACTTTCATGCCCGGGTGGCGGCCTACTACGCCGCCGCCACCGGCCCCGGAATCATCCACCTGGACGGTCGCCTGGCGCCGGAACGGGTCTTGCTCTTGAGTTGGGACGAACTTCGGGCGAAGGACCCGACGCGGTTTCCCGGGCGGGTAGATTAGCTTGGGTAGGGGCCGTGATGGTCACGGCCACCGGAATGGAGGTTTTATGCGGAATCGTTGGGGGCTGATAGCAGCGGTCGCGATCGTCTCGTTCTTCACCGGCGGCTGGCTGCTGCAGCAAGGGGTCAAGAACGACGGCAACGTCTATCAACAGGCGCGTCTCTTCGACGACGTGCTTTCCTATATCGACCGGTACTACGTGGATTCGCTGGGCGAATCCGAGCTCTACAACCGGGCCACCAACGGCCTGCTGGAGGAGCTGCACGACCCGTATTCGGTCCTGCTCACCGGCAACGACTACAAGGCGCTCACCGAGACCACGACGGGGAACTACGGCGGCCTGGGCATCCAGATCGACGTCCGGGACGGATGGATCACGGTGGTGGCTCCGCTTCCGGATACGCCCGCCGAACGGGCCGGGATCCTGACCGGAGACCAGATTGTGGCGGTAGATGACAAGCTGACCGAAGGCTGGAACAACGAGCAGGCGGTCAAAGCGCTTCGGGGCGACGTGGGAACCAAAGTGGACCTCCAGGTCCGGCGGCCCGGCACTTCCGGGGCGATCAAGTACAGCATGACCCGGGCCCAGATTCACGTGCGTTCGGTCCAGGCCGGGACGATGTTCCCGGGCGGCGTAGGCTTCATCTCCCTCAATCCCGTCAGCGAGAATTCGAGCGCCGAGCTTCGGAACGAGATCAGCGGGATGCAGGCCAAGGGGATGAAGGCGATGATACTCGACCTCCGCGGCAATCCCGGCGGCCTCCTCGATCAGGGGGTCAAAGTGGCTGACCTTTTCCTGGATTCCAACCAGGAGATCGTTTCGACGCGGGGCCGGACCCGGGCATCCAACCGGCGGTTCATGGACGACGCCAAGCAGGCCTGGCCGGGGCTGCCCATTGTGGTGCTGGTCAACGAGGGCACCGCCAGTGCGGCGGAGATCGTCGCCGGCGCGCTTCAGGACCACGACCGCGCCGTCGTGATCGGCACCCCCACCTTCGGGAAGGGGCTGGTCCAGACCCTTTATCCCCTGTCCGAGACCTCGGCCCTGAAGCTCACGACCGCCCGCTGGTACACGCCGAGCGGCCGGACGATTCAGCGCACCGCGCGGAACGAGGATGACCAGGCGGAGCAGGCAGCCAAGGCAGCCACGGCCCCAATCAACACCGACACGACGGCCTATCACACCGACTCGGGTCGCCTGGTGAAGGGCGGGGGCGGCATCGTTCCCGATCTCACCGTGACTCAGGACACCCTGAGCCCGGGCGAGCGGGCGTTCGTGACCGCGATGGGACCCAAGATCGCCGAGTTCCGCGACGTGCTCACGACCTACGCGCTGGAGATCAAGAACGACAAGTCGGTGACCTCGGAGACCTTCCAGGTCACACCGGCGATGCGAGACAAGGTCTATGAGCGGTTGAAGGCCAAGGGCGTCACCATGAGCCCGGAGACCTTCAATGGCGGCGTCTCGCTGGTGGATGATCAGCTGGGCTACGAGGTTGCCCGGTACGTCTTCGGCCGGCCGGCCGAGTTCCGCCGCCGGGCCCAGGACGACAAGCAGATGCAGGCGGCCATGGCACTGCTCCGCAAGGCGCAGACGCCCAAGGAGCTGATGGACCTGGCAATATCCCGGTCGGCTTCGACCACCAAGAACTAGGCGAGCAGGGGAGAGGGTGGGGCGGGGGGGGGGGGGCCCTCGGGCCCCCCCCCCCCCCCCCCCCCGCGGCCCCCCCAGGGGGGGGGCCGGACCCCCCCCCGGCGGGGGGGCCCCGGCCCCCCCCCCCCCCCCCAACCCGGCCCGGCCCCCCCCCCCCCGCCCCCCCCCCCCCCGCTGCTCCCACCACTCGACCCCACCCCGACCCGCGTCCTCGCTGTGTCGGATCTTCCCAAACCCATCGCGATCGTTGGCGCCGGCCGGCTCGGCCAAGGGCTCGGTCTGGCCCTGGAGCGCGCCGGGTTCCCGGTCCTGATTCTGGCTCGACGGCCTGGGCAATGGCTGCCCGGCCTCCCGGTACGGGTGAGCGAGCAGCTGGAGACTGGGGACGCGCAGGTGATTCTGATTGCTGTCCCCGACGGTGCTATCACCCCGGTGGCTCAACGACTGGCCGGCACCGGAGCCATCGGCGCCGGGCACGTTATCCTTCACACCTCCGGACTGCTGGATCGCGGGGCCCTGGCTCCGCTTGCGGCAAGCGGTGCCGCGCTCGGCTCGTTGCACCCGCTGCAAACCATCGCCGATCCGGCCTCGGCGCCGGCCGCTTTTCAGAGTGCCTACGCGGCGGTCGAGGGAGATACCCGCGCGGTCGAGGCCGCGACTCGAGTAGCGCGGGCGGTGGGCCTCACCCCGTTTCCCATTCAGGCCGAGAGCAAGGCGCTCTACCACGCCACCGCGGCACTTCTGTCCAATTCGACGGTGGGGCTGGCCGGGTTGGCCGAGCGGCTGGCTCGGGATGCAGGGCTCCCGGAAGAAATGGTGGGCCGGATCTACCTCCCGCTCCTGCGCGGGACGGTCGAGAATCTCGAGCGGCTGGGTCCGGCCAAGGCGCTTACCGGGCCGGTGCGGCGAGGCGATCTGTTGACCATCGAGCGGCACCTGGCGGCGCTGGAGCCCGCCGACCGCGCACTCTACCGGGTGCTGGGACGGCTGATCCTCCCGCTGGCGCGCGAGGCCGGACTCGAAGCCGAGGCCGCCGCCCGGGTAGAAGCGTTGCTGGTGAAGGAGTAGCTACGGCTTGGAGGACTTCCCGTCGTAGCTGGCGTTGGAGGCCTGCTCCGGCGGGAGGGTGACCTTGAATGAGAAGTGCTGTTCTACCAGCTGGTGAACATGGCGACCAGCGCGCATTGCGGGCCGGAAGCGCATGCCACCCAGGGCGGTCTCCACCGAGTTGGTGAACAGGGGATGGGTGCTGGTCAGAATCCGGATCGACTCCCCGTCTACCATGCCCACGGTGTCCACCACGAACTGGGCGAAGACGATCCCTTCGATGTTGTTGCGGAGCAACTGGGGCGGATAGACCGGTGCGGCGCTGGACTCATCCCGTGACACCACCGAGTCCACCCACACCTCGCTGAAGATCGAGTCGCCATCGGAGATGGCCAGGCCAGCCGGGAGACCACCTTCGGGCTGTGGCATCCCGTTGTCCGCGTGCTCCTCCATGGCGGGGAGGGGGACCGCGATTTCCTGCTTCGGGCCACCGGCCCGATCCATCTCCTTCTTGAGATCTCCCAACGCACCCCACTCCGCCGGGGTCACTTCATGCTTCATCTGATGCGTGGGTGGAGGGATGTACAGGGCCGGTAGCACCGTGCCCTCATCGATGTAGTGCGGCTTGAGCCGGTCGTGCTGGAAGGTCAGACCAATAAGCGCGGCATGAAACGCGAGGCTGAGCCCAGCGCTCGTGAGGAAACTTGGTGAGGAGTAGTCGAACCCAAGGCGATGCACGGCGCCCCCGGCTCTGTCCAGAGAGGATTTTCTTTACATCCAGTATGCGGCAGAACGCCGCGACCTGACAAGCGTGCAGAATGAAACTTGGGCCTAGACGGCGCGGTCCGCAACGCCTGCGGCCCCGAAGGCCTCGTAGACCCGGGGATCG
>Ga0335083_10008758_pt1 | contig 12332 bp, 8 predicted proteins | sample Lox_Sample_42_FD_206716 | JGI IMG/M metagenome (GOLD analysis project Ga0335083, IMG submission 206716) | Soil microbial communities from Loxahatchee National Wildlife Refuge, Florida, United States - Lox_Sample_4.2 | ecosystem: Environmental > Terrestrial > Soil > Wetlands | place: USA: Florida... | reverse complement strand
GCCGCGCGCATCGTCGTGATCGCGAGCCGCAAGGTGCTGGGCGAGCGGCGCTGGCGGCGGTGGGCCGTGCTCGTCGATCAGCACGGGCTGATCGAAGATTGCGTGCACGAGGACCGCGTCGACGAAGATGCGGCAGCGCTGATCGCGAGCCTGGTCGCCGATGGTTATCGCGTCGGCGCGCGCGACACCGACCACGCGCGCGCCCTGATCGCGGCCGCCGCGCGCCGCACCGCCGATCGCGGCACGCTCGACTCGGCGTACTACCTCGGTCGCGACCTGCTCGACCTCGGCGATGCCCACCTCGGCGCGCACGCGCATCCGACCGAGACGACGCTCGGCCGCGCGATCGAGCTCGTCGCGGACGGCGAGCACGCGCGCGCGCAGCCGCTGCTGGCACGCTGCGATCTGACGATGCCCGACGCGGCCGCGGCGGCGGCCGCATGCGCGCTCGCCGCCGGCCAGGCCGCCGACGCGCTCGAGCATCTCTCTCGCGCGCTCGAGGCCGAGCCAGACTGGCCGCTGCACCACTGGAACGTCGCGGCCGCGTGCCACCAGCTCGCCGATCCGCGCGGCTGCTACCACGCGCTACGCCGCTTCCTCGCGACCAGCGCACGCCCGACGGGCCTCTTTGCCGATCCCGAACAACCCGCGCGCGTCGCGCTCGCGATGCGCCTGATCTCCGAGCTCGAGCGCACGTCGCGCCTCGCCGGCACGTCGCTGCACCGCCGCAAGCGACGCCGTACGACCGCGAAGCGCGGGTAAGAGCAGAGTTCCTACGGCTTGGCGGGCGGCGTCGCGCCGCCGCCGCCGCCGACCGGCGTGGCCGGCTTGGGGCGCAGGGACATGCTGTACGTGAGCTTGATCCGCGTCGCATGCGAGCCGGTGCCGTTGGCGATCTTCGGCAGGTGCCACGTCGTCGCGTGCTCGGTCGCGCACGGCGCCCCCGCGGCCATGTCGGCGACGCCCGCCTTCGGGTCGGTCGACACGCCCTTGATCGCGCCGGTCTGATCCGACTCGAGGTTCATGACCAGCGTGCCGCCGAGCTTGGGGTTCGCGGCGAGCGCCTGCTCGTAGCAGGCCTGGATCTCCTGGTTGTGCTGCTCGAGCACCCGCGCGATCTGATCCTTCGCGTGCGCGCCCAGCTCGGGCTTCTTCTGGAAGTTGGTGTGGAACGCCGCGAGGTCGGTCGTCTTCTGCAGGATGTCCTTGGACAGCTGCGGGTCCGACTGCAGGAGCGGGATCAGCGCCTGATAGAGGTCGTACGCCGGCTGGTAGAAGCGATCGTCGTGCGCGCTCGCGTACCACACGTACAGCAGCGTCGTGACGCCGTACAGGTTCGTCTCGTACGCGAGCCTGTCTTTGTCGCACAGCGCGCCGCACGCGTTGAGCGCCTCGAGCGTCAGCTTCGCGTACTTCTCGACCTGCGCCGGGTCGTCGAGCTTCATCGCGAAGTCGACCTCCTTGTAGCGCCACTGCGGCAGTACCTGCGCGAACTTGTCCTTCATCGCGGCCGACGTCGGACCGATCGCGATCGCCTTGTCGAGCGCCGAGATCGCATCGGCCCATCGCCCCGCGAACTCGTACGACTTGAGCGCGAGGTGCGCGAGCACGTCCTGCTGGACGTCGGGCGTCTTGCCGAACAGCGGCGTGATCTGCAGCATCGCGTCGCCGAGCGACGCGTTGGTGCGGCCCGCGAACAGGTAGGTGTCGAAGTCGAGCAGGTCGCGCGACGGCAGCGCGCTCCAGCCCTTCGCGGCGAGCAGGATCGCGGTCCACGCGCCCGCGCTGTCGCCGGTGCGGAACTTCGCCCACGCCGTGACGTACGCGAGCTCGGGCGTCTTGTCGGTCGGCGTCTCGGTCTTGATCGCCTCGAGCGCGTCGGCGTTCTTGTACTGCATCAGCAGCGAGTACGCGAGCCACGCGCGGTTCTCCGGCGTGTCCTTCTCCTTCGGGAATCGCGTGACCAGCTCGTTCCACGCCTGCGCGGCGTTCGCGTAGTTGTTGAGCAGGAGCGCGTAGCGGCCGATCAGCCGCAGCGTGGTGTCGTCCGCCTTGTCCCAGCCCGATCCGGTCACTGCATCGTCGAGGACCTGCAGCGCCTCGGTCCACAGCTTCTGCTTCGCGGCGTCGTCCTTCTCGCTCTTGCTCTTGTCGTAGAGCAAGCTCGCGAGCACGGTCGCCGCGACTTCCTTCTGGAACGCGTCCTTCGTGGTCTGGTAGACGGTGCGCTGCTTCTCGATCGTCGTCTTCTTCTTCGGAAGGTAGACGAGCATCGACGGCGCGTAGATCGCCTGGGGCTCGAACAGGACGCCCTGGATCGGCGACGCCACGACCTCGAATTGCGCGTCACCGGGCGCGGGCGGCTTCGCGCCGCTGCCGGTGCTGGATCCGGATCCGGTGCCGGTCTGAGGGGTGGTGTTCTCGTGGCCGGCCATCGGGCCGCATGCCATCGCGCCGCAAACGAGCAGAGCAAGCGAGCTACGCATGCGCGGAGATGTACACCGGTGTTATGGTCGCGCGGAAGTGCGAAGCCTCGTTCTGGCGATGTCGTTGGCGATCGCGGGGTCTGGCTGCGTGGTGGTCCATGCCCACCAGCGCGAAAACCTCGCAAAACGCTCGATGACAGAGGACAAATCTCCGAGCGAATCTCGGTCCCAGACCTTCGAGCGTGCGGTGCGCGAGGGCGCCGAGGGCGGAACCGGCCAACCCGGTGGCGGATGCGGATGCAACTAGGGCGTCGGGCGTCGGGCGTCGGGCGTCGGCCAGCAGGGATCGCAATAGTGGTGGTGGTCCTGGCGGCGGGTGCGGCCCACGCCGACGGCGTGGTCGAGGCGCGGACGATTTACTACAAGGAAACCTCGACCCGCGTCGTCCAGCCGATGCTCGACGGCATGTTCGACGCCGGCGCGCGCGGCGCGGTCGATGCCCACCTCCTGGTCGACGCGGTGTCGTCGGCATCGGCCGGCGCCGGCACCGGAAACGCGCAGGTGTTCTCGAAGCAGCGCTACGAGGCCGGCGGCGGCTACACCCACGAGTGGGACGGCGCCGACTGGGTCGACAAGCTCCGGCTGCGCGGCGAAGGCAGGGCCTCCGACGAGCCGGACTATCGCTCGTTCTACGCCGGCGGCCGCGCCGAGGCCGATCTCGCGCAGAAGAACGCATCGATCGGGCTCGGCGGCGGGATCATGCACGACAAGCGCGACCTGACCGACCGCGAAAGCGCTCTCAACGATCTCAAGATCCAGTGCGAGGGCGAAGCGACCGCGAACAGCGTGTCGTGCCCGCTGCTCACGTACATGGCGTCGGCGTCGTACAGCCAGATCGTGTCGAAGAACGCGGTCGTCGGCGCGACCTACGACTTCGCGTATCTCGACGGCTACCAGGCCAACCCGTATCGCACCGCGCTCACCGCGACCGGCCTGGTGTCGGAGAAGCATCCGTTCACGCGCGTGCGCAACGCGGTCGCGGTGTCGGGTCGCTATTACATCTCCGACACCGAGACGACCGTGATCGCGGGCTATCGCTACTATCACGACGACTGGCAGATCACGGCACACACGCCCGAGCTGCGCATCGTGCAGCAAGCGGGGCGCGACATCGACGCGACCCTCGCCTACCGCTACTACTGGCAGAGCGCATCGTTCTTCTACGAGACCAAGTATCCGGATCCGGAAACGATGCCGCTCCTGTATTACACCGGCGATCCGAAAATGAGCGCGTTCGACAGCCACCTGATCGAGGGCAAGCTCGGCGTGCTCGGTCACGCGTTCGATCTCGATGGTGTGTGGTCACGCGCGCGATTCGAGGCCATCCTCGAGTACGTCGTCCAGCACAACGCTTTCGGCAACGCGGGAGTCGCGCATGTCGCGGTCACGGTTCCTTTCGATTACTAGCAGCGTCGCGCTCGGCGTCGTCGCGTGCTGCGGGAACGGCAAGCCCAAGCCCGACGCACCGTGCGGCCCGAACGGCGCGCCGGCGGTCGGGCTGGTCGCGTCGTCGACCAATCCCGACCTGACGCTGACGTACGGCAACCTCACGGCGGGCGCGAACAACGATTGCCCGGATCCGACCGCGCCGGCCGGCGTGGTCAGCCTGACGATCTCGGGCCAGCAGACCGACGGCGGCGGCCTGGTCACGATGTGCATCGGTCGCCCCGATCTGCTGCCGCAGGGGCTCACGCTCGGCTTCGCCAGCACCGATGCCGGGGTCCAGCTCATCGACTTCGACGGCTCGACGAGCAACGGCTGCACGTTTTCGCTGCTGTCGACGCCGCCGACCGGCACGGTCTCGGCCGGCGGCGAGTGCGACAACGGCAGCGCCGCGTCGGGCTTCGCGCTCACGGTCTCGGGCACGGTCACGTTGATGGAGACCTGCGGCCCGAGCTCGGGACAGCTCACGGCCGCGCTCGCCGGCACGGTCGCGGTCACGGCGAGTAACTGAACTACCGCCAACGCGCCAGGCAGAACGCCAAGGCGCCGGAAGAACTGGATCGGGCCCGATCCGCACTCTTCTGGCGCCTCTTCTTCACTGGCGGCATGGCGGTAAGATCAGAACCGCATCGACCGCACGCGCGCGACCAGCGGCGCGAGCAGGTCGCGGGCGAGGCCGCGCGCGAATTCCGACTGACCGACCGCGCCGGCGACCGGCGGGCCGAACGTGTAGTAGGTCTCGACCGCGAGCTCGCCGACCACGCTGGTCTCGAGCCAGGCGTCGCGGAAGTGCCGCAGCATCTCGACGTCGGCCGCCATCCGCGAGCCATAGGCCGCGGTCGCGACGAAGCACGCGTCGACGTAGCCGGGCAGCCGCTGCAGCGTGACGAGGTGGACGATCTCGAGCGGGCCGTCGTTGCGGCACTTGTCGTACGCGCGCACGCCGATCCAGTACTCGGTCTCCGGCAGGAGCCCGGGAACCTCGACGGTGGTGACCGTGCCGGGCGGTGCGATCGGCACGCTCGTCGCGACCGCGTTGCCCGAGTCGAAGTTGTCCGCGGTCATCTCGCTGGTCGAGTAGCGCAGGTCGTAGCCCGAGACCGTGCCGACCAGGCCGTCGTCGCCCGGCGCGGTGAACTGCAAGGTCGCGCTCGAGCTCGTGACCGCGGTCAGCTGCAGCGCGCCGACCGAGCTCGGCGGCACGCTGTCCATCTCGGGCCGCGCGTCGAGCTCGATGCGATCGCTCGTGCCCGGGATCACGAGCAGGCGCGCCGCTCCGGTGCCCGGCGTGTCGGTCGTGATCGTCGCGTCGGGCGGGCTCAACGCGCCGGTCGCGCCGGTCGGATCGCCGTAGCCCGCGTAGTCGCTGATCGCAGCCGTCGACTCGGTCAGCCCGATCGTGAACGGCACGCGATACACGATCGACGGCTGGCCGCGATACGGCTGGCCGTAGGTCGTCCACGGGATGCCGGTCGGCGGCGGATACGTCGACGTGTTGTACGTGCCGTTGAAGTCGAACGCCTTGCCGACCTCGATCCACGCCACGTAGTTGCCCTGCGGCAGCGAGCCCGGGATCGGCCACACGATCTCCGCCGGCATGCCGCCGGGCGGCGTCGCCTGCGTGATCGCGTCGAACGGGTCGAGCGCCTTGTATTGATCGACCGACGGCGAATCGGTGCCGACGTCGCGCAGGAGGTCGGCACGCGGCGGATACACCGACGTGCCGCCGGCCGGATCGAACGTGCCCTTGTCGGTGAACGACATCGACGACGCGCACGTGCCGGTGTCCCACGACGGCTCGGTCGGCTGCATCGGCCGGCAATACGGCGGCGTCATCTCGATCGAGCTGTTCGAGAACGGATGCGACAGGTTGTTGTCGTCGCCGTCCTGGAACACGATCAGCGGGAAGGTCTGGCCGGTCGCGGCGGCGCGGCGGTTGGCCCACACCGGCAGGACGGTGACGCGGCGGCCGTACGGCCACAGGTCGTGGACGATCGGGCCGCTGTTGAAGTCGAAGCGCCCGGGCCGGTTGCCGAGCCCGAACAGCCCGACCTTCTGCGTGAGGTAGATCGTGTCGACGAACGTGCCGTCGGGCTGCTCGACCCACGCCGCGATCTGCAGCTGATCGGTCGGCACGAAGTCGATCGCGACGACATGGCACTGACCGGCATCGCCACGCACGACGCCGGCGGGCGCGAGCACGCAGGCGATCACGAGCGCGCGGGCTATCCCGTCCATCGCGACCATTATGGTCAAAAACCGGCGCGGCGCACGCGGGCAACGACCGGCGCGAGCACGCCGCGTGCGCTAGCTCGCAACAGCTCGGACTCGCCGACCACGCGTGCGGCTGCCGGCCCGAACGTGTAATAGGTCTCGACCGCGAGCTCGCCGAGCGCGCTGGTCTCGAGCGCGAGGTCGCGGAACCGGCGCAACGGCTCGACATCGGCCGCCATCCGCGACCCGTACGCCGCGGTCGCGACGAAGCACGCGTCGACGTACCCGGCCGCGCGCGGCGAGGTCGTGACGTGCACGATCGCGATGTCGCCGTCGTTGTGACACATGTCGTACGCGCGGATGCCGACCCAGTAGTCGGTCTCGGGCAGGAGGCCGTCGAGCTCGACGGTCTCCTGCGTGCCCGGGCTCGTGATCGCGAGCGCCGCGAGCACCTTCGACGACTGCGGATCGTCGAAGTTGGCGGGCGTGAGCGCGTCGACCGTGCGCACGCGGATGTCGTAGCCGGCGACGCTGCCACCGGTGTAGCCGTCGTCGCCGGGCGCGTCGAACTGCAGCGAGATCGTCGACGACGTCACCGCGATCGGCACGAGCTGCGACGGGATGCCCGGTGGGATCGTGTCGCTGATGTTCTGGGCCGCGACCTCGAGGCGATCGCTCGTGCCCGGGATCACGGCCAGCCGCGACGCACCCGAATTCGGCGTGTCGGTCGTGATCGTGGAATCGGGCGGGTTGAGCACGCCGCTCGTGCCGGCGGGATCGCCGTAGCCGGCGTAGCTCGCGGCCGAGCCGTTCGAATCGGTCGCGCCGATCGTGAACGACGTCGCGTACACGATCGACGGCTGGCCGCGATATGGCTTGCCGTAGCCGCCGTATGGCAGGTTCATCGGCGACGGATACGACGTCGGGTTGTACGTCGCGTTGTAGTCGAACGCCTGCCCGACCTCGACGAACAGCACGTAGTCGCCATCGGCCAGGCCCGACGGGATCGACCACGTGATCTGCGCCGGCGCGCCGCCGACCGGCGTGGCCTGCGCGACCGCGTCGAACGGGTCGAGCGCGGCGTACATGTCGACCGACGGCGAATCGTACGGCGGCTGGCGGACCAGATCGGCGCGCGGCGGATACAGCGACGTCGAGCCGTCGGCCGCGAACGTGCCCTTGTCGGTGTACACGGTCGAGGTCGTCGCACACGTGCCGGCGTCCCACGCGAGCGAGTCGCTGTCCGCGTCCATCGGCCGGCAGAACGGCGGCACCTTCTCGGGCGAGCTGATCTCGACGCCGTGCGAGATGTCGTCGTCGTCGCCGTCCTGGAACACGACCTCGGGGAATGTCATGCCGTGGCGGTGCGCCCACACCGGAAACGTCGTGATGCGCCGGCCGTACGGCCACAGGTCGTGGACGATCGGGCCGCTGTTGAGATCGAACCGCCCCGGCCGGTTGCCGAGGCCGTAATGCCCGACCTTCTGCGTGATGTAGATCGTGTCGACGTACACGCCGGCTGCGGTCTCGATCCACGCGACGATCTGGAGCTGGTCGGCGGGAACGAACGTCGCGGTGATCGCATGGCACTGGCCGCTCGCGTGCGCCGGTGCGGCCGCCGCGGCGATCGCGAGCGCGGCCGCCGCGCGTGCGGTCCACGCGAAGGTCCTCGCTCCGCTCGGCCTCCGGCACGAGCGTCCCCTCCCGCCACGCCCACGCTCCGCTCCGCTTCGCATCCTACAGACCGGCCGCGCGAACGCGCGCGACGATCGGCGCGAGCACGTCGCGCGCCGAGGCGCGCAGCAGGTCCGACTGGCCGACGACGCCGGCGACCGACGGCCCGAACGTGTAGTAGGTCTCGACCGCGAGGTCGCCGAGCACGCTCGACTCGAGCATCGCGTCGCGGAAGTGGCGCAGCGGCTCGACGTCGGCCGCCATGCGCGAACCGTACGCGGCGCTCGCGACGAAGCACGCGTCGACGTATCCGGCAGGCCGGTCGGTCGTGTTCACCGAGATGATCGCGACGTCGCTCGTGTTGTGGCACTTGTCGTACGCCTGCACGCCGATCCAGTACTGGGTCTCCGGCAGGAGGCCGTCGATCTCGAGGGACTGCAGCTGCCCCGACGCGACCGGCGTGACCGTCGCGAGCACCCTCATCGACTGCGCATCGCTGAAGTTGTCCTGCGTCATCGCGTTCGCGGTGCGATAGCGGACGTCGTAGCCGGTGACCATGCCGATCGTGCCGTCGTCGCCGGGCGCGATGAACTGGATCGTCACGCTCGAGCTCGCGACCGAGGTCGATGTCAGCGCGCGCGGATCGGCGGGCGGCGTCGTGTCGTTCTCGTCGATCGCGGACACCTGGATGCGGTCGCTCGACCCGGGGATGATCGCGAACCGCGACGCGCCCGAATTCGGCGTGTCGGCCGTGATCGTCGCATCGGGCGGGTTGAGCGTGCCGGTCGTGCCGGTCGGATCGCCGTAGCCGAGGTAGCTCTGCGTCGACGACATGAAGTCGCCGGTGCCGATCGTGAACGGCACCGAGTACACGATCGACGGCTGGCCGCGATACGGCACGCCGAGATCGCCGTACTCGACTCCGGTCGGCGCCGGATACGACGTCGCGTTGTACGTCGAGTTGTAGTCGAACGCCTGGCTGGTCTCGACGAACAGCACGTAGTCGCCGAGCGGCAGCTCGCTCGGGATCGGCCACGTGATCGCGGCCGGCGCGCCGCCGACCGGCGTCGCCTGCGCGACCGCGTCGAACGGATCCATCTGCTGGTACATCGCGACCGACGGCGAGTCGCAGTTGATCGAGTTGCACACGCGCATGATGTCGGCGCGCGGCGGATAGAGCGACGTGCCGCCGTTGGGATCGAACTCGCCCTTGTCGGTGCCGACGAACGGCGTCGGGCAGGTGCCGGCATCCCACGATGCCTGGTCGGCGTCGGAGCCGAGCGGCCGGCAGTAGTATGGCTCCTGGGTGCTCTGCATGAACGGGTGCGAGAGGTTGCTCTCGGCCGCGTTCTGGAACACGACCTCGGGGAACGTCATGCCGTGGCGGTGCGCCCACACCGGGAACGTCGTGATGCGCCGGCCGTACGGCCACTCGTCGTTGACGATCGGGCCGCTGTTGAAGTCGAAGCGGCCGGGCCGGTTGCCGAGGCCGTAGTGGCCGGTCTTCTTCGTGATGTAGATCGTTTCGATGTACGTACCGTCGGGCTTCTCGACCCACGCGACGATCTGGAGCTGCGACGCGGGGACGAAGCTTGCGGTCACGACGTGGCAGGTCGGCTGGACGTCTGCGCGCGCGCCCCGTGTCATGGACGCGATCAAGAGAGGGGCGACCCAGAGCCTGCGGTTCACGCGGCCCATGATGTCACACCCCGGCCCTAGCCTGCCGTGGTGGCACGCACGCCGAGCGCCGAGTACCTGATCCTCGACATCGAGACCGTGCCGGACAGCGAGCGCTGGCGGCGGCCCGAGCTGCCCCACGACACGGCGGTGCCGTCGCCCGCGCCGTTTCCGCCGACCTGGGCTCATCGCATCGTCGTGATCGGCTGCCTGTGGCTCGACCACGGCTACCGGCTCAAGCGCATCGGGGTGATCGGAGAGCCGGCCGGCGGTGAGGGGTCTCCGGACGAGCGGGAGCGCGCGCTACTCGAGGATTTCTCGCGCTTCGTCGGCCGCGCACGACCGGTGCTCGTCACGTACAACGGCCGCAGCTTCGACCTGCCCGTGATCGCGCTGCGATCGCTGTGTCACGGCGTGTCGCTCGGCTGGTACTACCGCGAGCGCAACGTCCGCTACCGCTACAGCGAGGAGGGCCACCTCGATCTGTGCGACTGGCTCGCCGATCACGGCGCGACCCGCTCGGGCAGCCTCGACGCGGTCGCGCGGCTGATCGGCCTGCCCGGCAAGGTCGGCGTCGACGGCTCGCAGGTCGAGGGCCTGTTTCTGGCCGGTCAGCTCGCGGCGATCCAGCGCTACTGCCTCGCCGACGTCGCGCAGACCGCGCTGTTGTTCCTGCGCTTCCGCCTGCTGCAAGGCATGCTCGCCGGGGACGCGTATCGCGACGCGACGTCGGCGCTGCTCGACGCGCTCGCCGCCGACGGCCGCGTCGGCGACGTGCTCGCGGGGATCGCGCGCGAGCATCTCTTGCGCGCGAGCAGCTAGCGCATCCGCGCGCTAGCGTGTGCACTCGTGATCGCCGAGCTCGCCACCGCACGCCTGCCGCAGCGCTTCTTCGCGCGCGACGCGGCGACCGTCGCGCGCGCGCTGATCGGCTGCGCGCTCGTGCATCGCCGGCGCGCCGGCGTCATCGTCGAGACCGAGGCCTACGTCGGGCCCGAAGATCTCGCGTGTCACGCCCGGTTCGGGCCGACCGCGCGCACGTCGGTGATGTTCGGACCGGCCGGCGTCAGCTACGTGTACCTCTGCTACGGCATCCACGACATGTTCAACATCGTGACCGGTCCCGACGGCCACGGCCAGGCGGTGCTCGTCCGCGCGATCGCGCCGCTCGCGGGATTGCCCGACGATCCCGCGGTCGGACGCGGACCGGGTAAGGTGACGCGCGCGCTCGGCCTCGATCGCCGTCACGATCGCCGCGACCTCGCACGCGGTGCGCTCTTCGTCGCGCGGTTTCGGCGCGCAGCGGCGATCGCGGTGGGCCCCCGCATCGGCGTGGACTACGCGCGCGAATGGGCGGCGGCGCCGCTCAGGTTCTGGTGGGACGGGCACGTCGCGGTGTCCGGTAAGAACAAGCATGGCCAAAGGACCAACGAGCCAGGAGCCAGGAGCCAGGAGCTCTGAACGTTCCGAGCTCCTTGTTCCTTGTTCCTTGTCCCTTGTTCCTTTGGCCATTCCGCTGCGTTCTCACTCGAGCACGCCGGTCTCCGCGAGCTTCCCGATCTCCCTGAACTCCGCCTTGATCGCGCGCTCGAGGTGGTCCTGCGTCAGCGGCGAGTGCTCCTCGGCCGCGAGGAACGCGGCGCGAATGGCAGCGTTGCGGATGTATCCGCCGCTCAACCGATAGCGGCGCGCGAGCGCGGCGAGATCGAAGTCGCCGCTGGTCGGCAGCTGCGCCGGCAAGTGCGAGCGCCACAGCTGCTCGCGCGCGTCCTCGTCGGGGAACGGGAACGTCAGCCGGAACGACAGCCGGCGCTTGAACGCGCTGTCGATCGACGTGCCGAAGTTCGTGGTCAGGATCGCGATGCCCTCGAACGTGTCGAGCCGCTGCAGCAGGTAGTTGACCTCGAGGTTCGCGTAGCGATCGACCGAGCTCTTGACCTCGGTGCGCTTCGCGAACAGCGAGTCGGCCTCGTCGAACAGCACGATCGTGTGGCCGTCCTCGGCCGCGTCGAACAGCTTCGCGAGGTTCTGCTCGGTCTCGCCGATCCACTTCGACATGATGCGCGACAGATCGACGCGATAGAGGTCCATGCCGAGCTCGTTCGCGATCGCGCTCGCGACCAGCGTCTTGCCGGTGCCGGGCCCACCTTGAAACAGCGCGGTCACGCCGCGCGCGGTCGTCATCACCTCGCCGAGGCCCCAGTGCTCGTACACCGTGCGGCGATGCTTGATGCGCGCGATCAGCTCGAGCACGCTCTCTTGAATGTCGGGCGGCAGGATCACGCGCGACCAGCTCGCGAGCCGCTCGACGCGCGTCGCGGTGGCGCGCAGCCGCGTCTCGAGGTGCTGGCGCACCGCGTGCTCGAGCTGCAGCGACGCGTCGGCGCGCTCGCCGTTGTGCGCGACCGCCGCGACCTGCGCGCACGCCCGCGCGATCACGGCCGGCCCGACGCGATAGCGGTCGGCGAGCTCGCCCGGATCGCGGACGTCGAGCCCGTGCTCGCCGAGCAGCACGCGCCAGCTCGCGGTGCGCTGCTCCATCGTCAGCGCGGGCAGATCGATCGCGAAGTAGCCGGGCGCGAGCGGCGGCTCGCTATCTTGAGGGAGGCGCAGCGCGAGCGGGCCGGGATGCTCGTCGAGGAGCTGGCGCAGCTCGTCGCGCGTCGCGGCGTCGTCGCTCGGGATCGCCTCGAGCCCGTCGACGCACGGCAGCATGCCGGCGAGGTTCGCGCGCCGCAGCGCGATCGCGAGCTCGTCGCCGCGCCGGCGCAGGTCGCGCAGGATCATCGTCGCGTCGATCACGGCGAGCGCGCGGCCCGACGCGCCGGCGACCGCGGC
>Ga0335083_10008757_pt1 | contig 12332 bp, 9 predicted proteins | sample Lox_Sample_42_FD_206716 | JGI IMG/M metagenome (GOLD analysis project Ga0335083, IMG submission 206716) | Soil microbial communities from Loxahatchee National Wildlife Refuge, Florida, United States - Lox_Sample_4.2 | ecosystem: Environmental > Terrestrial > Soil > Wetlands | place: USA: Florida... | reverse complement strand
AGTCAATGCCTTTTGTGCTTGCGAAACCCTTTTCCGGTGGAAAACTCATCTCCCGCGCTCTCGGCGACTCTCGGCTCGTGAAGGCAGCTTGCTAGCGCCACCGATCCACAGCGCTCCACCACACCAATCGCAACCACTCGTCCAAACAAGTCTTGGCCCACTGCCGGTGAGTCCACCAGTGGGTTCCGAACTGCGCAACGTCATGAACCGCAGCCACCGAGAAGGATTTACCATGAACCTCATGGCGGAAGATAGCGAGGGCTCGCCGGGTGTGGAAATCTGACGTGACGATCAGAATTTTCATGGTGTCGTCGCGGGACAGACACTTTTCCGCGTCATGCGACTCGTCCCGAGTCGACAGTCCCTCAATTGCGCATGCGTGCACCGATGCGGCTTCGGGAAGGCCCTGGATATACTTTTCGGCTAATTCCATCTGAGTAAATCCGTAAACCCTCGCCGCGGCGGGAACATCGATCACGATTTGCCGGCCATATCCTTGATTCAGAAGTTCCAGTGCGCGCTCCGGACGATGATCCGTTTCTCCGGCAAGAACCAAGATCACATCTGACCGCTCCGGAGCGTCGACCACCAGCATGCTTCCCGCATTCGCCGCGAACACTACGAGCAGCACAACTGCTACCGCTACCGCGCCCATCCAGATGCGATTCCTTCGCCTTGTGTTCTTCATCGCTCGACGATTTTCCTGCACTCCCGAATTGGTTCTGCACTCGTCCGGACGCTTTCGCTGGAGAAGGTCGCCCTGCTCAGCGTGCTAAAATCGAAACGACTTCATGCACCCGATCTACCGTTCATTCCGGAAAATTTCATGACGACCTACTCTGCCGCAGATACGTCTTTTGATCAACTGAGGAGCAAGATTCAGAAACGCCAGGCGCGCGTTGGCATTATCGGCCTGGGTTATGTTGGGCTTCCGCTCGCGTTGCTCTACAGCGAACAGAAGTTCCAGGTGACCGGCTTTGACATTGACGCGCGCAAGGTGGAAACGCTAGCCAAAGGCGGTTCTTACATCTACCGCATCGCCGCGGAAGAGATCCAGGCAGCCAAAGCGCAGGGCTTTTCCGCTACTTCCGATTATTCGCTGATCGGCACGATGGACGCCATCATCATCTGTGTTCCCACCCCGCTCAACGAATACCACGAACCTGACCTTAGCTACATCACCGGGACAACGCATTCGATCGCTCCCCACCTCCGCGCCGGGCAATTGGTTGTACTCGAGAGTACAACCTATCCGGGCACCACGGAAGAAGTCATGGTGCCGATCCTCGAGAAGGAGAACAAGGCCGGGCTAAAAGCTGCTCGCGATGGATCTCCCGCGGGCAACGAGTTCTTGGTCGCATTTTCTCCAGAGCGTGAGGATCCGGGGAACACCACCGTGGCGCGCCGCGACATTCCCAAGGTGGTTGGCGGACTGAATGGGCAGGCTTCGGAACTGGCATGCGCACTCTACGGCGCGATTTTCAATCGCACCGTTCCCGTGTCCTCCCCCGCGGCCGCGGAAATGACCAAGCTGCTTGAAAACATCTATCGCTGCGTCAACATCGCTCTGGTCAACGAACTCAAACTGCTCTGCCTCCGCATGAACCTGGACATCTGGGAAGTCATCGGAGCCGCCTCCACCAAGCCCTTTGGATTTCATCCTTTCTACCCCGGTCCGGGTCTGGGCGGGCATTGTATTCCGATCGATCCCTTCTATCTCTCATGGAAAGCGAAGGAATTCGATTTCCGCACTCGCTTTATCGAGCTTGCGGGAGAAATTAACAACAACATGCCGTACCACGTTCTTTCCTCCGTCGGCGGCGCCCTGAACCGTCACAAGAAGTCAGTGAATGGCGCTCGCGTCCTCGTCTTGGGAGTGGCCTACAAAAAAGATATCGACGATCTGCGCGAGTCTCCTGCCCTCACGATCATCGAACTCCTGCAGAAAGACGGCGCTCAGGTCAGCTATCACGATCCCTACTTCCCCATCATTGGAAGAGGAAGAAAATATGACCTGCAGATGAAGTGCGCCGAGTTGAAGGATGTGGCGCAATACGATTGTGTCGTCATCGTCACCGACCACTCTGACTACGACTATGGCCGCATCGTCCAGGAAGCTCAACTCGTGGTGGATACCCGCAACGCCACTCGAGGAATCCAGAGTAGCAAGATTGTGCACTGCTAGCAGCCGGCAGACTCGGGAGGAACTCATCCAGTTTGTTTAACGGCTAAGGCAACGACAGGAAATCTCTTTACTGCATGGTGTACTTTCTTGCATACCTGTAACCTTGGCGCACTACAATCGCCGCTTCTTAACCGTAAATCAATGAAATATAAAGCGTTGCGACCTTATCTTCTTTCTCACGAATGGCCTCTGCCGTGCATCCTTGCAACGGAGATAGTAGACTTTGTACGGAACCCTGACATCGCAGGTTCTCAGAGTTCGAAGAAGTCAGGGAAGACTTTTACAGTGCGATCCGTGTTCTCAACACTGAACGATCAGAACTGATTATGGCGTCGATGTCTCCTGAGTTAAACCTGTTCTCGTCGCTCCCGAAGTGGAGAATGCCTTGGTCCGAGTTTTTTCTCAGCTATGGAACCCAAGCTGTGGCCATCGCGATCCTCATATGGATCCCGGTTCTGCATCCGGAGATTCTTGAAGCGCCCAAGCATGACTATCATGCGATCGAACTGGTCCCGACTCCTGTACCGATCAATCATGCGCCGCAGCGGCAGCTTCCGAGACCAGTCGTCGTGGCGAAGCTTGATCCGCCGCCAGCCGCCCTTCATCTTGCCGCTCCGCGGCCGCAGCCTAAGCCAAGAGTCGTCGAGGATGCGCCTGCTCCGGAAGTAAAGATCGCGGAGAAGAAGCTCGATTTGCCGCCAACCTCAGCGCCCGTGGTTCCCAAACAGGGCGTGAAGACCAACGTATTCTCGACCGGCAGTTCGGCGCCACAGACGATTGAGCGCCCCGCTGCGCAAGTGCAGACGGGCGGCTTCGGCGATCCCAATGGCATCCCGGCCAAGGCAAGTCAAGGAAGGGCAGTGAACATTGCGCAGGCCGGCGGTTTTGACATGCCCACCGGGCCCGGTTATGGCAACGGCACAGGCGGCGCCCACGGCGCTCGCGGCGTGGTGGCCAGCACTGGATTCGGTGGTGGCGTGGCAACCCAGCCAACGCACGGCTCGCGGGGAACGGTCCAGCAGGCTGGCTTCGGCGACGCTGACATACCCGCCCCTCCGACGGTTCAATCGCGGCCCGCACAGGCTGCGGCGGCGAAAATGGTGCCGGCGGAAATCCTTTCCAAGCCAACTCCCATCTACACCGAGGAGGCCCGCTCCAAACACATTGAGGGCGAAGTCCTTCTCGAAGTAGTCCTTGAAGCCACGGGCAAAATACGCGTGCTCAAGGTCGTTCGCGGGCTCGGGCACGGTCTGGACGACGCCGCCGTACGCGCCGCCGAACAGATTCGCTTCAAGCCGGCACTGCGTGACGGTCAGCCGTCTGATTCGACAGCTGTCCTGCACATTATTTTCCAGATAGCGTGATCCACTCCCAGAAGGTTCTTATGCGAATAGTCAGTTCGGGCTCGGCGTTGGCGCTCATCGCATTGGCGTGCGCCTTTCCGCTCACGGCACAGGATTCTCCGTCTTCCACCGCTGCACAGCCGTCTGTGACCACCACTTCGGCGCCGTCCGTCCCGCCCGCGCAGAGCCCGGCGTCGCCCCCTCCGGCCGTCACGCTGAACGAAGTGCTCGATCGAGTGGTGCAGAGAGAACACTTCTTCATGGCTCAGATCCGCCACATGCATCCCATGGTCGAAACCTATCTGCAAGACCTCCGGAACGACAGCGCCGGAAACTCGGTTCCGGTGAAGGACGCATATTTCCTTGGACGCCTCGATATGTCCGACGGGCCTGATGACGTTTCGTTCATAGGCCAGCCCGGGTTCGGGCATCGCATGCTCACCAAACTGACCGGCGTCTATTCCCTGCATTTCCTTCCCATGGGATTTGTGCAGATGATCGTGCTTGATTCGGATTTCCAGAAACGAAATTACAACTTCACTTTCGTGCGCCGAGAGTTCCTGGGAGAGGTTCGCTGCCTGGTAATCGACGTTCAGCCTAAGGAAGGCCAGAAGGTCGCACGTTTCATGGGCAGGATCTGGGTCGAAGACCAGGATTACAACATCGTTCGCTTCAACGGAAGCTATTACCCGCAACCCAGAACTAATTTCTTCTTCCACTTCGACAGCTGGCGCCTCAATCTGCGCCCGGGTACATGGCTCCCGGCCTACGTCTACTCCGAAGAATCCAACCTCAAGACAGGTCTGAGCAGAAGCTTGCACTTCAAGGGACAAACTCGGCTCTGGGGCTATGACCTGAAGGGCCTGGGCAAGAGTGAAGAGTTTACTCAGATTCTGGTCGATTCGCCGCAGTCCGTGAAAGATCAAAGTGATGCCGCCGCCGATGCAAGTCCCGTCGTCGCAGAGCGCATGTGGGAGAAACAGGCTGAAGACAATGCGGTCGAGCGGCTTACAAAGATCGGTCTGCTAGCGCCTCCTGGAGACGTGGACAAGGTCCTGGCCACGGTCGTCAACAATCTGCTCGTGACTAACAACATCGATCTGCAAGGCGATATTCGTTGCCGCGTTCTGCTAACTTCACCTCTGGAATCTTTTACCATCGGTCACACGATCGTCGTCAGCCGCGGTCTGCTCGACGTTCTACCCGACGAAGCCTCGCTCGCGATGGTTCTGGCGCATGAACTCGCTCATATTGTCCTGGGGCATCGCCTTGACACGAAACTCGCCTTCAACGACAGAATGTTCTTTCCCGACGAAAACTCCTTCCAGCGTCTGGACTTCAGGCACAAGCCGGCGGAAGAGGAAGCCGCCGATGCGAAAGCCCTCGAGCTTCTGAAGAGCTCTCCTTACAAGGACAAATTGGGCAACGCTGGATTATTTCTGAAGGCCCTGCAGGAACGGGCTCCTGACCTGCCCAACCTCATCGAGTCGCACTTGGGAAATAGTATCGCCGAGGGCAAGAGCGTCCGCATGTCGACCCTGCTCGCGCAGGCCCCCGCGCTCGACGAAAAGCGCCTCGACCAGATTGCTGCCCTGCCACTCGGTGGCCGTATCAAAGTTGACCCATGGAGCGACCAGATCGAACTCTCCAAAGCGAAGGCCGTGGCCTTAACATCAGTACGCGAGAAGATGGAGTTTGAACTCACACCGTTCTTCCCTTATCTCACCCGCTTGTCGACCGGTAGCACTGAGAAGATGGCGCTCACGACAACGACGCCCACATCAGCGCCGTCTACGCCAGAGCAAAAATAGGTGGTAGGGAAAATACGGAGAGAAAAGAGTTCCCATAACCGAAAACGGAAGAGGCAGGATTTTGGAGTAATGGATTCAGAAGGTTCGCCGCAACCGGGCGACCTTCGCCAACGTAATCACGACTTGCTCCATCTCCCCAATTTACTGAATCGAGCTGCCCACTTGGGAAAATACGTTGTTGGCGTTCGACCCGATGAGACGAATTGTGCCAACGACGATTACCAGAATCACAGCCAACATGACTGCATATTCTGCAATGTCCTGACCACGCTCATCGTTCCAAAGATGCTGTAGTAGTTGTGCCACCAAGCTATCCTCTTTCTTCCGTTTGACTCACCCCAGCCCGCCCGCTAACACGAGCGAGAATTCTGCCACCCGGCGAGGGCTCGCAAAACTTGTCCTGTTGAAAAAAATCATAGTCCTCTGGCCTTCCCCCGCCAATAGCACAAAAGTGCCACAATGGACTTCGAGGCTATATCCCGCCCAATGAATCAGATAAGGGAATCCCGAAAGGCCAATGAGCATTGGAATAACGATCTCTCAAAGCATCGGCTACGTTGGCCCCACGAGTGCATACAATCTGGAACCCCTCCGATGACGAGTGTTTCGATTCCCCTTCCGACTTCTTTTTCGAGTTTCTCTCTACGGCGCTTTAGGAATCACGACCGCCGTTACACTGTAGCGCGGCACTTCTACAGTGAAGGTGGGCCCCAGGTTCTCGATTGGTTCTTCCGTGATAGTTTTGCCCGAATCAATCGTGAGTTTTCCGTAATCGTAGCGTGTTCCCTTTTTCGCGAAGGTATAGCCGTTCACTGAAACCGTGGCCGTAACAGATCGAGAGAAGTCCTTGTTGATGAATAGCAGACCCAGCCCTCCATCCCTGCGCTTCACGGCGTAAGCTACCAGGTTGTCCATCTCCGAGGTAGCTCCAATAAATGTATCCCCCGGCAGCGCTACCTGATGAAGCAGCTTGATGCCATAGTATGCGGGCTGCGGTTGGTTTTTTTCGTCGAGAAAACTCGGACTCAACGCATGGGTGGGTGACCACACCACTGTGTATGCGCCCGTCTCAAGAAGCCTGGCCATTGCATCGGCAGAAAACAGCGCGGTGGCGGCCGGGTTCTTCGCAGGCAGCCACCCCGCTATTCCCAGACTCGTAATCGCCAGCTGTGGTTGATGGCCGCTGGGACAGAACTTCTTGTACTTTTCCACCAGATCGTGAGCCAAAAGGCTGAAGTCATACTGCAGTCCGTTTCCGCCCGGAATATACTTCATCGGATCCATCGGATCCCGGGCCAGCGTGAGCAGATCTTGCTCGTCCACATTATCAACGAAAGTCGGTTCGGCGCCTTTGCCCTCCCAGAACGCGGCGGCGCTGAAATCCATGCTAGCGCATGCAACTTTCAACACGCCGGCGTTCCAGTTTTTCCCGCGCTGGTCGGCGTCGTTTGCGACCGGCGGCTGGATGACAAACGCGCCCACCAAGATCTTCGGGTCAACCGCCTTCATTGCTTTCGCATACTCCACGACCGCTGCTCCATAGACCGCCGGACCGACTTTGGAGTCGGACTGACGACGGCCCCAGTCCCTCGATGAACTGACTTTCCCATCGTGCAGGTCCGGCTCGGGCGAGGCGGCCTCGCCGTATTTGCCGGTAGTGTCCGCGTCGGACCCGGTGGTGTGCCCCTGTCCGTAATAACCGTTGTTCCAAGGCTCGTTGCCGATGGTCCACAACATGATGCCCAACGGCGCCGGATGAGCAATCCTTAACTGGTTGTAACCGTCGTCCGCAGGCAGCGGACTGGCACCGCGCAGGCTTGCCCAATAACCAACTGTCTTCCAATCATTGCCCTTCGAGTCCTTACCGATCGCTTGTGTGTTCGACGGGCTTCCATTAGCATAGGCCACCCATGCAGCCGCTTCTGCCGGTTCGCCCCCGCCAGTGCCTTCCCTATTTGTGCCATAGTTGACGGAGACAATCGCCGTTCCCAGTTTGTCGATGACAGGTACAACCGCGGGGAACATTTTCTCGCGCGGGAAAGCCGGCGCTCGGTCGTTCGTGTAAGGGTTTGTGATTGTGCCTGTGGACCAGTGGTAAAGCGCATCAATGCCGCCATTGCCGGGAAAACGGAGGTTCGTAATTCCTGCATCCTGAAGCAACTGGATCGTAGCAGAATCGTACGCGTTGGCATCCCAACGGTCCGCGGCTATCCCGATCGAAGTTGTATAGAGAATTGCTTTCGCTTGGGCTGGGTCGACCGTCACCTTGGTCTTCAGCTGAGCGTGAACCGGACTCGCTGCTAACAGCAGAGCCATCCCTGCAAGTGCACAGGAAACATTTCGCAAGAGTACTCCGCCGCTCGTCCCTTGCCTACCACCGACACAGGAACATCTCATCATCTACGCTCCAGGGAACCGAACATGAAAAACGGTGAGAATTATACCGCCGTGGATGAGGATGACAACCGCAAGAATGATCTTGGGCGAACCGGCCGTTCCCGAAAATGATGGCCCGACGCCGAGAGCGGTCGTCTCGTTCAAGCGATGCTTTTCAGAGGCAACGCCTGATTCACCGCAAACAGCGCCAGTTCCAGCCGGGTCGAGACCCCAAGCTTGTCGAAGATGTTGCTCAGGTGGTGCTTGACGGTGTCTTCACTGATTTTGAAATATTCCGCAATCTCCTTGTTGGAGTATCCGGCCACGACGGCCGACACGATTTCGAGTTCTCGTGGCGTAAGTCCGAATTTCTTCTGCCGCGCCTCATCGTGCGACGACTGCATCAGAGTCCGCAAATACTGGACCAGATTCGACACGCTCTCCCGTCCCACCCAATACTCACCCGCCATCACCGTGTGAATCGCCTTTAACAATAATTGCGTGGCGGAATCTTTCAGCACCACGCCGCGGGCGCCAAGTTGCAGCGCTTCCACGATCTGGCTCTTCTCGGCTGCGGCCGTCAGCAGAATCACTCGTACCGGAGTAGCGTTCGCCGGAACACTCAGGTCGCGCAACGCCTCAAGCCCCGGATGTTTGGGCATCGCCAGGTCCAGCAGGAGGATGTCCGGTTTCAGCTGCCGCGCCAGCTTTACCGCTTCAGCGCCGTCCGACGCCTCTCCGAGGACCTTCAAGCCATCCTCGGCTTCCAGCAAACGCCGCAAACCATCGCGGAAGATAGGATGGTCATCGGCAATCACAAGACGAACCGGCTGCGCTTTTCTAAAATTCATGAGGCACTTCCCCGCTCCGAGGCACTGTCACTTCCAGTCGCGCTCCCTGTCCGGGATTTGATTCTACCGTGAGTTGGCCCGCAATCAAACGCACTCGCTCCTTTATTATCGTCGGCCCTTTGCCGGCCTCTTCCAGCTGATCCTGATTAAACCGGCCACCAAATGAAAATCCTTTGCCGTCATCTTCGATGGTGAGGTTCCATCTTTGCTCATTGGCGCCGAGCCGCACCAGGGCGTGGCGCGCTCCACTGTGCTTCCTAACGTTCACCAATCCTTCCTGCACAATGCGGAGGACTTCGCGGCACACGCGTTGCGGCATATCCAGGTCTTCAAGGTCGGTTACAAATCGGGCACTAATTCCAGTCTCGCGTTGAAACCGTTCGACAGTGTCGGTTAAGACCCCGAGCAACCGTTGCGCGTCCACATCGATCGCTTTCATTTGCTGCATCAGTTCCCGCAGCTTCAGCACTTCCTCACGCAGCAACCCCTGGATTCGACCCAGTTCGCTGCCGATCGGCTTATCGGCTTCGGCCTGCCGCCGCAACACATCAACCTGCATCTCAACTGCAATCAGAGACTGCACCGCGCCGTCGTGCAACTCTCGCGCAAAGCGAGCGCGCTCGGCAGCTCCCGCGCGGCGTCGCAGCCGGTGCAAAAGGTACACGTTGTAGACCGCCGGACCGACCTGATGCACAAGATCGAGCAAGAAGCGCAGTTCCTCTTGCTTCTCGCCCCTCCATGATGGGTCAAAGATAAATACGCGGCCGCGCCATTCGCTGCCGAACAAAAACGCAACGGTGATCACGGAGCCGAATTTCTGCACTTCTCGCAGTTGCGAAATCGCCGCAAGATTCGCCACGGGAATCTGATTGCCGTTCGAATCCAGGGCGAGCGTTTTCCAGACATCACCATCGGACGAGGCGTAACAAACGTCTCCCGGAAAATCATCCAGATATGTTTTCGCGTCCCGCGGACCGGATTCCAACCAGCGGAATTCGGCCGTAGGACCACCGTTCGATGCATCCAGCGTTCCCACAAATACGCGGTGGCTGTGCGATTCTTGCGAAGCCACCACCAATCGCGACGCCCCATACATCGAAATCGCTTCGTCAAAAATCTGTTGCATGGTCCCGGTCAGGCCGGCCTCAACTCGTATCCTCGACAACGTCCCCGTGATCACTGCTTTCTCTGCTCGCAGATGTTTTTGCTGTTCCGCCAGATAGCCAAGCAGCAAGCCCATCACAACCAGATAGACCGACAACATGAACAGGCGCTTGGGTTCGAACTCGTCGACATTCACTCTCAATCCGGCAAAGGCTGGCCATGGCAGCGAACCTCCAGGGCCGACCCAGAAATGGATCAACGTGAAGCTCTCTACCCATAGCAGTGCGACCTCCGCCGACGCGGTGGCGAGCGTCTCCCAGAGCCCCCAGCGGTACGCCGCGGCTGCCAACACGAACACGAAAAACAGGAAGAATGGGCTCCTCGGCCCTTCGGCAAAAATGGAAATGACGGCAGGCCAGACCACGTCCCCGGCATGCACCATGAGGCGAAATGCGGCTGTGGACTTTTGCCTACGACGCAACAGCATCACGATGAGAATGCTGTTCGCCAGGTAAAAGACGAAGAGGCCATACGCGGCCCACGAATGACCCAATTCCGTAGGGTCCATCCGAATCGCAACCAGGGCGGAAGCGGCCAGAAACACGCGCGCGGTCGCCAGCCACCGCTCAATCCGGCGCGTTTCGCCCGGATCGGCAGGAATTCTCAGTCTCCAGGAATGTCGGTAGCGTTCAGCCAGCGGAAACAATCGAGTCAATCTCCACGAATGTGGCGGCTATGCTGGATATCATTGAATAAGAAAAGCTTACGGGAAGCAAGACAAGGCTGTGTACTGAACCAGCACACCCCAGTTCTGCGTGGTTTGTCTGCCGTTAGGTTACTACAGTAACCACCGTAGTTCCCGAGCCCCGTCTAGAATGGTTGCCGAGGCTCTGTCTTGAGTAAGCGTTCCCAAGTCTGGATGGGCTCGGTGCTGGCGGTTCTGGCGACGTTCGTCGTGGCAGCGCTCGTTCTGCCCCAATCCTTTCGGCTCACCGCATTCTGCGATATCGCTGAGACACTATTGTTGATTTCCGGGGTCGCTTCGTTCCTCCCACTGGCACTCCGCTCTCAGGGCCGCATGCGGCTATTCTGGTCGCTCATCATCCTCGGCGTCAGTTTTTGGCTCTGCTATCAACTGTTTTGGGTTTACTACGAAATCATCTTGCGCAGCGAGGTGCCGGACATTTTCGTGGGTGACGTCGTATTGTTCCTGAACATTGTTCCGCTGATGGCCGCTCTGGCGCTGCGTCCACACGTGCCGCGGGATGAATACGCGGCGCGTTTGGGGCGTCTCGATTTTATCCTCTTGCTCATCTGGTGGTTTTATCTTTACGTCCTGATCGTCATCCCCTGGGAATACGTGACGCCCAACCTGCCTGCTTATGACCGCAATTTCAACTCGCTCTATCTAGTTGAGAAGGTCGCTTTTCTGTTAGGCCTGGTGGCATGCTGGATCGGCAGCAAAGGTCGCTGGAAGAGTCTCTACGCCAGTCTTTTCGGCATGAGTTTCTTTTACTCCGCCAGTTCCGCTCTTGCGAATTGGGCCATCGCAAGGAACCTCTACTACAGCGGAAGCCTGTACGACATTCCTTTGGCAATTGCGATGGCCTGGCTCACCTGGATTGGCCTGCGTACGGCTGCGGAAGCGCCGCAAGCCGACGCTCGCGAAGTGTCCACCGTCTACGGAGTCTGGGTTGCCCGCTGCGGAATGATTGCGGTGTTTTCTTTGCCCTTGTTCGCCGCCTGGGCCATCTCCGATGGGGAGCTCCCCGTTCACATTCGGGTATTTCGACTCTCCCTGACTCTGGTGGCTGCCTTCTTCATGGGAGTGATGGTATTCATCCGCCAGCATTTCCTCGACAACGAACTCACCCACTTGCTGAACCATTCGCGGGAGTCCGTTGACAACTTGCATCGGTTGCAGGCGCAGATCCTTCAGTCCGAGAAACTGGCTTCCATCGGACAACTGGTCGGGGGCGCTGCGCACGAACTCAATAATCCGATCACCGCGATGCTCGGCTACTCCGATTTGCTCCTCAGTACGCCGCTCACAGGAAAGCAGGAGCCCCTCGCCACAAAGATTGGCCAATACGTCCGGCGCACCAAGTCCCTGGTTGCCAGCCTCATCAGCTTTGCCCGGCAGGCGCCGGCCCCAAAAACGCCCGTCGACCTCAACACTCTGGCCAGGACTGCTGTGAAGCTCACCCAACCTCAATGGGAGAATCTCAAGATCGAAGTGCGCTCGCACTTCGATGCTGAACTCCCCAAGGTTTTGGGCGATTCCAATCAGCTGCTGCAGGTATGCCTGCAATCAGTCGGCAATTGCCTGCACGCCATGAGCGAACGCGGAGGCAAGGTGCTCACCGTGAGCACGGTGCGAGAACCGGGGGCTTCGGTGCTATGCATTGCGACGGAACCTGTTGCCTCTAGCCAGCCTGGTGTGGACCCAACATCTGCGACGGCCCTGCAGGACGGCCTTGGATTGAGCGCATGTCAGGGCATTCTGCAAGAACACCGCGGTTTAATTTCGCGCGAACTGCGCCAGGACGGCGCAATTTTACTTCGCGTCGAACTTCCCTCCGCCGAACCCACCCCAGTCAAATCAAGAGAAAAGGAATCTACCGTTCCGGTGCTGTGGCAATCTCGACCGTTCGCTTGAGTT
>Ga0335083_10008756_pt1 | contig 12332 bp, 12 predicted proteins | sample Lox_Sample_42_FD_206716 | JGI IMG/M metagenome (GOLD analysis project Ga0335083, IMG submission 206716) | Soil microbial communities from Loxahatchee National Wildlife Refuge, Florida, United States - Lox_Sample_4.2 | ecosystem: Environmental > Terrestrial > Soil > Wetlands | place: USA... | reverse complement strand
GTCGCGGAGGGTCTCGTCGATGACCCGCTCGGCCGGCTTGTAGGGCGGCCCGAAGACGGTGCGCGTCTCGGCGGCCAGGTGGACGTGCAGCGTGCTGCGCACCTTGCGGGCCAGGATGGCGTCCGGGGTGCCCTGCTCGGCCCGGGCCAGCGCGGTGAGGTCGATCGGCTCGCCGACGCGGAACTGGGCGCGCCGGTAGTTGCGGAAGAAGGCGAGCACGGAGTGGAGGAAGCCGGGGGCCTCCGGGCTCCCGAAGACGTAGTCCGCCCAGGCCGGCTTGAGCCGGACGTTCCACTTCTCCCACACGAAGAGCTCGGGGACGAGGAACACCGGCCGCTCCGACCTCCGGGCCAGGGCGACCAGCGCCGGGAAGGGATCGTCGCGGCCGGGGCGGCCGAGGGCCCGGAAGAGCGCCGTGGACTGGAGAAAGACGAGGGTGGTGCCCCCCTTGCGCTGGGCGTAGGCCAGGCGCAGGGCCGAGCTGCCCCTCTGGGCGGCGCGCCGGAAGGGGCGCACCAGCCAGGGCCGGAGATTCACCACCGCCCGGAGCGGCGGCAAGCCGCGCATCACCAGCGCCCAGGCCAGGTAGAGGAAGTTCACCCAGGAGCTGGTGCGCTGGACGTGCACCACCGTCCCCCGCTCGGAGAGATGGCGCAGCTCGCTCTCCGCCTCGGGCGGGAAGCGCACCTGGGTGAAGTAGCGGCGCGCCAGCCAGCGGCCGATGGGCCCGAACTCCCGCCGGAGCGCGTCGTCGACCCTCGCGTCGCTTGGGGCCAGGGCGGTCTGCATGGGCGGCGGTTCCCGGGCGTTTTACATGTTCTCCGGCGTGGGAATGCCGAGGAGTGCCAGGCCGACCCGGAGGACGATGCGCACCGCGTCAGCCAGCGCCAGTCGTGCGCCGCGCGTCCGGGCGTCGTCCTCGACGAGCACCCGCTTGCTCCGGTCCTGGTTGCCGAGGGTGTAGAAGCGGCTGAACGCGGACGCCACCTCGAGCAGGTGGGTGGCGACGAAGGAGGGCTCGTCCGCCTCCAGGGCGGAGCGGACGGCGCGCGGGAAGAGCGCCAGCGTGCGGAGCAGCACCTGCTCCTCGGGGAGGACGAGGGCCGATGCGTCCACCTCGGCCGGTGTCTCGCCGGCGCGGACGAGCAAGCTGCAGGCGCGGGCGTGCGCGTACTGGAGATAAGGGCCGGTGTGGCCCTCGAAGCTGAGGACCTCCTCCCAGTCGAAGGTGTAGTCCGTGTTCCGGCGGTTCCGGAGGTCGGCGAAGACGATGGCCCCCAGGCCGACCTGCTCGGCCAGCGTCTCCGGGTCGTCGCTGTGGATGCGGCCGGAAGCCTGGTTCTCGAGCACCTTGTCCAGCGCGCGGGCCCGCGCCTCGTCGAGCACGTCGGTGAGCAGCACCAGCTGACCCTTGCGGGTGGACATCCCGGAGATGCGGCCAAAGGCCACGTGCTGGCAGCGAGCGGCCCAGGGCTTCCCCATCGCCTCGAGCACCCGGAAGACCTGGGCGAAGTGGAGCGCCTGGTCGCGGGCCACGACGTAGAGCGAGCGGTCGAAGTGGAAGCGCTCGAAGCGGTCCTCGGCGGCGGCCAGGTCCCGGGTGACGTAGAGCGTGGTCCCGTCGCTCTTCTTGAGGAGGATGGGCGGCTCGTTCTCGCCGTAAGGGAGGTCGACCACCAGCGCCCCCTCGCTCTCCTTGACTCCCACGGTGCGGGCGATCTCCTCGATCACCTTCTCCATCCGGCCCTGGTAGCGGCTCTCGCCCTCCACGTGCTCGAAGCGGATGCCCAGCCGCTGGTAGATGGGCTCGAACCCGGCCAGGGAGGTGTCCCGGAACTCCTTCCACACTCGGAGGGCCTCGTCATCGCCCTCCTCCATGCGGCGGAAGAAGTCGCGGGCCTGGGCGTCGAAGGCCGGGTCGGCCTCGGCCCGCTGGTTGGCCTTGACGTAGACGTCGACCAGGTGGGCCATGTCACCGCGGCGCGCCGGGTCGCCGAAGGCGGCGAAGCCGACGGCCACCAGCCCGAACTGCTTGCCCCAGTCGCCGAGGTAGTTGATGCCCTCCACCCGCCAGCCGAGGTGGCGGTAGAGATTGGCCAGGGCGTGGCCGAGCACGGTGGTGCGGATGTGGTGGTAGGCGATGGGCTTGGCGATGTTCGGGGAGCTGTAGTCGATGACCACCGTCCGGCCCGCGCCGGAGCGGTCGGAGGCGTAGCTCGGTCCGGCGGAGCGGATCTCGGCCAGCACCTGGGCGGCGAAGGGGAGGGGCTGGAAGCGGGCGTTCACGTACGGGCCGGCCGCGGCCAGGGTCATCCCGGCCAGGGCCACGCGCGAGGCGAGATCGGCGGCGATGGCCGGCGGAGCCCGGCGCAGGGTGCGGGCGAGGCTGAAGGTGGGGAAGGCGAGGTCGCCGTGCGCCGGGTCGGCCGGCTTGACCAGCGCCAGGACCTCCTCGACGGGAAGGCCGAGCGCCCGGGCGATGCCCTCGGCGAAGGAGCGGCTGAGCTGGTCGTGGACGCTCAAGGGGGCCCGGCGTCCGCGGCGCCCCGTCGCTTGAGCAGCCCCGCCTTGTCGACGAAGAAGGGCTCGGGCAGGAGCGCCTCCACCTTCTCCCGGAACCCCTGGACGCCGAAGCCGCTCTCGGCCAGGGCCTCCACCGCCGCGGTCTGGACCCGCCGGGCGGTGTCCGGGGCGGTGAGGAGCTGGAGCATCGGCTCGCGGGCCGGGGCGTGCGCGGCGGGCCCGAGCGCGCGGAGGGCGGCGATCTTCACGTCGTCGGCCATGTCCTCGAGGAAGGGCAGGGCCGCCGGCGCGATGCGCGCGTCGTCCTTCGCGGTGAGCCAGCCGAGGAGGACGAGCTTCTTCTCCGGATCCCGGGTGTAGGCGTGGGCCAGGGTGCGGAGCTGCTCGACCAGGAGCCCCACCACCTCCGGCTCGGGCAGGAGCGCCTCCAGGAGGCGGACCGCCCAGCTGCTGGCATGGTCCGTCCGGCCGAGGAAGGCGGTGATGGTCGGCACCGCCGCCGCCCCGCGGGCGCGGATGAGCTCGAAGGTCTGCTCCTTCTCGTCGGCGTCGGTGGTCTGGGGCTCGACGGTGACGGTGAAGCGGGAGAGGAGGACCATCACCGCCTCGGGGAATTGCATCTCCCCGAGCTGCTGAATGGCCTTCTGGCGGGCCACCGGGTCGCCGTACTTCTGCGTCACCTTGGCCTTGAGCTTGAGAGCCTTGGCGGGGCCCTTGCCCCCGAGGAAGTCCAGGATGCCCATGGCGCCTTTCGTCAGGACCCGAGGTAGTTGAGCGCCACCTCCCGCCGCTGCGGCCGGGCGCGGTGCTCGAAGAGATAGATGCCCTGCCAGGTGCCGAGCTGGAGCCGCCCGGCCAGGACGGGGATGGAGAGGTGGGTCTGGGTCAGCGCGGCCCGGACGTGGGCGGACATGTCGTCCGGGCCCTCGGCGGTGTGGCGGAAGAGCGGATCGCCATCCGGCACGAGCCGGCTCAGGAACCGGTCCAGGTCGGCGCACACCTCCGGGTCGGCGTTCTCCTGGATGAGCAGGCTGGCCGAGGTGTGCCGGCAGAAGAGGGTGAGCAGGCCCTCGGCGCCCGAGCCGGCCAGGGTGGCCAGCCAGTCGGTGACCCGGGTGGTGATGGGCAGAAGGCCGCGGCCCGGGCTGTGGAGGACGAGGGTGTGCGAGAGGCTGCGCATGGGAACGGGCCGGCGGCCTTCTACCGCGTTGCCCCGGTGAGATGGAACAGGAGGGGCGGGCGCGGCCTCACAGCCGGACGCCGGCGCGCACGTCTCCGCGGTAGGCGGTGCGCAGCGCCTCGGCGGCGGCCTTGGCCTCGGCGCCGGGCCGCTCAGGGACGAGGACGCGCAGCTCGAGATAGAGGTCGCCCCGCCCGCTGCCCTTCAGCGCCGGGACGCCCTGGCCCTTGAGGCGCAGCTTGCGGCCGGCCTGGCTGCCCTCGGGCACGCGCACAGTCACCTCGCCGCCGAAGGTGGGGACCCGCACGTCGGCGCCGAACATCGCCTCCGGGACGGTCACCGGAAGCTCCATGGTCAGGTCGTCGCCATCGCGGCGGACGAGCGGATGCGGCTCCACCTCCACTTCCAGATAGAGGTCCCCGGGCGGGCCGCTGCGGGTGCCGGCCGCCCCCTGACCGGGGAGCCGCACCTGGGAGCCGTTCTGGACGCCGGGGGGAATCTTCACCGTCACCCGGGCCGTCTCCTCCACGACGCCCGTGCCGCCGCACGTGTCGCAGGGAGGCGCCACCTTCCCGGTGCCGTCGCAGGTGGGACAAGGGGTGGAGAGCGAGAGCGGCCCGCGGCCCTGCTTCAGGCGGCCGGACCCGTTGCAGGTCGGACAGGTCCTCGGCTTTCCGACGTGGCCGGTGCCGTGACACTTCTTGCACTCCACCGGGCGCCGGACGGCGAGGACGCGCTCGGTGCCGGCCACCACCTCGCGGAGCGTCACCCGGACCCGGCTGTGGAGGTCCTCGCCGCGCAGAGGTCCCTCGGCGCGCGCCCGGAACGGGCCGTCGTCGCCGCTGCGGCCGAAGATGTCTCCGAAGATGTCCCCCAGGTCGAAATCGGCGAAGCCGCCGCCCCGCCCGGCGCTCTGAGCAGCCGCCTGGTCGCGGTAGGCGCGGTAGGCCTCCGCCTTCTTCGGGTCGAAGCCCATCCGCGCCGCGTCCTCGCCGAACTCGTCGTAGAGTGCCCGCTTCTTGGGGTCGGAGAGGACTTCGAAGGCAGCGGAGACCTGCTTGAACTTCTCCTCGGCGGCCTTGTTCCCCGGGTTGACGTCCGGGTGGTGCTTCCTGGCCAGCTTGCGGTACGCCTTCTTGATCTCCTCCGGGCTCGCCGTCCGGGCGACGCCCAGGACTCGGTAGTAGTCTTCCGCCATGGGCTCCCTGTCCGGGCAGCTTAACCGCCCGCACCGTCCGCGCCAGCGCCGGCTGCGCCGGCCTCCCTCCCTGACCTGGGCGTGGGCTCTGACCGCGCTCCTCGGTCTGCGCGCCGGCGCCGCGGACCAGGTCCTGGATCGGGTGGTGGCCCAGGTGGACGGCCAGGTGATCACCCTCAGCGATCTCCGCTTCGAGGCGCGGGTGGCGATGGTGGACCGCGGCGGGGCCTCGCTCCTTGACGTGCCCCTCGATTCGGCGGCGCTCCAGAGCGCCCTCGACCTGACCATTGCCCAGCGCGCGGCGGGCACCGAGGCCGACCGGCTGGGCAGCCTCCAGCTCGAGCCGGCCGAGGTGGAGGCACGGGTGAAGAGCTTCGAGGCGCGCTTCGCCAGCCCGGCGGCCGTGGATGCCTTCCTCCGCGCCAACGGAGGCGACCGGGCTCTCCTCGGCGAGGTGCTCGGCCGGGCGCTTCGGGCGGAGCGCGCCCTGGATGCGCGGGTCCGCCTCCGGGCCCAGGTGACCGAGGTCGACGTGCGGCGCGCCTGGGAGGCGGCCGGGAGCAAGGGCAGCTTCGAGCAGGCGCGCGGGGCGATCCGCGAGGAGCTCGTCCGGGCGCGCTATCAGGCTGCGGCGCGGGAGGAGCTGGCCAAGCTCCGGGCGGCGGCCCAGGTGCGCATCGTGGCGCGGCCGGCGGACCTGGTGGAGGCGCGGTGAGAAAGCTCCAGGAGGACGCCCCGTTCCACGTCCGGCCGATGACCGCGGCCGATCTGCCCCGGGTGCTGGAGATCGAGCAGGTGGCGTTCAAGAACCCCTGGAGCGCCGACCTCCTCCGCCGCGAGCTGGGGCACGACTGGTCGACGATCCTGGTGGCCGAGGAGCCCGGCCCGCGCGGGCAGATGACCCTGCTCGGGTTCGTCATCTTCTGGGTGGTGCACGACGAGCTGCACGTCCTCAACGTGGCCACCGCTCCGGAGCACCGCGGCCGGGGGGTGGCCCGGCTGGTGCTGCAGGCGGCGCTGGACCACGGGCGTCGCAAGCGCTGCACCCTGGCCACCCTCGAGGTGCGGCGGAGCAACGGTGCCGCCCTCGGCCTCTACCGCGACTTCGGCTTCCGGCCGGTGGGAATCCGGCCGAACTACTACATCGACGAGGGCGAGGACGCCATCGTCATGGTCCTCGACCTGTAGATGATGGAGACGAGCGCGGAGCGCGCCCGGTGGTGGGTGGCCCTGGGCGCGGTGGCGGCGGTGCTCGCCGCCGGGCTGGACTCCCCCTCGGGGGGAAGCATCACCGACGAGCGCCTCTACCTCGGGGTGCTGGCCGACCTGCGTCAGCATGCCGCCTGGTTCACCCCCAGCCTGGAGGGCGTCCCGGACTTCACCAAGCCCCCGCTCCTCTACTGGGCCGGCCGGCTCTCGGTGGCGGCGTTCGGCGCCTCGCTTTGGGCGGCGCGGCTGCCGGTGGCCGTCTCGGCACTCCTCCTCGCCCTCACCGCGGCCCGGCTCGGGCGCCGCTGGGGCGGGGAGGCGGCCGCGCTGCGCGCGTTCCTCCTGTGCGGGACGTGCCTGGGAGTGCTCCGCTACGGGCGGCTGTTCATGATGGACATCCCGCTCGCACTGGCGGTGGCGCTGGGCATCGAGGCGGCGCTGGCCGCGGTGGAGCAGGGGCGGCCCTGGCTCCTCCTCGGCGCCGGGCTGGCCGCCGGGGCGGCGGCGCTCCTCAAGGGTCCGGTGGGCCCCTTCCTGGTGCTCGGTGTGTCCACGGTGCTCGTCGTCGCCCGGGCACGCTGGATGCTCCGCTCCCCGGCCGTCCCGGCGGCGCTGGCCGTGGTCGCCCTGGTCGGGCTGCCCTGGTTCGTGGGGATGGCGCTCGTCCACGGGCGACCCTTCGTCGAGCGCTTCCTGCTCGTGGAGCACCTCGGGAAGTTCGGCGTGCCCTGGACCCTCTCCCGGGCTGGCCTGCTGGTCGGCTCGCTGGCCCTGTTCTGCCTCCCCTGGCTGCCGCTCGTCCGGTGGCGGCCGGCGCACGCCTCGCTGCGCCTCCTGGCCGCGGCCTGGGTGGCGGTGGTGCTCGGCGTGTTCCTCGTCCCGGGATACAAGATGCAGCAGTACGTCGTCCCGGCTCTGGTGCCGGTGCTCCTGCTCGCCGCCTGCACGCCGCCCCGGACCGGCGCCTCCCGGACGGTGGCGTTCCTCCTCGGCCTGCTCGGCCTGGCCGCGCTGGCCGTGCTCCGCCTGCCCTTCGGGCTAGAGACGCGCGGGGCGCTGCTCGGCGAGGTGCTCCTCCTCGGCCTGGCCGCGGCTCTCCTCTGGAGGAGGCGCATCGACGCCGGCGCGGTGGCCCTGGCCGGCGCCGCGGTGCTGGCCTTCGCCGTGGTTCTCCCGGCGGTGAATCCGGCCGAGCCACCCGACGTGCCCTGGCCGGAGGCAGGCCGCCGCATCCATGTCTATCGAGACGAGCCGGTCCTGCTGGCCCGTCTCTCCGGCCGGCCGGTCCACCGGGTGACGCACTGGAACCGCATCCTCGAGGAGGCGCGCCCGGGCGACGGGGTGGTGATGCCGGCCTCGGACGTGCCGGCGCTCCCGCCCGAGCTGGCGGTCGCCCTTCGCCCGGTGGCCAGCTGGCCCCGGCTTCGCTCGCCGATCCTTGTGGCCAACCTGTGGCGCGCGCTCCGGACGGGCGACCTCTCGCCGGTGCAGGAGAAGGTCGCGCTGCTCGTCGTCCGTGCGCCGGACGAACGCTGAGCCGGCGCTGCTCGGGAACCCGGACTCAGGCGCTCACCTGCGCCCCGGGCCGCTTGACTCCTGGACTGCGGTAGCTATATCTGCGCCCTTTTTCCGGGGGCTCCGGGCTCGGGTCTGCGGCCGGCCCCGCACCGTCGGAGACCCCGAGGAAAGCCGACACAGGATGCCGACGATTAGCCAGCTCGTCCGGAAGGGACGCGAGAAGCTCAAGATCAAGGGCAAGAGCCCGGCGCTGCGGGAGTCGCCCCAGAAGCGCGGGGTGTGCACGCGCGTCTACACCACCACTCCCAAGAAGCCGAACTCGGCGCTCCGCAAGGTGGCGCGGGTGCGGCTGACCAACGGCATCGAGGTCACCTCCTACATTCCCGGAGTCGGCCACAACCTCCAGGAGCACTCGGTGGTGATGATCCGCGGAGGCCGCGTCAAGGACCTCCCCGGCGTGCGCTACCACATCATCCGCGGCACGCTCGACTCGGTGGGCGTGCAGGGCCGCAAGCAAGGGCGCAGCAAGTACGGCGCCAAGCGACCGAGCTGAAGCGTCCCCCACCCGAGGAAAGCCGGAGCCAGCCCCAGATGCCCCGCCGCCGCGTCGTCGCCAAGCGCAAAATCCTCGCCGATCCGAAGTACCAGGATCGGCTGGTCACCAAGTTCGTCAACGACCTGATGCGCAAGGGCAAGAAGTCCATCGCCGAGCGCGTCTGCTACGGGGCCTTCGCCCTCATCGAGGAGCGGGCCAAGGAAGAGCCTCTGCGCACCTTCAAGAAGGCGCTGGACAACGTCAAGCCGGTGCTGGAGGTGAAGAGCCGGCGGGTGGGCGGGGCCACCTACCAGGTGCCGGTCGAGGTTCGCCAGGACCGCCGCATGGCGCTGGGCATGCGCTGGCTGATCAGCTACGCCAAGGCGCGCGGCGAGAAGACGATGGAGGAGAAGCTGGCCGGGGAGATCATGGACGCCGCCAACAACCGCGGCAACGCGGTGAAGAAGCGCGAGGACACGCACAAGATGGCCGAGGCCAACAAGGCCTTCGCGCACTACCGCTGGTAGGCCCTGAGGGAGTCCCGTCCGGGAAGGCGAGAGCGATGCCCCGCGAGTACCCGCTCGAGCGTTACCGGAACATCGGCATCATGGCCCACATCGATGCCGGCAAGACCACCACCACCGAGCGCATCCTCTATTACGCCGGCGCCATCCACCGGATGGGGGACGTGGACGAGGGGAACACCACCACCGACTGGATGGTGCAGGAGCGCGAGCGGGGGATCACCATCACCTCCGCGGCGATCACCGCCTTCTGGAACCGGGAGGGACAGCGGTACCGGGTCAACATCATCGACACCCCCGGCGTCGGTGGCCACGGCCAGCCCCACCTGTCGGCGACGCTGGGCCTGCTGCCCGATGCCGATGCCTTGCTGATGGTCAGCGACACCAGCCAGGAACTGACCGAGCCGGAGATGTGGTTCATCCAGCGGGCACACCAGATCTGCCCCACCGCGGTACTGGTGGCCACCAAAACAGACCTGTATCCGCGCTGGCGCGACATCGTCAACACCAATGCCGGACACCTGCAGCGCGCCCAGGTGCCGATACCGGTCATCCCGGTCTCATCGCTGTTGCGCACTCACGCCGTCACGCTCAACGACAAAGAACTCAACGAGGAATCCAACTTCCCGTCCATCGTCAAGTTCCTCAGCGAGAAGGTGCTTTCCCGCGAGACCGACCGGGTACGCGATGAAGTACTCGGCGAAATCCGTTCGGCTGCAGAGCATTTGACGATCTCACTGGAGTCAGAGCTGGCAGCTGTCAACGACCCCGACCTGCGTGACCGCCTGGCCGAAGACCTGGAGCGACGCAAGCGCGAAGCATACGACGCGCTGCAACAGACCGCGCTGTGGCAGCAGGTACTCAACGACGGGTTCACCGACCTGAGCAACGATGTCGACCACGACCTGCGGGCACGGTTCCGCACCCTCACCGAGGACATCGAGCGCCAGATCGACGCCTGCGACCCGACCCGGCATTGGGCCGAGATCGGCACCGATGTTGAGAACGCGATCGCCACGGCTGTCGGGGACAACTTCGTGTGGGCCTACAAGCGTGCCGAAGCGTTAGCCGACGACGTAGCTCGCTCGTTCGCCGACGTGGGGCTGGATTCAGTGATGACCCCCGAACTGAGCCAACGCGACATGGGCGCTGACTTCGGTGAGCTCAAGGGGCTGTCCGAATTGGAGTCAAAGCCGGCCGGCAAGGGCCAGAAAGTAGTCAGCGGCTTGCGCGGCTCCTACGGCGGCGTGGTGATGATCGGCATGCTGTCGTCGGTCGCCGGGCTGGGTCTGTTCAACCCGCTGTCGGTCGGGGCCGGGCTGATACTCGGCCGGATGGCCTACCGGGAAGACCGGGAGAATCGCCAGCAGCGGGCGCGCGCCGAGGCCAAGACAAATGTGCGCCGCTTCGTCGATGACGTTTCGTTCGTGGTCGGCAAGGAATCGCGCGATCGCCTCAAGGTGGTTCAGCGCACCCTGCGCGATCACTACCGCGGCATCGCCGACGAGCTGAGTCGGTCGCTGAATGAATCGCTGCAATCCATGGTCACCGCGGCTCACCTGGAAGACGCCGAGTGTGACAATACGGTCCACGAGCTGGAGCGGCAGTTGAACATCCTGGCCCAGGTCACCGACAACGTCGATAAGTTGATGCCGCGGGTGATCGCGGGACGAGCGTGAGCACCAGTGATCAAGTCCGCGCGATTCTGGGCGGAACCATCAAGGCGTATCGGGGTGAGCCGTCCTACAGCCAGCGTCCCGACGTCTTCAACGAACTGGACCGCATCGGCGCGCGCCTGGCCGAGCCGATCCGCATCGCGCTGGCCGGCACGCTGAAGGCCGGAAAGTCCACCCTGCTCAACGCGCTGGTCGGACAGGACATCGCGCCGACCGACGCCACTGAGGCCACCCGGATCGTGACTTTCTTCCGGCACGGGCCGACACCGAAGGTCACCGCCAACCACTGGGGTGGACGGCACTCGAACGTGCCGATCATCCACAACGACGGGCTGACCTTCGACCTGCACGCGCTCAACCCCGCCGACGTCATCGACCTCGCCGTAGAGTGGCCGGCCGAAGAGCTTGTCGAGACCACGGTCATCGACACTCCGGGAACCTCGTCGTTGACGCGCGATGCCTCCGAGCGCACGCTGCAGCTGCTGGTCCCGGTCGACGGCGTACCGCGGGTAGATGCGGTGGTGTTCCTGTTGCGCACCCTCAACGCCGCCGACGTCGCGCTGCTCAAGCAGATCGGCCAGCTGGTCGGCGGGTCCGCAGGAGCGCTGGGCATCATCGGGGTGGCGTCGCGGGCGGACGAGATCGGTGCCGGCCGGATCGACGCGATGTTTTCGGCGAAGGACGTCGCCAAGCGGTTCACCAGCGAGATGAACCAGACCGGCATCTGCCAGGCGGTGGTGCCGGTGTCTGGATTGCTCGCGCTGACCGCGCGCACACTGCGCCAAAGCGAGTTCATCGGGCTGCGAAAGCTCGCCGGCGCCGATCCCGCCGAACTCAACAAGGCCATGCTGAGCGTGGACCGCTTCGTGCGGGCGGACAGCCCGCTGCCGGTGGACGCCGGCACCCGCGCGCAATTACTGGACCGGTTCGGCATGTTCGGCATCCGGATCTCGATCGCCGTGCTGGCCGCCGGAGTCGCCGACGCCGCGGGGCTGGCCGACGAACTGCTCGAGCGCAGCGGGCTGGTGGCGCTGCGTGACGTCATCGACCAGCAATTCGCGCAGCGCTCCGACATGCTCAAAGCGCACACCGCGCTGGTGTCGTTGCGCCGGTTCGTGCAGGCGTTCCCGATCCACGCGACGCCCTACATCATCGCCGACATCGACCCGCTGCTGGCGGACACGCACGCCTTCGAAGAACTCCGCCTGCTGAGTCAATTGCTTTCGCGGCCAACCACATTGAACGAGGATGAGACGGCGTCGCTGCGCCGCATCATAGGTGGGTCGGGCACCCACCCGGCCAACAGACTCGGCCTGGATACCGGGGATCCCAATGCCGACGCCAACGAGGCTCAGCGCGCCGCATTCGCCGCGGCCCAACGCTGGCACCGCCGCGCCGAGCACCCGCTCAACGACCCGTTCACCACCAGGGCCTGCCGCGCGGCGGTGCGTAGCGCCGAGGCAATGTTGGCGGAATTCTCCGCACGCGGTTATGACAGGCCCAACGTCGAGCCGGGTTAGGGCCTGACCGGGGGCTCATTCGGGCGGCGGGTGGGCAGCGTGGGCAGGGTGTGTTGTGTGCTGGTCGACGGTGAGGTGGTCGTCGACTGCTGGGTGGTGGTGGTGGTCGACGGCTTGCTGGTGGTCGTGGTCGTTGTCGTGGTCGTCGACGGACTGGTCGTCGTGCTCGATGGGGACTGCGTGGTGTTGCTCGACGGGGGTGGCGGCGGTGCTGGGACGACCGAGGTCACGACGGAGCCGTTCGGCAACGTTGTCGTCACAGTTTCCGGCGTCTGCGACGGTGTTTCGGAGGTGGTGTTTGCCGGACCGGGTTTGTTGTTGCCCATGGTCAGCGCCAACGACACCGCAACCAGCACGGCCGCGGCCGCGGCGGCCACGGTGACCACCAGCGCCGTGCGCTTGTACCACGGCAGCGGTCCCGGTTCGGCGGGGTAGTGGTCCTCGACGGC
>Ga0335083_10008755_pt1 | contig 12333 bp, 12 predicted proteins | sample Lox_Sample_42_FD_206716 | JGI IMG/M metagenome (GOLD analysis project Ga0335083, IMG submission 206716) | Soil microbial communities from Loxahatchee National Wildlife Refuge, Florida, United States - Lox_Sample_4.2 | ecosystem: Environmental > Terrestrial > Soil > Wetlands | place: USA... | reverse complement strand
GATTGGTTAAATAATGCCACGGCGAGAAACAACACCGTGCAGCCGGGGTACGACGTGTTTCGTTTCATGTTGATTTTGTTTTGATGGTTTGGGGTTTGTTTGTAAGAAATCAGGTGGGACTCCTCTGTCGGCGGTATTTTCCGACTTTAAGCGGCAAATAATAAGATCGCGTGCCTTGGGGGACGCGTTTGCGAAATTGAGCCTTGCCAGATCGAACCTGCCCGCTGTTACCATTCAACCCTTCAGCCTTCTGAACTATTAAAGCTGCACATATTAATATCTATTAATATCACATTCACTAACAATAGTCCCGGTTGCGGGCAAGCATTTTTCTGAGAAGTTGTTCACAGATTACCGGGCGGGAGCAACAGGCAAGTTTGGTCAACACCGGGCCCGCGGACGCGGTTCGATGAGGTCCCCCGCGTCCGTCATTCCTTCTTTTCCACTTCGCGATTTATGCTCCGAGATTATCAACCTGAACGAAACCGTAAATTTCGTCCACGTTAAACGCCCCGATGAGGACCTCGTTGTCCCAGAAAAAGATGAGTTTGTTGGCGTCTCCGATAGTCGCACTGTCCGCTTTGACGAGAATAACCTCCGTTTTTGTTATAACCCGATAGGTCTTCATATATTAACCTCTTAGCAGCAGTTGAATGAATTTGCAAGGTCTGCCCGAGCCACAACGCAATCTGCTCGACCCGCCCTCATATTTTGCCTAAATGGTTGTCGAAACGGGTTCCCGGTGTAAAAATCAGGTACGCAAATGAAAACCATGCTCCGTTTGTTGCTCTTGACGCTGGCCGTGAATGTCACCGCAGCGGAAATGACCAGGACCAATGCTCCCGCCGAAGAAACCAACGCGCCCGCCGCGAAGAAGTCGGAGGTGGCCACCATTCCGGATGCCACCCACAAACCGGTCTTTACCACCAACGCGGTGGTCATTGCCGGAAAGCGGGTGACCTATGTGGCCGAAACCGGCATGTTGCCAATTCTCAAGCCCGACGGCGCGTCGCGCGCCTCGGTCTTTTACGTTGCTTATACACGGGTTGAGGAAGCCGACGCTGCCCGGCGGCCGGTGACTTTTTGTTTTAACGGCGGTCCGGGTTCCTCTTCTGTCTGGTTGCACCTCGGTGCCCTCGGTCCGCGGCGGGTGAAGATGAACGAGGACGGTACCTTGCCGAAACCCCCGTTTGGTCTCGCGGACAACCCTTATTCAATCCTGGATGGAAGCGATCTGGTTTTCATCGACCCGATCGCCACCGGTTTCAGTCGTGCCGCGAAGGATGAAAAACCGGATCAATTTTTCAGCCAGACCGCCGATCTGGATTCCGTGGGTGAATTCATCCGGTTATGGACTACACGGCACGAGCGCTGGCTTTCGCCGAAATATCTTTGCGGCGAAAGCTATGGCGTCTTCCGCGCGGCGGGGTTGGCGGAACGCCTGCGTTCGCGTTACGGCATGTACCTGAATGGCTTGATTCTGGTCTCGGGCGTTTTGGATTTCGCCACGATTGATGACGGACCGGGCAACGATCTGCCATTTGAACTGTTCCTGCCCAACTACACCGCCACGGCGTTTTACTTCAGAAAACTGCCGGCGGATTTGCAGGGTGATTTGCCCAAGGCTCTGGCCGAGGCCCGTGAATTTGCGAAGGGCGAATACGCCGCGGCCTTGCAGCAGGGCGCGGCGTTGCCGGCCGCCGAACAGGAGAAGATCGTTAGCGAACTGGCCCGGCTCACCGGTTTGAAACCGCCGGTGATTGAAGACAACCATCTGCGGATCGACAGCGGCATTTTTCGCAAACAATTGCTGCACGACGAGGGGCTGATTCTGGGCGCCTACGATGCCCGCATCACGGGCCGCGACGACGATCCCGCTTCACCGTATCCCGATTTTGACCCGTCCTACGCGGCCACGTACGGGCCGTTCGCCGCGGCGATGAATGCCTATGCCCGCGAGGAATTAAAGTTCGAGGACGATTTGCCCTATGAAATCATCGCCGGGGTGCAGCCCTGGAATTACGGGTCGCACAATGATTATCCGAACGTGAGCGACCAGCTTGCGTCGGTGATGAATCAAAACCCGTACATGCGCGTGCTGGTGCTCAACGGCCAGTGTGACCTGGTCTGCCCTCAGGACACAATGCGTTTTGCACTCGACCACATGCAACTCGACCCAGCCTATCGCACCAACATCACGTATGATACCTTCGAGGCCGGCCACATGATGTATGTCAATCTGCCGGACTTGAAAAAGCTGCATGCGGTCCTGGAAAAATTTCTGAAACCTTAAATCCTCCCCCGACCTGTAACCACCCTAGCCCCCCGATGGGCGACGGTCATTCGTGCACCCGGATCAGGGTCTTGATGGCATGATTTCCCGCAGCCATTTTATTGAACAATTCCGGCAGCCGGCTGAGCGGATGTTCGCCGTCCACGAAATCCCGCGCGCGAATCAAACCGTTCTCGATGAACTCCAACGCCTGCCGGATTGTGTGTGGAGTGTGGTGAAAACTCGCCAACAGAGTCAGATTGGAATAGTGAATCAATTCGGTGTCGAATGACACTTGGGTGCCGGGGGGACAACCGCCAAAGAAATTGACCGTGCCGCCTTTGCGGACAAGCCGTAACGCAGCCTCCCACGTTTCGGGCCGGCCGACGGCTTCAATTACCGCATCAAAGCGGGCGTCGGTGATGTTGCGTATTTTCGCAAACAATTCGCGGCCATCACCGATGTCAATGGCCTGCCCGGCACCCAGCCGCTGCGCCGCTTCCAATCTGACCGCCCGTCGCCCGGCCACCGTCACGTGGCACCCGAGGTTTTTCACCAAAATAGCGAACATCAGGCCAATCGGCCCGGCACCGACGACCAGCACATTTTGGCCGGCGCGTAGCTTCGTATCTTCCACTCCCCGGACCACACAGGCGAGCGGTTCGACCAGCGCGGCGTCACGGAACGAGGTCTCCGGTTTGAGCCGCAGCACGTTCTTTTGGACGAGTCGCGCCGGGATGACAATGGATTCGGCGTACGCGCCATTCAGGAACAACAAATCTTCGCAAAGATTCTCCTGCTGGTTTTTACAAAAAAAACATTCGCCACAGGGTGCCGAGTTGGCGACCGCGACGCGGTCGCCGGGCTTCCATCCCGAAGCCGGGATGTCTGCGCCCAATTCCGAAATGACCCCCGCGAGTTCGTGCCCGAACACGGCGGGCGGCAGAATCATTCGTGCATGATAACCCCGTTTGAAAACCTTTAAATCCGTTCCACAAGTCAACGCGGCTTCGATACGGATGCGGATTTCGCCGGGTTGGAGCGGTGGCGGCGCGATATCCTCGATTTGAATGTCTTCCTTGCCGTGGAGAATGGCCGCTTTCACGCGGCCAGTTTAAGGGGTGGCATCAGGGGCCTCAAATCGAATTCTTTTGTAATTCAGCAGAGCACACCGTATCGGCTCAGGCGGGTTTGATGGACCTCTTCCCCGTAAACTGAAAATCCGACAACCGACCGCAAAACAAGGCACAGTAATAATCGCGCGATCACGGTCGAACCCATTGCCTCCAAAGCGTGAAGGCGCGTTGTATGGCACGAGAGACCATGCGTTTTTTTTGAGCAGGCTGAGTGTTGGCAGGCCACTGTGAACTGGAGTTGACGGGATTGCGTCAAAAAGATTCCAAATTCCGGCTCTGGTTGGGCCTGTCCGGAAATTGAATGTGCTGGGAGAGCCCTCACAACAAAAACCGGTTAACGGGTGGAGCTTTTATGAAGTTTGTCTCTCGCAGGTAAAGCGGCGCCAGTTTGTCACCGCTTACAAAATCGCGTCTACCGACAGCAAGCCGTCCCAAGGTCGCTGCCGATGGAAACAGCCTGCTTCCTTTCGGAAACCACCGCGTCACTTCCGGACCGACCCAGATTTCGTCATTGCTCGCCTGTGGATCAAGTTGGGCCAGGGACATGATCCGCAACGGTCGTGTTTCCTTCCAATCGCGGGATGAAATTTCGTACGACGCCAGGTAGAATTCGTTTCGCTGCGCGTCAATCACCACATTTACGCGGCCAAAAATCTTTTCCGCCTGCGCCTGTGCCGCCAGACAATCGGCACTACTGACGCCCAGCAATTTCACCCCGCGCGCCAATTGCCAGCCTTGCCCTATCGACAGGGCGACGCGGATACCGGTGTAGGAACCAGGTCCGAGTCCGACCACGATGACTTCAATTTGTTCGCGCGCCAGGCCGGCCCCGGCCAGAGCTTCTTCGATCAGGCCGAACGCCTTTGTTCCGCCCTCGCCGGTTTCAATGGCTTCCGCCGTCTTGGCGGGAGGGCGCTGCGGAGTTCGTGTTCCTGCCCCGGGGGACGGTGGTGAAGCGCTGTCTTCCGTCAAATCCAGCACTGCGGCGCTGCGTCGCGCTGAGGAAAATTCAAGTGCCAGAATCGTCATAAACAATTCTTCGTTCCGCCTCGTTCACAATTTCGATTTGGACCTTCATCAAATCGCAAATCGTAAACTGTAAATCGTAAATGCGCTCGGCCCATTCAATAACGGTCACACCCTCCGGTTGAAAAAATTCCTCCAGTCCGGCGGCGATGATCTGCCCGGGTGTTTCCAGCCGGTACAAATCCAGATGAAACAATGGCAACCGCCCGTCGCCGTACTCATTCACCAGCGTGAAGGTCGGCGAATGCACCCGCGTGGCGGCGCCCAGCCCGCGCGCGATGCCTTTCACCAGCTCAGTTTTGCCGGCGCCCAAATCGCCCGACAAGGCAAACACCCGGCCGCGTTCCGCCACCCGGCCCCAGGATTCGCCGAGCGACCGGGTTTCCGCCGGGCTATGCGAAATGAACGTAACCTTGGGCATTTAACGGTTGGGTGCCGGATTTATCGCGGAGGGTGATGCTTTCGCCGGCGACCGTTTTTCCGATGCAACTCAATTTCAGTTTCGGAAAACGTTTTTTCCACGCATCAAGCAATTTCACAGCGTCGCCGGCGGCCGCCGTGAACAATAATTCAAAATCCTCGCCGTCGGATAGCGCGGCCGCCAGCGGTGATTTTCCGAAGGGATTTTTGCGCGCGATTTCCTTCGCCGCCCGGCTGACGGGTATGGCGGATTTCAACAGTTCCGCGCCGACACCGCTGGCTTTCAAAATGTGGCGCAAATCCCCGGCCAGACCATCGCTCAAATCAATCAGCGCATGGATCGGGAAATGTTCCGCCAGCCAGCGCGCCTCGGCCAGGCGCGGTTCAAAATTGAAATGTTTGCCCGCGGACGCGCCGCCGAGTTCGCCCGTCACAAAAATGACATCCCCGGCCCGGGCGTTCGAACGGAGGATCTGTCTCCCCCGGCCGACGGTTCCCAGCAGGGCGGTGGAAATAAATAGGCATTCCTGGTTGGCGGTCGTTTCCCCGCCAACGATGGCGACCCCATGTTTTTGAGCGAGGGCGTTCAGGCCGTCATAAATCTTTTCAACGGTTTCGGGCTGGAAAGGTTCCGGTAATCCGAGGGTGACCACGGCCGCGGCCGGCGTCCCGGCCATGGCCGCAATGTCACTAAGGCAACGGGCAAGCGCTTTCCTCCCGATTTTTTCCGGCGGTGCGCCCTTGTCAAAATGAACACCTTCGACGACGGCGTCGGTTTTGAACAGAAACAATTTGTCCGGCAGGCCAAAATCTAGGACGGCGCAATCGTCGCCCGCGCCGGTCACGACCGCTGCATTGGCGGGCAGCGTCTTCGTCAATCGGGCAATGAGTTCGAATTCATTCATGACCGGCCCGTTCCGATTTCGTTTTGAAAAACGCAAAGCAGGACAAGATTCACCGCGTTAAAGAGCGCATGGGCCGTGATGGGCGCCAGCAGACTGTCGGTCCTTTCATAAAGCCACGTCAGCAGCAGTGCCAGCAAAAAGAGCGGTACGAACGCCGTCGCATCCCAGTGAATCAGGGCAAACAGGAAACTGACGCCCCACCACGCCAGCCGGGGCCAGCCTGATTGCTTGATGAGGGGATACAGCATGCCGCGAAAAATGAATTCTTCGGCCACGGGCGCGATGGCCACGGTGAACACACCCAGATAAACGCGCAACCACCACGCCTTGGCGCTCATCAACGCCGTCACGGCGGCTTCATTTTCGACGGGCCAACCCAGACTCGTGAGTATGTGCAACGCCAGGCCTTGTAACAGCCAGGCCACCGGCAAAAAAACAAATACCACCGGCACGGAGGGAAACCACGCGCGCTGCAATTCCGTCCGATGCAGACTAAACGCGTCGCGCCAGTCCACGTCATGCAGTCGCAGAAAAATGAAAATCAACAGCCAGGTCACACCTTGAAAAGCCAGTGTGTCGAGCAATACCGCACCGGCGCCGGTCAGGGGTTGGAACGCTGTAAATCCGGCCTTCTGCAGCGCGCCGATGACGGTCAATCCCGCACAAAGGCTGGCAAATTGCGCGGCACAAAACCACATTACCATTTCCCATCGCCAGGGCTTGGCGGATAACATGCCGCCAGACTGGCACAATCACGCCTGGTAGACGACGCAAAACTACCCGCGCTTTCATTTTGCCGCCGTTCCATTTGCGCCGTATGTTTGGGCGATGGCTGTTGAGCGACCAAACCGCTTGGCCCGCGAGAAATCGCCTTACCTGCTGCAACACGCCCACAACCCGGTGGACTGGTTCGCGTGGGGTGACGAGGCTTTTGAGCGGGCGCGCCGGGAAGACAAGCCGATTTTTCTCAGCATTGGATACTCCACCTGCCATTGGTGCCACGTGATGGAACGGGAATCGTTTGAGGACAAAACGGTGGCCGAATTTCTCAATGAGCATTTCGTCAGCATCAAGGTGGACCGCGAGGAACGCCCCGACGTGGACAAGATCTACATGACCTTCGTCCAGGCCACGACCGGAGGCGGCGGCTGGCCGATGAGCGTCTTCCTGGCGACGGACCTGAAGCCGTTTTTTGGCGGCACCTACTTCCCGCCGGATGGCCGTCACGGCCGGCCGGGTTTTGGCCGGTTGCTCCACCAAATCGCCGGACTCTGGCGGGAACACCGCAGTGAACTCACGGATTCCGCCGCGGAAATTCATGCGCGGCTCGCCGCCGCCGCCTCCGGTCCCGCAGGATCCAATCTTTTACCGACGGCCGAGGTGCTGCGTCATGCGGCGTCGGTTTTCAAGGCGGCTTACGATCCCCGCCACGGCGGTTTTGGGGGCGCGCCCAAATTTCCGCAACCCAGTGTTCCGTTGTTTCTGCTGCGTTGCGCCGGACGTTTCCATGACGAGGAGGCGATCCGGATGGTGTTGCGGACCTGTGAGCGCATGGCGGCCGGCGGCATTCACGATCAACTCGGCGGCGGATTCGCGCGCTATGCCGTGGATGCCGAGTGGCTCGTGCCGCATTTCGAAAAAATGCTCTACGACAATGCGCAACTCGCACAACTTTACCTCGATGCCCACTTGATTTCTCAGGGACAAGTTGCCCGAGTCCCTGACACCAGGGACAGTTTGGGACTCGCGGAGATCGGCCCTCCCAAAGAAGCACCCTTCGCCCGGGTCGCCCGCGATATTCTCGATTATGTGCTGCGTGACATGACCCATCCCGATGGCGGCTTCTACTCTGCTGAAGATGCCGACAGTGAAGGCCACGAAGGGAAATTTTACTGCTGGACGAAAGATGAACTCGCAAAATTGCTGACCGCGGAAGAATTCAAGGTGGTCGTCCATGTTTTCGGCATCACCGATAACGGGAACTTCATCGACCACAGCCACCCGCAGCCATTACCGGGGCAAAACGTTTTGAGTGTGGTCAATCCCCTCGGGAGGAACGGCGTGGCGCCATCCCAAAGTTCACTCCCGGAAAGAGCCGGAGACAACGCGGCGCCGTCCTCTCCTCGCGATGAAACCTTGCTTGCTTCCGCCAAACGTAAAATGTTCGACGCCCGCTGCCGGCGCGCCCGCCCACACCTCGACGATAAAATCCTCGCGTCCTGGAACGGCCTGATGCTCGGCGCCATGGCACGAGCCTCTGCCGTGCTGGGCGAAGAAAAATACCTCGCGGCCGCGGAAAGGAATCTGGCGTTCCTTCGCGACAAATTATGGGAGGACAGGTCGAAAACACTGTTTCACCGCTGGCGCGACGGGGGCCGAGATCATGTGGAGTTGGTGGAAGGCTACGCATTTCTGCTCGCGGGCGTCCTCGAGCTCTATGAGGCGACGCTCCTCCCGAAGCATCTGGATTTCGCGATCGCGCTCGCCGAAACGATGATCACGAAATTTTATGACGCCGGCCGTGGCGGTTTCTGGAAAAGCACGGCCGACGCCAGGGATTTGATTTTGCGCGTGAAGGACGATTACGACGGCGCCGAGCCATCGGGGAATTCCGTCGCGGTGCTGGCCCTGCTGAAATTGGCTGCCATTACCGGTCGCCAAGACCTGCGGAATCCGGCTGAAACTACGCTGCGCTATTTTGCATACCGGCTCCAAAACTTTCCGCAGGCCATGCCGTTTCTACTGGGTGCGGCGGATTTCTGGCTCGAAGAACCCCGCCGCATTGTGGTTACCGGAGCTGCGGACTCCTCGTTATTTCGGGACCTGGTGCGAGCCGCGCACTCGGTTTATCAACCCAACAAAATTGTTTTGGGCAATTCGGGGGCGGTTGAGGAATTTGCGCGAACCCTGCCGGCCCGGGACGGTGTGGTCGCCTATCTTTGCACCGGCCAGGCATGCCAGCCGCCAGCGAACCGGCCGGAGGAACTGCGCCGGCTGCTTTGTTAACCCCAGGAATGGATTGACGGTTGAACCGTTTTGGGACAGTGGTCGGGACTACAGTCGCAGCGTCGGGTCCGACGCCTCCATTCTCCAGACATTATCGTTGAAAGCTCTCCCGTCAATTTATCCTCCGGGGCGGCATGGAATTTGCGCCAAGAGCGGCGAAACAACAAGTAAATCTATGAAGTTCAGTTTTGAGGTTGGCGAAGTGGAGAAACATCAAGTCAAATTCAACTTCAACCAGCTCTACGGCACGCTGCTCATCTCCGTGGATGACAAACCCATTCGCCGGGCCACCCGCCTTTTAAACGAGCCGATCCATGAAGTTTTCGACTTTACGGTCGGTGACACCGAACGCTGGCCGGTGCGGATTGAAAAGCGGCGCAAATCATTGTTCGGCTCCCGCAATGTTCTCTACGTGAATCACCGCCTGATACGGGTGGTTGAGGGATTTTAGTCGCTGCCGTGTTCGGCCGGCGCGTCTTGGCGGCCGCGCGGCGGTTGAATCCTTCGCAGCGCCCGGCGCAATGATTCGATTTCGCGCTCGTCAGCGGATTTCTGACGGTCCGCCAGTTCGATCAGCTCCTGCACCTCTTCCATCTGCTCCAAAGCCTGTTCCAGCGACTGGACAATTTGCCGCACTTCGTCAATTGCGCGGTTGATGGCGGGAGAATCCTTTCCAGCCGGGGCAGTGGCCGGCGTTTCCGGTGCGGACGCAGTTGCTACCCCGGCAGCCGTGCCCGCGGCCTGCTCCGGCGGCGTGACGGGCGGGGAGTGGCGCTGCTCGCGACCGCGACCTCGCCCATGTCCACCGCGCCGGCCCCGTCTTCGCCCGCCGCCCTGGCGATGCGGCGGCTCGATGGGATTTGATTCCGTTGGTTGTTCTTCCGGTGAAACCATCTTTCCCGCGAGCATGGCGAGTCGGCGGGCAAATGCAATGGCGAATTGCGATTACTTTTTCACAAACAACGCCAGCGAGGCGGTGTAACCATGGAGGAAATTCTTTTCACCCACCGGTCCGATTTCGCCGTTGCAGAAAAATCCCGCGAGGCCCAGCGGACCGAGTCGTTGCTGCACCATTTCGGCATCATGATTTGGCCGTCCAAAGAGGTTTTGGCCGCGGCCGTTACAGGAGCAAAGACAGCCCCCGTAAACCGTCGTGGCCGTGAGCTGCTTTTGGGCCCGGGACAGCAGCTCGTTCATGTCCTCATTTGCCGCCGCGGCGTCACGCCGCTGGAATTGCATGGTCTGGCCGGCGCGCGGCATTGCGCCGACGGACAGGACACCGGAATTCGGGTCGCCGCCGATGAGATTGCGTACGAGAAAATCACCCCGGTGAAAATCTTCGAGGTATTCGTTGACCACCAGGCCGATGAACAGGTTGCCGCGGGCCTTTTGCTGTTCGGCGGGTGGAAGCTTTTGAAACGTTTCCGCCAGCACGGCGTAAGCCGGCCGGTTGGCAATCTGCCGTATCAAATTGTGCTCGACGCGCGTCAGCGTCCACGCCTCGCCAATGGGCGTGCAACCCTGTGAAATGACGCTCGCCAGCCTGACGTCACCGCCAACGGAAATGGCCACGCCACCGTCTTCGAACACATCGCCGTTCAAATAGATCTGCGTGGTTTGATCGGAGAACACGCCGCTGGCCAGCCCGCCGAGCGCCGGCTGCGTCGCGTATGCTTCATTCCAGGAACGGAGCCAGCTTTCCGAGTCGAGATGAAACGGGTCGATGAAGACCAGCCAGCCGTTCGTGCGTTTCGGTTCAACGCCGGTTTCCAGGTGCCAGTAGGCCCGGCCGTTGGCCTCTTCCACCTGTTTCTGCGTGAACCGAAACCCCTTCAATTCCGCGCCCGGCAAGGAGTACAGCGCCAGCACAAAGCCCGTCGCACCCTCGATTTCGTTTGTCCCGACAATCAATCCGGTGCTCGAACACCCCGCGAGCAGGGGAATTCGGGCATGGACGCGCAAGATTTCCAGTGTCTGCCGCGCGTGGGGAAAGAATTTCGGCGACATGAACACCAGGCCCAACGAGACCTGGGGCGCCAGAAGCTGGGTGCGCAGATTTTCAGCCCACTGGCGAAGCCCGCTCTCATCGAAGTCCTCCGGCCAATGCGCGGCAATGGAAAATTCGGTGTTCACGACATTACCTTAACCATGCCACAACTTTTTCACCGGACCAAATTTCTTTGACCGGCTGGCGTTGGCGGGCGACGGCGGCCCGGCGGCCGTTCACCAGAACCTCGGCAGCCAGCGGGCGCGCATTGTAAGTGGATGCCATCACAAATCCATAAGCACCAGCACTTAACAGCGCAAGATAATCGCCCTCCCCAACCCTCGGCAACGGGCGGTCCTTACAAAAATAATCCCCGGATTCACAGATCGGGCCGACCACATCTGATTTGATGGCCGCGCCGCCCCGGCGGATAACGGGCACGATTTCGTGATAGGCATCGTAGAACGCCGGGCGAATCAAATCATTCATCGCCGCGTCCACAATCACAAAGTTTTTCCGGCCGGTGCGTTTGAGGTATTCGACGCGTGTCACGAGAATGCCCGCGTTGCCGGAGATGAAACGGCCCGGCTCCAGCAGGATTTTCAAGCCGAGCGATTGCAGCAGTGGCAGCAGCCGCGCGGCATAACCCGCCGGCGTCAAAATGTTTTTCGCGGCAGGGGTCCGCCACCATCCCGGCGAACCGCTCGCCAGTGCCGGCTGGTAAACAATCCCCAGCCCGCCACCGATGCTCAGGAATTCCAGGCCGCAGGTTTCCGCGAGCCGCCGCACGAGCGGCAGGATTTTGCGCACCGCCCGTTCAAATGGTGCCACGCTGGTTAATTGCGAACCGATGTGCATCTGCAGCCCGCGCAGGCGCAGGTGCTTCAACCGGGCCGCGCGGGCATACACGCCTTCAATTTGTTCGAAGGCGATGCCGAATTTATTTTCGTAGGTGCCGGTGGTGATTTTGGTGTGCGTGTGCGCCTCCACGTTCGGGTTCACGCGCACGGCGACCGGCGCCACCCGCTTCAGCCGCGCCGCCACGCGATGGATGCGATGCAATTCCGCCTCGCTCTCCGCGTTGAGCGAATAGACGTTCTGCCGCAGGGCAAATTCAATTTCCGCTTCCGTTTTGCCCACCCCCGCAAAGATGCACCGCCGCGGATCCCCGCCGGCGGCGAGCACGCGCCGCAATTCGCCGCCGCTGACGATGTCAAAACCGCTTCCGAGACCGGCGAGTGCACGCAGCACGGACAAATTGGAGTTGGATTTGACGGCGTAGCAAACCAGGTGGTCCACCGGCGACATCGCGCGGTCCAGCTTCCGGAAATGGTCCGTCAAAGTGTGCTGCGAATAAACGTAAAGCGGCGTGCCGAACTGGCGCGCCAGCGCTTCTACAGCGACACCTTCGCAGAACAGTCTGTTGCCGCGGTAACGAAAATCATGCATGTGCGTTCAAAGTTTAAAGTTGCCAGGCTGGCCAGGCAAAGAAAAAGCCCGCCGACAATGACCGGCGGGCCGGAAAGCAGGCGGTCCTTAATGTGGCTGGTTCAAAATTTTTTGTCGCTCGGCCTGGTATTG
>Ga0335083_10008754_pt1 | contig 12333 bp, 14 predicted proteins | sample Lox_Sample_42_FD_206716 | JGI IMG/M metagenome (GOLD analysis project Ga0335083, IMG submission 206716) | Soil microbial communities from Loxahatchee National Wildlife Refuge, Florida, United States - Lox_Sample_4.2 | ecosystem: Environmental > Terrestrial > Soil > Wetlands | place: USA... | reverse complement strand
TTCGGTCAACCGGGTCATTTCAGTTCCCCGGTGAGAAACTGCGCCCGGCCGTAGCCGAAAGACCAGTCCTCGTCGTCATTTTCGGTAACCGAGATGATCAGATCGGCCGGGTCCAACCCGCAGCGGTCGGCGAGACGTGACGCCAGCAGCTCATAGAACTTCTGCTTGAGTTCGCGCGGACGCCGGCGGCTCACCACGTGCACAACGACTTGCCGGGCCGAGCGCTCGATGCCGAGTCCGGTATCCCACGCGACGATCTCGTGGGCCGGGTGGGTGTGCACCACCTGATAGCGGTCGCGTTGGGGCACCCCGAACGCTTCAACGACGGTCTCGTGGACCGCGTCGAGCAGCGCGCGGACCTGCGAGGCAGTGCGGCCCTCGATCAGGTCGATATAGAGCAGCGGCATGGTCTTCCTCGATTCTGTATTGGTATGCCCTTGCTGCAACCGACGCTAGGGCGACGGAAATCCCCTGTGAAATGCCTGCTGTCATGCATCTATGCTTGTCAGGCATGGGCGCGCTGGATAGTGGCCGAGTCGAGTTGCGGCACCTGCGGGTATTCGAGGCGGTGGCCCGGCTCAAGTCGTTCACCCACGCCGCCAACGAACTCACCATCACCCAGCCCGCGCTGAGTCGCACCATCCGGCAGTTAGAGGACGCGCTCGGGGTGACATTGCTCGATCGCAGTTCGCGCCACGTGGAGACGACGCCGGCCGGACAGACGTTCCTCGAACACGTCGAGCGGGTCCTCGCCGAGCTTGAACGCGCCTTCGGGGCGGTCCGCCAGCAGGCGAGCATCCGCCTTGGTTTCAGTTGGCTGTTGCCCGATCCGTGGGCACAGGAAACTGTGGCGCGGTTCGAACGCGCCACCGGGACGACGGTCAGCCTGGTCCGCACCGACGACGCGCTGGGCGCGGTGCAGCAGGGCAAGGTCGACGTCGCCGTGGTCCGGGGACGTGTTGCGTCAGGCCCACCAACCAACCCGGTGCGGGTCGTGCACCTGTTTGACGAGTCACGAGTGGCGGTGTGCTCGGTGCATTGCCGGCTCGCGGCCAGATCGGAGTTGGACTGGGCCGAAGTCCCGCACTGGCCGCTGGTCGTCAACACCACCAGCGGTACCACCGGACCATGGTCCTGGCCGGCGGGTGCTGAGCCGAAAACCGTTGTGGAGACTGCCAATTACGACGAGTGGATCGAATCGGTGGCCGCCGACCGCGGCATCGGCGTCATTCCCGACGTCGCCGTGCGGCGCAACATCCACCCCGGTGTGCGGTTCATCGCGCTGCGCGGAGCGCCCAAGAGCCCGGTCGTGCTGGCGTTTCTGCCGCAAGCCCGCAACGCCGTGCTGCGCCGTTTTGTGGAGGCAGCCGTGGCCAGCGCAGCAGACATGTGAAGTCAATCGTGTTCAGCCGCCGGGCCGATGAAGCGCTTGTGCAATTCCTGTGTGAGCAAATGGATCTGGCGGGTGAGCTCGGTGTTGGTCTTCAGCTCTAATTCCTGGGTCTCGAAGTCGTGGTCGGCCTTGGCCTGCTGGAAAGACGCCTGGCGGTTCTGCCCGATCATCACGAAGGTCGACAGGAAAATCGCCTCGAGCGACACCACCAGGGTCAGCGTCGGCCAGGGGTTCTTCTCCAAGACCAACATCCACAGGGCGAACAGTGCCGCGTGAATCCAGACGAAGTTCATCGACCCGGCAAACGCCGTGATCCGGTCGGCCAGACGCAACTGAAGGTTGTCGCGTCGCCTCTTGGCTTCGTCCAGCACGGCCGGGTGGTGGATCTGCCCAGCGCGCAGTAGCCGGCCGGGAATCAATTGTGGGTAGTGCCGATGGCCTTCCTCCGGTGTGGTCATGCTGAAGATGTTATTGGCCCAGCTGCCGGGCTAGCCAGCCTCGCCCGGACTCTTACCGCCGCGAAGCGACCGATGCCAGGAACGGTTCGGCGACGGCGAGGAAGCCCTGCGGATCCGACGAGAAGACCACGTGCCCGGTGTCGAGGATTTCCAGCCGGGAGCCGGGGATGGCGTCGCGGGTCGCGTAACCCGCGCGCAGCGATATCGCGGTGTCCTTCCTGCCCCACACGATCAGCGTCGGCACCGTCAGCTCAGCGGCGCGGCCGCGCAGGTCGTGCCCGGGGGTGGCGAAGCTGCGCCACAGCGCGGCAGCGGTCCGCAAGCCGTCGGCCGTCTTCGCCTTCGCAATCGCGCGCTCGACGATCGCGCGGTCGCTGTCGGTCTGGGCCTTCATGTAGCCGCAGACGAACAGGGGAGCGGTCGCGCGGAACAACGCCGGCCTGCCCAGCATCCGGCAGAACATGCGGGACAACGGATTCCACGGTACGAAACCGCCCGAATTGACCAGGATCAGACCCGCGACGCAGTCGGGGCGGTAGATCGCCAGCCGCGCCGCGGCGAACCCGCCGACCGAATTGCCGATCAGCACGGCCCGCGAGATACCCAGCCCGTCGACGACGTCTTCGAGCACATCGGCGAAGAGCGGCGCGCCGGGCTCCAGGGCGGGGTCGACCGGATCCGAATCTCCGTGGCCGGGCCAATCCACCGCGATGGCGCGGTAGCGCCGGGCCAGCGACTCGACGACCGGGTCGAAGTCGCGTCCGTCGTGCAACGTCGCGTGCAGCAACAAAACCGTTGGCCCACTGCCTAATTCGCGGTAAGCGACCCGTCCGGCCCGGGTTTGGATTGTCGTCATGGGAGTTCCTCTCAGAATTTGACCGACTGGTCGGTCATCCCGTAGAGTAGCGCTATGGGAACGCAACAACAAGCCCCGCCACCCGAAGCGCCGTTCGCGGACAAGATGGCCTACTTCCGCACCCAACACACGTCCCGGGGAGTGCGGGCCACCCACCTGATCGGGACACCGATTATCGCGGCCGGCATGCCGCTGGTGTTCGCCAAGCCGAAAGTCGGGGCCACCATGTTCGTCGGAGGATGGGCCATGCAGATCCTCGGCCATCGGCTGTTCGAGAAGAACCTGCCCTCCACACACCGGGGATGGATCACCTACCAGCTGACCGGCGTGATTCACGTATGCAAGCAGTACGGCGAAATGCTGGCCCGGCGCAGCCAGCGCAGGGCGCGGGTCCGGAGCGGGTCCCGTGAGATCGCCTGAGCCCGGCCGTAATGCGCTGCTGGACGCGGGCCAGCGGCTGCTGGGCAGCGCCGATCTGGCCAGGATCTCGGTCAACGCGATCGTCGCGGAGGCCGGAATGGCCAAAGGCAGCTTCTATCAGCATTGGCCCAGTCGGTCGGACTACGTGCGGGCGTTGCACGTACGCTTCCACGACCAGCTGGCAGACTCGATCGCTGCGGCCGTGGCCGACCTACCGCCGGGGCGCGACCGGCTCGAGGCCGGGATGAACGCCTACCTTGACGGGTGTCTGGCCGAGCCGGCCACCAAGGCACTGCTCGTGCAGTCACGCACCGAGGCCGGGCTGAGCGATCTGGTCGCGGCCCGCAACGACAGCAGCGCCACCCTGGTGCTGCCGGACCTGGTGGCACTCGGTTGGGCGCCCCCGGAGCCGATCGCCACACTGCTGGTAGCAGCCGTCGCCGAGATCGCGCTGGTCGAACTCGCCGCCGGAAAACGCGACAACGAGTTACGCAGCGGGCTGCTTCGGCTGGCCACCGGCACCCGTTAGCGACCTGTGGGCGCGTCGAACGTGGGGGATATCAGGCCAGCGGCGACAAACCCGAACGCAGCAGATCCAGGCTGGCGGCGACCAGTTCACCAAGGTCGCCTCGGCACCCGTTGCGACCCCAATGCTCAACTCCCACAACAAGAGCCGCCGCGAGGGTGGATCCCGCAACCTCGGCGGCCAGGTCAGCGTGGTCCACATCCAGGCGCCGGCTCCTGACGAATTCGGTCAGCACCCGGGCAAACGACGCCTGCACCACCCGCAGATGACCCGCGATGCGGTCCGCGCTGATCAGCTCCGCACGTGCGGCCGCAGCCTGGCGCACCACTTCGAGGTCATGCGGGAAAGCCGCCACAGCGGCCAGCACCGCGTCGAACAGCGACTCGGAGGCCGCGCGCCGCCCCAGCGCCTCGGCCAGCCATTCCAGCTGCGTCTCGTAGTCTTGGAACAGCACCGCCTCCTTGGTCGGGAAATGCCGGAAGAACGTGCGTTCGGTGACGCCGGCCTCCTGCGCCAGTTCCGTGACGGTCACGTTCGCAAATCCCTTGCGGGCGAAGCTCTTCAATGCGGCCTGGCGCAACGCCTCATGCGTCGACCGTCTCCGTAGCTCGTGACGGTTTGCCGGGGCGGCGGGTTCTGACATCTTCCAATTATGTCAGTACTGACATATTCTTGGCCACTATGAGTACGACGGACTATGACGCGATCGTGGTGGGGGCGGGACACAACGGACTGGCCGCCGCGGCGATTCTGCAGCGCGCGGGCCTGCGCACGGTGTGCCTGGAAGCCAACACCTACGCGGGCGGAATGGCGGCGACGGTTGAATTGATCGACGGCTTCCGCTACGAAATCGCGGGCTCGGTGAAGTTCCCGATGCCCAGCGAGATCACCAAGGATCTGGGGCTCGATACGCTGCCCGAGGTGGAGCCGGAGGTGATGTCGACCAACATCGGCGACCACGGCGAAGAGCCGATGGTCTTCTACCGCGACCCGATGCAACTGATGACGCACCTCGGCGAGAAGCACGGCTTCGAGGCGGTCACCGGAATGGCCGAGCTGATCATGTGGAGTCAGGGCCCCGCAAAGGCGCTGGGCCGCTTCGATGTTCGCAAACCGCCCAAGACCCTTGACGAAATGTATGCCTGCGCGGCCAACGACGCCGAACGCCGCGCGATTCACGAAATGCTGTTCGGGTCGGCGATGGATGTTATCGACCGCTACCTGCCCGACAAGGACAAGCACGCCGTGATGCGGGGAATGCTCGCGTTTCTGGCCGTCAACTCCACCTACCGCGGACCGTATACGCCCGGCAGCGCGGCCTGCCTGGCGTTCGCCCTGGCGGTCCCCGACAACAACACCGCGATGATGACCAAGCTCAAGGGCGGCATCGGCGCCCTCACCGAACACCTGCGCGAGATGTTCGTCTCGCACGGCGGTGAGATCCGATTCCGGTGCAAGGTCGAACAGATTCTCGTCGGCAAAGTCGGCGACAAAAGCACCGTGACCGGGGTGCGGCTACGCGACGGGTCGACGATCACGGCGCCGATCGTCGTGTCCAACCTGTCGCCCGACCTCACGCTCACCGAGCTCATCGCATCCGAACACGTTCCGGCGGAATTGGTTTCGCGCGTGTCGGGTCGCGATCACCGCGCGTCGTTCGTGCAGATCCACTTCGCGCTGGACGGTCTGCCGCAATTCGCGCCGCCCTATGAGCTGTTGAACGAGGAGGGCATGCAACAGTCGGTCGGCATCTTCGGCTCTCCGGAGGAGCAACAGCTGCAGTGGGAAACCTGCCGACGGGGCCTCATCCCGGACAACCCGTCAATGGGAATGCAGATCCCGTCCGTGCACGATCCGGGGATGGCCCCGCCCGGCAAGCACGCCGCCAGTGCGTTCGCGTACGCGTTCCCCGTCGAGGTGGACCGGGATCAGCATGGGCACCTCAAAAATGAGATGGCACAACGCGTTATCGACAAGATCACCCGGTTGGCGCCCAACTTCAAAGACATCATGATCCGCCACATCACGTTCGCGCCGTATCACATGAACACGATGTTCGGCGCGCCCGCCGGCGACTTCTGCCATGGGCTGCTGCACCCGGACCTGATGGGCCCCAACCGCCCTGGGCCCAGAGGCTTTCTCGATATGCCGATTCCGATCGACGGCCTCTACCTAGGCGGCGCGGGATGCCACGGCGGCCCAGGCATCACCTTCACCCCCGGCTACAACGCGGCCTATCAGGCCCTCGACGAGATGGCCTAGCCGAACGTGCCGGTGAGCTGGGCGTGCCCGGTTGCCGCACCGGCGATCGTCTGCGCCGCCTGCGCGCCGGCCAAATGGGCGGGCAGTTTGTAGTCGTTGGGAAGCTGGTACAGCGTGAACCGGTAGTGGTGCACGCCGCTACCCCCCGGCGGGCAGGGCCCGGTGTAGGAGGCCTGGCCTTTGGAATTCGGCAGAACCTTTCCGCCGCCGGGAATCTGGCCATCCGGGGTGCTGCCCGGACCGGGCGGAATTCCGGTCACGATCCAGTGGATGTACGCGCCTCCGGGAGCGTCCGGGTCGTCGACGACCAGCGCCGCGGGCGACGGCGCCGACCACGCCAACGGCGGCGCGAGATTGGCTCCCTTGCAGCTGTATTGCACCGGGATCGGCGCGCCGTCGGCGAACGCGGGACTCGTGATGGTCAACGGTCCGGGTTCCGGCGCCGCCTCGGCCGTGGCGAGCGCACCGAAGCCGGTCAGCCCCACCAGCAATGCCGGCGCCGCGATCGACGATGCGAGCCGCCTGGGGAAGCCGACTGTGCTTGCCGTTGTGGATTTCATAGGGCGATTCTCCCTGACTTTGCCGCGAGAAGGTACCCGCGCCGGCGCGGGCTACTCGCCGCCCCTCTTTACTTGCTCGACTCGCTTGCGCAGGCCCTTGGTGGCCGTGTCCATGACACCCTTGGCCCCTTGCCTGACCAGGAATCCGGGGACCGGGATGGTCAGGTCGACCATGAGCCTGAAGTGAACCTTGGTGGAATCGCCTTGCGGGGTCAGCGTGTACCGGCCGGTCTGACCCTTTTGCGATTTGGCGCTTTCCAGCGTCCAGCTCACCCCGTCGTCGTGCACCGAGTAGACCAGGATTTGCTCATCGGTGATGCCGACGATCTTGACGAACTGCCGGGACCTGGTCGGATGACCCTCGTCATCGCGCTCCAAGACTTCGACCTTCTTGTGCGAAAAGGACCACTCGGGCAACGTTTCGATGTCGTACAGCACGTTCAGGATCTCGTCGGGAGTCGCCTCGATGACGATTTCCCGGGTCTCGATAACTGCCATTCCGCAAACATAGCCAGATTCGCGGTGCCGAAAACAATTCGGCCTACGGCACCAGCACAACCTTGCCGACGTTCTCCCGCGCGGCCAGGATCCGGTGCGCCTCGGGCGCTTCGGCGAACGGCACCGCGGCATGCACAATCGGGTCCGCGGTGCCGTCGTCGAGCGCTTTGGCCAGCGGCGTGATCCAGGGCTCGAGCGTGCCCCGGTCGTCCCACAACCGCAGCATGTTCAGGCCGATGACGGTCTTCGACTCCGAGAGCTGGTCGAGCAGGTTGAACCCGCGCAGCATCGCCAACGCCTGCGGCGCCGCGGTCCGCAGCGAGCGCTTCTCACCCTGCTGCATGTTCGAAATCCCATAGCCCACAAGCCGTCCGCCGGGACGCAGCAGAGCATAGGACCGTCGCAGCGACGTGCCGCCCAGAGCGTCGAGCACCAAATCGTACGGGTCCAGGCCCTTCCACCAGCCGTCGCGGCGGTAATCGATGGCGCGGTCCACACCCAACTCGGCCAGCTTCTGATGCTTTCCGGGTGATGCGGTGCCGTGCACTTCGGCCCCGGCAGCCTTCGCGAACTGGATCGCCGCGGTCCCCACACCGCCGGCCGCAGCATGGATCAGCACCCGCTCGCCGGCCCGCAGCGACCCGTAACCGTGCAGCGCGGCCCAGGCGGTCGCGTAGTTGACCGGGACCGCGGCGCCTTGTTCGAAGCTCACCGCGTCGGGGAGCGTCACAGAGTCAGCGGCGGCAACGTTGACGATTTCGGCGTAGCCGCCGAATCGCGTTCCGGCCAGGACGCGTTCGCCGACGCGACTGGCATCGACGCCGTCGCCGACGGCCGCGACCGTCCCGGCGACCTCATAGCCGACCACCGACGGAGGCTTCGGCGCATCCGGGTACAAACCGACGCGGGCGAGGTGGTCGGCGAAGTTCACCCCCGCGGCGCGGACCGCGATCTGCATCTGGCCGGGGCCCGGCGGCGGCGGGTCGGGCCGCTGCTGCACCTGCAAGACCGAGGGGTCGCCGTGCTTGGTGATGACCACTGCGCGCATTGTTTCTCCTTGTCGGGCGTTCGTAAGCGTACGGGTCTTCGGCCACCGCCCCTTCCGGCGGCCACCACCACGCCGTCGCCGCGACCCGAGCGCGGATCATCCGAACATGTTCCGTGTCACGCACCACCGGCGTTGCCGGCGAACCAGGCCGTGGTCACGATGCGCGTCTGGGGCGGCGGCAAGTGCGCGTCGCCGGCACCGAGCGAACCAACCTTGACCGTCCACAACGGCTTTGACTGATCGATCGCCGACAACGAACTGTGCGCGCTCTGCTCGACGAGCACGACCGGGTTCCCGGTGCCGCATCCGTAGGCTCCTACCAGGCCGTCATCGCGCCCGCCCCAGGCGCCGCCGTTGCGCAGCCGGCATTGCGTGCCGTCTTCGAGTTGCAACGCAAATGGCGCCGGGGCGGGCGTCGGCTGCACCTGCGGAAGCGGACCGGTGGTCACCCGGTGCAGCTCCTGCTTCCACGGATCGTTGAGGCACAGCAGGGATCCCGGTGGCGCGGGCCAGCACACGTCCGCGCCGGCGGCGGTGGGCGCGCACGAGTAGATGTCGGCGGCGACCGCCGCCGGCGACGCACTGCAGCCGGACACCTTGATGACGTTGCCAGGAGCCTGGGTGACGGGCGCCTCCCGGTAACCGTTGGCCGGGTGCCCGCTGGCGTCGACCGCTACCGCCGTGATGACCTGGGTGCCCTTCGACGCCGCCGGCGAGGTGGAAGGTGCGGACGCCGCGGGCCGGTCCGTCTTTTCATCGCGCACCAGCAGCCACGTCACGACCGCCGCGACGACCACGACGACGGCGGCAGCGACCGCGATGAGGATCACCCGGGAAGATCTCGACGCCATTGGCGAATCGTACTGACACGGCAGGGCCGCGCGGCTACGTTTTCTGTGTGCATTTCGACTGGGAGCAGCTGACCGGCGGCGTGCACCGCTGCCGGCTGCCGTTCTGCGACGTCACCATCGGACTGGTGCGCGGCAGCATCGGAACGCTGCTCGTCGACACCGGCACCACCCTCACCGAAGCCGCTGCGATCGATGCCGACGTCCGGCACCTCACCGGCGGCCTGGTGACGCATATTGTGTTGACGCACAAGCACTTCGACCATGTGCTGGGCTCCTCGGGCTTCGCCGGCGCCGAGGTGTACTGCGCACCCGAGGTTGCCGAATACCTGTCGTCGTGCACCGACCAGATCCGTGACGACGCGCTGAGTTACGGCGCGGACGCCGCCGAGGTTGACCGCGCGATCGCGGCCCTGCGGCCACCGCAGCACGAGATCCAGGACGCCACAATCGATCTCGGCGACCGCTCAGTGACCATCACGCATCCGGGCCGCGGCCACACCACCGCGGACCTGGTCGTGATCGCGCGCGACGCGGGCCCGGTCGTGGTGTTCACCGGCGATCTGGTCGAGGAGTCCGCCGACCCCTTCATCGACGCCGATTCCGATCTGGCGGCCTGGCCGGCGACGCTGGATCGGGTACTCGCCGGCGGCGGACCCGACGCCATCTACGTGCCCGGCCACGGCAAGGTCGTCGACGCGGAATTCGTCCGCCGTCAACGGGATTGGCTTCATCGACGCGGTTAGCCGCCGGGCTACTTTGCCGTGCATGCGGCGATGAAGGCATCCGGGTCGGTCACGCTGAGCAACAGCTTGCCCAAGGTCACCGACTTCCGCCACACCTTCGCCGTTGCCGGCGGCTCGATCGTCAGGGCCACCAAGCCATTCCGCGACCCGTTGACCAGCCAGCGCGACCCCAGTCCATGGACGCCGGTCGAGTACACCCGGTCGTTGCTCGGCTCGGCCTTCGTGATCGACGCCAACGGGATGTCGGCGGTGAACGCCCACCCCATCTTGACGTGCAGGTTGCCCGCCTCGACCCGCAACTCGCTGTTCTTGGGACCCACGCCCAAGGGCACCGAGAGGGGAAGAAACCAACGGTCAAAGCGCAATTCCGGCTGCACGGCGCTGACCTTACTCGCAGGTTTGGCAGCCTCCTGAGCCGAGCCGTTTAAGCACTTTGCTGACCGGTGATTCGCCCGTGGAGCCCGGGGATAGACTCTCTGCGTCATCGGAATCGTGCTGAAAGAGGAGCGTAGGTCCATGGCCATCATCGAATCGGACACTGAGGTCCATTCACCGTTCGAACAAGAAGTCGCCGCCACGCAGCGATACATCGACGGCGCACGCTTTGCCGGGATTATTCGCCTCTACACCGCCCGCCAAGTAGTAGAGCAGCGCGGCACCATCCCCACCGACTACACCGTGGCACGGGACGCGGCGGCGGGTTTCTATGACCGGCTGCGTGAACTGTTCGCCGAGAAGAAGAGCATCACGACGTTCGGGCCCTATTCGCCGGGCCAGGCCGTGAGCATGAAGCGGATGGGTATCGAGGGGATCTACCTCGGCGGCTGGGCAACCTCGGCCAAGGGGTCCACCACCGAAGACCCGGGACCCGACCTGGCCAGCTACCCGCTGAGCCAGGTGCCCGACGACGCCGCGGTACTGGTGCGCGCACTGCTGACCGCCGACCGCAATCAGCAGTACCTGCGGCTGCACATGAGCGAACAGCAGCGGGCCACCACCCCGGCAATCGACTTCCGGCCGTTCATCATTGCCGACGCCGACACCGGGCACGGCGGTGATCCGCACGTGCGCAACCTGGTCCGGCGCTTCGTCGAAGTGGGCGTGCCGGGATACCACATCGAGGACCAGCGTCCGGGCACCAAGAAGTGCGGCCACCAGGGTGGCAAGGTGCTGGTGCCCTCGGACGAGCAGATCAAGCGCCTCAACACCGCGCGCTTCCAGCTCGACATCATGCGGGTGCCCGGCATCATTGTCGCGCGCACCGACGCCGAGGCGGCCAACCTGATCGACAGCCGCGCCGACGAGCGGGACCAGCCGTTCCTGCTCGGAGCCACCAACCTCAAGGTTCCCGCCTACAAGGCGTGCTTCCTGGCAATGGTGCGGCGCTTCTACGAACTGGGCGTCAAGGACCTCAACGGCCATCTGCTCTACGCACTGTCCGACGGTGAGTACGTGACAGCCAACGCGTGGCTGGAGCGGCAGGGCATCATGGGTGTGATCTCCGATGCCGTCAATACCTGGCGGGAGAACGAAAAAGCTTCCGTCGACGACCTTTTCGACCAAGTCGAGTCGCGGTTCGTGGCCGCCTGGGAGGACGACGCCGGGGTGATGACCTACTCCGAGGCCGTCGCGGAGGTGCTCGAATTCGACCAGAGCGAAGGCGAGCCGGCCGACATGAGCCCCGAGGAGTGGCGTGCCTTCTCCGCACGGGCCTCGCTGTACACCGCACGGGCGAAAGCCAAGGAGTTGGGCGTAGACCCGCCATGGGACTGCGAGCTGACCAAGACCCCCGAGGGCTACTACCAGATCCGTGGCGGCATCCCGTACGCGATCGCGAAGTCGCTGGCCGCCGCGCCGTTCGCCGACATCCTTTGGATGGAGACCAAGACCGCCGACCTCGCCGATGCCCGGGAGTTCGCCGAGGCCATCCACGCCGTGTACCCGGACCAGATGCTGGCCTATAACCTCTCGCCGTCGTTCAACTGGGACACCACCGGCATGACCGACGAAGAGATGAAGCAGTTCCCCGCCGAACTCGGCAAGATGGGCTTCGTCTTCAACTTCATCACCTACGGCGGACACCAGATCGACGGCGTGGCCTCCGAGGAGTTCGCCACCAACCTGAGGCAGGACGGCATGCTGGCGCTGGCGCGCCTGCAGCGCAAGATGCGCCTGGTCGAGTCGCCCTACCGGACACCGCAAACCCTGGTCGGTGGGCCGCGCAGCGACGCGGCGCTGGCTGCCTCGTCGGGACGCACCGCGACCACCAAGTCGATGGGCAAGGGCTCGACCCAGCACCAGCACCTGGTCCAGACCGAGGTGCCCAAGAAGCTGCTGGAGGAGTGGCTGGCGCTGTGGAGCGACCACTACCAGCTCGGCGAGAAACTCCTTGTGACGCTGCGGCCCCGCCGCGCCGGCTCGGACGTCCTCGAACTCGGCATCTACGGCAGCGGTGACGAGCAACTGGCCAACGTCGTCGTCGACCCGATCAAGGACCGGCACGGCCGCAGCATCCTGCAGGTGCGCGACCAGAACACGTTCGCTGAAAAGCTGCGCCAGAAGCGGTTGATGACGCTGATCCACCTCTGGCTGGTGCACCGCTTCAAAGCCGACGCGGTGTACTACGTGACGCCGACAGAGGACAACCTCTATCAGACCGAGAAGATGAAGTCGCACGGCATCTTCAGCGAGGTCTACCCGGAGGTCGGCGAGATCATC
>Ga0335083_10008752_pt1 | contig 12334 bp, 10 predicted proteins | sample Lox_Sample_42_FD_206716 | JGI IMG/M metagenome (GOLD analysis project Ga0335083, IMG submission 206716) | Soil microbial communities from Loxahatchee National Wildlife Refuge, Florida, United States - Lox_Sample_4.2 | ecosystem: Environmental > Terrestrial > Soil > Wetlands | place: USA... | reverse complement strand
GATAATCTCGGCAAAGATCTCGCCTTCGCCCTCCGCCAGCTACGCAAAAATCCCGGTTTCACCTCCACCGCCATCTTCGTCCTGGCGCTCGGAATGTGCGCCAGCCTGACCATCTTCGCTTTCGCCGATGCCGCCCTCATCAAGCCGCTTCCATATCGCGATCCCGCGCGTCTCGTCGCGCTCTACGAAACCGACACGATGTTCCCGCGCTGCAATCTCTCCTATCCCGACTATCTGGATTGGAAACAGCGCAACCGCACGCTGCGTTCGCTCGACGTTTTTCAGCAGAATGCCTTCGTGCTCACCACTGCCGCCGGCGCGGAGCCGGTTCGCGGCGCCCGCGTCAGCGCCGGCTTCTTTCGCACGCTTGGCGTTGCGCCCGCTCTCGGGCGGGACTTCCATCCCGGCGAGGATTCACCGCAAGCGCCTCCCGTCGCTCTCCTGAGCGATACCGCCTGGCGTCAGCGCTATGGCGCCCGGCGTGACGTAGTGGGCCGGACCGCCATCCTGGATGGCTCGCCCTACATCATCATCGGCGTGCTGCCGCGCGAGTTTCATTTCGCCCTCGTGGGCCGCCCCGATTTCTGGACGGCCATGCAGCCCGTCCGGCACTGTGACCTCAACCGGCAATGCCACTCCATCTACGGCGTAGCCAGGCTCGCGGACGGCGTGACGCCCCTGGCCGCGCTCTCCAACCTGGACAGCATCGCGGCGGATCTCGAGAAGGCGTTTCCCGAATCCAACCGCGGACGCGGTGTGGCCGCGGCGCCTCTCGCCGAAGCCATCATCGGCGACATCCATCCCATGCTGATGGTGTTGCTGGGTGGCGCCGGCATGCTGCTCTTGATCGCGGCCGTGAATGTCGCCGGTTTGGTTCTGCTGCGTTCGCAGAACCGGCGTCGCGAGATCGCCGTGCGTACCGCGCTGGGCGCTTCCTCCGGCCGGCTGCTCTCGCAGTTCGTCACCGAAGCCTTGGCGCTGGCGGCCGGCGGCGGTATCCTCGGACTGGCCCTTTCCGCCTGGACCATCCAGCTTCTGCGGAAGCTCCTCCCTGTCGGTTTCAGCATGCGCTTGCCGTTCCTCGATGGCCTGTCCGTAAACGGCCACGTCTCGCTCGCGGCCGCCGTCATCGCCGCACTGGCGGCCGCGATTCTGGCCCTGCCTCCCTGCCTCGGAATCGGGTCTACCGATTTGCGGAGCAGTCTGGCGGAAGGCGGCCGTGGCTCGGCCGGTACCGTCTGGCGGCGGCTCGGCTCCAACCTCGTGGTCGTAGAGCTGGCCATCGCCATGGTATTGTTGGCCGGCGCCGGCCTGCTCGGTAAGAGCCTCTATCGCCTGATGCGCGTGGATCTCGGCATCCAGCCCGATCGCCTCGTCACGCTGGAAGTCGTTGCGCCGCAAACCGTCTACTCGACCGTGCCCAAGGTCCTTGCGCTCACCCGGCAGATCGAAGGCGATCTGGAGAATCTGCCGGGCGTGAAATCCGTTGGCGTGGCCAGCGGCGTCCCAATCACGTCCAATGGCAACACCACCTGGTTCCACATCCCCGGACGTCCCTGGCACGGGGAGCACTTCGACGCGCCCGAACGGGACGTCAGCCCGAACTATTTCGCCACGCTCGGCGCCCGGCTGCTGCGCGGACGCAATTTCGACCGGCACGACAATCAATCGGCGCCGCCCGTTGCCATCGCGAACCGCACCTTCGCCCGAACCTACTTCCCCAATGAGGATGCGGTCGGCAAACAGATCGTGGAGCACACCGGAAGCGGCGTCACCATACCCATCGTCGGTGTCGTCGACGATATCCGCGAAGGCCCTTTGGACGAAGCCATTCCGCCGGTCTTGTACTTTCCTCGAGACCAGCGGGCCGATCTCGATTTTATGCTGGTAGCGCGGGCGGCGGGCGGCCAGGGCAGTCTGCTGCCGGCGATGGCCGCCGCCATCCGTAAGGTCGATCCCGGAATCGTAACGCGCGAAGGCATGACCATGCTGAACAGAATTCAGGATTCGCAGTCCGCCTATATGCATCGCTCGCTCGCCCTTCTGGTCGCCGGATTCGCCGCCGTCGCCCTGCTGCTCAGCGTCGTCGGACTTTACGGAGTGGTGGCCTACTCCGTAAATCAGAGGAATCGCGAAATCGGAATCCGCACCGCTTTGGGCGCGTCGCGCCGCTCCATTTACCGGATGATTCTCAGCGAAGCCGGACGCCTGATTGGCTTCGGATCCATCGCCGGCGTCGGAGCCTCCATCGCCGCCGCCGGTCTGATGCGGGGACTGCTGTTCGGCGTCCGCTCCTGGGACGTCCCGACTCTGGCCGCTGTCGCCGCGTTACTTGCCGTGGTCGCGCTCATGGCCAGTCTCATCCCCGCCCGCCGCGCCGCCTCGGTCGACCCCGTGGAATCCCTGCGCGGGGAATGACCGTCGACGTAGGACAGGCGGTCGTTTTTTGCCGCCTGTCATTTTGATCCGTAGGTCGACCCTGACGCCTTGATCCGTAGATCGACCCTGACGCCTTGATCCGTAGATCGACCCTGACACCCGCAAACTTCGGACTTTATGGGCGTTCATCTGCCGCCTAAACGGGCTTACTACCTGTAATGTCTGGGGATTCTGGTGGCGGCGGGGCGACTCGAACGCCCGACCTAGGGATTATGAGACCCTCGCTCTAGCCAGCTGAGCTACACCGCCTTGGATGTATCCAGTCTACCAAATCGCTCCCGTTTTGCCGCCGCTCAGGGATTCCCCTGTTAACCAGATTTTGTGGAAATCTCGCGTCCCCCCGCACCCCCGAAGCCCTCGTCAAAACGTATTTGTCACCAAATGTGGACTGCATCTATCCTATTACTGCGGCGCGACTTCCGAAGTCTGCTGATCCGTGGTGCAAAGCGTCTTAAGTTCTGATTTTGTCAGCGCTTCGCAGGCTTGGATCGGTCTTTCCCACAGGTATTTCCACAGTTCTGTGGATCGCCAATCACGGCTCCTGCTTGCGATGAGCCTTCAGCCTCCGCTTCAACGATTCCGGGATTTCCGCCACCACATGACACCATTCGCCGCTGTATCGCGCCTCCAGCACCCTTCCGAACTGATGGAGCATTGCCAGCGTGGCCCCGTCGCCCGCCGGGATGCGAAAATTCTCCCGCGTCACCGGATCGAGCGGCACCGTCTCATCGATCGCCCGCAACAATTCAGCGGCCCCCGTCCCGGTAAGCGCCGATATCGCCACCGCGCGCGTTTCCGCCGCCAGACCCGCCGCCGCAATCAGCCGCCGCGCCGCAACCTCCGCCGTGGAATCTCCCTCCGGAATCCGGTCGATCTTGTTCAGCACCAGGATCTGCGGAATCCCGGACGCCCCGATCTCCGCCAACACCTTCGACACATGTTCCACGTGCCCCGCCGCGGCCGGTGACGACATGTCGACCACGTGCAGCACCAGCGAGGCCTCCGTCACCTCCTCCAGCGTCGCGCGGAACGCCTTCACCAGCGTCGTCGGCAGATTGCGGATGAAGCCGACAGTATCCGACGCCAGCACCCGGCGGTTCGAGGGCAGCGTCACCGGCCGCACCGTCGGGTCCAGCGTTGCGAACATCCGGGCATCGGCCAGCACCGCCGACTCCGTCAGCCGGTTGAACAGCGTCGACTTGCCCGCGTTCGTGTACCCTGCCAGCGCGACCGTCGCCAGCGGCACCGCGCTGCGCCGTTTGCGGTGCAGCGCCCGCCCGGCGCGCACGCTCTCTAAATCGTCTTCCAGCTTTTTGATGCGCCGGCTGATGCGACGCCGGTCGGTTTCGAGCTGCGTCTCGCCCGGTCCGCGCGTGCCGATCCCGCCGCCCAAACGCGACATCTCCACCCCGCGGCCCGCCAGCCGCGGCAAGAGATAGTTCAACTGCGCCAGTTCCACCTGCAGACGCCCTTCCCGCGTCCGCGCCCGTGAAGCGAAAATGTCCAGGATGAGCTGCGTGCGGTCGATTACTTTGCAGCCGGCCGCCTTCTCCAGGTTGCGCTGCTGCGTCGGGCTCAGATCGCGGTCGAAGATCACTACGTCCACGCCGCCCTCACGGACCGCCTCCGCCAGTTCGGCCACTTTGCCTTTCCCGATCAGCGTCGCAGCCTCCAGCGTGGCCCGCGATTGAACGATTTTCTCGACAATACGCGCGCCCGCGCTGACGGACAATTCCGCCAGTTCGTTCATGGAGTCTTCCAGGGATTCGCCGGATTCCGCCGTGCTTCGCGCGGCGCTGCCGCGACTCTTCCAGTCCAGCCCTACCAGTATGGTTCGCTCGCCGGCGGAGCTATGGGGTGCCGTGCTCGATGCCTCCCCGCCTTATGCTTCCGGCGAGTCGGCGTGTACCGGCTGGCCAGGCGTGGAAACGGCTGAAGCCGCCGCGCTCGCCTGCGGGCTGTGCGAGTGCGCCGTCTTCTGGGTCACCACCGTGGATACGGCGTGTTTGAAAATCAATTGTTCCTGGTTATTGGTTTCCAGTACAAGAGAATACTTGTCAAAACTCTTGATCCGACCGGAAAGCTTCACTCCGCTCATCAGATAAATGGTCAGGACGACCTTGTCCTTGCGAGCGTTGTTCAGGAAACAATCTTGTATGTTTTGTGTCGGTTTACTTTCCATCGCAGCCCCCAAAGGCCCGTACGGGCAAGCCCAGCACCACTTTACAAGCGGCGACTAAGATTGTACAACGTTTGTACGGCCGGGGGTGTGGATTTCACCCGACTTTCGCCGAATCGGCATACCGCGGGCTATTCGTCGTCGTGCTCGGAGTGCGCTGACGCCTGAGCCGGCGACGCCTGCGTCATCACGTCCAATTCATCCCGCCGGATCGTGCGCGGACGTGGTGCGTCCTTCGAGGATACCGGCGCGGCCGGTTCCAGCAGGAATTCCCCGGCCGACGCCAGTTCCGTTTCCAGGTTGAAGTCCGGGACGCTTTTCAGTCCCGGCACCTGCGCCACCCCGTGCTCGGTAACGATACACTCCATCCCGTTGCCCAGCCGGAAGTGAATTCGAAATTGCTGTTTGACGGAAAGTTTGCGCAGATCCGCCAGCGTCATCGGTCTGCTTCTTCGTATTCGTTTACTTCTTCACCCGACGCGATGCGCGCCGCGATCATTTCCTGGCACTTCACGCAATAGCGCGCCCACGGCACGGCATCCAGACGCTTGGGCGAAATCGGCTCCTCGCACTCCATGCACACGCCGTAAATTCCATGGTCGATGCGCAGCAATGCGTCGGAAATCTCCCGCAGCAGCTTCATATCGATGGTGTTGCGGTTCAGGAAAATCCACTCTTCGTGGTGCTGCTGGCTGAGATCGCCTTCGTCCGACGGCACATCGAGCCGGGACACTACCTGCGCCGCCTTCTGGGCAGACATGCTGCGGCGCACTTCCTCCGCTTTCTTCTCCAGCACTTTCCGGTACTGGGCGGGCTTGGCCTTCAGTCCGATATTCATGGTTACGCTCACTTCTTCTTGCAAAAAACCGGTACACGATATGACGCGGTTCCGACCTCAAAAGTTGCAAGGGGTTTGTTGAGGGACTTACGCGCGGACCTTGCAGTATACCCGCTGGTACCGGGAAAGTCAAATCCGAAATCGAGATGCGGATGAAGGAGTCTTAATGGATGTTAAGTGGTTGGCGCCGCAAAGTAACGCTTACTCCCCCAGGATTGGGTCAGCTTCCGCGACGGTGATCAGGACCGTCAACGGGTCCACCGGCGATGGGATGAACCCGTACCCTTCATAGCCTGCGAATCCGACAGCGCGCCTGCCGCCAGGGTGTCATAGCCCGCGACTTTCAATCCCGCGCGCACGTACGTTCCCGAACCGCCAGAGGCCTCGTTCTGTTGGGCGCGCCGTCGCAGCCAGCCGTCCAATGCCGGTTCGCCGCAACTGAAATCCGAAATGTCATGCCCGGTAGTGAGTCTCTCCGGAGGACCAACGCGACGGGCGCCATCCGGCACGGTCAATCTCCTCCCCAACGCCTGCGCCGCTCGGTCGATCAGCGCGAAAGACCCGCAGTCCCGTAACGAACGTTCACTTTGCCTTCTCGATCGCCGCCGTTAGCGCCGGCAAAACCTCGAACAGATCGCCCACAATCCCGTAATCCGCCACCTCGAAAATCGGCGCATTCGGATCCTTGTTGATCGCCACCACGGTCCGCGAGCCCTTCATCCCCACCAGGTGCTGGATCGCCCCCGAAATGCCTACCGCGACGTACAGCTTCGGCGCCACCGTTTGACCGGAACTTCCGACCTGGCGTTCCATTGGCAGCCAGCCGGCGTCGCAAATCGGCCGCGATGCCGCCAGTTCCGCCCCCAGCGCTTTTGCCAGCTTCTCGACAATCGGAATATTGTCGGCTTCCTTGATCCCGCGCCCCACCGAAACGATAATCTCCGCCGCCGTCAGGTCCACGCCGCGCTCGCTTTCGCGGAACAGCTCCAGCGGTTTGGTGCGGATGCCGACTGCCGAAAGCTGCGGCGTAAACGTCTCCACCGGCGCCGATCCGGCCACTACGCGATCGGCACGGTACGCGCCCGCCTGTAGCGACGCGAAGTGCGGCGCATCGCCGGCGAACCGTACGTCCACATTCACTTTGCCCTGGAACAGTTGCCGCGCCAAAACTAACTGGCCGCCATCGATGCGGTGCGATACCCCGTCGCTGATCGCGACCCTGCCGAGCGCCGTCGCCAGCTTCGGCAGAAAATCTCGCACCTGGTAGCTGTGCGGAAACAGCACGATCCGCGGCTTCGCCCGATCCAGAAGCTGCCGCATCGCCGCCACGTACCCATCCGGTGTGTAGCTTCCGAGCAGCTCATGCTCGACCGCATATACGCCCGCCAGTTGATTTGCCGCCAGTTCGCCCGCCAGCCCCGATACCCCGCTTCCCACCACCGCCGCCGAGGCCTCGGTGCCCAATTCGCCCGCGATCTGCTGCGCCGCCGCCAGCGTCTCGAACGACATGCGGTTCCAGGCCGGTTTACCATCCTGCCCCGGCCGTTGCTCCAGAATCGCCAGAACGCTCATAGGACCCGCGCCTCGAATCGCAGCTTCTCCACCAGTTGCGCCGCGGCTTCCTGCGGTGCGCCCGTAAACAGTTGGGTGTGCTTGGTGCGTTCCGGGGCATACACCCGCTCCAGAACAATGCTCGTGCTCGACGCCTCCGCTCCCAGGTCGGCGGCCGTGAGCCGCTTCACTTCTTTGGTTTTGGCTTTCTTGATACCCATCAGCGTGGCGTAGCGCAGCTTGCTGATGCCCGATTGAATCGTCAGCAGCGCCGGCAGCGGCATCTCCACGTGCTGAAACCAGCCGTCCTCGAGCTCGCGTTTGACGCGGATCCCGCTCCCTTGCGCCTCCACCTGCATCACGATGGTCGCGTGCGGCAGCCCCAGCAACTCCGCCAGGATGACACCGGTCTGGCCATATCCCAAGTCGTCCGATTGCAGCCCGGTCAGCACCAGATCCGGCGACTCCGCCTGGATTGCCGCGGCCAGCAGCCGCCCCGCCGCCAGCGGATCGAGCGCGCCCATCTCTTCCTCGATGTGTATGGCGCGGTCGGCGCCCTTGGCCAGCGCTTCCCGGATGGTCTGCGATGCCCGCGCCGGCCCCGCGCTGAGTGCGATCACTTCTCCGCCGTGCTTCTCCTTCAACTGCAGCCCGGCTTCCAGCGCGTAGGCGTCCGGCTCATTGATCTCGTACGTGAGATCGCCTTCCTCAATCCACTTCCCCGAGCCCGAGATCCGCAGTTGCGAATCGCGCGCCGGCACCTGCTTAATCGCGACGACAATTTTCATAACGGCCTAAAAACCCGGATAGCCGCCGGTCAACGCCGATGAACGCCGATAAAACCTGGACTGTGTTTTATCCGTGTGCATCTGTGTCCATCCGTGGCCCAATGATTCTCGTTCGACCTTCGCGCCGGTTCACGCCCAGCCGCACACTTCTGTCATTTGGCGTTCATCTGCCTTCATCGGTGGCTAACTGTATTTCTTGAAAATCAGGCACCCGTTCGTCCCCCCAAACCCGAAGCTGTTGGAGAGAGCGTGCTCGATGGTCATCGGGCGCGCATGGTGCGGAACGTAATCCAGGTCGCAGCCCTCGTCGGGATTGTCCAGGTTGATGGTCGGCGGCGCGATCTGATCGCGGATGGCCAGCACGGTAATGCCCGCCTCCAGTCCGCCGGCGCCGCCCAACAGGTGCCCGGTCATGCTCTTGGTGGAGCTGACGGCAATCGCCTTGGAGTGCTCGCCGAACGCCCGCTTCACCGCCACCGTCTCCGCGCGATCGCCAACTTCGGTCGACGTGCCGTGCGCGTTCACATATTGCACTTGATGCGCGTCCAGCCCGGCGTCGCGCAGCGCATTGCGCATCACCCGGTACGCGCCATCGCCGTTATCCGGCGGCGCCGTTACGTGGAACGCATCGGCGCTCATGCCGTAACCCACCAGTTCCGCCAGGATGTGCGCGCCGCGCGCGCGGGCGTGCTCCAGTTCCTCCAGAACCAGGATCCCCGCGCCTTCTCCCACCACGAATCCATCGCGGTCGCGATCCCAGGGACGCGACGCCCGCAGCGGCTCGTCGTTGCGCGTCGACAGCGCTCGCATGGCGGCGAATCCGCCGATGCCCATGGGCGTGATGCATGCCTCCGTGCCGCCGCAAATCATCGCCATGGCGTCGCCATGCTGGATCAGCCGGAACGAATCGCCGATCGAGTGCGCGCTGGTGGTGCAGGCCGTCGCCGTGGCCGAATTCGGCCCCTTGGCGCCGCTGCGTATGGACACATAACCCGACGCCAGGTTGATAATCGTGGCCGGAATGAAAAACGGCGAGATGCGGCGCGGGCCGTGTTCCAGCAGCGTCTGATGCTCCCGTTCGATCACTTCGAACCCGCCGATCCCGCTGCCGATGTAGACGCCCACCATCTCGGCGATCTCCGGCGTCACCTGCAAACCGGAATCCTTCAGGGCGTACTCCGCCGCCGCGATGGCGAACTGAATGAAGCGCCCCATCTTCTTGATTTCTTTTTTTTCGATGTAATTCGCCGGGTCGAAGCCTTTGACTTCACCTGCGATCCGGCAGGAAAACGCAGTTGCGTCGAACTGCGTAATCGGTCCGATGCCGCACTTGCCCGCGCGTATCGCCTCCCAGGACGTCTCCGTCCCAATCCCCAGCGGTGTCAGCAAGCCGACACCGGTTACTACCACTCTTCGCGTCAAGACGGCTCCCCCCGACGGCCACAACGGCTACTTCTTGGCTGATTTGTTCTCGATGTATTCAACGGCGTCTTTGACAGTGGTGATCTTTTCGGCGTCTTCGTCGGGGATTTCCAGCTCAAAGGCCTCCTCAAAAGCCATAACCAGCTCAACGATATCCAGGGAATCGGCGCCCAGGTCGTCCACGAACGAGGCGTTCATATCCACCTGGCTCTCGTCCACGCCAAGCTGCTCGACAATAATCTGCTTTACCTTCTGCTCAACGGCCATGCTTCCTCCTGGGATATGGGTGCGAACGCGATGATTTTAGCGAGCTTTGCCGATCTTGTGCAACTCACGGGTGGGTCCGGTTGCCAACCGGCGGAGCGATTGTCATTCGCTCCAGGCGGCCGGAGGCCGCCTGGGTGGCCGCCTTTCCTGGAACTTTTGCCCGTCCGCGGCGTCCATTCCTCACCATGATTCCTGGGAGGGCGCCGGTTCCCGTACTGGAAGCACGCGATCTTAGCAAACGTTACAGCGCGTTTGTCGCCGTCCGCGGCATCAATTTCAGCATCCGGCCGGGCGAGATCCTGGGTGTCCTGGGGCCGAACGGAGCCGGTAAAAGCACCATCGTGAAAATGATCACCGGGCTGGTCGAACCGACCTCGGGCGGCGTCTGGTTCGACGGCGAACGCCTCACCGGCGATTTCACCGCCCTCAAACAACGCATGGGCTACGTTCCCGAGCAGCCCGATCTCTACGGCTTCCTCACCGGCTGGGAATACCTGGATCTGGTCGCCACCATGCGCGGCATTCCGGCGCCACGCTTCCGCGAAAAGGCCTCCGCCATGCTGCAGGGATTTCGCCTCTTCGAGAGCCGCGACGTCCCCATCCATTCCTATTCCAAGGGAATGCGCCAGCGGATCGTGCTCATGGCCGCGTTTCTCCACGATCCGGCCGTGCTGGTCCTGGATGAGCCGTTTTCCGGCCTCGATGTCACCAGCGTTCTGGTGCTGCGCCGCGTCATCGAACGGCTGGCGGACGAGGGCAAAGCCATCTTCTTTTCTTCACCGGTACTCGAGCAGGTGGACCGGCTGTGCTCCCACCTGGTGGTGCTGAATCGCGGCGCGGTGGTGGCGTCCGGCTCCATGGAAGAAATGCATGCCGGCTTCGCCGGTATCGGCCTGGAGGCCGGCTTCATGCAGTTGACGGAGCAGGTGGACACGGGACAACTGGCGGAGGAAATCGTAGCCGCCGTATTGGCGCCGGCCAACTGAGGCCTATGCTGGAAGCTGCCGCACCGCCGCCCGTCAAGAGACGCGGACCGTTTCTGCGCCTGGTGGCTCACTTCCTCGACCGGCTGGTGCGCAGCGGCCAGGACACCTCCGCCGAATTCGAGTTGGGCGCCGGAGCCCTGTTGGGGATTCTGGCGGCGCCGGGCGCGTTCCAGAGCTTCCTGATGCTCGACAAGTACTCGACTTTCCTGAACTGGATTCGCGGCCATCTGCACACCGACGTCTTCGTCACTTCCATCGAAGACAAGTACCTGTTCCTCTCCATGTCCATGGCGGTGACCGGCATTGTGACCGTCCTCAAGTGGGACAACATCCTGCCGGACGCCCGCGATTACTTGAATCTGGCGCCTCTGCCGGTTCGTCCGCGACGCATCCTGCTGGCCAACGCCCTGGCGATTGCCTGTGCCGTCACGGTGTTCGCGGTGGCCGTGAACGGCGCGTCCGCGGTTCTGTTTCCATTGTTCGTCACCGTCTCGATCGAGGCTCCATTCGCGGTGTATGCCAAATTCGCCGCCACCCACGCCGCCTGCATGCTGCTGGCCAGCCTCTTCACCTTCTGCGCGGTCTTCGCGATCCTCGGGACGCTGGCCGCGATCCTGCCCCGCCATACGTTCCAAGCCTGGTCCTCCTGGCTGCGCGGCCTCATCCTGGTAGCTTCCGTCACACTGCTCCTCAGCGGATTCTCCGGCCGCGCGCTGGCCCTGAACCTCGAGCGTGTTCCCGGATCGGCGGCGCGCTGGCTGCCCAGCATGTGGTTTCTCGGGCTGTATCAAGCCATGCAACACCGTCCCACGCCGATGATGACCTGGTCGGCTCAGATGGCCTGGCGCGGGACGGTGGCGGCGTTCCTGCTGATGGTCGTCAGTTATGCGCTCAGCTACCGGCGGCGCTACGCCGCGCTGCTGGAGGGCGGGAAACGCCCATCGGAACAGAAGCTCTTCGGCGTGTTGTTGGCTGGCCTCGATCTGTTTGCCGCGCGCGCCGCCGGTTTCGAACGGGCCTGCCATCGATTTGCCATCCGCGGACTGCTGCGCAACGAAGCTCATCGGTTGTGCCTGGCCGTATCGCTCGGTCTCGGGTGGCTGCTGGCGTTCCAGGGAATCGCGCAGGGCCTGGCTGCGCGACCGGCCGATGGAAGCCCCACTGACGCTTTACTCGCGCCCGCGCTGGTGGCCGCGTATCTGCTCATCCTCGGGCTGCGGATCGCTTTCGAATTGCCCGCCGGAGCTTCCTCCAACTGGGTCTTCCGCGTGGTTTTGAATACCCGGGACGGCCAGACGTTAAGCGCCGCGCGGCGCATCGTGCTGAGCTTTCTCGCTCCGGCCGTGCTGTTGCCGGCCCTGGCTTTCGCCTGGTGGCGGTGGGGCATTCCGACGGCGATCGTTCACACCGCGTACGTGCTGGCGGTGTCGCTATGCTATGCCGAGATTCTGCTTTCGGGATATCGCAAGGTGCCGCTGACGTGTCCCATGCCCGGATTCCGCGACAATCTGCTGATGTTGTGCCTCGTACAATTCCTGGGTTTTGAGCTCTTCACTCGCGCCGGCGCATTCCTGGAACAGTCGATGTTCCTGGCGCCGCCGCTGTTTCTCCTGGTTCCGATCACCATGTTCGTCGCCTGGAAGTGGAACCAGCGGCGACTGCGCGAAGCGCGCGAAAACGGCGAATTGGAAGAGGGTCTGGTATTCGAAAGCGAGCGCCTGCCCGCCGTGGAGCGGCTGAACCTGTAAATACCGCCGCCCGCATCTCTTAACATCCTGGCCGAAAAGCACCAGCGCGGTGCATAGCAACCAACCGTACATCCTTATAAGTCTCTTAGTTTCAATTATTTAATTGCGCCAAAATT
>Ga0335083_10008751_pt1 | contig 12334 bp, 9 predicted proteins | sample Lox_Sample_42_FD_206716 | JGI IMG/M metagenome (GOLD analysis project Ga0335083, IMG submission 206716) | Soil microbial communities from Loxahatchee National Wildlife Refuge, Florida, United States - Lox_Sample_4.2 | ecosystem: Environmental > Terrestrial > Soil > Wetlands | place: USA: Florida... | reverse complement strand
CGGGCGGACCGGTGAAGCCGGTGACGGGCGTGATGCGCAACTTCTACACGACGACGGAAGCGCGTTACCTCTTCAAGTACAACGGCTCGCTCTCGCTCGCCTTCTACGGCGACGACGACGTGTGGGTGTACATCAACGGCCACCTTGCGCTCGATCTCGGCGCGCCGCACGAGCGGCTCCAGGGCGCGGTCACCGTCACGGGCGACACGGCGGCCTGGACCATCCAGACCACGGACGTGAACAACAACGTCACGCCCGCGATGGGCGGCACCGGCACGGTCGCGACGCTCGGCGGCTTGCAGAACGGCAAGATTTACGAGATTGCCGTGTTCCACGCCGACCAGCACCCGCGTGAATCGAACTACCAGCTCACCCTGCAGGGCTTCACGACGACGGAGTCGAACTGCATGCCGACCTGCGGCGACGGCGTCGCGACGGCCGCCGAAGAGTGCGACTGCGGCAACGGCAGCGTCCCGGTGCCGGACGGCTGCCCCGGTCCGAACATGGACGGCGTCTACGGCGGTTGCGACTCCACCTGCCACTTCGGCGGCTGGTGCGGCGACGGCATCGTGAACGGGCCGGAAGAGTGTGACAACGGCAAGATGAACGGCGTGAGTTACACGAAGGACCCCGATCCGAACGCGTGCACCTTCGGCTGCACCAAGGCGCACTACTGCGGCGACGGCATCATCGACGCGACGGACGGCGAGCAGTGCGACGACGGCGCCAACAACGGCAAGGGCCGCTGCAAGGCGGACTGCGAGCTCGGCGGGCCGAAGTAAGCCGTTTCGGGCGGCCTCCGGGTGCGGGCGGTCCCGACGGGGGCCGCCGGGCCGTCGTCGTGCTTGACGCGCGCCGCTTCGCGCGTATTCTCCCGCGCGTTTCGCCGTCGCCGTTGTAGCTCAGTGGTAGAGCAGCGCTTTCGTAAAGCGCAGGTCGTCAGTTCAATCCTGACCAACGGCTCCAGCGCTCGCTTCGACTTTGCGTGAGGAGCGTTCCCGCCATGGTTCAGCCGATTGCTGGTTTTCGCTTTGCCGCCGTGGCGGCGGGGATCCGGAAGGACGGGCGCATCGATACCGCGCTCGCCGTGGCCGACGGACCCGCGACCGCGGCGGGCGTGGTCACGCGGAACCGCGTGAAGGCCGCGCCGATTTTGATCGCGAGCGAACGCCTGCGCGCCGGCAAGTTGAACGGCGTGCTCGTGAACAGCGGCTGCGCCAACGCGTGCACGGGTGAAGCGGGCCTCGCCGCGGCGCGCCGCGCGACGGCCGCCGTGGCGCGCGAGCTCGGCGTCCCGGAAGCGGGCCTGGTGCCGGCCTCGACTGGCGTCATCGGCGCGCTCTTGCCCGCCGAGCGCATCGAAGCGCACGCGGGCGCGCTCGTGCGCGCGCTCTCGCCGGCCGGAGTCGAGGATTTTTCACGCGCGATTTGCACGACCGATCGCTGGCCCAAGCTCGCCGAAGCGGTGATCGAAACCGCGTCGGGCGCCGCGCGCGTGCTCGGCATCGCCAAGGGCGCGGGCATGATCCACCCCGACGTGGGGCCGCCCCAGGCGACGATGCTCGCGTTTCTGTTCACCGACGCCCGCGTCGCGGAGCGCGATCTGGCCGCCGCGCTCGCGCCCGCCGCCGATCGCACCTTCAACGCCGTGAGCGTCGACGGCGACACCAGCACGAACGACCTCGTGCTCGCGCTCGCGTCCGGCGCGTCCGGCGTCGAGGTCGGCGCCGCCGCGCTCGTTCCCGCGTTCGAAAAGGTGTGCGGCGAGCTCGCGCGCTCGATGGTGCGCGACGGCGAAGGCGCCGAGCACGTGGTCGACATCGTCGTGCGCGGCCTCGCGAACGAGGCGGACGCGCGCCAGGTCGCGAAGACGGTCGCCACGTCGTTGCTGGTGAAGACGGCGCTCTTCGGGCGTGACGCGAATTGGGGACGTTTGCTCGCCGCCGCGGGCCGCTCCGGCGTCGGCTTCGATCCGAACGTCGCGCGCGTGTCCATCGCGGGCGTCGAAATCGTGAAACACGGCCTCGCGCTCGGCGGCGGCCTCGAAGCGGAAGCGCAACGACGGATGCAGTCCGAAAGCTTCACGGTCGAGCTCGAGCTCGGCAGCGGCCCCGGTCGTTTCACGTACGTGACGAGCGACCTCGGCCACGGCTACGTCGACGTGAATGCCGGCTACCGGTCGTGAGCGTGCGGCCCCGCCGGAGCACGGCGACCGCCGCGCGTCGGCTCTCGGCGTTGGTCGCGCTCGTCGTGCTCGCCGGATGCGGCGCGTCGCGCGGCACCATCGGAGCGGTGCTCGCGAAAGACGATGACGGGCGGCTCTTCGTGCGCGACGTTCCGCCGGGTCTCGCCGCACAACAAGCCGGGCTCGAACCGGGCGACGAGATCTTGCTCATCGACGGGCGCGACGCGCGGGCGCTCGGCGCGCGCGGCGTCCACGAAGCGCTGTCGGGCACCGTCGGCGAGCCCGTGAAGCTCACGCTCGTGAGAAAGGGCGAGATCGTGCGCGTCACGCTCCGGCGCACCGAGGCGCGGAAGTACCGGCTCGGCTCCGAAAAGGCAGCGCCGTGACGCGTCGGGCATGCTACGGTTTCGGCCCCAGCCGGTGGGGCTGTCCCCCCGGTGTCGGGGTCCGGGACGCGTGTCACCGGGAATCTGCTTTCTGAAGGAATCGATCGATGAGCTACCTTTTCACCTCCGAGTCCGTCACTGAAGGTCATCCGGACAAGATTTGCGACGCCGTTTCGGACGCCGTCCTCGACGCCGCCCTCGCCGGTGACCCGAAGAGCCGCGTCGCCTGCGAGACGTTGTGCAAGACGGGCTTCGTCGTCGTCGCCGGTGAGATCACCACGCAAGCTTCGATCGACTTCGGCAAGATCGCGCGTCGCGTGATCAAGGACATCGGCTACACGGACTCGTCGATGGGCTTCGACTACGAGACGTGCGGCGTGCTGACGGCCGTCGAGCCGCAGTCGCCCGACATCTCGCAGGGCGTGACGGAAGGCGAAGGGCTCTTCAAGGAGCAGGGCGCCGGCGATCAGGGTCTCATGTTCGGCTACGCCACGGACGAGACGCCCGAGCTCATGCCCGCGCCCATCATGTACGCCCACTCGCTCGCGCGCGTGCTCGCGGCGGTGCGCAAGGCCGGCAAGGTCGACTTCCTGCGGCCGGACGGCAAATCCCAGGTCACGGTCGAGTACGAGAACGACCGTCCGAAGCGCATCGAGACCGTCGTCGTCTCGACGCAGCACTCGCCGAGCGTGAAGTACAAGGAGCTCAAGGAGTCGGTGATGGAGCTCGTGGTCAAGAAGGCCCTGCCGAAGGAGCTTCTCGACTCGAAGACCAAGTACTTCATCAACCCGACCGGGCGTTTCGTGATCGGCGGTCCGTTCGGCGACGCGGGCCTCACCGGCCGCAAGATCATCGTGGATACCTACGGCGGCATGGGCCGTCACGGCGGCGGCGCCTTCAGCGGTAAGGACCCGTCGAAGGTCGATCGCTCGGCTTGCTACTACGCCCGCTACGTCGCAAAGAACATCGTGGCGGCGGGTCTCGCCTCGCGCTGCGAGGTGCAGGTCGCGTATGCCATCGGCGTCGCCAAGCCGATGGGCGTCTACGTGCACACGTTCGGCACCGGCAAGATCGACGACGAGAAGCTCGCCGCCTACGTGAGCGAGCACTTCGACATGCGCCCGCGCGCCCTGATCGAAGAGCTCGACCTCCTGCGTCCGATCTACCAGCCGACCTCGTCGTACGGCCATTTCGGCCGCGCGGAGTTCAGCTGGGAGCAGGTGAACCGCGCCGAGCAGCTCGCCGCGGATTTGCTCGGCGTGAAAATCAAGGTCGCGCCCGTGAAGGCGCCGGCCGCGGCGAAGGCGCCCAAGGCCGCGCGCGCGGCGAAGGCGGACGGCAAGGCGAAGGCCGCCCCGAAGAAGGCCTCGAAGGCCGAGGCGAAGGCCGCCGACCACACGTCGAACGGCGCGTCGCCTCGCAAGCTCCGCTCGACCTCGCTCCGCGCCTGAGCGCGCGTCCGTTCGGCGACGGCGCCTCGGATGCGTTCCGGGGCGCCTCGTCCGGCGCGCGTCAGCTCTTGACGCGGTTCCTGCCGGCGCCCTTCGCTTCGTAGAGCTTCGCGTCGGCGCGCTCGTAGAGCGCCTCGACGCTTTCGTTCGAGGCGGGGGCGTACTCGGCGACGCCGATGCTCACCGTCACCGCGAGTCGCTTGCCCTCGAAGCTGAACTTGTGGGCCTCGGTGGCCTTGCGCACCCGTTCGGCGAGCTCGACCATGCGCGAGGCCGGCGCGCCCTCCCAAAGCGCCGCGAATTCTTCCCCGCCGACGCGGCCGAAGGTGCCTTCGGCCCCCATCGCCTCGCGCGCGACCGAGCAGAGCTCACAGAGGACGCCGTCGCCCACGACGTGACCGTGGGTGTCGTTGATCTTCTTGAAGTGGTCGAGATCGAGCACCATGAGCGAGAACGGCGTCGCGCTCGAACGCGACGCGTTGGCCGCGGCACGGAGCGCCTCCCCGAAGCTCGATTTGTTGAACACGCCCGTGAGCGCGTCGAAGCGCATCAGGCGCTGGAACTCCTCGTGGTACGTCGCCTCGATGTTGCCGCCGGCGATGTACTTCAGCAGCACCTTGCCGATCTGCACGCGATCGCCGTCGCGGAGCTCGTGCTGCGTCACGCGCGACCCGTTGACGAAGGTGCCGTTGGTCGAGCCGAGGTCCACGATCCGGTGTGACGACCCCATCCACTCGACGCGCGCATGGCGGCGGCTCACCGAATCCGAATCGATGAGGAGCCCGCCGCGGACGCCGCGGCCGATCTCGACGGGCGCCTCGGCCAGGAGCACGCGGCTGCCGAGGCACGGCTCGGACAAAACGATGAGCAGCGCCTGTTGTTTCGACGCGACTTCGACCAGGTCCCGCATGTCTCGCGAGACGGTCACCTCGAGCGTAGATTCGTAGGCGTCGCCCACGTTCGGAAGTTGCGGCCGGCTGGGTCCGGAGCCCATGGTCTTTCGTTCTGCGGTCGGTGCGGGGTCCCCCCCGAAAAGACAGGGGTTTCAGGCCCCTGGGACAACGTGTGCCCTGCCCGAGAACTCTAGCATGGCAGCGCGCCCCGTTCTCCCGGCCATCGGCTCGAGCAAAGTTCGTAGGCTTCGCTCGAGTGAGAGATCCACCTACATGCGCGAGCCGCGCGCCGCGACGCTGCTTCAGATGTCGTAGTAGAGGAAGAACTCGTAGGGAGTCGGGCGCAGGCGCATCGCCTGCACTTCTTGCTCGCGCTTGTAGTCGAGCCACATCTCGATGAGGTCGCGCGTGAAGACGTCGCCCTTGAGCAAAAACTCGTGGTCGGCTTCGAGCGCGTCGAGTGCCTCGTCGAGCGAAGCGGGCATGCGCGGGACGTCCTTCAGCTCCTCCGGCGAGAGCGCGTAGATGTCCTTGTCGAGCGGATCGCCTGGGTCGAGCTTCTTCTGGATGCCGTCGAGCCCCGCCATCAACATCGTGGCAAACGCGATGTAAGGATTGCAGCTCGGATCGGGGAAGCGGAGCTCGAGCCGCCGCGCCTTGGGCGACGGCGAGTACGTGGAGATGCGGATCGCGGCCGACCGGTTACGGCTCGAGTACGCGAGGTTCACGGGCGCTTCGTAGCCGGGTACGAGCCTGCGGTAGCTGTTCGTGGTCGGATTGGTGATCGCCGCGATGGCGTGCGCGTGCTTCAGAATGCCGCCCACGTAGTGGAGCGCGATGTCCGACAGACCGGCGTAGCCGTCGCCGGCGAAGAGCGGTTTGCCCTCTTTCCAGAGCGATTGATGGCAATGCATGCCGTTGCCGTTGTCGCCGAACATCGGCTTCGGCATGAACGTCGCCGTCTTGCCGTTGCGGTGCGAGACGTTCTTCACGATGTGCTTGAACCACATCAGCTTGTCGGCCATCGCCACCAAGCTGTCGAAGCGCATGTCGATTTCGCCCTGGCCGGCCGTGGCCACTTCATGGTGGCTCACCTCGACTTCGATCCCCACGCGCTGCATCTCGAGGCAGATCTCGGTGCGGAGATCCATCTGCGTGTCTTGCGGCTGGACGGGGAAGTAGCCTTCCTTGTGGCGGATCTTGTGCGCGAGGTTCGGCCCCTCGTCGCGGCCCGTGTTCCACACCGCTTCGTTCGAGTCGATCGAGTAGAACGCCTCGTTCGAGCCGGCCGCGTAACGCACGTCGTCGAAGATGAAAAACTCGGCTTCGGGTCCGAAGTACGCCGTGTCGGCGAGGCCGGTCGAGCGCAGATACGCTTCGGCTTTCTGCGCGACGTAGCGCGGGTCACGCGTGTAGCGCTGGCGCGTGATCGTGTCCTGAATCGTGCAGACGAGCGACAGCGTCGGGTGCTTCGTGAACGGATCCATGACCGCCGTCGCGGGGTCCGGCATGAGCAGCATGTCGCTCTGGTTGATCGGCTGGAACCCTCGGATCGAGGAGCCGTCGAAGCCGAAGCCTTCCTCGAACGCCTCGGGCACGAGGCGGTGGAAGGGGACCGAGGTATGCTGCCACTTGCCGACCAGGTCGATGAACTTGAGATCGACCATCACGGCGCCGCTCTGCTTACCGAGCTCGATTGCGCGATTCGCGTCCATGTCCGACTCTCCCGAGCGAAGGGCCACGACCCCGCCACCCACGGCGGCGGGTCAACCCTCCACGCACACTAGTCTCAAGTGGCGTGGTCTTGGAACTAGATCGCTTCTTCGGCGCGTTCGCCCGTGCGGATGCGCACGGCTTCGTCGACGGGGGACACGAAAATTTTGCCGTCGCCGATACGCCCGGTCTTTGCGCTCTTCTCGATCGCGTCGATGACCTGATGGACCATCTGATCGGGGACGACGATCTCGAGCTTCACCTTGGGCACGAAATCGACGACGTAAGCCGAGCCGCGATACACTTCCTTCTTACCCCCAGTCCGCCCGAAGCCCTTGACTTCGGTCACGGTCATGCCCTGGATGCCCACCTCGGACAGGGCCTCTTTGACCTCGTCCAGCTTGAAGGGCTTGATGATCGCCTCGACTTTCTTCATGACGGTCTCCGTAAACTCCCTTCCGGACCTACCGGGGGCCATGTTTCCGAAGTGTTTCGCATAGAAGTCTCCGTGATTTGACTCTGAATCCTTCGATTTTTCGCGACGATCACTAGCCGGCCGGTGGGCCTGGGCCCCTCGTCGGGTATGTTAGGGGCGCGCGCCCGAACCGTCCCGGCTCGGCGCTCGGCGGCAGCGAGGATGGCCGTTCAGAACAAGTCCAACGTCCCCCTCGGCACCGTGCTCGAGGGCAAGTTCCGCATCACCCGCGAGATCGGGCGAGGCGGCATGGCGGCCGTGTACGAGGCCGAGAACATCGACATCGGCAAGCGCGTCGCCGTGAAGGTGCTCGCGGCCGAGCTCATCACCTCGCGCGTCGTGCGCGAGCGGTTCATTCGCGAGGCGCGCGCCGCCTCGGCCGTGCGGAGCCCGCACATCTGCGACGTGTACGACTCCGGCATGTACGAGGAGCGGCCGTTCCTCGTGATGGAGCTGCTCGAGGGCGAGAGCCTTTACGACATGCTCACGCGCATCCGGCGCCTCGACGTGCCGACGACGCTGAGCGTGATCTCACAGACGTCGCGCGGGCTCGGCAAGGCGCACGAAGCGAACATCGTGCACCGCGACCTGAAGCCCGAGAACATCTTCGTGAGTCGCGACGAGGACGGCGGGCTCATCGTCAAGCTTCTCGATTTCGGTCTCGCGAAGTTCTACGAGCCGACGAACGACGGCGACCCGAAGACGGTGCGCCTCACGCGCGAGGGCGCGCTTTTCGGCACGCCCGCGTACATGAGCCCGGAACAAGCCAAAGGCCAGGGCGAAGTCGATCATCGCTCGGACCTCTGGGCGCTCGGCTGCATCGTGTACGAGTGCCTCACCGGGCAAACCGTGTGGAGCGTCGAGCAAGGGGTCGCGATGATCCTCGCGCAGGTGGCGAGCGCGCCGGTGCCGCGGCCGTCGCGCCTGCGACCCGATCTGCCGCTCGTGTTCGACGCGTGGTTTCAGAAGGCGCTCGATCGCGACGTCGCTCGCCGCTTCCAGACCGCGCGCGAGTTTTCCGACACGCTGGCGGAAGCGCTCACGGGCGGGGAAGGCATGGCTTCCTCGACGTCGAACGTCCGACAGCAGAGCCTGCACAACGAGGCGGACGCCATCCAGGTGGACGAGCTCATGTCCGGCGAAGGGCTCGCGCCCGCTTTCCCCGAGCTCGCGCCGGAGCCGGATTCGGCGCGGGACGCGGTCACGCCCGAGCCCGTCGTCAAACGCGGCGCACCGCGCTCGAGCGGCGTCGGGGCGTTGCTCGCGGCGTCGGTCGTGGTGCTCGGCGGTTACGGCGCGTGGCTCCACTGGCTCCACCCGGCCGGCGAACGCGCCGCAGCGACGCCGAGCACGCCGCGCTCCTCGGTCACGGCCTCGGCCCGGCCGAAGCCGGCGCCGAAAGTCGCGGTCGATCCCGATACGGAGCCGTTTGCGGCGCTCGTGCGCGACGCGCAAGGCTCGTTCGCGAAGGATCCGAAGGGCGCCATCGAGCAGCTGAAGGCGGCCTACGCGCAGGGGTCGCCGGCGCCCGTGCGCTCGCTCCTGTCGCACGCGACCGTCGCGGTCGACGACGCCACGCCGCGCGGCTGCCGCGTGACGGCCATCGGGCGGCCGCGGCCGTACCAGATCGACCAAGCGGCTTCGTCGCCGGCGCTCGCGCGCACGAGCGAGGGCACGCTGCTCGGCTGGGTCGACAACCACGCCGACGCGCGCCGGCGCCAGGGTCACGTCGTGCTCCTCGACGACGCGCTCCGGCGCAAAGGCGACGCGCTCGCCGTCACGCCCGAGGCGAGCGCCGTGCAGGATCTCGGCATGCTCGTCGCGGGCGACAAGGTGCTCGTGTCGTTCCACGACGACGGCGGCAAGCAGCCCGGCGTGTACGTGCGGCAACTCGGCTCCGACGGTCGCATCGCGACGCCCGTGCATCGCATCGCGCGCAATCGCCCCGCGGACGGCTCGCTGTCGCTCGTTCCGAGCGGCGACGGCGGCTACATCGCGGTGTGGGCGGAAGAGGTCGCGGCCGGGACGAGCGATCTCGTGGCCCAGCGCGTGAAGGCGTCGCTCGAGCCCGCGGGCGATCCGCAGCGCTTGACCGCGTTTCCCGCCATCAAGGGCGTGCCGGAGCGCGTGTCGTTGCCCGACGCGGCCGTCGCGCACGGGGAGCTCGAGATCGCGTTCACGCTCGGATTTCCCGCGCAACACGCGGCGGTGAGCGTGCTCGGCGTTCCGCTCGCCGAGCTCGAGCACGGCAAGAGCGTCGAGACGCGCAGCGGAAAGCGCGGCGCGGGCTCCGACCCCGTGCTCGGCACGCTCCGCGTCGTCGCGAAGACGGTCGGGCGCGCGCCGCAGCCGCGCCTCGCGTGCGAAAAAGACGGCTGCCTCGTCGGCTGGGACGAGGAGAAGGGCGGCGCGAACGTCGCGTTTCTCGAGAACGGCAAGCCGCAGCCGCTCTGGCACCGCACGTTCGCCGAGAAAGGCGCGCACCCGGCCATCGTCGGCGACGACGGCGGACTCGCCGCGGCGTGGTACGAAGAGGCACGACTTCGGCTCGCGCCGCTCGGTCGCGACGGCGTCGGACTGCCGAGCGTGGTCAATCGCGTGAGCGGCCTGCAACCGCACCCGGCACTCAGCCGGGGCGGCAAGGCCGGTGAATGGATCGTCGCGTGGCGCGATTACGAAGCCGCGCACCTCGAGCTCTTCGCGCTCAAGGCGGAATGCCCATGAAACAACCGAAAGCGGAGCGTCCGTCGCTCGGCCTCGAGAAACCGCCCCAAGGTCTCGCGTTCCCCGCGCGCAACCAACTCCGCCGCTCACCGCCGGCGAGCGGCCGCACCCTGCTCGTCCCCATCGACGCGAGCGACGGCCCCGAGCTCTGGGAAGCGGTCGAGGGCTCGCGCTGGCACCTCGAGCGCTGGTTGCCCTGGGTGCCGTTCAACTCGTCGCCCGAAGCGAGCATGCGCTACGCGGAAGCGTGCGCGCTCGACTGGGACGCGGGGCGAGCGGCCCGCTTCGCCGTGCGCGATCGCGTCACGAACGAGCTGCTCGGCGTGGTCGGGCTCGACTCCTGCGTGCACCTGCACCGGGCCTGCGAGCTCGGCTATTGGTTGCGGCGCGAGTGCACCGGCCGCGGCCTCATGACGGAGGCGGCGCAGGCGTGCCTCGACTTCGCGTTCTTGCGCATGGGCGTGCACCGCGTGCGCTGCGCCGCGGCGACCGACAACGCTCCGAGCCTGCGCGTGATCGCGCGCCTGAACTTCCACTTCGAGGGCATCGCGCGGCAGGCCGAGTGGGTCGGATCGCGCTGGCTCGATCACGCGCTCTTCGCGCGGCTCGCGACCGACGAGTAAGGTTTCGCCGCGAGTTGAGGACGATGCGCTCCCGCCGACGCTGGCCGTCGTTTCTCGTGCTGGCGCCCGCGCTCGTCGTCGTCGTGGGTCTGCTCGCGGCGGCCGCCATCGGCGAGACCGGCTTGCGGCAGCTCCGGCGGCAGGGCGAGTCGGCGGCGGCGCGCGACAGCGAGCTCTTCGCGAAGACGCTCGCCGCGCGGCTCGGCTCCGTCGCGCCGGAGGATCGCTTCGCCGTCCTCGAGCGCGCGGCGTTGCGCTCGGGCGACGAATTTTTGCTCGCCGACGAGGACGGGACGAGCCTCATCGATCTCACGCGCGGGGTCGGCGGTTCGGGCAACGTCACGAGTTTTCTCGAGCACGGCTCGGGCGAAACGGCGACCGGCCTCGGCCGGGTGCGCTTCAGCGCCGCGCGCTTGCCGCGGCCGTTTCAGCGGCTCTGGCTGGTCGCCTTCGTGGCGCCCCCGGAGGCGCCGTTCGCGACGAGCTCGCTCATCCGCTCGGTCATCGCGCTCACGGCGCTGCTCGTGGGCGCGGCGGCGCTCGTCGCCTTCGCGCTCACGCGCGACGTGCACGGCGACGTGCGCTTCGTGCGCGGGCGCATCGTCGCGATGGCGCGCGCCAAGCACCAGCCCGCGGGCAAGCCGATCCCGGTCGGCTCGGTCGACCAGGTCGGGCTCCTCACGAGCGCGTTCAACGTCTTGGTCGATCGCTTCACCGCGGCCGAGCTCGCGTACCGGCAGGATTTGTCGGGCGCGCTCGCCTACGATCGCGACCGCAGCGCGTTCCTGGCGGCGCTCTCGCACGAGCTCCGGACGCCGCTCAACGCGATTCTCGGCTTCACCGACGTGATTCTCTCGGAAGTGGACGGCCCGCTCGTGCCCGAGGCGCGCGAGGCGCTCAGCATCGTGCGCACGAGCGGCGGCCATCTGCGCGCCCTGATCGACGACGTGCTCGACCTCTCGGCGCTCGAATCCGGCGAGCTCCGCCTGAACGTCACTTACGTGGACGTGTTCGCGATCGTCACCGAGATCGTGCGCGAGCTCGGCGTCACCGCGGAGGCGAAGGGCCTCGCGCTCATGCTCGCCGGCGAATCTGCGCACGCCTTCGCCGACGAGCACCGGGTGCGTCAAATCGTCGGCAACGTGATCGGCAACGCGGTCAAATACACCGAGTCGGGTCACGTCGACGTGCGGGTCGACGCCCTGCCCGACGAGGTGTGCGTGCGCGTCGCGGACACGGGGCCCGGCATCGCCGAGGCGGACCACGAGGCGATTTTCCAGGAATATTGGCAGACGAGCGAGGCGCGCACGCGGCGCGCCGGCACCGGACTCGGCCTCGCGATCACGCGCCGGCTCGTCGAGATGCACGGCGGTCGCGTCGAGCTCGAGAGCGAGCTCGGACGCGGCTCGACGTTCCGCATCGTGCTGCCCATCGAACGGCCCGCCGAGTCGCGGCGCGACCGTTCGCGGCCGCGCGCGTCGCGCCCGCCGCCGCCCGCGGAGCGCGCGCCGTGAACCCCGCGGCCTCCCACCTCGTCCGCCGCGTGCTCGGCTGGTTCGCGACGTTCACGTTGCTGGTCGCGCTCGTGGTCGCGCTGCTCGCCCCGCGCCTCTTGCTCCTGAGCGGCGAGACCGCGATCGAAGGCGCCGCGGCGCTCGGCTCCGGCATGCTCGCGGGCGGCGCCGTGGCGGCGCTCGTGCGCGGGATCCGGCTGTTTCGCTACCGATTTCTGCTGCGAGCGCTGGCCGTCGGCTCGCGCGCCGTCGAGGCCCACCAGCTCTACGAGCTCGGCTCCGAGCCGCGCCGCTCGATCGTGGGCTGGCTCGTGCCGTCCGGCCTCGGCGCGGCGATCGCGACGATTCCGTTCGCGCCGAGCACCCTCGA
>Ga0335083_10008748_pt1 | contig 12338 bp, 8 predicted proteins | sample Lox_Sample_42_FD_206716 | JGI IMG/M metagenome (GOLD analysis project Ga0335083, IMG submission 206716) | Soil microbial communities from Loxahatchee National Wildlife Refuge, Florida, United States - Lox_Sample_4.2 | ecosystem: Environmental > Terrestrial > Soil > Wetlands | place: USA: Florida... | reverse complement strand
GCGCGACGTACTCGGCTTTCCCGGAGCTGACCGTTACGGGCACGTCCCACCGGGCCCGAATGTCGCCCACGACCGCCGCCACGTCCAGCGTGCTGATCCAATATCTGCCGGGAGCAACACCTTGCAAGGAACCCTGACCCTGCAAGTCGGTTTGCACGCGCGCGACCAGGTATTTCGATTGCGCGAGCTCCAGCGCGCGGCGATGGATCTCCGGCCCTCGCTTGCTCAGCAGATTATTCCATTTCGGTCCCGGATCGATCTCCGTGAGGCTAAGGTCGATGCCTTCCACGCTCTGCGGGTGCTGCACGATGTACCGGCGGACCGTCTCTTGATATTCCGACGAGAGCTTGTCGAATTTTTCCGGGTGTTTGGCCTGGTCGGCTGGTTTCACCTTGGGCTGCGGAAAATCCGCCGATTGGTCGCCCGCATTCCGCTCCATGTAGGCGCGGCGGAACTCCGGTATGGAAAGAATGTCCTCGGGCGTCAGCCTCTTCGTGAAGTCCTCGCCGACCAGCGATACCCACTGGCTCTTCTTCATCCACGCCTTCAGCTCCGGAGAAATCGAGGAATCGAGCTTGTCGATGAACGCATTCATGTCCATCTTCGGACTGTCCGCGTCGGCTTCTTTTTCGATGTCTTCGAAGCTCTTGCTCAGCAGGTACAGCGGAAAACCGCGCACCGGCTCTTCGACGCCGCCCGCCGGCGTCACGCGCGCTGCGAATTCGATCGCGCCCGCCTGCGCGGCACACCGCGTCTGGAAAGCTGCGATTCCGAGGCCAAGCAGAATTGCGGCGAGAAGAGTCTTTCTCATGCCGCCCATCGTAGCAGATCGCGCCGAATGCGCCCGGCCGCGGACGCTTCTGGGGCGAGTTGGTAAACTCTTGCGCCGGGATCCGCCTGATGCCGATGGACGAGCGGAATTGCGGAGACTCAGTACAGCGAGAAGGTCGACTCGATCAGGACTTGCACTGAAGCCGGTTTTCCGTCCGGACCCCTGGCAGGCGTGCAGCGCCACGTCTGGACCGCCTGGACCGCTTTTTCGTCCAGCCCGAATCCCAGGCCCTTCGCCACGTGCGGGTTGATCACGCGCCCGTCGGCCGTGACCACGGCCAGCAATTCCACCGCGCCCTGGATTTTCACCTTGATGGCTTCATCGGTGTATTCGGCCTTGGGCATGTAGTAGCACGCGGGTTCGCCATAGCCGCCAATTCCCGCGCTCGGCAGTCCGCCGCCGGCGCCGTAACCCTGGCCCGGCCCAACGCCCGCTCCGTTCCCGTTGCCGATGCCGCTGCCGTGGCCCTGGCCCATCGACCCGGTCCCGCTCTTCCCGAAAGGATCGCCCCAGACCGGCGCCTGAATGTTCGGCAGATTGAGGTTCGGGTTTCCGACCACCGTCGGCGTCATCGCGATCTCGGGATGCTGCACCGGTCTGGCAAGCGGCGCTGAAAATTGGAGGTTTGCGAACTTCGGCAGCTTGCCCTTCTGCGCCGGAGCCGTGTCGTGCGCGCCGCCGCCGCCGCCGGCCTTCGACGTCGAAGGCGCCAGCTTCGCCAGGTACGGCGAGACGCTCACGTCCACCGGCTCGGGGTTGAACGCCTTGGTCACCGGAGGCGAAATCCAGTTGGGCAGAAAAAGCGGAATCAGCACGATCGCCGCGATCAAGATCGCGTGCACCGCGATCGAGACGGCCTGCAGCCGCCCGAACTGCTTGTTCTTGGTCCAGATCTCCGGCACGGCCACCGGCTGGCTGGTGGTTTTCAGGGGCGGCAGCTTCGGAGGCGCGATCCAATCGCGCAGGTTCTGCCAGAATCCGGCCTCTTCCTTCCAGTTCACCAGGAACCGGGAGTCGATGCTGCCGCGCGGGCCCGACCGGAAGAATTCCTGCAGATTGCCGCTGATGCCGGATCCGAACTCGGGCGTATCGAAGGCAGTGGGTGTGCCCGCAGGGATTTTCTTCGGGCGCTCGGTGAGGAAGTCCTTGAGATTCGAAAACAGGCTGGCCGCGCTCGATTGCCGCGAAGGGGAGCCCAGTCGACCCAGCTGCAGTGTCGGTTCGTCCGCCGAACGACTGGCGTCGTTCGGTTTGGAGGCATAGTCCGGCATTCCCGTTACCTGATTCTGCGTCGCAGACATATCAACTACTTAGACGCATCGCTGCGGAAAAGGATGTCTGCGCCCCGAGCGCGGCTGACACGCTCTCGAAATGATTGTAACATACAGCTCTGGAACGAAAATTTCGGTTTCCACGCCGCCATTACTAGCACAATCAGGCGCATCCACGCCACACAGGGCGGCCGTTTCTCCGAAAAGGACACTTGAATCTCGCGCGATGGCGAAACCGCTGGACGTAAAGAGCACGCTCAACCTGCCGAAAACGGATTTCCCGATGAAGGCGCAGCTGCCGCACCGCGAGCCGGAGCAGTTGGCCGCGTGGGAGCAGATGGATTTGTACCGCCGCATCCTGGAGTCTCGCCAGGGTAAGCCTCTCTTCGTCCTGCACGACGGCCCGCCTTACCCTACCGGCGAAATTCACCTCGGCACGGGCCTCAACAAGATTCTGAAAGACATGATCGTCAAGTCGAAGACCATGTCCGGCTTTCGTTCGCCCTACATTCCCGGTTGGGATTGCCACGGCCTGCCGATCGAGACGAAGGTCGAAAAAGAGCTGGGAGGCAAGACCGACAAAGTTTCTCCCGCCGAGTTTCGCAAGATGTGCCGCGAATTCGCCGCCCGCTACGTGGAAATCCACAAGCGCGAATTTCGCCGCCTCGGCATCTTCGGCCAGTGGGACAAGCCCTACCTCACGATGGACCCCTCGATGGAGGCGTCCATCGCCGGTGCGTTTCTCGACTTCCTCGAAAAGGGCTACGTCTATCGCGGCCTCAAGCCCGTCTACTGGTGTATTCACGACCGCACGGCCCTGGCCGAAGCGGAAGTCGAATACGAAGATCACACCAGCCCCTCGATCTGGGTGAAATTTCCGCTCGCGCCCGGGCAGAAGGACAGCCCGATCCGCGATAGCATCAGCGCGCTGATCTGGACCACCACTCCGTGGACGCTCCCGGCGAACCGCGCCCTGGCTTTCGATCCGGATTTCGAGTATGTCGTCGCGGATACCCCCGCTGGAAAACTGCTTCTCGCGCGAGGGCGTGTCGAGGCCTTCGCCGGCGAACTCAAGCTCGACGTGAAAATCGTCGAGGGCGGCTGGAGAGGCAAGGAATTCGAAGGCGTTCAATTCCAGCATCCGTTCCTTGATCTTCGCGTGCCCGGGGTGCTCGCGGACTACGTGACGCTGGATGCCGGCACGGGAATCGTTCACACCGCGCCCGGCCACGGCGCGGACGACTATCGCACCGGCCAGAAATATGGACTCGAGGCCTACGCTCCGCAGGACGACTATGGCCGCTTCACCGAAGGCCTGCCCGAATACCTCGGCAAGACGATCTGGGAGGCGAATCCGATCGTCATCGAGCTGCTGAAAAAGCGCGGCATGCTGGTCGGCGAGCGAAAACTCACGCACAGCTACCCGCACTGCTGGCGCTGCCACAACGCCGTGATTTTCCGCGCCACCGAGCAGTGGTTCATTCAGATGGACGCAGGATCGTCCACCATCCCCGCGCCGAAGGAGCCGCCGCTTCGCCAGCGCGCTCTCGCCGAAATCGACAAAGTCAAATGGCTGCCGGATTGGGGCCGCGCCCGCATGAACGGCATGATCGCCGAGCGCCCCGATTGGTGCATTTCGCGACAGCGTTTCTGGGGCGTGCCGCTGATCGTCTTCTATTGCGACGCCTGCGGTAGGCGTGTCAACGATCTTCACGCGCTGCGCCACGTTCTGCCGTTCTTCGAACGCGAAGGCTCGGACGCCTGGTACACGCACTCCGCCGCCGAACTTCTCCCGGCCGATGCGAAATGTTCGTGCGGCGCGGCGCGATGGCGCAAGGAGAATGACATTCTCGACGTCTGGTTCGAGTCCGGTTCGACCCACCTTTCCGTGCTCACGCCCGCGAACGGCCTCCACTGGCCCGCGCAGGTGTATCTCGAAGGCCCCGACCAGTTCCGCGGCTGGTTCCAGAGCTCGCTGCTCAACGGCATCGGCACGCGCGGCGGCGCGCCCTATCAGCAGGTCGTCACGCACGGATGGACGCTCGACGACGAGGGCAAGCCGATGTCGAAATCCCTCGGCAACGCGCTCTACCCGAACGAAATCGTGGACAAATGGGGCGCGGACCTGCTGCGCCTCTGGGTCGTTTCGCAGGATTACACCGCGGACATGCGCAATTCGCCCGCCATGATGACGCAGCTCGCCGAGGCCTACCGAAAGATTCGCAACACGTTCCGCTTCGCGCTCTCGAATCTCTTCGATTTCGATCCCGCGCGCGACGTGGTCCACGACGCCGATCTGTGGGAGATGGATGCGTGGATGCTGCGGCGCACGGGAGCGCTCGTTCGGCAGTGTCTCGATTGGTACGCGAGCTTCGAATTTCATCGCGTTTATCACGCGCTCCACGATTTCTGCATCGTCGATCTCAGCGCTTTTTATTTCGACGTGCTGAAGGACCGCCTTTACACCTTTGCCCCGAATAATCGCGGCCGCCGCTCCGCGCAGACCGCCGTCTATCACGTCGCTCGCGCGCTCGTTCGCCTGATCGCGCCCGTTCTCGTGTTCACATCGGAAGAAGTGTGGAAGCATCTGCCGCAAGCCGCTTCCGCGACTCCAAGCGTGCACATGGCCAACTTTCCCGCCGCCGAACATTTCGTGCATGCCCTCGACGAGAAGCGTTCGAACGATTGGGACCGCCTGCTGGCCGTGCGCGAAGAGGTCCTGAAGACGATGGAACCGGTCCGCGCCGCCAAGACGATTTCGGCGGGCCTCGAAGCGCGAATCACGCTCAGCGCGAGCGGCGATCTCGCGGCGATTCTGCGGCGATACGCGGCGCATTTGCCCGCGCTCTTCATCGTTTCGCAGGTCCAACTCGCCGGCGGGCCCGTGGAAGGGGCCTCGGCGAGCGGAATCGAGGGACTGCATATCAAGGTCGAGCGCGCTTTGGGCGCGAAATGCAATCGCTGCTGGAACTACTCCACGCGCGTCGGCGAGAATGCCGACTGGCCGACGGTGTGCGAGCGCTGCGTCGCCGCGCTCACGGAAATCGAGCGCGGAGGCGGCGCCGCGGCCGGGAGCGTCGCTTCCTGATGTCCGCTTCCGCACGCTCGTTCTGGCCGTTGGCCGCGCTGGCCGTTTTCGTTCTAGTCGCCGATCAAGTGACCAAGTACGCCGTCGAAAACTTCACGGAGAGCGGCTCGCTGCGCGTGCTGATTCCCGGCATGCTCAATCTTGTGCACACCAGCAATCCCGGCGTCGCGTTCGGCATTCTCGCCGGCGCCGAAGCGCCGTGGCGCGCCCCCGTCCTGATCGTGTTTTCCTCCTGCGTAATGCTGCTGATCGCGTGGCTCATCGTTTCGCGCCGCGCGGGCGGCTGGTTCGGCCAATACGGGATGACGCTGATTCTCGGCGGCGCCGCCGGAAATCTGTGTGATCGCATCACGCGCCGCAGCGTCACCGATTTCATCGACTTTCACTTCGGCAGCCACCACTGGTACACCTTCAACGTGGCTGATTCCGCCATCGTCGTCGGCGCCGCTCTGGTCATTCTGGAACTTTTGCGCGACTGGCGGCATCCCGCTCACGAGCGCGCGTAGCGATGCATCCCGTCCTTTTCGAAATCGGCTCGATTCCCATCTACACCTACGGCGTCCTGGCGGCGGCGGGATTTTTGCTCGGCCTCTTCTACGCGCGATGGCAGGCGCCCCGCGCGGGCCTTCCTCCGGAGCTCATCTGGAATCTCGGCGTGTACGGAATTCTGATCGCGCTGATTTCCTCCAAGCTCTGGCTGCTCGCCAGCGAATGGGACTACTACAGCGCCAGCCCCGGCCGGATTTTCAGCATTGCCACGTTTCAGTCCGCCGGGACGTTTTACGGCGGAATTCTGGGCGGCATCGTCTGGGTGATCGTCTACACGCGCATCACGCAAATGCCGCTCCTCGGCGTCCTCGATCTTGCCGCCGCGCCCGTTGCGCTCGGCCACACGCTCGGCCGCCTTGGGTGCTTCGTCGCCGGCTGTTGCTACGGCAAGCCCACGTCGCTTCCGTGGGCGGTCACGTTCACCAGCCCAATCGCCGAAAGAATCGCCGGGACGCCGCTCAACATTCCGCTGCATCCCACGCAGCTGTACGAAGCCGCCGCCGAGTTCGTGAATGTTCTCCTGCTCGTCTGGATCGGCGCGAGGCAGCGGTTCCGGGGTCAGCTCATCGGCGCGTTTTTCATACTCTATGGAGTCGAGCGCGGCGTGATCGAATTTTTCCGCGGTGATCCCGGCCGCACGTTGATGTTTCACGATTCCGTCTCGCTGATGCAGCTCGTCAGCGTCGGTCTGATTCTCACGGGCGCCGCGCTGTGGTGGCGCGGGCTGAGCGGTTCGGCAGCCGTCGCTCCCCGCCGCTCCTAGCAATCGCCGCCTGATCGTGATTCACTGCTTCGCCTGACATATGACTGCCGCGCCCGAATCCTCCGAATTCGTCGTCTCCGCCGAAAGCGCGGGCGAACGCCTCGACCGTTTTCTCGCCTCTCAGCTGCCCGATCTGAGCCGCAGCAAGATCCAATCGCTGATGCAGGAGGGCCGCGTCCGCGTCAATGACGCTGCGCTCAAGGCTTCTTACCGCGTGGAGGAGGGCGATGCCGTATCGATCGAGATTCCCGCGCCGCCTGCCGCGCAAGTCGCACCCGAATCGATTCCGCTCGAAATCCTCTACGAAGATGAAGACCTCGCCGTCGTCAACAAGCCCGCGGGGATGGTCGTGCATCCGGGGGCCGGCGCGGATTCGGGCACGATGGTCGGCGCGCTGCTTCATCGGTTCGGCGGCGGATTGTCCGCAGTGGGCGGCCCGCTGCGCCCCGGAATCGTGCATCGCCTCGACAAGGGCACGTCCGGCGCTATCGTCATCGCGAAAAACGACGCCGCACATCGCAAGCTGGTCGACGATTTTCGCGCCCGCCGCGTGCAGAAGACGTACGTCGCTCTGCTGCACGGCAGGCTGAAGGAAGCCGCCGGAACCGTCGCCCTGCCGATCTCGCGCGACTTGCGGCGCCGCGCCCGCATGACGGCTCGCCGCCGCGAGGGACGCGAGGCCCGCACCGATTGGCGCGCGCGCCTTCGCCTCGATGGCTTCACGCTCATCGAGGCCGATCTGCACACCGGCCGGACGCACCAGATTCGCGTGCACTTTTCGACGCTCGGCTGCCCGGTCGTCGGCGACACTCTCTACGGAGCGCCGCATCGCGAGCGTGCCGGCGGGGAACTGCTGCCGCCGCTCGATCGGAATTTCCTGCACTCCGCGCGCCTGGCCTTCGATCATCCGCGCACGGGCAAGCGCGTCGATGTGCGCGCGCCTTTGCCCGGCGAACTTGCGGGCTATCTCAAGGCGCTCGGTCGCGCCGGGCATGCCGACTCCGCTTCAATTGACGCTGCGCTCCGCCCGTACCTATAATTTGCCCGGGGGAATAGTCGTGCAGAGGAATCTCCTTCAGACATCTCTCGGAGCGTTCTGTGTGCTGGCTCTGCTGTGCGCGGGAGCGGCGCGCGCCCAGCAGCCCGCCCAGCCGCCTCCGGCGCCTGCCGAGCCGCCCGCGGGAGGCCAGCAACAGCCGGCTCCCCCGACGTCGCAGCATCCCATCGTCAGCACGACGAATCTCGTCCATCTGGTCGCGAGCGTGGTCGACCGGCACCACAACTTCATCACCGATCTCGACAAGAGCGAATTCAAGGTCGTCGAAAACGGCGTTCCGCAGGACATCAAGTTCTTCAGCCGCGAAACCGACCTGCCGCTGCGCATCGCGCTCCTGCTCGACACCTCGAACAGCATCCGGCCCCGCCTCGACTTTGAAAAGGACGCGGCGATCGACTTCCTCGACAAGGTGATTCGCCGCAACAAGGATCTCGCCTTCCTGATGACCTTCGACAACGATCCCGAGGTGATTCAGGACTACACCGGTGATTTGGCGCTTCTCACATCCGCCATCCGCGAGCAGCGCGCCGGCGGCGGCACCGCCCTCAACGACGCGATCGTGCTTGCAGCTGAAAAACTGCAAAAAGCGCCCGGGCCCAGGGGCGAGGATTCGGACATGCGCCGTGTGATCGTGGTGATCAGCGACGGGAACGACAATTTGAGCGATCACGCGCTCAGCGACGCCATCGACGCTTCGATTCGCTCCGAGGCGGCCGTATTCGCCGTCAGCACCAATACCGATTGGCTCGCGATCGATGACTCGAGCAAGCCCAGCAAATACGCCTTCGCCGCGGGCGACAAGACTCTTCAGCAGTTTTCGGATCAGACTGGCGGCCGCGCGTTTTTTCCCTACCGCGTGGACGATCTCGCGCAGTCGTTTCTCGACATCGGCACGGAGTTGCGCAGCCAGTACTTCATCGCCTACGCCCCCGCCGATCCGCCGCCCGGCGGCCAGTATCGCCGGATCGACGTCCAGACCGCGCGCAAGGGCCTGATCGTCCGCACGCGCAAAGGCTACTTTGCCACCGTTTCGGCGCCGCCCGCGCCGCCCCGCTAGCGATTCCGTTTTCTGGATGTCGCTGCCATCAGCTTCGCTTACGAGGCTTTCTTCGTAGGGGCACGATATATCGTGCCCGGCGCAAATCCTTGGCGTGATCGCGCCATCGGGCGCAGCCGCGATTCGGCGCGGTTCTTCGTAGCGCCGCCGCCCTCCCGCCGGAATCCGCGCTACTTCGACGGTGCGTAGTATCCCTTGCGCGCCAGAACCTTCATGTCCGGCCGGTTGATCTCAACCTTGATTTTCCGGAATGTGCCGTCGTGGTTGGTGTTGGTGGAGGAGTATCCGAGAATGTACTGCGACCGCAGCTCTTCGGAGATTACGTCGAAGGCTTTTTCCAGGCTCTTCTCGTTGTGGACGTTGACCACGCGCCCGCCCGTTTCCTGCGCCATCTTCGATGCCACGCCCGCGCCGTAGCCCTGCGTCGCGCCGGGATCGGTGATCAACAGAATGTGAATCGCCGAATCGGCGCGCTGCGCCGCTTCGATCGCCTCGTTTTCCGTCATCTTGCTGCCATTGTCCTCCGCGTCCGTCAGCATCACCAGCGCCTTGCGCCCGGCCTCTCCGGCCAGCTCGTCGTGGCACGCCAGATAGACTGCGTCGTAGAGGTTGGTCCCCATCGGAGTATTCTGCGGCACTGTTCCCGGTGTGATCACCGGCCCGGCGGCGTTCACGGTGGCGCGTCGGATCGCCTTCGTGATCAGGGCGACGTCCTGGCTGAAATCGGCCAGCAGGTTTACGTCCAGATCGAACGTCATCACCATCGCTTCGTCTTTCTTGTGCATCACCTCTTCCACGAACCGCGATGCCGCGTCCTGTTCGGCGTTCAGGATTTGCAGCATGCTCCCGCTCGTGTCCATCAGGATTCCCAGCGAGAGCGGCATGTCGACTTGTTTCGAGAAGAAAGTAACCTTTTGCTCCACGCCGTCCTCATATACTTTGAAGTCTTCTTTGGTCAGGTCGGGAACGATGCCGTTCTTGCGGTCGCGCACCGTGGCGAATACGTTGACCACCGTCGTCTGAACCTGGATCGGATTGGCCGCCTGCGGCGGCTCCTGTTGCGCTGCTTCCTGCGAGGTGGTAGAAGGCCTGTTCGCCTGCGCCGAAGGAGGACTCAGAGGCCCTTTGGGCGAGGTGCCCTGCGGGTTCGCGCTGGCTCCGCGTGCGACGGCGCGCGCCGCCGGAAATACGGCGAGACTGAACGTCACAATCGCCGCGGTGAGGCTGGTCATGCGCATTGTATAATTCCCCCTGGGTACGGTTCCGATTGGTACGATGCACGCGATTCGCCGCCGGATGTTCCGGTGCGCGTCGAATGCGCAAATGAGAAACGAGACGCTCCGATGAAGCGAAGGATTGCCTGCTTGACCATGGCTCTGTCACTGACCTCGGCTGCCGCGGCGCCGGCCCAGGCTCCGCCGGCTTCCGGCGGAGCAGCGCAGCAGGCCCCTCCGCAAAATCAGGGCCCGGCCGCCATCATCACTCGCACCAGGAACGTGATCGTGCCGGTGACGGTGAAAGACTCTCACGGGCAGTTGGTGGGCGACCTGACCAAGACGGAATTCCGCATTTTCGCCGACGACGTCGAGCAGCATATTTCGCAATTCTCCTCCGAAGCCGTTCCGCTCTCTGCCGTCGTCCTGCTGGACGATGATCTGGCGCAAAGAGCTGCGACGCAAGTGCAGCGAAGTCTCACCGCGATTGCCGCCGGCTTCGGTCCCGCCGACGAAGTCGCCGTCGTCACCTACGATCAGTTCCCGCGGACCGTCCAGGAATTCTCCTTCAACAACGATCAGCTGTACACGAAATTGAAGCGGCTCGAGATCGGCTCCCATTCGAACACGGTGATCGCCGATCCCACAACCGCCGGGCCGCTGATCAACGGCCAGCCGCCTCCGTCTTCCACCGGGATTCCGCTGCACGGTTCGCAGCGCTACAAGAAGCAGAACGCGCTGCACGACGCTGTCTTCACCGCCGCGCAGATGCTGAAGGACCGCGGCCGCGACCGCCGCAAGATCATCTTCCTCATCTCCGACGGAAACAATGCCGGCCGCAACGAGCACACGTTCGATCAGACGATGCACTCTCTGCTCGAACTCGATGTCGCCGTCTATTCGATCTCCGTCAACCGCTCGATCCCCGTCGGGAAGTCGCTCGTACAGCACGGCATCTCGGATATCGACAAGTATGCGGCGAATACCGGCGGCGATACCTTCTTCGCTTCCAAGGAAAACGATCTCTCGCGGCTCTATTCCGACGTCACCGAAGAGGCGCGCAATCAATATACGCTCGTTTTTTCTCCCGAGGACGTGCACGCCGGACAGGATTATCACGGGCTGGAGGTTCGCGTCACGCGTCCCGGCCTCACCATCGAGACGCGCACTGGATACTACGAGAGCGCGATCGCCGCGGGACACTAGAATTCGTCTCGCGAATTTTCCGGAACGTTCGCGCGCGGCTTTTTTCCTCTTGACTTCGTTCGTCGCCGCCTCTATAGATGGAAAAGCAAGCGGGCGCGCGAAACATTGCCAGCGTTCGTTCGCGGGAGAAAGTTCCACTGTAGTTCATGCGCGGAACCACTCCAGGCTTCGGAAGAAGCCTTCGGAAAAAATGAAACGGGGCGCTCTCATGGGGCGCCCCGTTTTTCTTTTTTCGCCGAATCGCTTCGTCTATTCTTCCTGCCGCGGCTGAATCGCCAGCAACTGCTCGTGCGCCGGGCAGAGCGGCTTGAAATCGCAGTAGCCGCACAGGAAGCCCGGCTTCGCCGGAAAATCTCCCGCGCGAATGCGGTCCGCCACCGCGGCGATCGTCTCTTCCGCTTTTTTCAGCGCCTTCGCGTCCCGCGTCGTCGCCACGTCCTCGTCGCTCACCAGGTAGTGCAGCACCAGCCGCTCCGGCGCCAGATCGAGCACCTCGCGCGCGGCCAGCGCGTAAACGCTCAGTTGCATGTCGCTTTCGGCTTTTTTCGCGTCCCGCACTTTCCCGGTCTTGTAGTCGACGATCTCCACGCGCCGGCCGTCCAGCCGGTTCACCTGGTCGATGCGCCCCGTCATCACGATGTTGTGCTCCAGCGGCAGCTCGAACGCCTTCTCCTGAAACAGCACGTCCGGCGGATCGGCCGTGAAACGGCGGTGAAACGCTTCCAGTTGCTCGCGTCCCGCCTTGCGGTATTCCTCTTCCTGATATTCGTCCGGAAATCCCGCCGACGACCATTCGCGATCGTAGATCGCCAGCAGCTCTTCCAGCGGCACGCGCTTTCGCTTGCGCGCCTCCGCCACGAATTCGCGAATCGTCGTGTGCATGATCTGCCCGAACTGCAGTTGCGCGCTCGGCCCGCCGCGAATGTTCCACAGGTATTGAAACTGGTATTTCATCGGGCAGCTTTCATACGTTTCGACGGCCGTCGCGCTCAATTGCAGCGGCTCGGGCCGCGCCGGATGAAACGACTTGGCCCACAGCGCGATATGCGAGTACGCCCGCGTGTTCTCCGCCATCGCCGGGAACAGCCGCGCGGGATCGGCGGTTCCGGTCGCCGGGCCGGCCGTCTCCTCCGACGGCGGCACGTCCACTTTCGGCGCCGATTGCGCGATGTCCACCTTCTGAATTTTCGCGTTCGCCAGGATGTCTTCCAGAAACGGCGACGGCTTCTTGCGCGCTGCGACGATCGTCGATAGCGTCAGCCGCTTTTGCGCCCGCGTCAGCGCCACGTAGAAAAGCCGCC
>Ga0335083_10008747_pt1 | contig 12339 bp, 13 predicted proteins | sample Lox_Sample_42_FD_206716 | JGI IMG/M metagenome (GOLD analysis project Ga0335083, IMG submission 206716) | Soil microbial communities from Loxahatchee National Wildlife Refuge, Florida, United States - Lox_Sample_4.2 | ecosystem: Environmental > Terrestrial > Soil > Wetlands | place: USA... | reverse complement strand
CGCTTCCTGCCGCGCACCATCGACGAGGACCAGTGGCAGAGCGCCAACCGTGCGATGAACTGGCTGTGGACCGAATACGGACCACGGCGGGTGCCGGCGCGCAAACCGCCGGCGGCCGGGGCCAGGCCGCGTGTCAACATCATCGGACCGATCTACGGATACTTCAACACGTGGTCGGATCTCGCCGAGATCCGCCGTCTCATCGAGGGCGTGGGCGCCGAGGTCAATCTGACCTTTCCGCTGGGCAGTCACCTGGCCGATGTGCCGAAGCTGGCCGACGCGCAGGTGAACGTCTGCATGTATCGCGAGTTCGGTCGGCTGTTGTGCGAGACGCTCGAGCGGCCCTATCTGCAGGCACCGGTGGGTCTGCACAGCACGACCGCGTTCCTGCGCGCGCTCGGGGAACTGCTCGGTCTGGATCCGGAGCCGTTCATCGAGAAGGAGAAACATACGACGGTCAAGCCCTTGTGGGACCTGTGGCGCTCGGTGACCCAGGACTTCTTCGGCACCGCGAGTTTCGGCATTGTCGCCAACGAGACCCATGCGCGCGGCATCCGCAACTTCCTGGAGAACGAACTGGGGCTGCCCTGTACGTTCAGTTTCGCGCGCAAGGCCGGAGTAAAGCCCGACAACGCAGCGGTACGCCGCGCCATACGCGAACGCCCGCCTCTGATCCTGCTCGGCAGCTACAACGAGCGCATGTATCTGGCCGAGTGTGGGGGGCGCGCTGCCTACATTCCGGTGTCTTTTCCCGGTGCGCTGATCCGCAGGCACACCGGCACCCCGTTCATGGGCTACGCCGGAGCCACCTATCTGGTGCAGGAGGTCTGCAACGGGCTGTTCGATGCGCTCTTCCACATCCTGCCACTCGGAACCGAACTGGATCGCGTCGAGGCGACACCCGCCAGGCTCAGCCGGCTGGACGTGAGTCCCTGGGACGACGATGCGCAACTCGCGCTGGATGAGTACCTGCAGACGCAACCGGTGCTGGTGAGGATCTCGGCCGCGAAGCAGTTGCGCGACCGCGTCGAAAGGGAGGCGCGGGCCGCCGGTGAACCCAGGGTCACTGCCTCGAGAGTGAACAGTGTGCGTGAGGCGCTCGCCGCGGGACGGGCAGCCTGAAATGAGATTCAGCGTGACGGCGAACCCGTCGCGTGGAGTCCCGGCCGCGCCGGGTATTGCGCGGAAACGGCCGCAAGGCCCTTGGAGGTGAAGTATGTCGTTATCGGGCTTGAGTGAGCAGGAGGCAAAGGAGTTCCACAGAATCTTCATGGCCAGCTTCATTGTCTTTCTGCTGATCGCGATCGTCGCCCATATCCTGGTATGGCAATGGCGACCCTGGCTGCCGGGGCCGCAGGGCTACACCAGCATGAGCGACACGTCGGGCACGACCATCAGTGCCCAGTATCGGGCGTAGCGGGAGGACTGACCATGTGGAGACTCTGGTTGTTGTTCGATCCGCGCCGGGCGCTGATCGGACTGTTCACGTTCCTGTTCGTGCTGGCACTGGTGATTCATTTCATCCTGCTCAGCACCAACCGGTTCAACTGGCTGGATGGGCCGCGCCCGGCGGCCGTCACGGCGACTTCCTCGGCTCCGGCGGCGACCCCGTCGACGAGCCAGTAGGCATGTCGTTCGGGCTTCGGGCGCAGCCGGCGGCAACTCCGGCTGCGCCTGCGGCTCACTGAAGGCGGGAGAGACTGCGATGGCGATGCTGAGCTTCGAGCGCAAGTACCGTGTGGCCGGCGGCACGCTGGTCGGCGGCAACCTGTTCGATTTCTGGGTCGGGCCCTTCTACGTGGGATTCTTCGGGGTCACGACCGTATTCTTCGCGTTGGTCGGCATCGCCATGCTCGCCTGGGGAGCCGCGCTCGGCCACACCTGGAATCTCTGGCAGATCAACATCGCGCCACCGGATCTGAGCTACGGTCTGGCGTTCGCGCCGCTGCGCGCGGGCGGGCTGTGGCAGATCGTGACGGTGTGCGCCATCGGCGCATTCGTCTCCTGGGCGCTGCGCGAGGTGGAGATCTGCCGCAAGCTCGGCATGGGGCTGCACGTGCCCTTCGCCTTCAGCTTCGCGATCTTCGCCTACATCACGCTGGTGGTGATCCGGCCGGTGCTGCTGGGCGCCTGGGGACACGGCTTCCCCTACGGCATCATGAGCCACCTCGACTGGGTGTCCAACACCGGCTACCAGTACCTGCATTTCCACTACAACCCGGCGCACATGCTCGCGGTGTCGTTCTTCTTCACGACGACTCTCGCGCTGGCGCTGCACGGCTCGCTGGTCCTGTCGGCGACCAATCCGGCGCGCGGCGAACCGGTGAAGACCGCCGAGCACGAGAACACCTATTTCCGCGACACCATCGGCTATTCGATCGGCACGCTGGGCATCCACCGGCTCGGGCTGTTCCTCGCGCTGTCGGCCGGCTTCTGGAGCGCGGTATGCATCCTGATCAGCGGGCCTTTCTGGACGCGCGGCTGGCCGGAATGGTGGAGCTGGTGGCTGAACCTGCCCATCTGGCGGCATTGAATGACGCTGATGAGCGCAATCGGGCAGGGACGCGCACGGCGGGAGCCGCGTGACGCACGCGGTGGGCGGCAAAACTGAGGTAGCAGTCGTGGCGGAATATCAGAACATCTTCACTCGGGTGCAGATTCGCGGGCCTGCCTATGCGGGCGTGCCACTCACCGGCGGGAGCTGGGTGCGCCAGGGCCGGATCCGCTTCATTCACTGGCTGGGGCGGATCGGCGATGCGCAGCTCGGGCCGATCTACCTGGGCTGGACCGGAGTGGCCTCGCTCATCTGCGGCTTCGTGGCGCTGGAGATCATCGGCCTGAACATGTGGGCCTCGGTGAACTGGAGTCCCATCGAGTTCGTACGCCAGCTGCCCTGGCTGGCGCTCGAGCCGCCGGCGCCCGCCACCGGGCTGCACATCCCCGCGATGAACGAAGGTGGCTGGTGGCTGATGGCCGGATTCTTCCTCACCAGCTCGGTCATCCTGTGGTGGTTGCGCATGTACCGGCGGGCGCGCGCGCTCGGCATGGGCACGCACGTGGCCTGGGCCTTCGCCGCGGCCATCTGGCTGTACCTGGTGCTCGGTTTCATCCGGCCGCTGCTGATGGGCCACTGGAGCGAGGCCGTGCCATTCGGCATCTTCCCGCACCTGGACTGGACCGCTGCCTTCTCCATCCGCTACGGCAACCTGTTCTATTGCCCCTTCCACATGCTCTCGATCGCGTTTCTGTACGGATCGACGCTGCTCTTCGCGATGCACGGCGCCACCATCCTCGCCGTAAGCCGCTTCGGCACCGATCGCGAGATAGAACAGATAGTGGATCGGGGTACGGGCGCGGAGCGTGCAGCGCTCTTCTGGCGCTGGACGATGGGTTTCAACGCGACGGTGGAATCGATTCACCGCTGGGCCTGGTGGTTCGCGGTGCTGTGCCCGCTGGTCGGTGGTATCGGCATCCTCCTGACCGGCACCGTGGTGGACAACTGGTACCTGTGGGCGGTGAAGCATGGCGTGGCGCCGATGTATCCGCATGTGGTTCCCGCAGTGGTGCAACCAACAATGTCGGGAGTACCGCAATGAGCACTGTTGATCGATCTGTGATCGGGCCGCCGGCCGGCGGCGGCACCGGATTGGTTGCGGCCATGGTCGGCACGTTGTTGCTCTCGGGCTGCGAACATCCTCCGGTCGAGACGGTACAGGGCGGCTTTCGGGGTACGGGCATGATGCAGGTCACCGACCCGCGTCTGGCGCCCGTCTCCAACAACACGATTCCCGTACCGTTGCCCCGGGGAGAGATTGCCAGCGGTACTCCACTTGCCGGCGACACGTTCAAGAACGTACAGGTACTGAAGGACGTACCGGTACCCGAATTCTCACGCCTGATGGTGGCGATGACGACTTGGGTGGCACCCCAGCAGGGATGTACTTACTGCCACGCAGCGACCGATCTGGCTTCGGACGAGCACTACACCAAGGTGGTTGCACGACGAATGCTGCAAATGACCCGTCACATCAATTCCTCCTGGCACACTCACGTGGGCGATACCGGAGTGACGTGTTACTCCTGCCATCGGGGCCACAACGTGCCGGACTATGTCTGGTTCACGGATACGGGCCCCGCGAACGCCTCGGCCTATCTGGGCAATCTGGCCGGTCAGAATCAGCCCGCGCGCTCGGTACGACTGGCTTCGCTGCCCAACGATCCGTTCACGCCTTACCTCGCGGCAGATACGCCGATCTCCGTCATTGACACGACGGCGCTGCGCCAGGGCGAAGACAAGGGTGCCTCGATCAAGAAGGCCGAGCAGACCTACGGTTTGATGATGCACATCACCGGCGCGCTCGGAGTGAATTGCACCTTCTGTCACAACAGCCGCTCGTTCTTCGACTGGGACCAGAGCACCCCGCAGCGCGCCACGGCCTGGTACGGAATCCGCCTGGTGCGCGACCTGAATGGCCAGTATCTGACGCCGCTCCGCGGGACCTTCCCGGCGAATCGGCTCGGGCCGCACGGTGACTCGCCGAAAGTGGACTGCGCCACCTGCCACCAGGGTGCGCACAAACCGCTCAACGGCGCGAGCATGCTGGCGGATTACCCCGAACTGCGTGGTGACTCGCACCCGTAACCGCCGACTTGCCGCCCCGGTGGCGTGCGGGTCAGGCAGCTGCGATCAGGCTGGAGTCTCCTTCAGCGCGGCGGCCGCTCGCCTCGGGCGGGCAACCCACAGCCGCGCCACGGAGAAGGGTGCCACCAGCATCCAGTGCTCGAGCACTCCCAGCGCCGTGAGGCTTGCCAGCAGAGCGCACGCGGCCTGCGGGAACTCGCCGAGCCCCGGTGTCAGCAGCGGACGCACCAGCAGGGCCAGAAGAGTCGTGGCCGCGGTGATGGAGAAGGGAAACAGCAGATTGAGCGGCCGGCGCCGCAGATACACGCGCAGGTAGCGCAGCGGCTCGGGCAGCAGCTCGCTGCCGGTATTGCGCACTCCCAGGAACAGATTCAGCTTGGCGCTCGTGCGCATGCCCCACAGGATGAGAAGCGTCCACATGGCGACCCGGTTGGCGCTGTGCCATTCGGTGACGGTGAGCGTGCCGATGACGGCGAGCAGTGTCAGCTCGTGATAGAGGATGGCCTGAAACGCATGCAGGAAGTGGCGCCAGCCGTGGCAGCGGGAGGAACAGCGTGGAGGCCGGGGACCCGTCACGTATCCCAGCAGGAAAGTCATCTCCAGCCAGCCCCACACCGCGATGCCGCAGGCGAAGCCCAGAACCGCCCCGGTCCAGGAAGTGTCCGTGCGCGAGCGTACGATGCCGAACACTGCGGCAACGAGGATCGCCGTGGCGGCCATCATGCTCGCGAGATACGTGTTCCGTGGCCGCCTGTCGGCCAACAGGATGACTCCCGTGCCCGCGTACCAGACGAGCACGACGAACACACACGCGCCGAGGCAGGCGAGCACGGTATCACCAGGCGGGCGCTGTGCGGATGCTCTGTGGCAACTCGTGCCGCTTGACGGGCAGGCAGAACAGCCGGGCGAAGGTCAGTCCCGCCGCGCCCATCCACAGGGCCCTCTGCAGGCCTCCCCACAATCCTCCGCGCTCGCGTGCCTGCTCGGCCCGCTCCGCGCAATGGCGCAGACGTTCCAGGCCCGACCGGAAGGCGGGCCGGTCAAGGTCGAGTGTGAGCGGAAATACCTGCCGCGAGATGTCGGAGGTGATCTGGAAGACCGTGCGGTCGTATTCGGTGGCATCCAGGCCCAGGGCGCCGTGCAGCGCGGGGCGGGCATGATCGCGCACGTACATGGTGCAGAAGACAGCCAGGCAGAAGAAGCGGATCCAGAGCAGGTTGAGCCCGCGCAGCAGTTGCGGGCTGCCGCGCATGAGCAGCGCGAACGCCTCGCCGTGGCGGAATTCATCGTTGCACCACTTCTCGAACCAGTTGAAGATCGGGTGGAAGCGGTACTGGGGATGACGCTCCAGCTGCCGGTACATCGTGATGTAGCGCGCGTAGCCGATCTTCTCAGAGAGATAGGTGGCATAGAAGATGAACTTCGGCTTGAAGTAAGTGTACTTCTTGGCGCGCTTGAGGAAGCTCAGGTCCACCGCGATGCCGAAATCCTTCAGCGACTGGTTGATGAAGCCCGCGTGCCGGGCCTCATCGCGCGCCATGTAACCGAACAGGTCGTGGATGGCCGGATTGCGGGCCTGGCGCTTGATCTCGCTGTAGAGCAGGCAGCCGGAGTACTCGGCCGTCAGGGAACTGGTCAGGAATTCGACGAACTCGCGGTGCAGCGCTTCGGGCAACTGGCGCAGCTGCGCGGCGAATTCCGCGGTGCGCTCGAAGAACCCCCGGTTGGCATCCTGGCGGAACTCGGCGAGCAGCTGATCCCATTCGCGCTGCATCGGTCGCACGTCGATGCGGTCCAGGGCGGCGAAATCGGTGGTGTAGAAGCGGGGTGCGAGCAGCGTGTCCTGCGAGGCAGCCCGGGTCGAGGCGTTGGGCCCGTGGAGGGTCGCTGGATCGGTCATGGGGAATCTCCCAGCAGGCGTGCGAACGCGCCGGCGTTGGTCGGGCCGAAGGCCTCGAGTTCGATCTGGCGTCCGGTGGCGGGATCTTCCAGGATCAGCCGACCCTCGGCGCTGGCGAACAGTCGGAACGGAGCTTGCGGTCCCAGGCCCTCGCGGCGTCGCTCGTGTGCGAGGTTGCGCATCGTGGCGCGGAGAAATCCGTTGGTTCCCGGGAGCAAGGTGGTGACGGTCGTGCCGCGCGTCGCATCAGTCACCAGCACGCTGCCATCCAGCTGGTCCGTGAAGCGCAGCTCGCGGCTGACCGATGCAGCCGGTGCCGGCATCGAACGGATGTCGATACCCGTCAGGCGGACCAGTGTTGCCACGAAAAGTGTCGTGCCGAGCAGCAACCCCGCGCCCACCAATGCGGCCCGCGGAAAGGTTTCGGTGTGTACATGACTCATGGCGCCAGCGCCTCGGCGAGGATCCGGGCCGCCTGGGAAGCCTGCGGCACGCCGCGCAGCATGGGCTGGGCCGGAGTCAGCTTCCAGGGTCTGGCATGCGGCCACAAATGCAGGTACGCGACACGCGCCTGCTGCGTAGCCAGTTCAAGCGGAATGTCTCCAGTTCCATCGGCGTATTCACGTAACGCGGCGTTGCGAACCGCCGCGAACGGTATGTTCAGGGCAACGGGGAGGGCGACTCCGTACCGCATCACGACGCGCTTCGAGCTGATGCTGTAGATCGTGCTCCGGGCCACCCGATGCGCGACCCAGAGGAGAAACAGCAGGGTGGCGATTCCCAGCACGAGCAGCCAGGCGCAGGAACTGAGTATCTGCTGCGCCGTCTGCCCGTCGTACCACCCGCTCGCCGCGCGCCACAGGAGCAACACTCCGAAATAGAGTGTGATCGCCCGAACGTGCAGTACGCGGCGCGCCACCGACCACCAGTCCGGTGAGCCCTGCCACAGCAGCCGCTCACCAGCAGGCAGGTGAGCAGGGAGGCCCGGAATCGGTTCGTGCTCGAACTCATTCATGTTCATGCTCCCGGTGCAATCTTCGTGCTCCCGCGGCGCGTGCCCGGTGGCCTACAGGATCGGTTCCGCCCGCGAGGCCTCCGCGTAGAGCGTGCCTGCGGCGTAGTAGGCACAGATGCGATCTTCCTCGCGCAGCGTGATCTGCTCCGGATGCGAAGTCGTGGGCACCTGGGCGAACTGATTCGCGAGCAGCGCGCGGACCCGGATGCGGCTCTGAGTCCCACGGGGATCGATACGTGCGAAGCCCGCGGGCAGCAGCACATTGCCGCTGCGATCGGCCAGCGCGAGCTCGAAGTAGCGGATCTGTGGTTCCGCCCGGTCGATCCACACATCCTTCACCACTCCCGCGTGCCCGCCATCCGCGCCGACGACCGCCATGCCGCGCGGATCGGGATCACGTGGTGCGATGGAAAATCCGCCCGCCACGCTCAGGGGGACGATCTTGGGTTCCCCCTCGAGTGTCAGATCCGGTTCGTCGGCGCGCTCGGTGTAGGAGCCAGGCCCAACTCCCGCGAGCAGGGTGTTGACCCCGGCAGGAAGTGGAATGGGGTCATCCCTGCCGCGGGCGGCAGTGGCAGCAGGTGCAGCCGACGCGGCCGGTACCTGCCGTGTCGTGCCGTCCGCCAGCGTGAACGTCTTGGGGGGCGGCACCGCGGGAAAGCCTTGCACGCGGATCCGGCCGGAGCGTTCGGATTCGAGCGGATAGCCTTCCCGCTTGTCCTCGCGCCGCAGGTAGTAGATGAGTCCGGCGAAGAATATCCAGAATGCGTACAGCACGACCTGGGCGAGATCGATGTAGCGAGTGAATGCGCCGATTCCCATGGGAGCTCCTTCACGCCGTCAGTGCGACGTCCCGCTCGGGACGTGCGCGGTGGAACACACCGGAACCGCGGGTCGAGCCGACCAGCGGACCGATGGCAATGAGCGTTGCGAACAACAGCAACAGCTCGATGTGATAGACGAAACCATAGCCGACTGCGGGCCCGGTGAGCGCCGGGCCGAGGGCACCGCGCTCGGCCAGGGCGCCGAATGCATCGCGCAGGCCGCCGCTGACGGCGATCGCCGAACCGCCAGCCAGGGCCTGAACGGCTCCCCAGGCGCCCAGGGCGAGTCCATTGTCGATGCGCGGGTCCAGTTGCATCGCGGCGCTCAATGTGCCCACGCCGAAGAGGCCGGCGCTGAAGCCGATCAGTCCGCTGCCGCAGCGATACAGGGTTGCCGATTCCAGAGGCGCGGCAATGATGACCGCGGCGAAGGCGAACAGCGCCAGAGTGACGCCTGCAGCCGCGAGACGATAAGGATCCACACCGCGTGTCAGGAGCCTCTCCGCGGCTGCGAAGGCACACAGAGCGCAGCACGCGATCAAGGCCGTCAGCCAGGTCGTTGCACTGACACTCAGATGCAGGATCTGACCGCCGTAGGGTTCCAGCAGGATGTCCTGCATGCTGAAGGCGGCGCTGCCCAGGCCCACGGACAGAAGGAAGCGGCTGGCACGATTACCGCGCAGATAACGCCGCCAGCTGTCGGAGAACTTCTCCTGCTCCGCTGACGACGCGCTCGTGCGCGGCCTGCGTGGCTCCTGCTTCCACAGCGCGATGCTGTTCAAGGCCAGGGTGAGCACGGCCGCACCCTGAACCACCTGGATCAGACGCAGTTCGCTGAAATGTCTCAGCAGCCAACCGAACACGACCGAGCTGATCATCACGCCGACCAGGAGCATGACGTACATCAGGGCCACCACGCGGGGCCGCGTGTCATCCGGCGCGAGATCCGTGGCCAGCGCCAGGCCTGCGGTCTGTGTGGTGTGAAATCCCGCCCCGACCAGCAGAAACGCCAGGGCCGCGCCGATCTGCCCGATCGCGATGGGACCGTGCGTATCGCCGGACAGGATCAGCAGGGCGAACGGCATGATGGCCAGACCGCCGAATTGCAGAAGGCTGCCCATCCAGATGAAGGGGACGCGCCGCCATCCCAGGGCGGAGCGGTACACGTCGGAGCGGAACCCGACGAGTGCGCGGAATGGCGCGAACAGCAGTGGCAGGGCGACCATCACCGCGACCAGCCAGGTCGGGACGCCCAGCTCGACGATCATCACACGGTTCAGGGTTCCCACCAGCAGCGCCGCCATCATCCCGACCGACACCTGAAACAGCGACAGGCGCAGGAGCCTCGCGAGCGGCAACCCGGCGCTCGCGGCATCGGCGAACGGCAGGAATGCGGGAGCCAGCCGCATCCAGGCGCGAGCGACCCGTGTGGTTCGGGTGTTCACCGGTGAACCAGTTCCTGTGCCTGGGAGGTATAGAAACCCTCGTGAATCCGCATGGAACGCTGCAATTCCCAGTCCACGAGGGCCGCATCGCCCGTCAACCGATCGCTCAGGCACCTCTCGCTGACTGGCGCGATGGCGGGTGCGCGGCTGCCGCGGGGAAACATCCGGCCGACTGTGTGCATGAAGGTCAGCGCCGGTGTGCGCGGCGCAAAGGTGAACAGGATTCCACAGCGAGTCCGCCGCGCCAGGCGGCTCACGGCACCGACGACGTCTGCCGTCTCATAATGAATCAGGGAGTCCATGGCCACCACGTAGTCGAATGACCCCAACGAGTCATCCAGCATGTCACCGACGCAGAACGTCACGCGTCCGGGTGATACTCGCGAGGGTTGTCGCTCGACTGCCAGTCGCACAAGCATGGGTGATACGTCTACCGCGACGACCTCCGCTCCACGAGCCGCCGCCTCGAGTGCGAGGGATCCCGTTCCGCATCCGGCATCCAGCAGTCGAACACCGTCCAGGTTGGCGGGCAGCCAGTCCAGCAACAGTTGCCGCATGCGCGCGCGACCTGCGCGCACGGTTGCCCTGATCCTGCTGACGGGACTGTCGGAAGTCAGTCTGGCCCAGGCCTCGTAGGCACTGGAATCGAAGTAGGCACGCAGCTCGCTGCGTCTGATGTCGTATGTGGTGGAGGACATGAGCGTCGTAGCTCCCTTCAGTCGAACCCCAGCAGGTCGAAGATCTCGCGATCGCGCAACGGTTCCACCACGAGCGGTTCGGTTCCGTCCCAGAGCGCCTGGGCCAGCTGCAGGTACTCGGCCTGCACTGCACGCACCTCCGGCTCATCGCCCATCTCGAACAGGGTCGATTTCTTCAGCCGGCTGCGGCGGATCACGTCCAGATCCGGAAAGCGCGCCATGGTCTTCAACCCGACCCGCTGATTGAAGCGATCGATCTGGTCGGTGGCCGCGCTGCGGTTGGCGATGACACCGCCGATGCGTACGGCATAGTTACGTGATTTGGCCAGAATGGCCGCGACGATCCGGTTCATGGCGAAGATGGAATCGAAGTCATTCGCCGTGATGATGAGCGCCCGATCCGCGTGCTGCAGCGGCGCGGCGAACCCGCCGCACACGACGTCACCGAGAACGTCGAAGATGACAACGTCGGCATCGTCGAGCAGGTGATGCTCCTTGAGCAGCTTGACGGTTTGTCCCACGACATATCCGCCGCAACCCGTGCCGGCAGGCGGGCCGCCGGCCTCGATGCACTGCACACCGTTGTAACCGGGGTACACGAAATCTTCGGTGCGGACCTCCTCCGGATGGAAGTCCACCGACTCCAGTACGTCGATGACGGTCGGCACCAGTCGCTTCGTCAGCGTGAAGGTCGAATCGTGCTTGGGGTCGCAGCCGATCTGCAGCACTCGCTTTCCCAACTTGGAAAAGGCGACGGACAGGTTCGAGGAGGTGGTGCTCTTGCCGATTCCACCCTTGCCATAGACGGCGAACACCTTGGCATTGCCGATCTTTACGGCGGGATCCAGTGAGACCTGCACGCTGCCTTCACCGTCGGCGCGCGACCGGCGCGCACTCGGTGAGGGTACGGCAACGGTTGCGGTATTCATGCTGCGACCTCGTGATGCTCGTATACGCCTTCGATCCGATCCTCGAGCTCTTCGCCTGCGTGCCTCAGTGCTTCGAGCATCTCGTCATCCGGCGTCCAGTAATGACGCGCGTGTGCCTCGAGGAGCTTGCCTGCCAGCTTGGCGCAGGCCGTCGGGTTCAGGGTCGCCATGCGGTTTCGCATGTCGGCGTCGAGGACGAATGTCTCGGAGATCCGCTGATACACCCACGGAGCGACCTTTCCGGTCGTGGCGGACCAGCCCAGCGTGTTGCTGACATGCTCCTCGATATGACGCACCCCTTCATAGCCGTGCTGGAGCATCTCCTCATACCACTTGGGATTGAGCGTGCGGGTGCGGGTTTCGATTGCAACCTGTTCCGCGATGGAGCGCACGACGGGATTGCCGCGGGTCTGGTCGCCGATATAAACCGGTACGTCCGCTCCGGTAGCCTGACTGGCCGCGCTGGCTATTCCTCCCAGCGTGTCGAAATACACATCCACCGTGGTGACGCCCAGCTCGACGGAGTCCAGGTTCTGATAGGTCAGACTGACCTCTTTGAGCACACTGCGCAGCAGTTCGGGGCGTTTGACGGGGCGACCGCTGCGACCGTAGGCAAAACACTTGCGGCGCGTGTACGTTTCCGCGATCTCACCGGTTTCGCTCCAACGTCCGCTGTCGACCAGGTTGCCGACGTTGGCTCCGTATGCACCCTCCGCATTGCCGAAGACTCGCAGTGCTGCGGTTTCCAGGTCACCGCCATGGGCCTGTTGATACTCGAGTGCGTGCTGGCGAATGTAATTGCGATCGGGCGGTTCATCGGCCTGCGCGGCGAGCAGTGCGGCCTCGGCGAGCAGGCGGATCTGCAGCGGCAGCAGGTCCCGGAAGA
>Ga0335083_10008746_pt1 | contig 12339 bp, 11 predicted proteins | sample Lox_Sample_42_FD_206716 | JGI IMG/M metagenome (GOLD analysis project Ga0335083, IMG submission 206716) | Soil microbial communities from Loxahatchee National Wildlife Refuge, Florida, United States - Lox_Sample_4.2 | ecosystem: Environmental > Terrestrial > Soil > Wetlands | place: USA... | reverse complement strand
GTTCAGGTTGAAGCTGAAGTCCCAGTCCTTCGGCGAGCAGTCGAGGATGGTGCCGTGGTGCACGAAGCCGGCGCAGTTGAACAGCACGTCGACCGCGCCCGCCTCGGCCGCGACCTTGTCGATCGCAGCCTCGTCGGTCACGTCGAGGACGCGCGTCTTAAGGCCCTGTTTCTCAAGATCCGGAAGCAGCTTCCTGTTGATGTCCGTAGCCCACACCTGGGCCCCCTCGCGCGCGAATGCGAGCGCCGCGCCGCGCCCGATACCCTGCCCGGCCGCGGTGACGAACGCGACTTTTCCTGCGAGCCTGCCTGCCAAAGGTCAACCCCTGGATCCGGAAGAGCGCGATTATAGCGACTACAATCGGAGCCTCCGGAAGGGCCCGAAATGAACAAACTCGATTTCAGCAACCGCACCGCGGTCGTGACGGGCGGCGCGCAGGGCATCGGCGCCGCCATCGCCGGGCGCCTCGAGCTGTCCGGCGCGCGCGTCGTCATCTGGGATCTCGACTACCCCGAGCGCACCGATGTCTCGGACCCGGCATCGGTCGAGCGCGCCGTGGCGCGCACGTTGATCGAGCTCGGCAGGATCGACGTGCTGATCAACAACGCCGGCATCGCGGGCCCGACCATGCCGGTGGTCGACTACCCGATCGAGGACTGGAAGCGGGTGCTGAGGATCGACCTCGACGGGCCGTTCTACTGCTGCCGCGCGGTGGTGCCGCACATGGTGAGGCAGGGCTACGGCCGCATCGTCAACATCGCCTCGATCGCCGGCAAGGAGGGCAACCCGAACGCGGCCGCGTATGCCGCCGCCAAGGGCGGCCTCATCGCCTTCACCAAGGCGCTGGGCAAGGAACTCGCCACCGCCGGCGTGCTGGTGAATTGCGTCGCGCCCGCCGCGGCGCAGACCGCGATCCTGGAGCAGGTGACGCCGGAGTTCGCGAAGTTCATGCTGTCCAAGATCCCGATGGGCCGCTTCGTCAAGGTCGACGAGATCGCCGCGCTGGCTTGCTGGCTCGCCTCCGAGGAGTGCTCGTTCTCCACCGGCGCGGTGTTCGACATCTCGGGCGGAAGGGCGACCTACTGACATGGCGAAGAAGAAGGCGCCCGAGCGGCGCAGCGCGCGCTGGTTCGGCCGCCAGGACATCTACGGTTTCATCTACCGCAGCTGGGTGAAGAACCGGGGCGTGCCGAACGATCAGTTCGACGGCCGCCCGGTCATCGGCATCTGCAACACCTGGTCCGAGCTCACGCCCTGCAACACGCACTTCCGGGTGCTCGCCGAGCACGTGAGGCACGGCGTGCTCGAGGCGGGCGGCTTCCCGCTGGAGTTCCCGGTGATGTCGCTCGGCGAAACGCTGCTCAGGCCGACGGCGATGCTCTACCGCAACCTCGCCAGCATGGACGCCGAGGAATCCATCCGCGGCAACCCGCTCGACGGCGTAGTGCTGCTCGGCGGCTGCGACAAGACCACGCCCTCGATCCTGATGGGCGCCGCGAGCGTCGACCTGCCGACGGTGTTCGTCTCCGGCGGGCCGATGCTCTCGGGCAAGTACCGCGGCACCGACATCGGCTCGGGCACCAACGTCTGGTCGATGTCGGAGGACCTGCGCGCGGGCAAGATCACGCTGGAGGAGTTCCACGAGGCCGAGTCCTGCATGCACCGCTCGCACGGCCACTGCATGACGATGGGGACGGCCTCGACCATGGCCTCGATGGTCGAGGCGCTAGGCGTGGCGATGCCGGGCAACGCCGCGATTCCGGCCGTCGATGCGCGCCGCAACGTGCTCGCGCGCATGGCGGGCAGGCGCATCGTCGAGCTGGTGGGCGAGAACATCTGCCTGTCGAAGATACTGACCCGGCAGGCGTTCGAGAACGCGATCCGCGCCAACGCCGCGATCGGCGGCTCAACCAACGCCGTGATCCACCTCATCGCGGTCGCGCGCCGCATAGGCGTCGAACTGAAGCTCGCGGACTGGGATCGCCTCGGGCGCGGCGTGCACACGCTGGTCAACCTCATGCCCTCCGGCAAGTACCTGATGGAGGACTTCTACTACGCGGGGGGGCTGCCTGCGGTGCTGAGGGAGCTCGGCGCGAACGGCCTCCTGCACAGGAACGCCCTCACCGTGAACGGCAAGTCGATCTGGGAGAACGTGAAGGACGCGCCGTGCTGGAACCGGGACGTCATCACGCCGTTCAAGCGGCCTTTCAAGAAGAATACCGGCATCGCCGTGCTGCGCGGCAACCTCTGCCCGGGCGGCGCCATCATCAAGCCCTCGGCGGCGACGCCGAGGCTGCTCAAGCATCGCGGGCGGGCCGTGGTATTCGAGAGCATCGAGGATTTCCACCGCCGCATCGGCGATCCGGCGCTCGACATCGACGAGAAGTCGGTCATGGTGCTGAAGAACTGCGGTCCGAAAGGATATCCGGGCATGGCCGAGGTGGGCAACATGCCGCTGCCGCCGAAGCTGCTGAAGAAGGGCGTCACCGACATGGTGAGGATCTCGGACGCGCGCATGAGCGGCACTGCCTACGGCACCGTGGTGCTGCATGCCGTGCCCGAGGCCGCGGCGGGCGGCACGCTCGCGCTGGTGCAGAACGGCGACCTGATCGAGCTCGACGTTGCCAAGCGCAGATTGAACCTTCTTGTCTCCTCTTCCGAACTGAAGAAAAGAAGGCAGAGCTGGAAAGCACCGAAGGCTCCGCTGGCGCGCGGCTACTGGAAGCTCTACTTCGACCACGTGCTGCAGGCCGACCAGGGCGCGGATCTCGATTTCCTCGCCGGCAAATCCGGATCGTTCGTTCCCAGGGACAACCACTGAGCGGGCTGCCGCGGGTCGGCATCACCATGGGCGACGCCGCCGGCGTGGGGCCGGAGGTGATCGCCAAGGCGCTGGCGCACGCGGAGGTCGCGGCCATCTGCCGGCCGATGGTCATCGGCGATCTGAAGCGGCTGCGCAAGGCGGCGGCGATCGTCGGCCGCCGGCCCGAATTCGATTGCATCGACCTGGGCGGGGTCCCGGAGGACCTTCCCTTCGGACAGGTATCGCGCACCGCGGGCGAGGCGGCGTACCGCTACATCGAGCGCGCGGTGCGGCTCGCGCAGGAGGGCGCGATCGACGCCATCTGCACCGCGCCGATCAGCAAGGAGGCGCTGAACGCGGCCGGTCACCGCTATCCGGGCCACACCGAGCTGCTCGCCGAGCTGACCGGGACGCCCGAGGTGTCGTTGATGCTGATCTCGCCGCGGCTCAAGGTGATCCACGTCACCGCGCACATGGGACTGATCGAGTCCATCGCCCGGATCGATGCGCCCCTGGTCGAGCGCACCCTCGCGCGCGGCCGCGAGCTGCTGCTGCGCGCGACCGGGACCGAGCCCCGCATCGGCGTCTGCGGCGTCAACCCCCACGCCGGCGAGGGCGGCCTCTTCGGTCGCGGCGAGGAGGAAACCAAGATTGCCCCGGCGATCGCCGCGGCGCGGGCCCGGGGCTGGAAGGTGGACGGCCCGCTGCCCGCGGACAGCCTCTTCTATCTCGCCGCGCGCGGCGACTACGAGCTGGTGGTCGCCATGTACCACGACCAGGGCCACGGCCCGGTCAAGGCGCTCGGCCTCGAGTACGGGGTCAACGTCACCGCCGGCCTGCCGATCGTGCGCACCTCGGTCGATCACGGCACCGCCTTCGACATCGCCGGCACCGGCAAGGCCGACGAACGCAGCATGCTGGAAGCGCTGCGGCAGGCGGCCGCCCTCTCCCGCCGCTAGCGCCCGGGCCGCCGAGCCTCGTCCGCTAGAATGCGCGCAGGGGGATGACAAGCGTCTCCGACATCGCAAGGCTTCTCGGCGGCGAGTCGCTGGACGCCGATCCCGCCGAGACGCGCGAGTGGCTCGAAGCGCTCGATGCGCTCGTCGCGAGCTCGGGCAAGGATCGCGCGCGCTACGTCATCGGGCGGCTCACCGAGCACGCCGGCGCGCTCGACGTGCAGACGCGGGCCCGCTTCAACACGCCCTACTGCAACACCATCTGGCCGCACCAGCAGCCGCCGTTTCCCGGCGACTTCACCATCGAGCAGCGCCTCGCCTCGATCATCCGCTGGAACGCGCTCGCCATGGTGGTGCGCGCCAACCGCGCCCACGCCGAGCTCGGCGGGCATATCGCGAGCTTTGCCTCGGCGGCGGACCTGTTCGAGGTCGGCTTCAACCACTTCTTCCGCGGCCATGCCGCGCCGGGCGGCGCGGACCTGGTGTATTTCCAGCCGCACTCGGCGCCCGGCGTGTACGCGCGCGCCTACCTGGAGGGGCGGCTCGCCGAGGCGCAGCTCGACCGCTACCGGCGCGAGACCTCGGGCAAGGGCCTGTCCTCGTACCCGCATCCGTGGCTGATGCCGGCGTTCTGGCAGTTCCCGACGGGCTCGATGGGCCTCGGGCCGCTCAACGCGATCTACCAGGCGCGCTTCATGCGTTACCTCGAGCATCGCGGCATCCTGAAGACCGGCGGGCGCAAGGTGTGGGCGTTCCCCGGCGACGGCGAGATGGACGAGCCGGAGTCGCTCGCGGGCCTCTCGATCGCCGCGCGCGAGGGGCTGGACAATCTGGTGTTCGTCGTCAACTGCAACCTGCAGCGCCTGGACGGGCCGGTGCGGGGCAACGGCTCGATCATCCAGGAGCTGGAGGGCCTGTTCGCCGGCGCCGGCTGGAACGTGATCAAGCTCATCTGGGGCAGCGACTGGGACCCCCTGTTCGCTCGCGACCGCGAGGGCGTGATCCTGCGGCGGCTGCACGAGACGGTGGACGGCGAGTTCCAGACCTACGCCGCCACCGACGGGCGCTTCAACCGCGAGCACTTCTTCAACAAGTACCCCGAGCTCCAGGCGCTGGTGGCGGAGCTCACCGACGACGATATCGACCGCCTGAAGCGCGGCGGCCATGACCCGGTGAAGATCTATGCCGCATATCACGCGGCTACGCAGCACAAGGGCCAGCCCACGGTGATCCTCGCCCAGACCAAGAAGGGCTATGGCATGGGCACCTGGGGCCAGGGCAAGATGGGCACGCACCAGCAGAAGAAGCTCGACGACGAGGCGCTGAAGGCGTTCCGCGACCGCTTCTCGCTGCCGCTCTCCGACGAGGAGGTGACGGGCCTGAAGTTCTACAAGCCGTCGCCCGAATCGCCGGAAATGCGCTACCTCCTCTCGCGGCGCGAGCGCCTGGGCGGCTTCCTCCCCGAGCGGCGCGCCGAGGCGCCGAAGCTTGCGCCGCCGGAGGTATTCGGCAAGGCGCTCGACGGCTCGCAGGGGCGCGAGCAGTCCACCACGATGGCGTACGTGCAGATCCTGGCGCAGCTGCTGAAGGATCCCGAGCTGGGGCCCCATATCGTGCCCATCGTCGCCGACGAGGCGCGCACGTTCGGCATGCAGTCGCTGTTCCGCCAGGTCGCCATCTACTCGCCCTTCGGGCAGCTGTACGAGCCCGAGGACCGCGAGGAGCTCCTCTACTACAAGGAGGCGCGCGACGGCCAGATCCTCGAGGAGGGCATTACCGAGGCCGGGGCGCTGTCCACCTGGATCGCGGCGGCGACGAGCTACAGCACGCATGGCGTGCCGATGCTGCCCTTCTATACGTTCTATTCGATGTTCGGCTTCCAGCGCGTGGGCGACCTCGCCTGGGCGGCGGCCGATTCGCGCGCGCGCGGCTTCCTCGTCGGCGCGACCGCGGGGCGCACCACGCTGGCCGGCGAAGGATTGCAGCACCAGGACGGCTCGAGCCATCTCGCCGCGGCGACCATCCCCAATTGCGTCGCCTACGACCCCTGCTACGGGTATGAGCTGGCGGTGATCCTGCAGGACGGCATGCGGCGGATGCTGCAGGAGCAGGAAGACGTCTTCTACTACGTCACGGTGATGAACGAGAATTACGCGCAGCCGCCGATGCCCGAAGGCGCGCGCGAAGGGATCCTGAAGGGCATGCATCGTGTGCGCGCCGGGGGGCGGGGCCGGAAATCAGTCCGGCTGCTGGGGTCGGGGACCATCCTGCGCGAGGCGCTTGCCGCCGCGGACATCCTCGAGGCCGAGCACGGCGTCGCGGCCGAGGTCTGGTCGGTGACGAGCTACTCCGAGCTGCGGCGCGACGGCCGGACGTCGCGAAGGCCCTGGGTGACGCAGTGCCTCGAGGGCGGCGAGGGCACCGTGGTCGGCGCGAGCGACTACGTGAGCGCGCTTGCGGACCTGATCCGCGAATGGGTGCCGGGCCGCTACGTGACGCTGGGCACCGACGGCTTCGGCTGCAGCGATACGCGCGCGGCGCTGCGCGCGCATTTCGGAGTGGACCGCTCGGGGATCGTGAAGGCGGCGCTCGGCGAGCGGTAGTTCAGATCAACGGCCGGGGCAGGGCGAAAACGCGCAGCATGCCCCATCGTCCGGCTTTTCCGCGCCCTGCGCAACGCCTTAGAATCGGCTTTCCTCAGGAGGAATCCGCCATGCTGCAGGCCGCCGACCTCACCATCCGCCTCAATGCCGCCGACGACGTGGTCATCGCGCGCGTCGAGCTCGCCGCGGGCACCACGCTCGTCAAGGAAGGCAACGTCGCCGTGGCCGCGCGCGTGCCTGCCGGGCACAAGGTCGCGGTGCGCGAGATCAGGGCCGGCGCGCCGGTGCGGCGCTACAGTCAGATCATCGGCTTCGCCACCAGGGACATTCGCCCGGGCGAGCACGTGCACGTGCACAACCTGGGAATGGGGAATTTCGAGAGGGATTACGCGTTTTCTCAGGGTTCCTCCAAAACCGAATATTTCGACGAGCCCGCGACCTTCCGCGGGATCGTTCGCCCGGACGGCCGCGTCGCGACACGCAACTACGTCGGCATACTCACGAGCGTCAACTGCTCGGCTACCGTCGCCCGCGCCGTCGCGGATCACTTCAGGAACCGGCTGGAAAAATTCCCGAACGTGGACGGCGTGGTGGCCCTCACGCACAAGTCCGGCTGCGGCATGGCCTCCGAAGGCGAGGCGATGGACGTGCTCCGCCGCACCATGGCGGGCTACGCGCGGCACCCGAACTTCTTTGCGGTGCAGGTGATCGGGCTCGGCTGCGAGGCGAACCAGATCAACGGCCTGCTCGCGGCGCAGCAGCTGAAGCGCCACGACAAGCTGCACGCCTTTACCATCCAGGAGAAGGGCGGCACCTCGAAGGCGATCCGCGAGGGCATCGCGCGGATCGAGGCGCTGCTGCCCGAGGCGGACAAGGCGGGGCGGGAGACGGTTCCCGCGAGCCATCTCACGCTCGGGCTGCAGTGCGGCGGCTCCGACGGCTACTCCGGCATCAGCGCCAACCCCGCGCTCGGCGCGGCGGTGGATCTGCTGGTGCGCCACGGCGGCACGGCGATCCTCTCCGAGACCCCGGAGATCTACGGCGCCGAGCACCTGCTCACCTGGCGCGCGGTGTCGAAAGCGGTGGGCGAAAAGCTGCTCGCGCGCATCCGCTGGTGGGAGGACTACACGCGGCGCAACGGCAACGAGATGAACAACAACCCCTCGCCCGGCAACAAGGCGGGCGGCCTCACCACCATCCTCGAGAAGTCGCTCGGCGCGGTGGCGAAGGGCGGAACCACCGACCTGGTCGACGTCTACGAGTACGCCGAGCCGGTCACGGCGAAGGGATTCGTCTACATGGACACGCCCGGATACGACCCGGTCTCGGCGACCGGCCAGGTCGCGGGCGGCGCCAACCTGATCTGCTTTACCACCGGCCGCGGCTCGGCCTACGGCTGCAAGCCTGCGCCCTCGCTCAAGCTCGCCACCAACACCGCGCTCTTCGAGCACCAGGAAGAGGACATGGACATCAACTGCGGCACCATCGTCGACGGCAAGGAGAGCATCGCCGAAGCCGGCGCGCGCTTCTTCGCCATGATCCTCGAGACCGCGTCGGGCAAGAAGACGAAGTCGGAGCTCTTCGGCTACGGCGAGGACGAGTTCGCGCCCTGGGTGCTCGGCGCCACCATGTAGCGCCATGAGATTCTGGGCCGTACTGCTGCTCGGGCTTGTTCCGCTGGCGGCCGACGCGGCGAAGCGCTCGGCGACGCCGAACCGCTTCGGCGCCATCGCCTACCACCGCGCCACGCAGACCTGGGGCGTGAGCCATGACTTCGCGCGGGCGCGCGACGCCTACGTGGAAGCGCTGAAGCAATGCGGCGACGCGAAGTGCGAGGTGGTGCACAAGTTCAAGAACGGCTGCGGCGCGCTCGCGGACGGCAAGAAGGCGATCGGCGTCGGCTCCGGCGCGACGCGCGCCGAAGCCGAGACGCGTGCGCTCAGGCGCTGTTCCGGGCAGAACGGCGGCGGCGAGTGCACCGCGATCGCTTGGGCCTGCACCCGCTAGCCGCCCCGACCGCGCCGTGAGGGAACGCCCGGGACGGGTGCCGCGGCTGTACCTCGCCGCCGAGCTGCGCCAGGGCGCGCGAGTGGCGCTTGCCGAGGAGCAGGCGCATCACGTGGCGCGCGTCCTGCGGCTGCGCGAAGGCGACGCGGCGGTGCTGTTCGACGGGCGCGGCGGCGAGTTCGAGGCGCGCCTCTTCATGCCCGGGCGCGGCCGCGTGCTCGCCGAGATCGGCGCCAGGCGCGCGCTCGAGCGCGAGTCACCGCTCGGCGCGACCCTGGTGCAGGGCGTGTCCGGCGGCGACCGCATGGATTTCACGGTCCAGAAGGCGGTCGAGCTCGGGGTCGCCGCGATCCAGCCGGTGCTGGCGGAGAAGTCCGTCGTGCGCCTCGACGCCGCGCGCGAGGCGAAGAAGCTGGCGCACTGGCGACGGGTCGCCGTCGCCGCCTGCGAGCAGTGCGGCCGCAACACGCTCCCCGAGATCCGCGAGCCTCTGCCGCTCGCGCGCTACCGGCCCGAGGGCGAGGGCGCCAGGATCCTGCTCTCGCCCGGCGGCTCGGCGCGTCTCGCCGACCAGGCGAGGCCGCCGATCGTGCTCGCGGCCGGCCCGGAAGGCGGCTTCAGCGACGACGAAGAGTCCAGGCTGGTCGCCGCGGACTTCGTGCGCGTGCGGCTCGGGCCGCGCGTGCTGCGCACCGAGACCGCAGCGCTTGCCGCGCTGGCGGCGCTGAACGCGCTGGCAGGCGATTTCTAGTAACGTAGCGGGCCCGTGGGCACGCTGCCGCATCCGGAGGCGTTCGTACGCTGGTTCCGCCAGGCGGCGCCGTATGTGCACGCCTTCCGCGGCCGCGCCTTCGTGTTCGGCTTCGGCGGCGAGCAGGTCGCCGAGCGCGCGCGCTTCGTGCGGCTGGTGCACGACCTCAACCTGCTCGCGGCGCTCGGCATCCGCCTGGTGCTGGTGCACGGCGCGCGGCCCCAGATCGAGGCCGAGCTGCGCGCGAAGCGGCATCGCTCGAGGTACGTGAAGGGCCTGCGCGTCACCGACGCGCAATCGCTGGTCGCGGTGAAGCAGGCGGCCGGCGTGCTGCGCGTGGAGATCGAGGCGCTGCTGTCGCAAGGCCTGCCCAGCTCGCCCATGGCGGGCGCGCAGATTCGCGTTGCCTCGGGCAATTTCATCGCGGCGCGGCCCCTCGGCGTCCTCGACGGAACCGACTTCCAGTTCACCGGCGTCGTGCGCAAGGTCGACGCCGTCGCGATCGCGCGCCGTCTCGAGGCGGGGGAGGTGGTGCTTGTGCCGCACCTGGGCTACTCGCCCACCGGCGAGGTGTTCAATCTTGCCTGGGAGGACGTCGCGGGCAGCGTCGCGCGCGCGCTGAAGGCGGACAAGCTGATGCTCTACGTCGATCAGCTGCCGACCGGCCGGCGCGGGCAGATCCTTTCCGAGCTGACGGCGCGGGAGGCCGAGGCGCTCGGCGCGAACAAGGACCTTCCCGCGCCGACCGCGCGCGCGCTCGAGCATGCGCTCGCCGCGGTGCGCGGCGGCGTGGCGCGGGCGCACCTGGTGTCGCGCCGCGCCGAGGGCGCGACCTTGCTCGAGCTCTTCACCCACTCGGGGGTCGGCACCATGATCACCGCCGACCCGGTAGAGCGCCTGCGGCCGGCCCGCATCGAGGACGTCGGGGGCATCCTCGCGCTGATCGAGCCGCTGGAGGCCGACGGCACGCTCGTCAAGCGCAGCCGCGAGCTGCTGGAAGCCGAGATCGGGAACTTCCTGGTGGTCGAGCACGACGGCGCCATCCTCGGCTGCGCCGCGCTCTACCCCTTCGCCGCCGACAAGAGCGCCGAGCTCGCCTGCCTCGCGGTGGCGCCCGAGTACCGCGACGCGGGCTACGGCGACCGGCTGCTGCGCGAATGCGAGCTGCGCGCCAGGCAGACGGGGCTACGGCGACTGTTCGCGCTCACCACGCGCGCGCAGCACTGGTTCGTCGCGCAAGGCTTCAAGGAGGGCGGCGTTTCGCTGCTGCCCGAGCGGCGCCAGGCGCTCTATAATTGGAAGCGAGGCTCCAAGATCTTCGTCAAGCGTCCCTGATCCATGGCCAGAACCGTCCAATGCGTCAAGCTCGGCCGCGAGGCCGAAGGGCTCGATTTCCCTCCCTACCCCGGCCCGCTCGGCAAGCGCATCTTCGAGAACGTGTCGAAGGAAGCCTGGCAACAGTGGCTGCGCCACCAGACGATGCTGGTCAACGAGAACCGGCTCAACCTCGCCGATCCCAAGGCGCGCAAGTACCTCGCCGAGCAGATGGAAAAGCACTTCTTCGGCGAGGGCGCAGACGTAGCTTCCGGCTACGTCCCGCCGGCCAAGTAACGTCAAATAACGTCAGGGAAGCCCCGCCGGCGGGCCGCCGGGCATAATCCCGGCCCATGTCCCGGCCGAGGGTCTACGTTCTCACCGCCGCGGGGCAGGAAACCCTGTCGGCGGGCGAGGTCGGCGCGGGCGACTTTCCCCTCGAGATCGATTTCCCCAACGACTACCGGCGCCTGCTCGCGCTGGTCGAGGTCGGCGGGCATATCGAGGTGCTCCGCGGGCGGCTGCGCCGCTTCCCGGACCAGCTGATCGACGAGTGGCTGAAGGAGCTGGAGGACCTGCACCTGGTCGAGTCGCGCGAAGCGGGCGATCTCGACGCGATCACCTTCAGCGGCGCGGCCCTGCCGCTGCTGCCTTACAGCAAGAACCAGCTCGCCGAGGTCATCAATCACGTCCTCAAGCAGGGCTGACCCCGGGCCCTAGCCGCCGTAGGTCCTGATCCCGTCCGGGGTTCCGAGCAGGAGCACGTCGGCGCCGCGGCGCGCGAAGATGCCGTTGGTCACCACGCCGGCGATGCCATCGAGGTCTGCCTCGAGTGCAGGCGGATCGAGAATCGTCAGCCCGCGGCAGTCGATGATGAGATTGCCGTTGTCCGTCTGGAAGCCCTCGCGCAGCTCAGGCTGCGCGCCGCGCCTGAGCATCTCGCGCCCGACGTGGCTGCGCGCCATCGGGATCACCTCGAGCGGCAGCGGAAACTTGCCGAGCACCGGGACCAGCTTGGAGGCGTCCGCGATGCAGACGAACTTCTTCGCCACGGCGGCCACGATCTTCTCGCGCGTGAGCGCGCCGCCGCCGCCCTTCACCATGTGCAGGTGCTGGGTGACCTCGTCGGCGCCGTCGATGTACACCGGCAGCTCCGAGACGCTGTTCAGGTCGACCAAGCGGATGCCGAGACTCCGCAGCCTGGCGGCGCTCGCTTCCGAGGCGGCCACGGCGCCATCGATCTTGTTCTTCACTTTTTGAAGCAATTCAATGAAAGCGAAGACCGTCGAGCCGGACCCGACTCCCACCACCGCATCCTCCACGACGTGAGCGAGCGCGGCTTCGGCAACCTGCCGCTTGAGCTCGTCCTGCGTCATTTCCTGTGCACCGGCGGCAGGGCGGTGCAGACGCCCGCGAACAGCTCGGCCGCCATGCCGACCGACTCGCTCGTCGTCGGGTGGGGATGGATGGTCCTGCCGATGTCGGTGGCGTCGGCCCCCATTTCCACGGCGAGGGCGAGCTCGCTGATCAGGTCGCCCGCCCCGGTGCCGACGATCCCCGCGCCGAGGACGCGGTGCGAGCCGGCATCGAACACGAGCTTGGTGAACCCCTCGTCGCGCCCATTGGCGATGGCGCGGCCGGACGCCGCCCACGGGAACTTCGCCGCGCCGACCGCCGTGCCGGACTTCTTCGCCTCGTCCTCGGTCAGCCCGACCCAGGCGATCTCGGGATCGGTGTAGGCGACCGACGGCACCACCCGCGCGTCGAAGTGCGCCTTGTGGCCCGCCGCGGCTTCCGCCGCGACGTGCCCTTCATGCACCGCCTTGTGCGCGAGCATGGGGTTGCGCGCGACGTCGCCGATCGCGTAGATGTGGGGCACGTTGGTGCGCATCTGCGAGTCGGTGG
>Ga0335083_10008745_pt1 | contig 12339 bp, 11 predicted proteins | sample Lox_Sample_42_FD_206716 | JGI IMG/M metagenome (GOLD analysis project Ga0335083, IMG submission 206716) | Soil microbial communities from Loxahatchee National Wildlife Refuge, Florida, United States - Lox_Sample_4.2 | ecosystem: Environmental > Terrestrial > Soil > Wetlands | place: USA... | reverse complement strand
GCACACCGGAACCATTGCGACCAGCGGCGCGTCCGAATGGCCGTCGTAACGCAACCGCAGCTCCCGAGCCGCGCCTGCGCTCATCGCGAGGACCAAATCATTAATCGTGCAACCTAATTGACGGGTTACCTGCTTGACATCGGCGAATGGCAGGCTGGCCGTTGCGAACTGGCGCCCGGTGGTCAACCGATGATTCAGGAAGGACTTCGGGGCTTTGCCGCGTTTCGCGCCCTGGCGTCTGACCCGGCGGACGCTGGCCCCGGTATAGCGCAAAAGGCTTGGCAATTCTGCCATCTGCCGGACATGATCGCGGGTGGCCGCCCAAAGAAGTTGGGCCCTGGTCGGAAGCGAGTCGAACTCGACGGCTTCGACGTTTTCGGGTCTGTCCAACGCGCCGGCAAGAAGATTCGCCGATGCAACGCCATCGGCCAACGCATGATGAATCTTGGTGACGACGGCGACCCGCCCGTCCGCCAGGCCGTCGACGACATAGATCTCCCACAACGGCCGGGCGCGATCCAGCGGCACCTCGATCACTTCGGCGATCGCGTCGTCGAGCTCCCGCCGCCCGCCCGGGGCTGGTAAATGCATTGCCCGCACGTGATATTCGAGGTCGATCGGGCAGTTCTCCCGCCACATCGGGCGGTGGAACCCATAGGGGGTGTCGACGAGGACCCGCCGCATCGGTTCGAATCGGTGTAGGCGCCGCTGCAGAACCTTGCGGACGGTTTCCACCGAGAAGCCGGTGGTGTCCGGTGCTTCGACGATCGCGACTTTGACCGTATGCATGGGCACGTTGGCGGCCTCGCTGTAGAGCATCATCGCGTCCGAACCGGTAAGTCGTTTCACTGCCTGACCCTTCACCGAAGAAGTTCCGATACCGCTGTTGCAGAACATTCGTCGATGCCGACGCAGGGAAACGTCTTTGTCACCGCGCTGCTCAGCTGCATGTCCGGATCACCCGGCGCGTCTAGCGGATGGCAGGAACGTTACCTGCGGAAATAGACTGCTGTCTAGACGTAGAGACAGACTCGTGTGTGCTTTGTGTCACAGCACCACTGGCGGGTTTGCCACTCGAACCCCACGCTCAAGTGGCAAACCCTGGGGGCAAATCGATCAGTTAAGCGTCCCAACTCGTCAGGTCGCGGGCCTCGATGCCGTTGGCCGCGCAATAGTTGTTGTAGCGCTCGACGGAGGTCTTGTGGTTTTCCTGCCACAGGATCTTCTTGTCCGCGTCGAGGAACAGCAGTTCACCGACGATGAAGAAGAACACCTCGGTGTCTTCCACGCTTTCGGGGGTGTGCTGGGAGCCGGCGACCTCGTAGACGGTGTCCCCGGCGCGGGAAACCCAGTTGTTCTCCTGGTAGCGCCACGCCCCGGTGACGGTGTGGCCGACCACGATCCCCGTGTGGTAGTGCGGGGGAAGCACGAGCCCGGCGGGGAACTTCATCGAGACGACGATCTCGGCGCGGACCGGGTCGACCTTCCAGTACTTCAGGAACACCTGGTCGGTCAACGGGGTGAAGGGGATCCACGGGTTGTCGGCGCCGCTCATGTAGTTGACGTCGAGCTCTTGAAGGGTCTGCATGGCTGTTTCTCCTTATGAGTGTTTGCTGCTGGTTCCAAACGGTAGGAGAAAGGCGGCACCGTTGGCTCGGCGCGCGGTCACAAGGTTGAGGCGCGCGGTTGTGATCTCGTCACAGATTCGCGGGCCCAGGGTGGGTCAGGCCCGGCAGCGTGGGCAGCAGCGTCAAGGCGACCGCCAAGTCCAGCGTGTCGGCGCCGATGCTGCGGCCAAGGATCGACTCGGCCTGCTGGACCCGATAGCTGACGGTGTTGGGATGGACGATCAGCCGCTGCGCGGCGCGGGCCCGGCTGCGGTTTTCCTGCAGATACGCCGACAAGGTCATCGCGAGCCGGTAGGTGGCCTCGTCGTCGGCCGCCAACGGCCCGAGCACGCGGTGCACAAACGACGCGGCGTGCTCGGTGTCGATGCTGGCCAACGCGGCCACCGCGACGTCGCGGTAGGGGGTCAAAATGCTCGCGTGCGGACCGGCCAGCGATACGACCCGCCGGGCGTGGGACGCCTCGATGTGGCTGCGGCGGAAACCGGCGAGTCCGGAGCCGGGTTCGCCGACGGCCACCAGCACCCCGTGCGGCAGCGCCAACACCGTGCCGACCGTCTTCTCGACGCCTAGTTCGTCACCGCTGAACGGGGCTTGACGGCTCAGCCATCCCGCCGCGGCAAGCGAGCCCGCAGGATGGATCAGGGTGCTTTCCGCCGCCACGGCACGACCGAGAATGCTCACCGTTTCGGCGAGGATCCCTTGTGGGTCGCGATCCTCGGGCACGCTCTTCAGCCATGCCATCACCGCGATGTGGTTGCGGTTGATGTTGTAGCGCAACCGTTTCGACGCTTCCTGCGTATCGCGTTGCCGTTCGCCGATGATGTCGTCGATCGCCGCGCCGCGCGCAGCGGCGGTGCTGTGCGCCCAGGCCTCCCGCTCGGCCTCGTAGGCCCGTTCGGCGAGTACCAGCGCCACGTCGGCGTAGCCGAACAGCCAACCCGTGCCAAGCTCCAATGCGGCGGCCATCTCCGCGACATCTTCGACCTGCGCGGCGATCCGGCTACACATCCATTGCCACACCCGTTCCTGGCCCAGCCGGTAGAACCGCATCAAATCGGCGAGCGCGACCTGCCGCTGCACTCCGGCGCGGGCAATCGCCACCGTGAGCGGCGGCAGCTCCACGCGAGCCGGATCGGCTCCGTCCGCGATGATCTGGGCCAACTGGCGAATGCTGGCCTCGGTGCTGGCGATGTTCTCGGTGACGGTCTGCTCATCGGGAAAGCGATCGGGAAGCTCGGCGCGCATCCGGGCCACCGCGTCCGCGGCGAGTTCAGGCGCGCAGGCCTGCATCTGCGCGGCCAGCGGGCGCAATACCTGCTTCCACACGCGCTGCGCCTGCGGTTCGCGGGCCGGCGCCCACCCGGTCTCCATGCCGCAGGACGATACCTCGTTGTCACCGCGTCACAACCGTGATCGGCAATGTTGGCGCGCCGGCACGAGCCCGCGGGCCGGCCGCGGCCCTAGTTTGCTCTCTTAGCTAACCCACTACGAAGGCAGACGAAGCATGGACCTCATGTCACCGACCGATGCAATGTTCTTGCTGGCCGAGTCGCGCGAACACCCGCTACACGTGGGCGGCTTGCAACTGTTCACCCCGCCATCGGGCGCCGGACCCGAATTCGCCGGCGGGGTGTATGCGGCGCTGATGGGCCACGAGCAGGTCTCGTCGACGTTCCGCAAGCGCCCGCGGGCGGCGGGCGGCATCACCAGTCTCGGCTGGACCTACGACGACGACGTTGATCTGGAATACCACGTGCGCAGGTCGGCGCTACCGGCGCCGGGACGGGTCCGCGAGTTGTTGGAGTTGACCTCACGGCTGCACGGCGGCCTGTTGGACCGGCACCGGCCGCTGTGGGAAGCGCACGTGATCGAAGGCCTCGCCGATGGGCGATTCGCGGTCTACACCAAGATGCATCACGTCCTGGTCGACGGGATTTCGGCCCTCAAGCTACTGCAGAGCGGGCTGAGCAGCAGCCCGGACGACACCAAAGTGGTTGCACCATGGGCACTTCCATCCGACGAGCCGGAGCCGGCGGAGCCGGACCGCCCGGGCTGGTTGCGCAGAGCCGCCGGGGCCGTGCGATCGATGGCGGAAATGGGTCCGTCGACCCTGGGCCTGGCCCGCGCCGCGCTGCTGCAGCAACAACTCACCCTGCCGTACCGGGCGCCACGCACCATGCTCAATGTTCCGATCGGCGGGGCGCGTCGCTGCGCGGCGCAGTCCTGGTCGCTGGAGCGGGTCAAGGCGGTCAAGACCGCTGCCGGAGTGAGCGTCAACGACGTCGTCCTGGCCATGTGTTCCGGCGCGTTGCGCGCCTACCTCACCGAGCAGGACGCGCTACCCGATCGGCCGCTGGTCTCGATGGTGCCGGTCAGCCTGCGCAACGAAAACGACCGCGCCGGCGGCAACCAGGTCGGAGCCGTGCTGTGCAATCTCGCCACCCACCTCGACGACCCCGCCCAACGGCTCGACACCATCCACACGTCGATGGTGCAGAACAAGAAGGTGCTCACCCAGCTACCGCGCACCCAAGCGGTCGCGCTGTCGCTGCTGATGGTCTCCCCCGCCACGGTGTCGGGCATGCTCGGCCTCGCCTCGGGTCCCCCGCCGTTCAACGTCACCATCTCCAATGTGCCCGGACTGCGCGAGCCGCTGTACTGCAACGGCGCACGCCTGGACGGCAACTACCCGATGTCGATCGCGCTGGACGGGCAGGCGCTCAACATCACCCTGGCCAACAACGCCGACAATCTCGACTTCGGGCTCGTCGGTTGCCGGCGCTCCGTGCCCCACATGCAGCGTCTGCTCGGGCACCTGGATACTTCGCTGAAGGATCTGGAGCGAGCCGTCGGTATATGAGAAACCAACCCTCAAGGCGCAAAGGAAGTCCCATGAGCATGCTGTCAGATGAGCTACGCACGCTGAGTTACGAAGCCACGGTGTACTTTTACCCGTTGGTGACTATGGACGTCACCCGGCTGGTAACCGTCAACACGCCCGCAGGCGCCAAGCCAATGTCGGGACCACCCAACATGTTTCAGCACATCCGCGCGTTTCCCACGGCGGACTTCCGTTCGGTGGTCCGACCCAACTTCGACACGCTGTACTCGCCGGCGTGGCTGGATCTGACCGGCGGCCCGGTGATCTTGCATGCGCCCGACACCGCCGACAGGTACTACCTGCTGCCGCTGCTGGACATGTGGAGCGACGTCTTCGCCGTGCCCGGTAAGCGCACCACCGGTACGGGCGCGCAGGACTGGGTGATCACCCCACCCGGTTACCACGGGCAGTTGCCCGACGGGCTGCCGGTGATCGCGGCGCCCACCTCCTACGTGTGGATCATCGGACGCACGCAGACCAACGGGCCGGCCGACTATGCCGCGGTCAACCAGGTGCAGGACGGGTACCGGATCACCGAGTTGGGTGAGCCGCGGGCGCATGCGATCGACGCGGATTACGACACCAGCATCGAGCCGCTTAAGTTCGTCAACGGCATGGCGCCGCTGGATTTCTTCGCCTACGCCGCAGACCTGCTGGCGATCCACCCGCCGCACCCGACCGACTTCTCGCAGCTGGCCCGCCTGACGCGGATGGGCATCGTGGCCGGAAAGCCTTTCAACGCAGCTGGTTTCAGCGCCGATGAGCGCGCTGAACTCGAGGCGGGCTGGCATGCCGCCCTGCAGGACATGATGGGCTCGGTCGCCAGCATGGGGCGCCGCGTCAACGGCTGGACGATGCTCACCGACACCATGGGCGTCTACGGCGACGCCTACCTGCGCCGCGCGGTGGTAGCCATGATCGGGTTGGGAGCCAACCAGCCCGAGGACGCCATCTATCCCGTGGTGACCGCCGACGCGGACGGCTATCCGATGGACGGCGGCAAGGACTACGTCATCCATTTCGACGCCGGCAAGCTGCCGCCCGTGGGCGCGTTCTGGTCGGTGACGATGTATGACGCCGAAGGCTTCCAGGTCGCCAACGAGCTGGACCGGTTCGCGATCGGCGATCGTGATCCGCTGCGCTACAACGCAGATGGGTCACTGGACCTGTATCTGCAACACGAGAACCCGGGATCCGAACGCGAATCCAACTGGCTGCCGGCACCTCGCGGTCCGCTGGGCGTCACGATGCGGCTCTACGCGCCGAAACGCGAAGTTCTCGACGGTACCTGGAACCCGCCGCCGGTACGTAAGTTTTAGCCGGACGAGTTGCTCAGTCCGACAACCAGATTGATGGTGACAGCCAGGATCACGGCCCCGAAGAGATAGGAAAGCACGGCCTGGACCAGCACGATGCGGCGCAGTTGCCCTGTCTCCAGACTGGTGTCGGACACCTGGTAGGTCATGCCGACGGTGAACGCGAGATAGAAGAAATCCACGAACCGCGGATTTTCTTTCCCGTTGAAGTTGATCCCCTGCCCCGAGTTCGAGTAGTAGACGTCGGCATAGCGGACGCTGAAGACGGTGTGCACAACGCACCATGCGGCGATGATGCTGACCACTCCGACGGCCGCGGCGATCTGCTTATCGGCTCCGGACTTCGATCCGGCGGCGAGCAGATGTTCGACACCGGCCAGACTCGCCACGCTCGCCGTCAGGATCATGCCATCGGTCATCCATCCCCTCGGCGGGTCTTCGGGCCCAACATGTCTACGCGTCTGGTCCGCGTCCATCGGCAACACGACGATCCACGTCCACGCAAGGTAGACGGCTGCCGCGGCGATCCACCCGACGGTCAGCGAATACCGCCACCCCGCGGTAAGGGCGAAGGCCAGCGCAACAGCGACACCGACCACTACTGCCACGGCCAGCCGAATGACGACGCGCTTCTGCCAGTGCGACCGAGCTTGCTGTTCCATATCGCAAGCTAAACACCCGATTGCCGAGCGGAAGGTCAGGTCGGGGTCAATATGCGCGGGCCGATCTGGTGGGTGAGTTCGAGGGCGAGCTCGACAGCGACGCGACGATCGCCGGGGCGGTGCCCGAGAAGATCCGTCGCCCGCGCCACCCGTTGCAGAACCGTGTTGCGATGGGTGTGGAGTCGGGCAGCGGCGCGGGGAGCGTTTTCGGCTTCGTCGAGGAACACCCGCAGGGTTTCGCGCAGCCGTGCGGCGCTGGGGTTGTCGTCAGCAAGTGGGCCGAGGGTGGTGCTGACAAACTCCGCCGCGCGATTCTGGTCCTGCGCGGCCAGCGTGGCGACTTCGAGGTCACGATAGAGAGCGATGCGGTCACCACTGCGGTCTCCACTGCGCAGCCGCTGGATGGCCAGGGCGGCGACATGCGAGCGACGGAAGCCGGTGATGCCGACGCGGGTGGGTCCCACGGCGACGCGGATGTTGGGTTCCGCGTCGGCGATCGCTCCGGGCAGTGCGTCCAATGTGGGTTCGGCGTCGGTGCCCAGCCACGCCCACAAGGTTGACGTTGCCGCAGGCAACGTAAGTGGCGGACGCGCGCCGGCGGCGCGTGCCAGGATCGTCGCCGCGGATTCCAGCGCACCCTGGACGTCGCCGGGCGGATCGGCCCACAGCACGAGCGCGGTGTGGCGGCGGGCGAGCTCGTAGCCAAGGCGTTCACTGGCGCGACGGCCGCCCACCGGGGCGCCGTCGAGGATCAAGTGGATGATCTCGGCGCGACGTGCGAGTGCGCCCCCACGCACCTCCTCGCGTTCGCGCTCCGCGTCAGCGATGGTGCGCCCGATCACGTGGTCGACGTAGTCGAATATCAGTTGCGATGCGACCTGCAGCAACTCGACGAGTTCCGGGCCCGGCGGGACGACCCGGGCGGCGTGCGACAAGAACCGTTGATAAGCAACGTTCTGACCCCGGCGGTAGGCCTGGTAGATCACTTCGAGGTCGATGCCGCGGCGCACGACGGTGCGCGCTACGTCCAGCGCCTCCGGCGGAAGGTCGATCGATGCGACCCTGCGGTCGCGACGCGCGAGCGTGGTGAGCAAACGCGCGGCGTTGGCGCGGTCACTTGCCGACATCTCCGCTGCGATCGCCGCGTCGGCACCCAGCTCGGGGGCGATTTCGATTACCGCGGAATCCATCTCAGCGACGAGCCGATCCAGTTCGGCCAGCATCAAGTCGGCGACATCACTGATACGGTCCAGGACCACGGGCGACACCATTTCACCAGCCATAGCGAAAGTGTGCCATTGCACATTTAGTGCTGTAAAGACTAGGCGGCAGTACATACCGCCACCGGGCTTTCGATCGTAGCGTCGGGCTCAACACCACCACCTCTACCAGTGACGAGGAGACGCACCGTGACACTCAGGACCAAAAATCCCTCGGCGACAACGCATTTCGACGTATTGATTGTGGGCGCCGGCATTTCTGGTATCGGCATGGCCTACCAGCTCAAGACACGCATGCCGCGCAAGACCTTCGCGATCCTCGAAGGTAAGGATGCGATCGGCGGAACCTGGACTCAGTTCCGCTACCCCGGGATCCGCTCGGACTCGGACATGCCGAGCTTCGGTTTCGGGTTCAAGCCGTGGACACACAAGCAGTCGATCGCCGACGCGCACAACATCCTGGACTACCTTCAAGAGACGGTCACCGAGAACGGTCTCGACAAGCACATCCGCTTCGGATACCGGGTGCTCACCGCGGAGTTCTCCTCGACGACCAACCTGTGGACCGTCACCGCGCGACGCGTCGACAGCGACGAGACCACGCGATTCACCGCGACATTCCTGTTCTCCGGCACCGGTTACTACGACCACGACGCCGGCTACACACCGGAGTTCGCCGGTGTGGAGGATTTCGCCGGGCAGGTGATTCATCCGCAGCACTGGCCGGAGGACCTCGACTACTCGGGCAAGCGAGTAGTCGTGATCGGCAGCGGCGCGACCGCGGTCACGCTGATCCCTGCGATGGCCGGCACCGCGGAGCACGTCACGATGTTGCAGCGCTCGCCGAGCTATGTGTTCTCGATTCCGGCGGTGGACCCGGTCGCGACCGTGCTGAACCGACTGATCGGGCACCAGCGCGCGTACCCCATCATCCGGCGCAAGAACATCATGCTCAACCGTGGCATCTTCAAGGCCTGCCAGCGCGCCCCGAAGCTCATGCGCAAGCTGTTGATCGCCAACGTCCGCCGGCAGCTGCCCAAGCACTTCGACGTCGACACCCACTTCAGCCCGCGCTACAACCCATGGGACCAGCGGCTGTGCATGGTCCCCGACGGCGACCTGTTCCGCGTGCTCTCCAACGGACAGGCCTCCGTGGTGACCGATCGGATCGACCGGTTCACCGAAACCGGAATCCGGCTGGAGTCGGGCCAAGAGCTTGCCGCCGACATCGTCGTCACCGCAACCGGTCTGAACATGCTGCCGCTCGGCGCGATCCAGCTCAGCGTTGACGGTCAGCCGGTGCAGCTGCCCGAGACGACGGTCTTCAAGGCGATGATGCTCAGCGACGTGCCGAACTTCGCGTTCGCGCTCGGCTACACCAACATCGCCTGGACGCTGAAGGTCGACCTGGTCACCGAACACTTCTGCCGGCTGATCGAGCACATGGACGCACACGGCTACACCAGCGTCGAACCCGTGCTCGACGACCCGGACATGGAGCGGGTCCCGGTGTTGGACCTGTCGTCCGGATACGTCCAGCGTGCAGTCAGCCGGTTCCCGCGGGCGGGCACCGCCGGCCCATGGACGCTGAAGATGGCCTACGAGAAGGACATTGAGCGCCTGCGCCAGGGCCAGGTCGAAGACCCCGCGCTGCGCTTCACGTCCCGCCAGCCAGCAGTCCTGGCGTCCTGAAAGGACGAGAACCATGAGAAACGAAATCGCATTTGCCAGTGCCGGCGCCTCGTGCGCCGGCTGGCATCTGCCCGCCGCGACGGACGCGTTCGCCGGACCGCACGGCCGGCCGTGTGTGGTTATGGCGCATGGTTTCGGCGGCACCCGGGACACCGGGCTGCTCGCTTTCGCCGAGGGCTTCGCCGAAGCCGGCATCGACGCATTCGTGTTCGACTACCGCGGATTACCCGCCGTTTGCGGGGGATTTAGCGTATATCCGTACGACGTAAGGGTTTTCGAAGGCCCAGCAATCGACTGGCGAATCTTGCTCATTGCAGGTCACCTGGAGGGTATTCGGGTCGCCTCCCCCACCGAGGTTGAGGTCGACCCGAAACGAACCGAGGCGCTGCCCGTTCTGTTCGACGTCGTAGATGGCCGACGCTGTGACGGAGTGGTTATGAGGCCTTATCTGATAGACGTGCGAAGCTTGCCCGCCGTCCATGTCTCTCTGGTTTTCGGGCGGACCCACAATGTCCATGTCATTGGGAACCATCCCTTTGACAAGGTCGGCCAACCGCACTCCGAACACAGGGGTGGGGTACTTCACGACTTCAACAGTCAATGCAGGGTCGGCCGATGCCGGTGCTGTTACGGCGATGACGTCGATCACCGTCATGGCAATTGCCATGACGCTTGCGAAATCCCGCTTCAAAGCGTCGGTGATCGAACTAGGTCGGCGGGGTGACAGCGGCGACGACACGGTCAACCAATGACGTGAGGCACTTCAGAGACCGAGAAAGCCGCCAAGAAGTTGCACACAACGATCTCCGGCGAATCGATCATCGGAACCCCGTCTCTCCTGTTAAGGGGTCTGCATTGCCAGCGCTGGCAGCCTAACCCAGGTCATGACAGACCACCACGTAGTATCCGGGATATGGACGATGCGCTAAGTTTTCGCAGCACTTTTGATGAAGAGGCTGAGTTATATAACACCGCCCGCCCGGGTTATCCCGAGGAACTGTTTGAAGCCCTTATAGTCGCCGCTGATCTTGCGCATGACGCCAAGCTGTTGGAAATTGGCCCCGGCACCGGACAGGCAACGAAACCGCTGGCTCAACGTGGGTTTGAAATAACAGCCGTCGAGCTGGGCGCTAGTCTGGCCGACGTAGCACGTCGAGAGCTAGGCGGCTTTCCGGGTGTGAAAGTTATTACCGGCGCCTTTGAGGACGTCGCGTTGGCATCCAACGCTTACGATCTGGTCTACGCGGCGACGGCGTTTCACTGGATAAAGCCCGACGTCAAATTCAAGAAGCCATATGCCCTGCTCAAGCCCGGTGGGCATATAGCCGTGATTCGCGGCGAGGATATATCAGATGAAAATGGCGACGATTTCTTTATGGCGTCTCAACCGATATATGACAAATATACTTCTAACGATGGCATCAGCGATTATCGTCTGCCGTGCCTCGGCGACCTTCAGCCGGCAGAGATAGACGACAAACTATTCGAGCAGATATATTTCGATGCTTTTCCCAAGCTATATTACTTTACCGCACAACAATATACAGACCTGCTGGGCACATATTCAGGACGACTCGCAATGCGCTCGGATAAAAGGCGTGTATTTCTTCAGGAGATTGCCGCATTGATCAACAACGAGTTTGACGGAGGAATACACCGGCGATTCGCAAATACGCTGTCGATAGCGAAACGCAAGTAGTCACCGGAGCCGACTACTCGGAGCGAACAAGCGTGATTGCCCTTTCGACCAGCTGACTCAACCGGTCTTTGTCATGGTGAATGAACCCGCCGGCTCGTTGTGGTAGTCACACGCGCGGTAATTGCACGGACCTTTGAAGATGTTCACGATCGTCCCCCGGAGCGTGGCAGGGTCCCACGAGTAGACGGTTTGCTTCGAGGCGTTGGGATCTGCGTAGACATGAAAAGTCCAGCGACCATCTGCCGTGTCGGCTTCCTGCACACCGTCCGGTCTGGTGACCGTCACGCAGGGCAGCACCATCGTTTTGCATGCCGCCCGGATGTTCCAGGTTTGGGTATTGCCGTTGTCGAATGTGACCTGGTAAGTCCCGGCCATTGCCTCGCTGGTCGGGTCGGGTGTGGCCTGGCCGGCCGGTGAGCAGAGCGTTGCGGCGGTCACGGTCCCGGCAACCATTGCGGACAGCCCGACCAGACGACGTTGAGTTGTCACATGGTTCCTTTTAGCCACGGGCACATATTCGCCGGTGTGAGCGCCGGAAATGACGGTTTCGGAGAAAGATGCGGGCGCGGCGTCCCACCCGGTTCCCGACATACGCATTTTCAGCTGTCGCCCGTCCGCGGAAGTTCGCGCGCCGTCGGACTCAGCGCCTCGCGCCACTGCCGTCGCTCGTTCGCCATCAAAAAGTCATAGGCCACGAGCCATGAGCGTCTTTCGTAGTCGCGGGGCATGCCGAACGACAAGATCCATGGAGGGGACGACGGTTCGCTGATCTCGAAGAGAGTGCCGGTGCTCAGTTTCGGCCACTTGATCTGGTAGCCATCGCGGGGGAATTCGAAGACTGTCACCTGCTCGCCGGCTTTGACGCGCTCCTTGAGATCGGGGATTTGCAGTCGCTGCGCCAGCCACCCGGCATGCATCAATTTTTGTTTCCTGAGCAGGGTGCAGCGAACCGTACGGTCGGTGAGTTCCAGTCGCGCTAACGGACGCTCGATCAGATCGCCGATCGAGAAGGGATTGAGACTTGCGAACACCCCCATCCATGGACGGCGACGCAACAGAAAAAGGTTCGTTTGCGGGGGTGGAGTTGTCTGCAAATACTCGCGATCTATACCCATGGCGTGCTCTCTCCAGATTAGGTGACACGTCGTTAATTGGTGAGTTTGCTGTGCGCCCGAGCCAGCTGTGTGACAAGGCTACCGGTCCGCGAAAATGCCACGTCGGAAATTGTCGGATGCTTTTAG
>Ga0335083_10008743_pt1 | contig 12341 bp, 11 predicted proteins | sample Lox_Sample_42_FD_206716 | JGI IMG/M metagenome (GOLD analysis project Ga0335083, IMG submission 206716) | Soil microbial communities from Loxahatchee National Wildlife Refuge, Florida, United States - Lox_Sample_4.2 | ecosystem: Environmental > Terrestrial > Soil > Wetlands | place: USA... | reverse complement strand
GCCGCGCCTGCCGCCGCGAGGCTGAGCGTATTGGGCCCGGGGCTGCCCGCGAGGGCAATCCCGGCCATCACGAATCCGGGCAAGGCGTCCATGGCAGCGATATGGCGCTCCTGCGGCCAGCCGTCTTGAACGTTTGTGCGGGCTTAAGCCGCCTTGGCCTTCAACGCCTGAGCCACCTTCGAGGCAGGCTCGCGACCGAGCTCGCGGCAGATCTCGCGGCCGGCCGCGGCGATTGCGTCGAGACTCACGCCGTGCTCGATGCCGAGGCCGTTCAGCAGGTAGATCACGTCCTCGGTGCCGACATTGCCCGAGGCGCCCTTGGCGTAGGGGCAGCCGCCCAACCCTGCGACGGCCGTATCGAACACGGCAATGCCACGCTCCATCACCGCCATGATGTTGGCGAGCGACTGGCCGTAAGTGTCGTGGAAATGCGCCGCCATCTTCTCGCGCGGGATCTTCTCGGCCACGGCATCGATCATCGCCACGCATTCCGCGGGCGTGCCGACGCCGATCGTGTCACCGAGCGAGACCTCGTAGCAGCCCATCTTGAAGAGCCGTTCCGACACTTCGGCCACCTTGGCCGGCGCGACCTTGCCGTCATAGGGACAGGCGATCACGGTCGAGACGTAGCCGCGCACCTTCATGCCGTGCTTTTGCGCCGCTTCCATCACCGGCGCGAAGCGCTCGAAGCTCTCGTCGATCGAGCAGTTGGTGTTCTTGCGGCAGAAAGCTTCGGAAGCCGCGGTGAAGACCGCGATCTCCCCGCAGTGCGCCTCGACGGCGCCGTTCATGCCCTGCTTGTTGGGCACCAGTACGGGATAGGAGACGCCCGGCTTGCGCGCGATCTCGGCCATTACGCGGTCGGTATTGGCCATTTGTGGCACCCATTTGGGCGACACGAAGCTGCCGGCCTCGACGGCGCTGTGGCCAGCAGCGGAGAGCGCGTCGATCAGCTTGACCTTGGCTTCAACAGAAACAGGCTTGGCCTCGTTCTGCAGGCCATCGCGCGGACCGACTTCAACCAGCCGGACTTTCCTGGGGTATTGCATGCCGCATTCTACGCCAACCGCTCGACCACGAGGTAGATGCCGAGCAGCAACAGGCCCCCGAAGAACACCCTGCGGAATGTGGCGGCGGCGATGCGCTGGCGCAGCCACGTGCCGGCCTGCATGCCGAGCAAGGCGGGTATGAGCGCCAGCAGCGATAACCAGACCGAGCCCGAATGCCAGGCACCGACCCGCCAGAGGCCGATCGCGAGTGCCACTGTCGATACTGCGAAGGAAAGGCCGAGCGCCTGAATGAGGTCGTCGCGCTCGAGGCCGATCGCCTGCAGATAAGGCACCGCCGGAATCGTGAACACGCCGGTCGCGCCCGTGACCACGCCCGTCGCGGCGCCGATCACCGGCGCCAGCCATGTCTCGCGCCGGCCCGGCACCGACATCTTGAAGCCCACCAGCCCGACCACGGCATAGGCCGCGAGCGCAACGCCCAAGGCGATGCTCGCGGTGCCGGCCTGGTCGCCCGCGAGGATGCCGATGCCGGCGATGGTGCCCATGAACACCCCCAGCATCATCAGCCACAGCCGCCTCGCCAGGGCGCCGAAGCTCGGGCCGGCAAGAAGCTGCCAGACATTCGTCACCAGCGAGGGGATCACCAGCAGCGCCGCGGCCTCGGCGGGCGGCAGCACGATGGCCAGCAGGCCCATCGCCACCGTAGGCAGGCCCATGCCGATCACACCTTTCACCAGGCCCGCCAGCAGGAAAGTGGCGCCGATCAGGATCCACGAGGTCATGACCGGAAAATGCGATCCGCCCCAGCCGGTCACAATGCGGAAGACGGTACGCTAGCCTTCGGCTTTCCCGAAGGCTATTTTGACCGCATGCGCTTCGACATCGTCGATCTGCGGCTGGTGCTGAACGTCGCCGATGCGGGCAACATCACTCAGGGCGCGGCCCGCAGCGGATTGGCGCTGGCCTCCGCGAGCGAGCGCATTCGCGACATGGAGCGCGAGCTGAGGGCGCCCCTCTTCGAGCGCCAGCGCCGCGGCGTGACGCCGACGGCGGCCGGCCTGGCGCTCGTCCACCATGCACGACTGGTGACGCAACAACTCGAGGCCATGCGCGGCGAACTGTCGGGCTTCGCCAAGGGCCTGCGGGGCCGCGTGCGCGTGCTCTCCAACACCGCGGCAACGCTGGAGTTCCTGCCGGCCCAGCTCGGCCCTTTCCTCGCGGCGCACCCGGCGCTCGATGTCGAGATCGAGGAGCGGCCGAGCCCTGAAATTGTGCGCGGCGTAGCGCGCGGCCAGGCTGAGCTGGGCATCGTTGCCGATGCCGTCGATGCCGCCGCCGAGCTCGAGACCTTCCCTTTCGCCGAGGATCGGCTGGTGCTGGTGACTCCGCTCCGTCATCCGCTGGCGAGCAAGCGCCGCCTCGCCTTCCGAGAGACACTGCCCCACGACTTTGTCGGCCTGCCGGCCGGTTCGGCGTTGCAGGAACATCTCGACGGCCATGCCACCCGCGCGGGGGGCGCTTTGCGCCTCCGGGTGCGTCTGCCGGGATTCGACGCCATTTGCCGTGTCGTCGAGAACGGCATCGGCATTGCCGTGGTCTCGAAAGTGGCGGCCGACCGTTGCCGGAAATCGATGAAGATCAGAATCGTACCGCTCTCCGATCCCTGGGCGCTTCGTCATCTCCGGCTGTGCGTGAAGTCGGAGCGGACGCTGCCGCCGCACGCCCGCGCGCTGCTCGATTTCCTCAGACGATCGTCGGCTTGAGCCGGCCGGCGCGGTGCAGGATCACGGCCACCGCCGCCAGCGCAAGAACCGTGAGCCCGATCAGCAGGGTCGCGACCGCGGTGATGGTCGGATTCACTTCCAGGATCAGCTCGTTGAACATCTTCTTCGGCACGGTGTCGTACTTGCCCGCGACGAAGGAAGTCACGATCACCTCGTCGAAGCTGCCGATGAAGGCGAAGATCCAGGCGGCGAAGACGCTGGGAGCGAGGTTCGGCAGCACGACCTTGCGGACCGTGTAGCTCCACGAGGCGCCAAGGCTCCAGGCCACCTGCTCGATGCGGAGATCGAAGGAGCGGATCGCCACGCCCAGCACCATCATGACCAGCGGCACGTTCAGGATCGTGTGCGCCATGACCAGGCCGAAGAACGTGCCCAGCAGGCCGATCTTGGCCAACCCGAGATAGAGCGCGATCGCCACGATGATCGCGGGCACGATCAACGGCGCCATGAAATTGCTCTCGGCCCAGTCGTTCCCCTTGAAGGCGCCGCGGCGCAGGCCGTAGGCCGCCAGCCCGCCCAGCAGCAGCGCCAGGATCGAGGAGATCACGGCCAGGATCGCCGAGGTCGTCATGGCCTCCATCCAGCGCGGATTGCCGAACAGCGTCTCGTACCAGCGCATCGAGAAGCCCGGCGGCGGGAAGGTGAGCGACTTGGCCGACGAAAAGGACATCGGCACCACGATCACGATCGGCACGGTGAGAAACACCAGCGCGAAGACACCGATGGTCGCCAGCAGCCGCCGTGTCCAGGGCGAGGAGGTCATCATGCCGTGGCCTTGCGGTCGAGCCGGCGATAGGCGCCGAAGATCAGGAGCGTCACGACCAGCAGGATCGTGGAGATCGCCGAGGCCTGCTCCCAGCGCGGGATCTGGTTGATCAGCGTGTCGAGCAGGTTCGAGATCATCGGCACCCTGCCGCCGCCCAGGATGGCGGGCGTCACGTAGAAGCCGAGGCAGAGGATGAAGACCAGCAGCGCGCCGGCGGCAAGCGCGGGGACGGTCAGCGGGAAGTAGATCTTCCAGAAGATCGTACGCGGCGAGGCGCCGAGGGAGGCCGCGGCCTGCATCAGCCGATCGTCGATCCGGATCATGGCCGCAAACAGCGGCAACACCAGGAACGGCAGCAGCACGTTGGCCATGCCGATGGTGACGCCGAGCTCGTTGTAGAGGAATGACACGGGCGCGTCGGTGAGCCCGGTCCATTGCAGGAATCGGTTCACCAGCCCACCATTGCCGAGCACCACGATCCAGGCATAGGTACGCACCAGGATCGAGACCCAGAAGGGCAGCACGACCAGCGCTATGGCGATCGTGCGGCCACGGCCGCTGAGGCCGCGCATCCAATGGGCAAGCGGATAGCCGATCGCCACGTTGGCGATGGTGGCAATCAGCGAGATCCGCATGGTGTTGCCCAGCACGCGGAGATAGACCGGCGCCTCGAACAGCGCCTGGTAATGCTCGAGCGTCGGGCCCTGCCCCTTGTGCCAGAAGGCAAGGCCCAGCATGTAGACGATGGGCGCGTCGAAGGCGACGACCATCACCACCAGGAGCGGTGCGATGAAGCCGAAGCCCTTTCCGCGCATCGTGTCCCTTCAGGCTCAGAGGTTGAGCTTGAAGGCTTCCCACTTCTTGTTCACGGCCTCGCCGTTCTTGACCCACCATTCGGCGTTCTCGAAATACTGGACCGCCTTGTTCTGCGTGGCCGACGGGAACTGCCAGAGCTTGTCCTTGGGCAGCAGCGCACTCAGCTGCGGGCTGGAACCGGTATAGGAGATCACCGTCGCGGCGACGGCCTGGTTCTCCGGCAGCGACATCTCGTGCATCAGCTTGTAGGCGGCCGCCCTGTCCTCGGGCTTGGAGCCCTTGACGATGCCGAAGTAGGAGAGATCGGCCTTGCCGCCGACGAAGCTCATGGCGAGCGCCGGTTCGTTGACGACGCGGCCCGACCAGCAGATCGCATACTGGACCTCGTTGTCCTTCAGGAGCTGCGGCGGCTGGGCGCCCGCCTTCCACCAGACCGAGACGTCCTTCTTGATCTCCTCGAGCTTCTTGAAGGCGAGATCGACGTCGAGGGGAAAGATCTTGTCGACCGGGACGCCAGCGGCCTGCACGCAGAAGGGCAGCAGGTAGTGCGGATAGTCGGGCAGGCAGCGCTTGCCCGGGAAGTTCTTGAGGTCGAAGAACTCGGTGAAGTTCTTCGGCTCCTTGGTGCCCTTGCGCCACGCCATGATGGTCGAGAAGTACTGGTAGCCGAAGCCGTACTCGTTCTTGGCCTCGGGGAACATCGGCGCGGGATCGATCGCCGCCCAGTCGAGCGGCTCGATCAGGCCGAGCTGCTTGGCCTGCACCATGACGCTCTGGCCGAGCTCGAACAGCACCGTGTCCTTCTGGCCACTCTCGACCAGCGCGCGCAGCTTGCCGAGCGAGCTCGGGCTCTCCCGGATCACGTTGATGCCGGCTTTCTTGCGCAGCGGCTCGATATAGCCCTTCTCGATCGAATCGCCGGAAAGCCCGCCCGATTCGATCATGCGGATTTCCTTCGACTGCGCGCGTGCCGAACCGACGATGCCGACGGCCGGCAGGCTCGCCGCCGCCTTCACGAATGTACGACGCTTCATTTCAGCCCCCTTCTTCCAGCGGCCAGATATCGGCCGCGTCCCATGAAACCTGAACGGACTCGCCCGCCGCATAGGCGCGGCCGACGAACGGCAGGGCGGCGACGACAGGCGTGCCCTCGCCACCCTCGAATGCCAGATGATAGCGCACCATCTGGCCGAGATAGATCGCCTCGACGATTTTCGCCGGCTTGCCGCCATTCAGGCCGGCGGGAGCGAGCTTGACCCTCTCGGGCCGCACCAGGCCGGTGCGGCCGTCCTCGAGGCCGACGAAGTTGGCGATGCCCAGAAACTCCGCGACGAAGCGGTTGGCGGGCTTGAGGTAGGCCTCGGCCGGCGAGGCGACCTGCTGGGTGCGTCCCCTGTCGAGCACCATGATGCGATCGGACAGCGAGAGCGCCTCTTCCTGATCGTGCGTGACCAGCAGCGTCGTGACGCCGAGCGTGCGCTGGAGCTGCTTCAGCTCGACCTGCAGCTCCTCGCGCAGCTTGCGGTCGAGCGCACCCAGCGGCTCGTCGAGCCGCTGGTTGTGGGGCTTGACCCCGCGGGCGCGAGCGAGCGCCACGCGCTGCTGCTGGCCGCCGGAGAGCTGCGAGGGCCGACGATCCTGCAAACCGTCGAGCCGCACGAGCTTCAGCGCGTCGAGCGCCTGCGTGCGCGCCGCATGTCCGTTGACCTTGCGGACACCCAGGGGGAACAGCACGTTCTCCAGCGCCGTCATGTGCGGAAACAGCGCGTAGGACTGGAACACAAGGCCGATGTTGCGCGCCTGGGCGGGCTCGGCCGTGACGTCGCGACCGCCGATGAAGATGCGGCCCGCGGTCGGCTGGTTGAGACCCGCGATCAGCGAGAGCAGCGTCGTCTTGCCCGAGCCGCTCGGCCCCAGGATGGTGACGAACTCGCCCTGCCCGACCGCGAGATCGACATTGTCGGCCGCGGCCACGCTGCCGTAGCGCTTGCTGACGCCTTCGAGGCGGATGTCGCTCATTGCAACGTCGCCATGGCGCGATCGGCGGCGGCGAGCGTCTCGTCGACGATCGCATCATCATGCGCCGTCGAGAGGAAGAACTTCGAGTTCTGGTTGGTGCGGATGCCCTCCTCCTGCAGCGCCAGATGGAAGGCGAGCGCCTTGTCGCGATTGCAGGCCGAGGACTCTCGATAGTTGCGCGGCGGCGGGCCGTCAGTGAAGAATACCTGGAAGATCGCGGGCAGGCCGCCGACATGCACGGCCTGTCCGTGCTTCTTGGCGATCGATGCCAACCCCTGCATCAAGTGCGTGCCACGGCGTTCGAGGCCGCGATAGACCGCGCCATCGTCCGCCTCCAGCACATCGAGCGCCGCGAGCGCTGCCGCCATGCTCTGGACATTGCCGTTGTAGGTGCCGCCATGCATCACCCCGCGATCGAGCAGCGTGTCCATCACATCGCGCCGCCCGCCGACCATCGCCAGCGGGAAACCGGCGGCCACGGCCTTGGCGTAGACGGAGAGATCGGCGTTGACGCCGTAACGGCCCTGCGCGCCCTTGAGGCCGACGCGGAAGCCGGTGATCACCTCGTCGCAGATGAACATCGCGCCGTGCTTGCGGCAGAGATCGCGCGCGCCCTCGAGATAGCCGGGCTGCGGCGGCATGGGCCCGCCATTCACCATCACGGGCTCCATGATGATGGCCGCGATCTCATCCTTGTGGCGCTCGAAGGCCTGGGCGAGCAGGTCGAGATCGTTCCAGCCGCAGACCACCGTGTCGCCGAGCACGCTCTCCGGCATGCCGGGCGAGCCCGCGACCGGCACCGGCGCCTCGGCCGGCCCCGCCTCGTTCAGCGGCGGCCGCGTGCTGATGAAGGCCTGGTCGCTCCAGCCGTGATAGTGGCCCTCGAACTTCAGGATCTTCGTCCGGCCGGTGAAGGCGCGGGCGAGACGAAACGCCATGAGCACGGCCTCGGTGCCCGAGGTGGCGAAGCGAACGACCTCCGAGCTCGGCAGCAGGCGGCAGAGGCGCTCGCTGAGCTCGGTCTCGCGCGGGTGCTGGGCGGCATAGACTTGACCGTCGGCCAATGTCGCCGCCACGGCGTCGATTACCGGCTTCGGTGCATGTCCCAGGATCGCCGGCCCATTGCCCAGCACGTAGTCGATGTGGACGTTGCCGTCGATGTCGTAGAGCCGCGCGCCCTCGCCCCTTTCGAAGAACAGCGGCACAGGCGCGCTGGCGTAGCGCACATTGCTGCTGACCCCGCCCGCCAGATGCTTCTTCGTCCGTTCGTAGAGCGCGATCGACTTCGCGTAGCTGCGCATGGCCCCCATCCAGCAAAAACAATGCCTAGCCCCGCCGAGTTCGTCCATACTGGAGGGGTCATCGCGAGGGGAACGATCACCATGGCCCAGCAGCTCAGCAATCAACGCATCGCCTGGTTCAACGGCAAGTTCATGCCGGAGAACCAGGTCATGATCCCGTTCCGTGACCGCAGCTGGAAGTATGGCGACGGCGCCTTCGACATGACGCGCACCTTCGAGGGCCAGCCGTTCCGCCTGAAGGAGCATATCGACCGCTTCTACCGCTCGCTGCGCTACCTGCAGATCGATCCCGGCATCGGCCCCAAGGAGATGGTGGCGCACAGCGAGGAGGTCGTGGCCCGCAACGAGCATCTCCGCGCCGCCGTCGGCGACTGGTGGGTCGGCCAGAGGGTCAGCCGCGGCGTCGATGCGGTGGGCGACGAGGGCTGGGAGCATACCGGCCCCAACGTGGTGATCGAGGTCCTGCCGCTACCGCTTGCCAAGCGGGCGAAGCTCTATCGCGACGGCGCGGAGGTCATCACCACGACGACGCGACGCACGGCACCGTCGATGCTTAGCCCGCGCGCCAAGACGCACAACTATCTCAACATGATCATGGCCGAGAAGCCGGTGAAGGCCATGAACCCCGACGCCTGGGCGATCCTGCTCGACGAGCACGGCAACCTGGCCGAGGGACTGGGCTCCAATATCTTCATCGTACGCGAAGGCGCCCTCTTCACGCCGTCGGAGCGCTACGTGCTGCCGGGTGTGTCGCGGCAGATGACGATGGACATGGCCAAGCGCCTGGGCATCGAATGCACGGCAGGCGACATCGACCTGTTCGATGCGGCCAATGCCGAGGAGATGTTCCTGACCTCGACCAGCCTCTGCATCCTGCCGGTGAGGAGCTTCAACGGCGCCGCCGTCGGCGATGGCAAGACGCCGGGGCCGATCACGAGGAAGCTGATCGACGCCTATTCAAAGGATGTCGGCTGCGACTTCGTGGGCCAGTACCTGAAGTTCCTGAACTAGTTGCCGTCGGGCACGTGCTGGGCGAGGTACTTCGCCCGCAACGGCCTGACGACGAACAGCGCCATCGCGGCGGCGCCGAGGCTGGTGCACATCGCCACCAGATAAACCTCGTGCCAGGCCGAAGCAGCAGCCAGCGCGCCGGCCAGCGGCACCAGCAGCGAAGCCGTGCCCTTGGCGGTGTAGAGCAGGCCCGCATTGGTCGTGGCGTAGGTCGCGCCGAACGTGTCGCCGCAGGTCGCGGGGAACAGGCTGTAGATCTCTCCGAACACCAGGAAGAACAGGCCCGTGGACAGCACGAAGATGGTCGGGCTCGAGCCGTAGTGATCGAGAAGGAACAGCGCGACCGCGGCCGTCACGAACGCGCCGCACATCGTGTATTCGCGGCCGATCTGGTCCGACACCCAGCCGAAGAACGGCCGGCCAAAGCCATCCAGGATGCGGTCGATGGAGATGGCGAAGGTGAGCGCCGCCATGGTGAGGCCCGCGATGGAGACCGGCACATTGGCGATCTTCATGTCCTTGGCGATGGGCGCGATCTGCGCCGCCAGCATCAGGCCGCCGAAGGCCATCAGCACGAAGGCGACGTAGAGCGACCAGAAGACCGGCGTCCGCACCATCTGGAGCGGATGTGCGTCCTGCGCCGCCGAACGGCGGCGGCCGGCAGCGGCCATCTCGGCTTCCGAGGGCTTGCGCAACAGCATCGAGACGATAAGGATCACGACACCCTGGCCGATGCCGAAATACAAGAATGCGGCCTCGTAGCCGCTGCTCTTGATCATGTTCGAGATCGGGATGACCGTGATGGCGGCACCCGCGCCGAAACCCGCAGCCGTCAGGCCGGCGGCAAGACCGCGACGACGCGGGAACCACTTGAGCGCATTGCCGACGCAGGAGCCGTAGACGGCGGCTGCGCCCGCGCCGCCGATCAGGGCGCCGGCATAGAGCAGGAGCAGCGTGTTGGCGTAGGAATTGATGACCCAGGCGATACCGACCAGCACGCCGCCGATCGACACGACGAGCCGCGGGCTGTGCTTGTCGACGAACCACGACTTGATGGGCAGTAGCCAGGTCTCGGCCAGAACGAAGATCGAGAAGGCAACCTGGATGGCGGTCCGCCCCCAGTGATGCTTGGCGTCGATCGGCTCGACGAACAGTGTCCAGCCATATTGCAGGTTGGCGATCATCGCCATGCAGACGATGCCCATGACGAGCTGCAACCAGGGACGAGACAACGCGGCGCTGCCAGCAGCCGGTGCCTGCTGGGCGGCAGTGAGATTGGACATCTTGGTTTCCTCCGACGCGCTTTTACTTATTTACTTATTGGTCTCGTTTTTTTCACAACAAGTGTACGCGGGGGCAGGTGTAAAACAATAGCCAAAAAAGGGGGATCAGCATGTTGAGCTGGGTGGAAAGACGGCCGGCGGAAGGCGTCGTCGTCGCGCCGGACGAGCGTTTGCCGTGGCCGCAGACAACGGCACTTGGCCTGCAACATGTTGTCGCGATGTTCGGCGCGAACGTGCTGGCCCCGATCCTGATCGGCTTCGATCCGAACATCGGCGTGCTGATGAGCGGCGTCGGCACGCTGATCTTCTTCGTCGTCACCGGCGGCAAGGTGCCGAGCTTCCTTGGCTCCTCCTTCGCCTTCATCTCGGTCGTGACCGTGATCACCGGCTATGCCGGCAAAGGGCCGAACGGCAATGTCGGCCAGGCGCTGGGCGGCATCATCGCCTGCGGCGCCGTCTATGCCGCGATCGGCCTCGCGGTGATGTCGGCCGGCACGCGCTGGATCGAGCGGCTGATGCCGCCGGTCGTCACCGGCGCCGTCGTGATGACGATCGGCCTCAACCTCGCCTCCGTGCCCGTGAAGAACATGGCGCCGACCGCCTTCGATGCCTGGATGCAGGCCGTGACCTTCGTCTCGATCGGCCTGATCGCGGTGTTCACCAAAGGCATGGTGCGCCGGCTGCTGATCCTGGCCGGCCTGATCGTGGCCACGATCCTCTACGCCGTGCTGACCAACGGGCTTCGCCTCGGCAAGCCGGTCGACGGCACGCTGGTCGCCAGTGCCGCCTGGTTCGGCGCCCCGCACTTCGTCGCGCCGGTCTTCAGTGGTGTCGCGATCTTCCTGATCGCGCCGGTGGCGCTGATCCTGGTGGCGGAAAACCTCGGTCACCTCAAAGCCGTGAGCGCCATGACCGGCCGCGACATGGATCCCTATATGGGCCGCGCCTTCCTGGGGGACGGCATCGCCACCATGGTGTCGGGCGCAGTCGGCGGCTCGGGCGTCACGACCTATGCCGAGAATATCGGCGTGATGGCCGCGACCCGCATCTACTCCACGGCGATGTTCGTGGTCGCGGGCCTGTTCGCCATCCTGCTGGGTTTCTGCCCGAAGTTCGGCGCGCTGATCTCTTCCATTCCACTTGCCGTGATGGGCGGCGTGTCGATCGTGGTGTTCGGCCTGATCGCCATCGCCGGCGCCCGCATCTGGGTGGACAACAAGGTCGACTTCGGCAACTCGCGCAACCTGCTGGTCGCGGCGATCACGCTGGTGCTGGGCACCGGCGACTATACGCTGAACTTCGGCCCGTTCATCATGGGCGGCATCGGCACGGCGACCTTCGGCGCGATCCTGCTGAACTGGCTCCTGAGCCGCGGCGAGCGCTAGAGACGCTTCACGTCCCTCCCCAGTCATCTGGGGAGGTGGCGGCGTCTTACGCCGACGGAGGGGTCATGAGCTGCAAACGAGATCTCGCTTTCGGCTCATGACCCCATCGGCCGCCCAAGAGGCGGCCACTTCCCCGTATGAACGGGGAAGAAGGCGCTACTACACCTAGCAGTAGTTACCAAAGGTTATCGTCAAACGTATCGAATCTGACGGGAATCTATGTCCGGCCGGTTCCTGCCACCGCACTCGATCTGCCCCACCGTGCAGCGTCTCCTGCGGCCCCCGCGCTTCGGCTGACTTCCATGGATCCGGGTCTCCGACGCAGAGTCTAACCCGCACACACCGACTGCCACGATTCTGATCAATGGATCAGTTGGCCGGATCGGCTCTAAGCGAAGGACACCGTCGCCTTGTCGTAGTCGCCCGAGCCCATGCGGCCTTCGGCGAAGATCTCGTGGCGGGCGATCCATTCGAACGACTGGTCGTAGACCTCGCGCGAATAGGTCTCGAACACGAGGCGTTCGCCGGGCCCCCAGCGGCGCGTGTCCATCATCGCGTGCCAGCGTTCGGGGAATTCGTTCTTGTAGTAGTGCGTGTAGAGCTCGGGCCGGAGATCGATGTCGCGCTGAGCGCGCTTCAGCGCCCGGAAGAAGCGGCGGATGTCCTCCGGATCGGGCGAACCATTGATCATCGAGGCGATCATGAAGGTCGTATCAATGATCTTTCGAAAGCCCTGCTGCTCGGCGAGATAGTACGGCCCGCTGAACAGCGCCGCCGCCCGGCTCTTGCCGTCGAGCAGCAGCTCGAGACGGCGGAACAGCATGCCGTCCTCGAAGGTGAGGTTGATGTCCTTGGCCGGCATGTATTGCTCGAGCGCCTGGATGGTCGAGTAATGGCTGCCCGACTGGAAGCCAACCGAGATCGGCACGCCGGCCAGATCAGCGGGCGCGCGGATCGGCGAATCGG
>Ga0335083_10008742_pt1 | contig 12342 bp, 7 predicted proteins | sample Lox_Sample_42_FD_206716 | JGI IMG/M metagenome (GOLD analysis project Ga0335083, IMG submission 206716) | Soil microbial communities from Loxahatchee National Wildlife Refuge, Florida, United States - Lox_Sample_4.2 | ecosystem: Environmental > Terrestrial > Soil > Wetlands | place: USA: Florida... | reverse complement strand
CCAGGTGTTTCTACTCCTGCTGATCCCGCTGGAGGTCCTGCTGGCTTCCGCGTCGGTCATCCGCGCCGAATATGACTTGCGCGACACCATTGCCAACGTCGCCGTGAGCATCGGCAGCATCTTCTTCTGGGGGACTCTCAGCTGGATCCTGCTCCAGTACGTCATGCTGGCCTACAACCATCGCCTCCTGAACATCCCCGTCACGTGGTGGTCGTTCCTGATCGCATTCGTGCTCGAGGACCTGCGCTACTACCTGTGGCACCGCATCGGCCACCGCTCGCGCTGGTTCTGGGCGTCGCACGTCGTGCATCACTCCAGCCAGCATTTCAACCTTTCCACCAACCTGCGGCAGAGCTGGACCTCGCAGTTCAGCGGACTCATCCTGATGAGCGTGCCCCTGTCCTGGCTGGGATTTCACCCGGCACTCGTCGGCCTGGCGTTCTCGGTCAATCTGCTCTACCAGTTCTGGATCCACACCGAGGCGATCGGCCGGATGCCGCGCTGGTTCGAGTGGCTGCTCAACACTCCCTCACATCATCGCGTGCATCACGCCAGCAATCCGCGCTACCTCGATGCGAACTACGCGGGCGTCTTCATGATCTGGGATCGTCTGTTCGGCACGTTCGTCGCGGAGCGAGACGAGGAGCCCGTGCGCTACGGTCTCGTCCACAACCTTGCGACATTCAATCCGATCCGCATCGCGCTGCATGAGTACGTCGCCATCGCACGCGATCAACTCAAACAGCGCTTGTCCCTGCGTCAGCGGATTGGCTACTTCTTTGGGCCGCCCGGCTGGCGTCACGACGGCACCGGCAGCACCACGCAGTCCCTGCGCGCCGCCGAGTCGGCCCACAGGTTAAGCGGTCAAATGCTGTAGCACCTCGGCAGAACCCGATTCGGACGGGCGCGCCAGCTACTTCTGCTCCGCCACCTTCTCCGCCGCGTCCGTGGCTTCCTTCTCCTTCAGGTATTTCGAGTAGGCCTGCGACTCGACGCCCTGGGCTGCAATGGTGATGTAGATGTCGTCAGCCACCTGCGGCACGAACTTGCCGAGGCCGAACTGACTGCGACTTACCTTGGCGGTGCCGCTGAAGCCCACCGTTGGCAGGTGTGTGCGTGGATTCGTGCCGATCTTGATCAGCGTGACCTCGAGTGTCACCGGCTTGGTCACGCCATGCAGCGTCAGATCCCCCATCACGCGGTACTGGTTGTGCCCCATGGACTTCTCGACCTGGCGGCTCTTGAAGGTAACGGTCGGGTACTGCGCGGCGTCGAAGAAATCGGCTGAGCGCATGTGGTCATCGAGCGCCGGCACGCCTGTATAGAGGCTGCTGAGCGGAATGGTGACGCTGACGGAAGCGCGTGCCGGGTAAGCCTCATCGAAATCCAGCGTCCCCTGACCCTGCGCAAACTGCGCCGATGGGAAAGAGAATCCCAGGTGGTTCCAGCGGAACACACCCTGCGTGTAGTCCGGCTCGAGCGTGTAGGTCGCCGCCGCGAGGGGCAGGGAGGCAACCAACAGTGCGGACGCGAAGACAATGGGACGAATCATGACGGACTCCTGTTGCTGATGTGGGCGAGCGATCCGCGTCGCACTGCTTCGCTCCCCTGCCTGCAAGGCGGCACGACGCGGATGGATCACATCCGCAGCGTGCTGCCGGCAGATGCACGAAGTCCTGAGGAAGTCCTGAATCCGGCTGAATCCGGCTGAATCCGCCTCGCATCGCCGTCCGCCCCACTCGCTTCATCGCAGGGATCGCTCCGCCAGACCCGCGGCGGCTCCGGGCACACCCGGGAGAGTGCGCGGCGTTGCTATAATTCAAGCGCGCTGGGAGCTCCCAGATCTGAACGGGTTGATGGCCATCCGCGCATGGATCGCCCTACCTCAATACCGCTGCGCGTCGGCGCCTGGTGTGTGAATCCCAACACCGGCCAGATCTCCCGTGATGGCGCGACCGTGCGCCTGGAAGCGCGCACCATGCGCCTGCTGGTGTTTCTGGCACAGCGGGCCGGTGAAGTCGTCAGCATCGACGAACTGCTGGAACAGGTCTGGTCGGGCGTGGTGGTCAGTCCTGATTCCGTGTACCAGGCCATCGCAGCCCTGCGCCGGCTGTTGGGCGATGACGCACGCCAGCCACAATACATCTCCACGGTGCCCCGCCTCGGTTACCGGATGGTGGCGGACGTGAGCGCCTGGGAGGAAAACGCGATCCGTTCGCTGCCTGCGCCGCTTGCGGTCCCTCCGGTGCTTGTGGTCCCTCCGGTGCTTGTGGTCCCTCCGGTAGCTCGGGCGACGCCGGCGGTTCCGATGTCTCCAGCGCCCTGGCGGTCTCTGCGGCCGCTGCTCATCGCCGGGGCTCTGTGCTTTCTCCTCATCGGCACCATGGCGTATCTGTACCGGAGTGCGGGTCCGCACCGAGCAGGCTTCAGTAGTGCACCAACACACTCCATCGCCGTGTTGCCGCTGCTGGATCTGACTACCCAGGAGATGAACGAGGAATACTTTGCCGATGGACTGACCGAGGAGTTGATCGACCGGCTCAGCGGCATCCCCGGCCTGAGCGTGCCGGCTCCGGAATCCTCCTTCTATTACAAGGACAAGAAGCTTCCGGTAACGGACATCGCTCGAGCACTGAACGTCGCCTACGTACTGTCCGGTAATGTCCGCAAGTCAGGTTCGACACTGCGTATCGCCGTTCGTCTGATCCGTGCCAGCGACGGCTACGTGATCTGGTCGCAATCCTTCGACGGCTCCTACGACGACAAGCTGAAACTGCAGGACGACATTGCCGGAGCGGTCGCGAAGACGCTCCGGGACGCCATCCGTCAGGTACCTGACTGAAGGCGACCGGTGCCTGATCAAAGGCCGGTCAAGGCCTCGCGGGCGGCGCGGTGGGATTCGTCGATCGCCGAATGAGCATACGCATCCCAGGCGGCATCCGATCCACCGATGCTGATGTGACCTACAGCAGCGGCTGCGGCTTCCAGGGAAGCCCTGGTGCGGCCAGGGTCCGACAGTTCGTCCAGGTCGTAGGCATAGCCGTGTCCCCACCGGTTGACGGTGATGGCGGCGATATCCTGGTCGGCGTTGAAACCGCCCGGCCCCGCGACCCGCGTCACTTCATCGCGAATCGCGTTCTCGAAGTCCGAGAAGGGACGCTGATACAACACTGCGCGGGCGGCCCGGGCCGATGCGCGCCGATCCGCCATGGGCGCCGGTGGTTGAGGAATGTGGGACAGATGCAGCACGATGGGCTCATCCGGGGTGCGCGCAAAACGGTAGCTTCCCAGGCTCACCGGATAGTCGAGCTTCATCACCGAGTAGAAACCTGTCGGATTGACTACATTGTGTATGCCTACGCGTACAAAGGGTTGCCAGTTACGCAAGGCAACCGTTGCGTAGACCAAGGGAAGCCGGACGCACGCTGACATAGTGTCCCGCTGGCTTGCGGGAGCTTCGTCGCACAGGTACCGGAACATCGTGCCGTAGCCTGCGTAAATCACTCGCCTGCAGCGGACTCGGCGAGCACCCTCGGCACCGATATACAGCAGATCAACACCGCTGTCGCGATTGCGCAGCTTCACGACCGTGCTGGAAAGGCGGATGCGTACGGGATTGGCTGGCCGGTCGAGTTCGTCGTAGGCGAGCCGGGCCGTCACGATGTCTTCCATCGTCGATCCGGGAACGGCGGCGGGAATCAGCCTGCGCACGAACAGTCGCGCAATGGAGGCATTGCCATCCGGGAAGTGATAAATGTAGGGCTCGAACTCGTAACTCAACTCGTTGCCGCCACCCAGGTCCAGACCCTGGAATCCGGGCAGATCGCAACCCGCCGCCCACAATGCCGGGACCTGGTCGGCTGACAGGGCGAACAGGTCGCGGGTGCGGCCCATGAAGACCTTCATCGTCGTGGGATCGAGCTTCCAGTAGCGGACCAGGAAATCGCCATAGGAGGTACGCTCGAGCAGTCTGATACGGGCTTCACGCGTGAGGCCCGGCAGGACGTTGCGTTTGTCCGTGTAAAGTTCAATGACGCTGCGGCGTTGCGACTCACTGAGGGGCGCGTCTGCCCAGAATTCCGCCACGGGGCGACCCCGCTGCAATGCCGGTGGAATGTCACTGGGAAGCGAGCGCTGCGGATCGCCGGTCACCAACCGATCGACCCCGAAATCCTCGCGGGCGAAGAACAAGCCCGAGGACAGCCCGAGACCCGGATACAGCGGCGTATCGATGGCGCTCTCGAAGCGCTTCAGGTCGATGCCCAGTTCCCTGAGTACCCGTAGAGCCTGCCGGCTCCAGATCGAGTGGGGTGACTGGATGCTCTCGCTGCCCCCGTAACCGAGCAGCAGCCGGCCATCCACCTGGAATTCATTGCGCCGGGCGTGACCGCCGAATTCATCGTGATTGTCCAGCACCAGTACCCGGCTGTTGGGGCGCGCCTGATGGATGAAATAGGCCGCGGCCAGACCGCCAATTCCGGCGCCGACCACAGCGCAGTCCACCTCTTGCGCCACCGGGTGATCATCGATGACGAACCTGGCGCCATCGCGCACCTGGTGTGCCACTGCGAGATCCGCAGCGCGACTGCCGCGCAGGCCCTGCAGTGCGGGTGGATAGGTCGAACCGGACTCCGCCGCCCGTAGCGGTCCTCCGACGCTGCCGGCCACGATCGCGCAGGCGACGCCGTCGATGAAATCGCGGCGGGTGATGTTCTGATTCACGTGTTCCCCTATTCCGGCCCGGACGCGGCCTGGTGGTGCTGCGTCGGATGCGGGTCGGTTGCCCCTTGCGCCCGAGCATATCAATTGGAGGCTCGGCACGCCTGGCCGGGGGTCAAGGCTCCCGGGCGGCCAGTCGATAATTGAGATTGACCTTCACGGCGGGCCATTCGCCGTCGAGAATGCTGTATACGCAGGTGTCGCGCAGTGAGCCGTCACGAATGCGCTGGTGCTGGCGCAGGATGCCATCCAGCTTGGCGCCCAGCCGCTCGATCGCGGCGCGGCTGGCGCGATTGAAGAAGTGGGTGCGGAACTCCACCGCGATGCAATCCAGTTGCTCGAACGCATGGGTCAGCAGCATGAGCTTGCATTCGGTGTTGAGAGCACTTCGCTGGACCTGCTTTCGATACCAGGTCGAGCCGATCTCCACGCGCCGGTTCAAGGCGTCGATGTGCATGAACGAAGTCATGCCCACCGCCCGCCCGGACTCATTTTCCAATACAGCGAAGGGGCACATTGAGCCCTGCGTCTGCAGGTTCAGACGCCTGGCGATCTCCGCCCGCATTTCCCCGGGCGAGGGAACGGTCGTGTACCAGAGGTTCCACAGTTCCCCGTCCTCGACTGAATCGCACAGATCGTCATGATGCGCCTGGGACAGGGGAACGAGCGCGCCGAAGCGCCCTTGGAGCGTGATGGGGTCGTTGAAAGCCATCGAGCGATAGTAACGCGGCGGTCACCGGGACGGCCAGCCCGGCGGTCTCTCGTCTGAAACCTTGAATGCCTGTTCGAGCGCCAGGCCAACACGGCCGATCCTGCCCTCCTCGAAGTGCCGTCCGATCAGGGTCACACCGTGCGGCACGCGCCGTGGCGGATTGAACTTGGGTAACGGACGCGCGGGATCGGGTGCCCAGTCGCTGCGCGCCTGGGACACGTTGATGAACCCCGCGCGCAAGGTGAGTGAGGGGTGACCGGTGAAGTTGCCGATCGTGAGAATTTCATCGCGCAGGGACGGCACGAACAACAGGTCCACTTGCGTGAACAGCTTCTGCATCTGCTGCGCGACGGCACGGCGGAACCGGTCCGCCTGAACGAAATCCACGGCGGACACGAAGCGCGACTGGCGCAACGTGTTGGGCCACGCATCGGGTACCTGCATGCGCAGCTGATCGGCCTGGTGACTCAGGGTGAGTTCCTCGAAGGCCGCGGCGGACTCGGCAAACAGGATGGCGTTCAGCGATCCGTAGGGCCAGTCGGGCAGTGCCACTTCCACCGGCTGCAGCCCGATCTGTCGCAGCGTGGCCAGCGCCTGCCGATCCACCTCGGTGGCGGGCTCCTCGTTCATCCACTTCGGAAAGTAACCTACGCGCAGGCCGGAGAGCGACTCGCTGGCATCGAAACGCAGCGGGTACGATACGCTGGCGAGATCGCCCGCATCCGCACCGCCGATGGCGCGAAGAACCAGCATCGTGTCTTCGACGCTGCGAGTCATCGGACCCAGCTTGTCGAGAGACCAGGACAGAGTCATTGCACCGGTGCGCGGTACCCGGCCAAAGGTGGGTCGCAGTCCTGTCAGGCCGCAGCGCATCGTGGGCCCGACAATGCTTCCTTCGGTCTCGCTGCCGATCGAGAAGGCGACCAATCCTGCGGCGGTCGCCGCGCCGGGCCCTGCGCTCGAGCCGGATGCGCCCTCCTCCAACAGCCAGGGATTCATCGTCTGACCGCCAAACCAGACATCGTTCAGCGCCAGCGCACCGAGACTGAGTTTGGCCAGCAGCACCGCTCCGGACTCATGCAACCGCCGCACGACGGCGGCATCGGTCCTGGGTACGCGATTCCTGTAGGGCTCGGCGCCGTAGGTCGTCGGGATTCCCGCGGTATCGAGCAGATCCTTGCCGCCCCACGGAATCCCGTGCAGTGGCCCACGATAATGCCCCGCCGCGATCTCCCCGTCGGCGCGCTTCGCCTGCCCGCGTGCCAGCTCAGGAGTCAGGGTGATGATGCTGCGCAGCCGACCATCCAGCTTCGCAATCCGTTGCAGATAGATCTCCGTGAGGCGCACCGAGGTCAGCTGTTTCGACTCGATCCAGCGGGACAGCTTCCAGACGGGCGCGAACGCAATGTCGGCATCCGCGTGCGGCAGCGGGCCGGGATCGCGAGTGCTGCGGACGAAATGCTCGTTCCGATCCGGCGGCACCGCTCCCGGCAGGAGCGGATTCCATGTTGAATACGGCGCCAGGTCAGCCTGCAGGTCCACCTTGCGCGGCCCGGTGCGTCGCTCGTAGATCGCCGCCATGCTGCTGCGCCAGTTCTGCGCCGCCTGGCTCCGTTCCCGAGCGCTGAGTTCGATCCGCACCAGCTTCTCGGCCTCGAGGAAAGTCGCTGCCGTGACTTCCGGGCCGACAGGCGCGGCCGTCCCGAAAGCCGGTGGGGTACCGGGCGCCGGCCGGGACGGGGTTTTCTCCTCGGCTGCCGCCTTCGCGGCGAGCAATACGCCCGTGGACGACAGCAAAAACTCGCGACGCGAATTCGACATGCGACAGGCTCCCCGGGTGGGCGGCGCCGGAGCGCCGAAAGGCGATGGTCAAGGCAGCCGGCTTCAGTGGGCGATGTCCCGAAGCATCGAGGTTCTGATCTCGGCCAGCTGCATTTTATCGGTCTGGTCGGTGTGGTACAGCGCTTTCAGGTAGGCGTGGTCCCACGAGCTCAGACCTTCGGTCGGTGCCGTGCCGGCGCTCGTGAACAGTTTCAGGATGGTCGGAGTCGCGCCCAGGTCGGCGTTCGGACGGATCTCCGCCAGACCCACCATCGCGACATAGCCGGCCAGCTGGTCGAAACTGACGCCACGCGCACGGCGCGAGTCCACGATCACCATGACGGATGTCAGATCCCGAACGTCGTCGAAGGCGAGACGAAAGCCCAGCGCATGCGTGTTTTCGGGGATGCCACCGGATACTCCGCCGAACTCACTCAGGGGCGAGCCATCGGCCGCTTCAAGCCGCGCGTTGTACCACACGCGCACCGCGCTCTCGGTGCTGATGAACTTGCGGATCTGGTGGGAGCCGGCCTCGCCGAACAGATCGACGTCACGATCGCCCCAGGCCTTGAGCAGATCCTCGGGCGCCGCCGTCACAATCACGTAGAGATTGCCCCGGCATTCCTCGGGCGCCAGTGGCGCTCCCGCGGCGCGCGCTATGCGCGACACGCTCTGCAGAATGAACTCCCCGTGACTGCGCGTGAGCCCGGCCACCAACGGGCAGATCGGGGCACGCCAGCGCTTGATCGAGTCATCGAAGGGCGCCACCGCAATGGCACCGACGAAGGCGCGGATCTGGTTCTGGAGTTTCTCGCGTTCCGCCTCGACGGTCACCGTCTCCAGTCCCTGGCGGTCCTTCGGCCCGGACTCCTGCGGGTCGGGTTGTGTGGCGGTGGGTCGTGCGGCGGTGGGCTGTGCGGCGGTGGGTTGTGCGCCGGTGGACTGCGCCGCCGGCTGCTGCACGGGGATGCCCGTACAGACCAGCAGACTCAGACCGATGACGAGCGCGCGAGTCATCAGGGCATTTTACCTGTCCCGCGTGACAGTCCGGAAGCAAGGCACGCTCTGTTAAAATCGGCCGCGGCGCAGCGCGCGCTCCCGCAACGAGAAACAGACCGTGAGCGACGGCAAGAACGACCTGGGACTGACTCAACCGATCACCCGGCGCGACTTCATCGGGGGTGTGGGCATCGGCAGCGCGCTCCTGGGAGCTGCCGTGGCCGGCTCCGCGACGGGTGCCGCTGCCGCCGGCTCGACGTCAGCTGCCGGTTCAACCGCGGGGGCCGCTGACAGCTCAACCGTCGGTGCCGCGGCCCCAGGTCCACCCGGCGAGCCGTACCCGCCGCTGCGCACCGGGCTGCGCGGCCAGTATCCGGGCTCCTTTGAAGTGGCCCACCAGGTCCGCGACGGCGGCTTCGACGGTCCGGTCACGGCGGAACCCACCGGCGAACACTACGACCTCGTGGTGGTCGGCGGTGGCATCTCCGGGCTCTCCGCCGCCTGGTTCCATCGCAAGGCCCGGGGTGACGGCAGTCGCATTCTCGTCCTCGACAATCACGACGACTTCGGCGGGCACGCCAAGCGCAACGAGTTCCGCCACGAAGGCCGCGTGTACCTGTCGTTCGGCGGCACGATGAGCATCGAGACACCGTTCCCCTACAGCTATACGGCAAAAGCGCTGCTGGGCGAACTGGGTGTGGATCCGAAGAGCTACTCCCGCTACCTGCGACCGGAACGCGTGCGCGGACTGGCGCCCGGTGTGTTCTTCGATCGCGAACATTTCCAGGGCGACAAGGTCGTCGCGGGCGCCGGAGAGCGGCCCTGGCCGGATTTCTTCGCGGCCGCTCCGCTGTCGGCAGACGTGCGCGCCGATCTCACCCGCCTGTACACCGCGAGGACCGACTACCTCCCGGACTTCGATCCGGGCCGCAAGGCGCAGGCGCTCAAGACCATGAGCTACCAGGACTACCTGCTGCGCCACGTGCGGCTGCTGCCAGCGAGCCTGCCGTATTTCTTCGGTCTCGGCTGGGGCTACCGCAACAACAAGCGCGTGGACACCTGCCCTGCCTACGTGGCCTGGCGCACGGGATCTCCGGGGTTCACCGGCATGAACATCGAGCCGGAGCCGCAATTCGACTCGGATTACTTTCACTTCCCGGACGGCAACGCGAGCATCGCCCGGCTCCTGGTCAGCCGCCTGGTGCCAGGGGTATTTCCGGGAACACCGAATGGGGAATCCATCGTTCTCGCGCCCGCGACGTACACCAACCTCGATGTCGCCGCCAATCCCACGCGGATCCGGCTCAACAGCGTGGTAGTGCGCGTCGAACACCTGACCAGCCCCGATGCCGGCACCGAGCGAGCAGTGCGCGTCGTGTACGTCAACAATGGCGCGCGCCGCGAGGTCACCGCTGCGAACGTGATTCTCGCGTGCTTCAACAACATCATTCCGTTCATGGTGCCCACCCTCCCCGCGGAGCAGAAGCAGGCACTTCGTTATGCCTCGAAGGTGCCCATGCAGGTGACCAACGTGCTGCTGCGCAACTGGCAGACTCTGCAGCGACTCGGTGTGAGTGCCATCCACGCCCCCAACGGCTATCACACCGAGCTCATGCTCGATGCGCCGCTGTCGATCGGCGGCTACGAAAGCGTGAGCAATCCGGACCAGCCGGCGGTGGTGCAGCTGGTACGCAATCCGAACAAGCCGGGCCTGCCGCGGCGCGAGCAGAACCGCGTGGGTCGCGGCGAGATGCTGGCCACGCCCTTCGAGACCATCGAGTTGCAGACACGGCAGCAACTCACCCGCATGCTCGGGCCGGCGGGCTTCGATGCACGCAGGGACATCCTGGCGATCACGGTGAACCGCTGGCCTCACGGCTATGCATATACCTACGACACGCTCGGCGATCCGGACATGCCCGACGCAGAGCGGCCGCACGTCATCGGTCGCAGGCCCTTCGGACGCATCGCGATCGCGAATGCCGATTCGGGAGCGGCAGCCTTCACCAACGTTGCGATCGATCAGGCCGAGCGCGCGGTGCAGGAGTGCCTGATCAGCCGCGGTTTGAGCTGATCAGTTCCGCGCCCGCTCGAGGAAATCCGTCATCTGACGGAAATCCAGCGGCTTGCTGATCAGATAGCCCTGCATCTGGTCGCACTGCAGCAGCCGCAGGATCTTGGCCTGCTCCTCCGACTCGACACCCTCCGCCACGGTGCGCAGCTTCAGGGCACGGGCGAGCGACAGGATGGTCGAAACGAGCGCGGTCGCGCCCGGATCATCCAGCATCGCGATGACGAACGAGCGGTCGATTTTCAAGGCTTCCACCGGCAGCTTGGCCAGGTAGGCCAGTGATGAATAGCCGGTACCGAAATCATCGAGTGCGATCTGCACTCCCAATTCGCGGATGGCCGCGAGCTTCTGGATGTTCTCCGCCACGTCCTCCATCAGCAGCGACTCGGTGACTTCGATGTCCAGTCCGTGATCCGCGCCGGCGTCGGCGAGAACCGCGGACATCGTTGCGACGAAGTCCTGCTGGCGCAGCTGCACCGCGGAGACGTTCACGGCGATGCGCGGTGCCTTCAGATGCAGGGCCAGCCAGCGCGCCCGGTCGTGACAGGCCTGGCGCATCGCCCAACGACCCATCTCGATGATCAACCCGTTTTCCTCCATGATCGGAATGAACTTCGCCGGCGGAACCAGACCGAGCTGCGGGTGCTGCCAGCGCATGAGCGCTTCCACCCCGGTCAGCTGGCGTCGCTCGACATCCACCTTCGGCTGATAGTGCAGGACGAACTCCTGGTCATGGATGGCGCGCCGCATCTGGCTTTCCAGACTCAATCGTTCGGTGAGCCGCTCGCTCAGACTGGTCGTGTAGAACACATCCCGGGCCGAGGAGTTGTGAGCCTTCTTTAAGGCCGTTTGCGCGTTGCGTAGCAGCGCATCCGCGTCCATGCCATCCCCGGGAAACAGGGCAACACCAGCCTTGGCCACACTGGCGATCGGCTGGCCATTGATTTCGATCGGCGCCCCGGGCCACTCCCGCCACCAGTGCTCCAGCGTGCTCTCGACGCTGTAATCGGATTCGATATCGGGTACGACGGCCGCCAGCTGGTCCGATCCGAGCCGTGCGACGAGATCGGCCTGGCCCACACAACGCACGAACCCTTCAGCCAGCCTGCGAAACAGCTCATCCGCCGCCGTCCGGCCCAATGCATCGCTCACGCCCTCGAAGCGCTCGAGTCCAACGGCCACCACCGCGAAGCGACCATTGTTGCGGACTGCCGCGCCACAGTAAGTTGCGAGGCGCTCTGCAAAGAACGTGCGATTGGCAAGGCCGGTCAGAGAGTCGTAGAAAGCCAGATAGCTGAGGCGTTCAGCTTTCTCGATATGGTCCAGCGCAAAGGAGACGTCACCGGCCAGTTCCGTCAGCAGCCGCATCTCCTCGACATCGAACTGGCCTCCGCTACCCGTGAGCAGCGCGATGCAACCAGCGACCCGATCTCCCATCAACAGGGGCAGGACCGCTATACCACGACAGCCTGCGCGCGCAAGCACCTCGGCGAGCTCAGGGGGCAAGCCGCCCTCGCGAGGATCATTGGAGACCTGAGCCTTGCCCGTTCGCAGTGCGGTGGTGACTACGTTTTCATCCGCAGCCGTGACCATTTCCGCAATCGCAACATCGGACCATCCTTCCAGCTCACCGTGTGAAGTCAGCAGACTCAAGCGGCCGGTTGCCGAGTCCAGCAAGGCGCACCATGCAAATCGAAAGCCACCCTCGGCAACCGCCAGTCGGCACGCCTCCCCGAACAATTCGTCGCGATCACGGACGCGCACAATTAGTGAATTGATGCCACTGAGCATCGCGTGGACGCGGCTGAGCTGAACGATTCGCGATTCCGCCTTCTTTCGTTCGGTGATGTCGGTGCACACGCCTACCGCGCGGATCACCTCCCCCGTGTCACTCACGATGGGGAACAGGCGCTCGAATATCCATCGCACCTCGCCATCCGGACGCACAATGCGATATTCGATCACCGCCTGAGCCGGCCATTTTCGCGTCGCCTCGTCGTGCGCCTGGGAGACGCGTTCA